>Ga0307479_10001873_pt1 | contig 19201 bp, 19 predicted proteins | sample atmos_gasesECM4C_FD_203743 | JGI IMG/M metagenome (GOLD analysis project Ga0307479, IMG submission 203743) | Hardwood forest soil microbial communities from Morgan-Monroe State Forest, Indiana, United States - atmos_gasesECM4C_515 | ecosystem: Environmental > Terrestrial > Soil > Temperate... | reverse complement strand
GGCTGCCTCAACGCTCCATATTGTGTTCAATCCGTCCGCTAGCGACTAAATTCCGCATCGCCCCGAAATGACGCGATGTGCCGGGAACGGAAGTACAAGCGGGCCGGCTGTTGATCGAAAAGCGGCCGCTGCGCGGCAACTGGATCGCCGGTCTGCTGTACGAACACTCCCTGGGCCTGCTCCAGGAAGGAAACCACAGTCGCGTTGAAAGCATCGAGGGACTCGCCAAGTCGCAAGCCGTGAAATTGGTCGCGGTGCTCCCGCATTGGCTGCGCCAACGACGTCCCCACACCGCCTCTCTCAGTTCATTGCTAAAGCACATTGCCCGACGTAGTCTGGCGAAGGGAGAAATGCCATATCCGAATTGGAGTCGGCCATGAACCAGGTACAAGTCGAGCAGAAGAGCTATCAGATGCCGCCGCAGGATGGGTTCACCGTCGCACACTTTCTCACCGTCGCTGACATCGAACGATCGGCCCGGTTTTACGAAACGGTTTTCGGAGGTCGCATTCTGAGCAGAGGCGACAGCAGCGGCGCGCCGGGGTACATCCAGATCGCGAACACTTGGCTCATTGTCAACGTCGGGGGCGGTCCGACACCCGACAAGCCATCGGTAACGCTCAGCGTCCCCGCCGACCCCGATTCAGTCAACAGCTTCATGAATATCCGCGTTACGGATATTCATGAGTGCTATGAACTATGGCGAAATCGAGGGGCCGAGTTCATCACAGAGCCAAAGGACAAGTACGGCGAGACGCGCTGCTACATTCGCGATCCTGATGGTTACATTATCGAAGTTGGGCAAAGCAAGCCGGGCGTCGCTTACGGCTAAACGGCACGACACATGAAAGCAGGTCGAAGCGCAAAGGCATTTAACCGTGCGAGACATCTTGCTTGACGGAGTTGGAGGAACACTGCTTGCGATCGCGGCGATGCGCTTTGCGCTTGGGTCGTTCTTCGTCTTATCCGGAGTTCATAAGCTCACCAACAAGGAAAGACATAAGACATTTGTAGAGACGCTCAGGGTCCTCGGCATCCCACACATTGGTATTTTTCAATGGTTGTTCCGGGAGTTGAATTCTTTGGCGGCCTGGGCATCGCGGTCGGATTTCTCACACCGCTGGCCGCCCTTGGGCTCCTGGTGATTTGTTCGGTAGCCCTCTTGACGAACTCTCCAACGGTGGTTGCGAGTTACAAACCGATTGACCGGGCAGATCGTGTCGACGATTGGCTGTACCAGCCGGAAACGATGTACGCATTGATGCTGCTTTATTTTATTACGGCCGGTGCTGGCCCGATTTCCGTCGATCAGCTTCTAACGCTCTGGATTGGCTAAGTGAGAACATGGGCTTGCGACTTCAGCGTCGGCTGCGGAGCTGCACAATCACCGCTACCCAGCCTGCAAGAAGCCCAACTCGCACATCGGTACTGCTCCGTTGCCGCGCGATAGGTGGTTGACACCAAACCGTCTTTACGCCAATTTTTGGTTTGGTTGATACGACCTGCTGGTTGCACCCTTACGGGATCGGTGAACGTATCGAGCCTCACTGGCTTTCCTTTGCCCGAGCGACCGGGTCAGCAACGCAACCACCTGACACGCCTGGTTCGCTCACTGCAAAGGACGAGACCATGCGCGATTTTCGCGATGCCAAGACCATGGCGCAGACCCTGCGCGAATACCTGAACTCCAAGGCCGTCCCCGTCAGTGACAGCGAGAGCCTGGAAATGGTTTCCAGGATACTCGGTATCGCCGACTGGAACACGCCGTCAAAGGCCGGAATGGACGATCCCGTTGAAGTCCAGCGTCGATCCTACGCGGAGGAACTTTGGTTTACGGCCCGGATGAGTTCGCCCCTGGTGAGGGCAGCTTTCGCGACCGTGCCGCGCGAGCGCTTTGTCGGCATGGGACCTTGGCGGGTCAAGAGCCCTTGGAGCTTGGCCGAGTATTGGACGACGGAGGATGCCGACCCGAGAAACGTTTATCATGACGTTCTCATTGCGCTTGACGAAAGCCTCGGCCTCAACAACGGCCAGCCCAGTCTTTGGGCTTTCTCGTTTGATAAGCTTGGAGTGGCCGCTAACGAGCACGTTCTGCATCTCGGCTGCGGCACAGGCTATTATACCGCCATCCTGGCCGAGCTTGTCGGTCTTCAAGGAAGCGTTGAGGCCATCGAAATTGAAGCCGTCATTGCAGAAAGGGCGCGCGCAGCACTTGCGCCGTGGCCACAAGTTGTTGTCGCAAATGGCAATGGCGCCAACGGTCCATTTGCGCCCGCCGACGTGATCGTCGCCAGCGCGGGGGCAACGCATCCCGTTCCAGCATGGCTGGATGCGCTAAAGCTCGGGGGGCGACTGTTGTTTCCCATGACAGTCACGCGGGGACCCGGCGGCATGTTACTCATCACTCGTCTCGATGGCGATGAATTCGCTGCACGGTTCATATGCGGGGCTTCTTTCTATGAATTTAGCGGTGCGCGGGACGCTGACGTGAGCAGGCGTCTTGAGCAGGCTATCGCTCGTGATCGAGGGGGCGGCGTCAAGTCGCTACGCCGCGACCATCACTCAATGGAAGAGACCTGTTGGTTGCACGGCGATGATTGGTGCCTATCATGCCGCGAGAGCCCATCAACGCCACGCTAAAGATCAACAAATAAAATGCTAACTTTTGATGGGACGCTGCTGTAGCGTTGTGGGAGCACGACTTCCGATCGAGTCGAGATCAAGCCAAGATCGAGCAACGTCGGCGTCTCGCCGCGAATCTAGCCGTGGCGCGTCTCTGCCAGCCGCTGTATTGGACTGATTTGTTCGCCGCAGGCCCTGTTGGCAAAAAAAGCAACAGCACCTGAGGCCAGCGAGCAGGCCGCCAGAAAATAGAGCGCGATTTCGAAGCTGTTGGTTGAGTCCTTGATCCAGCCGACGACAAACGGACCAATATAGCCGCCCAGATTTCCGATCGAATTGATGAGTGCGATACCACCTGCGGCAGCCGTTCCGGTCAAGAACATTGAGGGAAGTGGCCAAAAGGCAGGTCGTACGCCATATAGTCCGGCCAGCGCGAGCGACATCGCGGCCAGCGACCAGAATGAGCTCCCGAGGACTCCAGCGGCCGCAAACGCAATCGAGCCGGTGACCGAAGCAACGATCAAGTGCCATCGACGTTCGCGACTCCGATCGGTCGACCAACCCCAAATCATCAGTGCGATCATGCCGACGAGATAGGGCACCGCCGATGCGACGCCGGTCATCAAATTGGACAAGCCGAGCCCTTTGACGATTTGCGGCAAGAAGAAGGTCGTCCCATAGCCGGCCGTGACAGTCAGTATCCAGACGATCGAGAGCGTGATCACCCGCGAGTCCATCAACGCTTTGCGCAAGGTCAATTGGCCTGTTCCTTCGGCCCTGGCCCGCTCGTTCTCCAGCTCCCTTTCGAGCCATTGGCGCTCATCGGGATTTAGCCAGTGTGCGAGGGAGGGGCGGTCGATTAAGGTCCGGAGCACAACAAACGACAAGATGACGGCAGGAACTGCTTCGATAAGAAATATCCATTGCCAGCCTCGCAAACCCAGCAGTCCGTCCATTTCGAGAATGGCGCCAGACACGATATTTGAGAGCGCATTCGCTGTAGGCACGGCGAGGAACAAGGTCGCGATGATGCGGCCTCGATATCGATCGGGGAACCAATAAGTGAAATAGAGCACAACGCCCGGGAAAAAACCGGCCTCAGCGATACCCAGCAGAAAGCGAATCACAACGAAGCTTTTCGGTCCGGTTATGAAGGCGCATGCGCCGGAAAGAATCCCCCAGGTGAACATGATGCGAGCGATACAGCGTCGCGCTCCCACGCGCTCGAGGATCAGGTTGCTTGGAATCTCGAAGAGGAAGTACCCAAGGAAGAATATGCCGGCTCCGACGCCATAGGTGAAGGCGCTGAACCCAGATCCTTGTTCATGGTCAACGCCGCCACGGCAATGTTGGCGCGGTCAATATAGGCGACGCAGTATGCGACCAAGATGAGTGGCAGGATGCGCCAGGCAATCTTCTTGATCGTGGCGGTCTCAAATGCCCCCGGCGCGTCCATAAACGCTCTCCCGAAAAACGGCACTTGCGGTAAATTTGATAATAGACAATCAGATGTTGGCCTAGTTGCGCCTGTCAGACAAGTCGAGAGTTCGGCGGTAGGTATGGCGCTGCAAAATTAGCCTTTTGCTTCGAGTGGCATTTGCCGGGCGGGTCAGGGCGCGCGACGTTGACCGTGGGCTTAGCACTTACCTGCATCGAGCGCGCAATCTCGGCAAGCGGTTCTTCAACAAGATCGAGCAACATCGGCGTATCGCCGCCCGCGACGCTTATCGGCTGCCGCTGTTCGTAACTCGAAACTTCAAATCATCCACCTTGGCTAAAAGAGATTTCAGGAGTGGCGATGTGTTCGCCTCGTTGTACCCGATCACGAGGTCGACCATCGGCGGCGCACCTCGTATCGGTCGGCTGACGACGGTTTTCGGCAACAGATTTTGGGCATAGAGCGGAAGCAGGCTGATGCCTCCGGTGGATGCCACCAGCGAAATCGCCATTGCCAGGTTCTCGGCCTGATGGTCGGGTTTCACGCCGACAGGCTTGATGTAATCGTTGATAACAGCCCACAGGGTCGGCGCCCGGATCGGGGATACTCCGATAAACGTCTGGCCTGCGATGTCCTGCGGGCGAATGGAGCTCCGTGCGGCCAAAGCGTGGTCGCGCGGCATCAGCACGATCAGCGGATCCTTTCTCAGCGGCTTGAATTTCAGACCGCGCGCCTGCCTCTCGGGGCGCAAAAACGCCAGATCGAGTTTCCCTCTGACGAGACCGGCTGCGAGATCCGGCGAATCCTGGCTATGAATGACGACTTCGGTGTTGGGAAGCTCGGCGTGCAGGATTTCCATCACAGCCGGCAGCCAATCCACCTCGTAGCCGGTGAGGAAGCCGATCGAAAACGATGTCCGAGGCGGTTGCGCTGCTCGTCGCGCCGCGTCCGCGGCTGCTTCCGCCTGGGTAAGCGCCAGCCGCGCATGGTCGAGAAAGGCCCGACCGGCGGCAGTCAATTCGATGCCGTGGACGCTGCGGATCATGAGTTGAACGCCGACTTCGTATTCGAGATCGCGGATTTGGCGGCTGAGGGAAGGCTGCGCGGTGTGCAGCCTCTTCTCGGCCGCGAGCGTCAGGCTGCCTTCCTCGGCGACCGCGATGAAATAACGAAGGTGCCGTAGCTCCATCGGACCTTATTCCATATCTCCAAGGCATGCCCTCCAACCTACAAAGTCTTTTCCGTGGGCGCCAGCGGAGACTACATGCCTTTGAACGAAAGCACCCGTGACTGGTCCAGCTCTCCAAAGCCGCGGCCACAGGGTCCCATTCCATGCTCTGCCGGTAGGGCAGCAAAATACGAGGATGACAGATGAGCAACCCAGTCGTTTTGATCACCGGCGCCTTGACCGGCATCGGTCGCGCCGCCGCCGTTGCCTTCGCCAAGAAGGGCGCGAAGCTGGTCATTGCCGGTCGGCGTGATGAGGCCGGCAGGGCGCTCGTCAAGGAGCTGCGCTCTTTCGGCTCGGAGGCCGAGTTCATCAACGCCGACGTCCGCAAGGAGGATGACGTCCGCGCTCTGGTCGACAAGACCGTCGCGCGGTTTGGCCGTCTCGATGTCGCGGTGAACAATGCTGGCACGGAAGGCCAGGTTGGCCCGATCACGGAGCAGACCGCGGAAAGCTATGCCGCGACGTTCGACACGAATGTTCTCGGCGTGATCCTGAGCATGAAGCACGAAGTCCGCGTCATGCAAGGACAGGGCAGCGGCAGCATCATCAACATCTCCTCGACCTACGGGCACGAGGGTGCGGCGGGGGCCTCTGTCTATGTCGGCAGCAAGCACGCCGTCGAAGGCATCACCAAGTCGGTGGCGCTCGAGATCGCCAAGTCGGGAATCCGTGTGAACGGCGTGGCGCCCGGTCCGACCGACACCGGCATGCTGACCCGTTTCACGGGCACGCCGGAGAACAAGGCGGCTCTGGTGACGGGGGTTCCGATGGGTCGCCTCGGCCTCTCGGAGGAGCTTGCCAACGCGATCGTCTTCATGGCGTCGGATGAGGCTTCATTCATCACCGGCCATGTCCTCAACGTCGACGGCGGTCACACCGCCAACTGATCCTGACCGCGCGGAGAGAAGTCTCATGAGCAATTCCGTTGTCCTCATCACTGGCGCCCTGACCGGCATCGGCCGCGCCACCGCTTTCGCCTTTGCGAACGAAGGCGCTCGGATGGTCGTCTCCGGCCGGCGCGCCGACGCCGGCGAAGCGCTGGTCACCGAGCTTCGCTCGCTTGGCGCGCAGGCGGAATTCGTTCGCGCCGATGTGCGCCACGAGAATGAGGTGCAGAACCTGGTCGACAAGACCGTCGCCCGGTTCGGCCGCCTCGACGTCGCCGTCAATAATGCCGGCACCGAAGGCAAGCCCGGGCCGATCACCGAGCAAACTGTCGAGAGCTACGCCGCGACCTTCGACACCAACGTGCTTGGCGTGTTCCTCAGCATGAAGCACGAGCTGCGCGTGATGCAGGCGCAAAGAGCCGGCAGCATCGTCAACCTGTCGTCGACCATGGGCCATCGCGGCGCAGCGGGCGCATCGCTCTACACCGCGAGCAAGCACGCGGTCGAGGGCCTGACCAGGTCGGCCGCGCTGGAGGCCGCGGCGTTCGGCGTCCGCGTCAACGCGGTCGCGCCGGGCCCGATCGAGACCGCGATGCTTGATCGATTCACCGGCAATGCCGATCGGAAGGCCGGGCTCGTCGCAGGCGTGCCGATGAAACGCGTGGGCCGCCCGGAAGAGATCGCCGATGCCATCGTGTTCGCGGCCTCCGGCAAAGCGTCATTCATCAGCGGTCAAGTCATCGCCGTCAACGGTGGCAAGACCGCCTCGTAGGCAATTCCACTATTCCGATGGGCGAACAATCCTGGAGAACAAAATGAAGCTCTATCAGTCGGACACGTCTCCGAACTCGCGCCGCGTGAGAATCTTTCTCGCGGAGAAGGGTGTTTCGATGCCGATCGTGCCGGTCGATCTCGGCGCCAGGGAGCAGTTCTCCGACGCCTACGCCGCGATCAATCCGCGCCGTGTGGTTCCGACCCTGATGCTGGATGACGGCACGGCGATCGGCGAAGTGCCGGCGATCTTGCGCTATCTCGAGGAGACCTATCCTGAACCGCCGTTGCTCGGAGCGACGCCGAAGACCAGGGCGCTGGTCGCGATGTGGGAACGGCGCGTTGAGCTGGAAGGGTTTGCATCCGCGATGGAAGCGGTACGCAACGCGGTCCCTGGACTCGAGAATCGGGCGATCGCCGGACCGCATGATTATGAGCAGATCCCGGCACTGGTCGAGCGCAGCAAGCAGCGCGTCAGGAATTTCTATGCCGACTTCAATGCCAGGCTCGCCGATGTTGCGTTTGTGGCGGGAGATGCGTTTTCGGTCGCCGACATTACCGCTGTTGTCACCGTCGACTTCGCAACCAAGTCGGCCGGACTTCCGATGACGGAGGAGCACGTGGCGTTGAATCGCTGGTATGACTCTGTCTCCGCACGCGCCAGCATGTCGGCATAGAGTCTATTGATTCAATGTCCGCGCTGGCACATCGCGTCAGTACGCCCTCGCTCAGCCCGGCGGGCCCCGGTCGGCATCCGTTACATCTTCGCCGGGACATAGAGCGGCATCGAGTCCTCCCACAGGCTGTCGGTGAGGATGCGCTTATCGGTGCCGTCGGCGTTCATGATGAAGATCTGGCCGTAGGGCTGGAACGTATTGTCGTAAAGCGCGGCCTCGTCACGAAAGCCGTAGATGCCGCTGTTCCACATGATCCTGCCGTCCGCCGTCCACACGGCGTGACCGTCGTTGGCCCGGTTGGTGGTGAGCCGCAGCAGGTCGCTGCCGTCGGGCCGGATGGTGTAGATGTCGAAATTCACCGCATCCACCTTGCGCGTGAACAGGATGCGGCTGCCGTCGGGCGACCAGCCGGGCAGGTTGTCGTATTCCGTCGTCAAGACGCGCGTGGTGCGGCTGTCGATATCGAGGATACGCAGGCCCGCGACGTCCTCGCCCCAGACGCGGTAGACGATCAACTTGCCATCAGCCGAATAGCTCGGGAAGCCGGAATGCACCACGCCGTCGGTGAGCGCGTCAAGGTTCGAGCCGTCCCGGCGTACCCGCATGATCGTCGCCTTGCCGCGACGACGTTCCTGGAACCAGACGCCGACGCCGAACACGACCCATTGTCCATCCGGCGACCAGGCCGGCGCGAAGGCCCCGGATAGCCCGGTCCTGGCGAGTTCAGGGGGCAGGCCGGCGGTCGCGGCCTCGAAGATGCGCGTCCGGTTGGACCCGTCGGGCTCCATGATGGCGATCGAGGAATTTTGGTCCTTCTCGGTGATGACCAACTTGCCGTCGCGCGAGAGGCCGGGGAAGACGTCGGTGTAGCGATACTCGCGGTCCGGATCCCAGCTGTAGAGAGGTTGGTTCTGCTTCCATTCTCGCCAGCGCATTTTCTCATAGATCACGGTCTTGCCGTCCGGCGACCAGGTCGGCGAACGCAGCACCCGCTGCACGGATGGCCGGTCGGACGTATAGAACAACCCTTCGTCCGGGCCGCCCTTGCGGTGATAGGCGATCTCCGTCGCGCCCAGAAACTGCGGGAACAGCTTCAGGCCGGGGCCCGTGGTGTGCTCCACCCGATCGCCGGTCGCGACATCCACGGAGACGATCTGCGACACCACCGAGGCGATGCGCTCCGGCCGGCGCGCACCCCATGTCTGCTCGGTGGTCATCTCATAGAAGACAATGCGCTTGCCGCCCGGCGACCATTTTGGCGAGCCGAGACAATAGCCGGGCTTGGACGCGACGCGGCGGAATCCCTGGCCGTCCGCCTGGATCACATAGATGCTGAGCTCCTGGGTGTGCTCCCAGCCCCGGCCCTGGTCATGGCCGCGCCAGTCGGTGTTGCGGTCGGACGAGAAGGCGAGCCATTGGCTGTCAGGGGACCAGGAGGGCCGGAAGAAACCGTCCGGCCCGCCGGGATAGCCTTGCACATTGGCCCCGCCGGTCAGATTGCTCAGCCCGCCGCTCGCAAGATCGAGGACCCAGACATTGGCGCGGTAGCCGTCGCGTGTGGAAACGAAGGCGATGCGTGATCCGTCCGGCGACATCACCGCCGCGTCGTCGACTGAGGGGCCGGTGATGAGAGGCTCGATGCCCGTCCCGTCGGGACGCGCGCGGAAGACGTCGGACTGGCCGAGTCCATTGCGCTCGGAAGTGAACAGCACCCACTTGCCGTCGGCGGAATGGGAGGCGTGATAGTCGAAGACCGAATTCTCGAGGAGCTTTCGCTCGCCGGTCCCGTCGGCGTTGGCGATGTAGAGCTCGGACGACGACGGCCCGATCCGGTTCATGAGCATGACGCCGTTTTTCCGGGTCTGGGCCACGGCCGCTGACGCCTTCTGCGCGACCAGGATGGCGGCCGGTACGGCGCTCAGGAACTGTCGACGGTTCATTAAGTCCATCTCCGATTGGCCCGCCGCAACGCTCGGGGGCGGCCTGCGCGGGCGGTTTTCTTTTTCAAGATGTGAGAGCAAGGCCCCTGGGCCGGCGGCTCAGGCGACACCGTTATCGGCTGTTCCGTTCCGGACGATGCGTCGCGATGGCGGCTCGGGACATCGCATGGAAACACATGACCGTTGTGCTGCCGAACGTGCTGGGTGCAACCGCATGCGTGATCAGGGAAGTCATCCTAAAATACCTCTATCGCGTCCTTCGGTTCGAAGCCGACGGACACGATTGTGGGAGGCACATGTGGCGCCACAGCGTCGCAAGCCTGCCCGTAATTGGATGGCAAACCGGATGAGAAAATCAGCTCAGCCCGGCGCGGCGAAAACCTTCCAGATAGTGTTCACGGTCGGACTCCAGCTTCCAGGGCAGCTGGGTTGCGATCCAGGCCAGCGAGATGTTGGGCTGCGTACGGCGCAGCTCGGCCAATGCGGCGGCTGCAACCTCGGTTTCTCCGGCCATGCCGGCGGCGACCGTCAGCACCCGGTAGGCGCCGGTCAGGTCGCCGCGCTGCCGGATGGCGTCGCGCGCAAGCGCAATCGCCTCGGTATAGTTTCGCCCGACAAACTGGGCATAGGCGGCGATGCCGTAATAGATCGCCAGCGATGGATCGCGCGGCGACTGCCTGATGGCGCGCTGCGCGGCATCATGAGACTCCCGCCACCGCCCGCAATAGGACAGGGCCAGCGCGTAGTAACCCTGCGCCAGCGAAAAATTCGGATTTAGCTGCAGCGCCAGCTCGAACTCGGCAAGCGAATGATCGAGACGCCGTGTGGAGAAATAGACGCTGCCGAGCGCGGTGTGCGCCCAGGCATCCTCGCTGTCGGCCTCGATGGCCGCAAGTGCCGCGCGCTCGGCGAGCGTCGCTGCCGTCGCGATGTCGGCCCAACCGAGATGGACGCCGAACATGTGACTGGTGGCGAGCACCGAGAGCGCCTGACCGTAGTTCGGATCGATCGCGATCGCCTTTTGCAGCAGCGCCTGCGCGATCACGTGATCTTCCCGCGTCACCCGCCAGTAATGCGACAACGCGCGCATCACCAGATCCCAGGCGTCCATGCTGTTCGGCGGCTTGCGCTTGGCGCGAAAGTTCTCCGCCGCGTAGATCTGGGGCTCGATCGCGGCGACGATGGCGTCGGTGATCTCGTCCTGCACCGCAAACAGATCGCTCAAGCCGCGATCATAGCGCTCCGCCCAGATGTGGCTGCCGGTGGCGACGTCGTTGAGCTGCGCGGTGATACGGACGCGATCGCCGCTCCTTCGCACGCTGCCCTCGACCACGTAGCGCACACCGAGTTCCTCGGCGATCTGCCTGATGTGGACGGCCCTGCCTTTGTACACAAAGGTGGAGTTGCGCGCGATCACGAAGAACCAGCGTACCTTGGAGAGCGCGGTGATGACGTCTTCGCTGATGCCGTCGGAAAAATAGTCCTGCTCGCGATCGCCGCTCATGTTTTCGAACGCAAGCACGGCGATCGCCGGCCGATCCGGCAGCGGCAACGGCCGCGGCGGCTGGTCGCCGACGTCATCCGCCGCGTCCGCCGGCCGAATGCCGCTTGACGGCTCTGCGACGTCGCCGACGAAGCGAACACCCTTGCGGGGAATGGTTCGGATCAGATTCTGGCTCTTGCCGCTATCGCCGATCGCCGTTCGCGCCGCATTGATGCGGCTGGTCAGGGTTGATTCGGACACGATGCGGCCGCCCCAGATCCGCGCGATCAGGTCATCCTTGCTGACGACGCGGTCGCGATTCTGCACGAGATGGACCAGGAGGTCGAACACCTGCGGCTGCACGGCAACCCGATGACCGCCACGAAGCAACTCGCGGCGTTCGATATCAAGTATATGATTATCAAAGACAAATTGCACGGCTTAGGTCCTGCACCGCATTCGCTCTCAAGAAATACTCAGGCCCGTCTCACGGATAAATCAAGCGCAGGGCAAAGCCTTCGGCGCGCGGTTTCGGCACAGCACACACCACGATTGCGATCCCAAATCTTTCTCTTGCGGAGTCGATCATGACCCAGTTCCAATCCATTAGCCCGGACGTCCCGGAAAGCCGTTTCGTGAAATTCATCGCGTTCCTCTACGGGCTTGTCGCCTATTTCGCGTTTTTCGCCACAATTCTTTATGCCATCGGTTTCATTACGGGCTTTGTCGTGCCGAAGACCATCGACACCGGTTCGGAATCGTCTGCAATAGAGGCGATCACAATTGACCTAATTTTGATGGCGCTGTTCGCCGTGCAGCACAGCGTGATGGCGCGCAAGCAATTCAAGCAATGGTGGACACAATACGTCCCGAAGCCGGTCGAGCGCAGCACCTACGTGCTGTTCGCGAGCCTCTGCCTCATGCTGCTGTTCTGGCAGTGGCGTCCGATGCCGGCAATTGTTTGGCGGATCGACGACCCAGATGTCGCAGCGACGGTCGCCACCCTGTCATTGATCGGCTGGGTGATCGTTTTCACCAGCACGTTCATGATCAATCATTTCGAGCTGTTCGGACTGCATCAGGTGACCAACAATCTCGCCGGCCGTGAGATGCCGAAGCTGCGCTTCCGGACGCCGCTGCTCTACAACTTCGTGCGGCATCCGATCTATCTCGGCTTCATCATCGCGTTCTGGGCGGAGCCGGTGATGACGGTCGGGCATCTCCTGTTTGCGACGGTCACCACCGCCTACATCTTCGTCGGCATCCTGCTCGAAGAGCGCGACCTGATCGACATGTTCGGCGACGAGTACCTGCAATACAAGAAGCGCGTGTCGATGCTGCTGCCCTGGCGCAAATCGGCTTGAGCAAGCCTCAATTCATCCTAGGAAAAAATGTCATGAAGCATGTCGGAAATTGTTTTTGCGGCGCGGTCGAGGTCGAGGTCACGGGATCGCCGGAAGCCATGGGCTACTGCCACTGCGTCTCCTGCCGTTCGTGGTCCGGCGGCCCCGTCAACGCGTTCAGCCTCTGGAAGCCGGATGCGGTGCGCATCACGGCGGGATCGCAGCACGTCGCTACGTTCTCGAAGACGGCGACGAGCCAACGCAGATATTGCGCGAAATGCGGCGGCCACCTCATCAACAATCATCCGACGCTCGGTCTCGTCGACGTGTTTGCGGCGACGATTCCAACGCTGGCCTTCAGGCCCGCCGTTCACGTCAATTATGCCGAGACCGTGCTGCCGATGCTGGACGGCCTGCCGAAACTGAAGGACTTTCCAGCCGAGTTCGGCGGCTCCGGCGAGACCATCGCCGAATGAGGAAATGATTTTCCGATAGACGGGCAACGCGGCGAACGCTTCTCGTCGCGCGTCATCAACGTGTCTTGCTGCGCGGTTCCCGGTGCTCCCGGAATCGCGCAGCAAGCCGTTTGCGTTGAACTTTCGCACTCTGCTTTCGACCAATCATGAAGAGGAGCTGGAGATAGACGGATGAACTATTCTGACAGCAAGAGCTGCGTTGCCGGCGAACGTATCGAAAGGCGGCTGGCCGCGATTCTGGTGGCGGACGTTGCCAGCTATTCGCGTCTGATGCACGCCAACGAAGAACGGACGCATGCTCGCGTAACGGCGCTGCTTGCAAACAGCGTTGCACCGGCGATAGCCCGTCACGGCGGCCGCATCGTCAAGCACACCGGTGACGGATTGCTGGCGGAATTCGCCAGCGCTGTGGATGCGGTGCGGGCGGCGATGCTGTTCCAGGACAGCATCTACGAATCCGTACGCGACGATGCGCCGGATCAGCGCATCCTGTTCCGGATCGGAATCAATATCGGCGACGTGATCATCGGTGCCCACGACATCTTCGGCGACGGCGTCAACATTGCGGCACGGCTGGAGGGCATTGCCGAGCCCGGCGGCATCTGCCTGTCGTCTTCGGTTCATGATCAGGTCCGCGGCAAGATCGGAGCGGAATTTGCCGATCTCGGCGAGCAATACCTGAGAAACATCGCAACGCCGGTCAGGGTTTTTGCGGTGGTTCCCGATGCGTCGGGAGCGGTGGCGCAGGAGGGCGGTGCGCCGGAGCGGCCGCCGCCGGCCCGCCTGTCCATCGCGGTTCTGCCGTTTGCCAATATCGGCGGCGATCCCGGTCAGGATTATTTTGTGGACGGCGTGACCGAGAGCCTGACCACGGATCTGTCGCGCATTCACGGCTCATTCGTGATCGCGCGCAACACCGCATTTGCCTACAAGGGGATGGCGCTAGACGTGCGGCAGATCGGACGCGAATTGAACGTTCGCTACGCGCTGGAAGGCTCGGTGCAGCGGGACGGCGACCGCCTGCGGATCAGTGCGCAGCTGATCGACGCGGAAACCGCCAATCATCTCTGGGCCGAGCGGTTCGACAAGACTGCCGTCGACCTGTTCGACATTCAGGACGAGATCGTATCGCGGCTGGCCAACACGCTGGATTCCCAACTGGTCGAGGCCGAGGCGCAACGGGCCGCCCGTTCGCCACATCCCGACGCGATGGACTTGTACTTCCAGGGCGTGGCGTGCTGGCATAAGGGAGCGAGCCCGGAATACCTGATGCAAGCCAGGGATTTCTTTGCGCGCGCGCTGGCGCTCGATCCCGGCAATGTCGACGCGGCGGTCGGCATGGCGACGGTCGATGCGACGATCGCCGGCTCGTTTGCCAGCGACTGCCGGGCGGAACAATTGGCGAGAGCCGAGGCGATGCTGAACGAGGCGCTGTCGATGGATCCGCACTATGCCGGCGCCCATCTGGCGCTCGGCGCCGTCTACATGTTCACCAATCGGGCGATCCAGGGCATTCATGCCTGCGAACGCGCGCTGGCACTGGATCGCAATCTTGCGGATGCCCACGGCTGCATCGGCATGGCGAAGTATTTCATCGGGCGCGCCGAGGAGACCGAGGGCCATGTCCGGGAAGCGCTGCGGCTGTCGCCGCGCGACGTCTTCATCTATCGCTGGATGTTGTTCGTCGGGATAGCCAAGTTGCAGCTCGGTCAGGATCGCGAAGCGATCGCCTGGTTGCGGCGGAGCATCGAGGCGAACCGCAACTTCCCGCTGGCGCATTTTCATCTCGCGGAGGGGCTGGCGCTGCTCGGCGAAGTGGAGCAAGCGCGCGTCGCCGCGCAGGCCGGGCTGGCGCTCGATCCCGGGTTCAATCTGCATCGCTATCGCATGAATGCATTGAACGACAACCCGGTCTATCTCGCCGGCCGCGAGCGCAGCTGTCAGGGCATGCGCCTTGCCGGCGTTCCGGAGCGTTGAAGCTATTGCAACCCCGCGCGGCGAAAACCTTCCAGATAATGCTCGCGGTCGGCGGGCTGTTTCATCGGCAGTTCGTTCGCGATCCAGGCCAGCGAAATATTGGGTTGAGCGCGGCGAAGCTCCTGTAACGCCGCTCTCGCCAGCTCGCCATACCCGGCCATGCCGGCAGCGGCGGTCAGGACACGATGCCCGCCGACGAAATCGCCGCGTTGACGCAAGGCCTCCTGCGCCAGGTGGATCGCCGCGTCGTAATTGCGGCCGATGAACTGGGCATAGGCGGCAATGCCGTGATATATCGCCGAGAACGGATCGCGGGGACTGAGCCGCAGTGCGCGGCGGACGGCCAGGTCGCCTTCTTCCCAGCGTCCACAATAGCACAGTGTGACGCCGTAAAACGCCTGCGCCAGCGAGAAATTCGGATTGAGGCGCAACGCCAGCTCGAATTCGGCCAGCGAGTCGTCGAAGCGCCGCGCGAACAGATACGCGTAGCCGAGCCCATGATGGGCCCATGCGTCCTCGCGGTCGGCCTCGACCGCCGCCAGCGCCGCGCGCTCGGCGATGGGAAGCACTGCCGCCATGTTCGTCCAACCCATGTGGGCGCTGGAGATATGGTTGGTGGCGAGCAAGCCGAGCGCCTGACCGTAGTTCGGATCGATCGCGATCGCCTTTTCCAGCAGCGCCTGGGCTACGACGCTGTCCTGCGGCGTCACGCGCCAGTAATGCGACAGCGCGCGCATGACCAGTTCCCATGCATCCAGACTGCCGGGAGGCTTGCGCCGGGCACGGAAATTTTCCGCCGCATAAAGCTGCGGCTCGATCGCGGCAACGATCGATTCGGTGATCTCGTCCTGCACGGCAAACACATCGGCAAGATCGCGATCGTAGCGTTCGGCCCAGATATGGCTGCCGGTTGCGACGTCGTTGAGCTGCGCGGTGATGCGCACGCGATCGCCGCTCTTGCGCACGCTGCCCTCGACCACGTAGCCGACGCCGAGTTCGTCGGCGACCTGCTGGATATTGACCGCCCTGCCTTTGTAGACAAACGAGGAGTTGCGCGCGATCACAAAGAACCAGCGCAGCTTGGACAGCGCGGTGATGATGTCCTCGCTGATTCCGTCGGAAAAGTACTCCTGCTCCGGATCTCCGCTCATGTTGGTGAACGGAAGCACGGCAATCGCGGGCCGGTCGGGCAGCGGCAGCGCCGGGGGCGGCGGCTCGGAAGCGTGATCCGGCGAGGGGACGCTGGCCGCCGCCGGGCTCGGCTTGGCCGCCTGCGTGCGCACGGTCGCGACGAAACGCAGGCCCTTGCGCGGGGCCGTACGGATCAGCTTCTGGCCGGCGCCGCTATCGCCGATCGCCTTGCGCGCGGCGTTGATACGACTGGTCAGTGTCGAGTCGGAGACGATCCGTCCGCTCCAGATATTCTCGATCAGATCATCCTTGCTGACCACCCGATCGCGGTTCTCGACCAGATAAATCAAAAGGTCAAAGACCTGGGGCTCAACCGCGACGCTGCGGCCGTCCCGGCTCAGTTCGCGTCGATCGGTATCAAGTACATGATTCGAAAAGACAAATTGCACAAGTCCACTCTACTCTCGTGACGTGATCAAGCCGATCCGAAAACAAGATCGGATCGCTTCTGGTATCTTTGAGTCCGCCTAGCGGCGTCTTTGGTTCATCGCACGTTCAGGCTGTCGTCACGAGCCGGAACGGATGCAACCATGGCCATGGCGGTTAGCATTTCCACAATTGTGCCGCGATTGCCCAGCTCTCGACAGAGGCTTGCCAAACCTGCAACCTGCGGGACGCGAGCCGCGAGGAAAGCGCGTCGCGTCAAAAGCTGCCGGAGGAATCCCATCATCATGAGCAAGCCCCCCAAGACCGAAGCCGAACTCATTGCGATGGCAAGAGCGGAGTTGAAGGTTCATGCCGATTGTCCGGATGGAATGGTGATTTCGGTGATTCGCGACGGCGATGGCTGGGAGTTCCGCGCCAGCGCGGACGAGGCGACGATCGCCAAGCCCGGCTATCCAGAATGCGTCGCCATGCTGGTCCAGATCGGAGACCATCTCGGCAAGCAGTATGATGTGAAGGGGTAGGGGAACTCGCAATGATCTGCCGCGCATGACGTACTTTATTGTCAAATGCGAGTAGTTCAGGGGGTTGGCATTATCTGGATTGAGCGGAGCGGCCGGCGAACTGTTCCGGATGAAAGCCGAACGTCAGCCCTGCGCGCACTTCGTTGACGGGATGGCCGTTGGTGAGGGCATGACGTAGCCCGACGTCGAAACTGAGATTGTCGCGAGCCTGCCAAACGAGGCCGATCAAACCGGATATTGTCTCAGATTGGCCGAACTCCTTTTCATAAAAAAACTCCGCAACTGGCCGGATCGACCATTTCGATGGTCCTTCGATAATTCCGCCAAGAAACACATCAGCATGATGGTCGCGGGTAAGTGCGGTTGCAGCGTTGACGTGGATCGTCCCCCAATCCCAGCGCTGCGAGACGATACCGGCCAGACTTGCTCCGACGCCCGAACTCCCCGTGCTGTCCGGAAGCAGCACGCCGAATTCGGTCGCCACACTGGGCCCGGTCTTATCCTGCAGACTGCCGGGCTGCAGGACATGTTTGAGGAACGCGCCCGCCGTCGTCAGGCTGGTGGGACCCGAAGGTGACAGCGGCGTTTCGCCGCGGCCCTCAAGCACGGTTTCCCATCCTTCGCTGAACCCGTAATTGTAGACCATTGCCGGCGCGATGAGGGTGGTGCTTCCTTGTTCGCGCAAGCGCCCAGCGGGCTGTAATTCGATTTCCACCTCTCCCGGAGCTGCCACCGCGGCATCGGTCCCGTCGAAGGGGCGATAAGCAAGAGCGGAACTGGACCACCACATCAGGCTTAGCGCGATGACTGATCGCGACGCGAGCCGTCTCGGAAATTGCCGTTTAAAAAATTGGCGGCACGTGGACATGGGTCGTCTCACGGTTTCGACCTATGGCGTTGGCCGGAAGATCCAGATGGCTGCCGGCTCGCCGGAACTGGCCCGGACAGCAACGAGCAGACGACCCATCTCGGGTACAAAAAGCGAAGTGCGCGCACCTGAAACCGTGGGGATACGCGCGATCCGTCGATAGGAAGCTTCTTTCGCTTCCAGGACATCGAGAAAGCCGGCCCCGCAACTGACGTAGACGCGCGCGCGTTTGGCATCGATGAACAGGTCATCGGCATCGCCGCAGGTTTCGGTCGTCGCGACTGGCTTGCCGTCTATCATGGAGAAGACGCCGAGTTCCGCAGGAGCCCGAAAGATCACGAGGATCTGGCGACGAATTGGGTCCAGGGCCATCGGAAAATTGGCGCCGCTGTCGGCCAACGGCCATTTTCCGATTTGCTTTTGCGAGCCCCGGTCGACGACGGCGATGCCGCGCGCATCAGGCACATTGACGAAGATTTGGCTCGTATCGGGGTCGATCTGGAAACTTTCCGGGTGCGCCGTTAGCGAAATATTCGCCACCTTGCTGCGGGTTGAGGGATCGATCACGGCCAACCCGCCGCTGCCGTACCCAATGAAGACTCGTTTAGCTGCGGCATCAACGCGAATATTGTCCGCATCGCTGCCAAGTTCGATTTGTCCCGCGGGCTTGTAGTCGTTTCCTTCGAACAATCGCACCGACCCGTCTCCGGCATTGGCGACATAGAGCATGTCCGTCGACGGTTCGTAGCCGACGCCCTGTGGTTCCTTTAGTCCTGGAATCCTGTGGATCAATTTACGACTCGCGAGATCGACAATTCCGACACTATCGTTGCCTAACTCGGCAACGAAGAGACGTTGCCTCTTCAAATCGATGGCCATGTGATCGATACGGCCACGCACGTCGCCCAGCGCAATTTTGGTCTCGAGTTGAAGCGGGCTTGCGTCCGCTGACCGAGCAGGGGCCGCGGCGTTAACCAGCATCACAAAGCTGGCTAACGCCGTCAGGGCTGTCCGAAGCAAAGTTAACATCGCCACACCATTCCCGAGGGACAGAGCGCCCCTAATCCAAGGGCTGTTGCACAGTTTTCATTTGTTCACCGTCGAGGAAGGCAATCGAAACAACGGGACGCCCGTCTTTCAGGCTGGGCACCGCACTTACCACCCGGGCTTTGGCGGACTGAGCCGCGGCCTTGTCGACGGCCTCTTTCAGCGTGGTCTTTGCCTTGGTCATCACCGCGCTCTGCGATTTGGCCGCGGCGAGGTCGTCTCCCTCGGTGATTGGCTCGGCCTTCATCACTTTGCCGTTCGTATAGTCGACCAGCACTTCCGAAAACTTACCATCCTTCGCAGTATAGACCGAAAGCTGGAGCTTGCCTTCGTCGACCTCGA
>Ga0307479_10001872_pt1 | contig 19203 bp, 19 predicted proteins | sample atmos_gasesECM4C_FD_203743 | JGI IMG/M metagenome (GOLD analysis project Ga0307479, IMG submission 203743) | Hardwood forest soil microbial communities from Morgan-Monroe State Forest, Indiana, United States - atmos_gasesECM4C_515 | ecosystem: Environmental > Terrestrial > Soil > Temperate... | reverse complement strand
CACAACCAAGGCATCGATCTTGTTTTGCGCTTCGGAAATGGTTAGTCCCGGTTTAAGTCGGGCGATTGCTGTGGGAAGATACCGCCGGTTGCGCGGCGGTTTATCGGGCATGGGCGCACCGTAAAAATTGTAGGCGGCCCAGACTTCGATATTTCTCTCTCTTGTGGTTGGCCCAGGAGCCTGGAAGCCAGGCGGCATGACGCCAACAATGTGATACAAGTCTGTGTCGAGACAGAGATTCCTGCCCAAAATCTTCGGATCGCCTCCGAAATCCCGCTTCCACAATCCGTCGCTGATGATGATTTCCGTCGTATATCGGGGTGAGTGATCCTCGGGATTGAAGATGCGCCCTAACTGCGGTTTCACGCCCAGCAGTGCAAAATAATTAGGCGCGACACTAACCAGGCTGACGCGCGCAGGTTTGGATGAGCCCGTAAGGTTATTGTCGTCATACCAGGTCGGGGAGACATACTCGAAAATGCCGGAGCGCTGAAGGTCTTGCCATTCCGGCACCGACATTCCAATGTTCTGTGAGCCCACGCCGGGAAGATCGTCCTCGATGCTTACAAGCTGCTCCGGTTGGGGGTATGGAAGAGGATGTAGCAGAGTGGCATCGACGACGCTGAAGATCGCCGTCGTGGCTCCGATGCCTAACGCAATCGTCAGGACGGCGACGACGCTGAAGCCCGAGGACTTGCGCAGCATGCGCAGAGCATAGCGAAGGTCATGCACGAAATAATCCCACCAGAGCCAATGGCTGGATTCGTAGAAGCGCTCCTGGGCCTGCGTCACATTTCCGAAAGCCCGGAGGGCTGCGGTTCGGGCCTGGTCATAGCTGAGCCCCTGCTCCTGCAGGCGCTCTATTTCCAGCTCTACATGGGATTCGATTTCAGCGCCGAAGTCGGTTGCCTGTCGCTTACGTCGGAACATAGCTAAGTCTCCACAGGATCAAGAATGCGGCCGATGGCTGTCGCGAGTCGCTTCCACTTAGCAGTTTCCTTCCCTAACTGTTTGCGACCGGCGGATGTAAGCGAATAAAATCGGGCCTTGCGATTATTGCTGGAGATTCCCCATTTCGCGGAAATCCAGCCGCGCTCTTCAAGCCGCTGCAGCGCGGGATAGAGCGCTCCGTGTTCGACCAGAAGCTCTTCATCCGAGGTCTGCTGGATAGCGCGTGCAATGCCTTGGCCGTGCTGCGATCCAAGAATCAGCGTGCGCAAGATCAGCAGGTCCAAAGTGCCTTGCAGCAGTTCCAGCCGGTCTTTTGTCTCTTGGGTTGACATTTCACCCGAGCATAGGAATGTCCGGGTAAGATGTCAACCCAAAAGCGAGAATCTGCTGGAGCATTTTGGGACGAATTTTCGCGCGGAGACTGAAATTCGTGGTCGCGCGTAAATTCAAGAATTGTCTATCCAGAACTTTGGTTGCGGGGGCCTGCAACAATCCGGATTTTTTAGTTCTGCTTCCCGATGGGTTCGCGCAGCAGCTTAATCAATCGGCGCCTGCCGCAACAGTTGTTGATCGCATCGCTTCGCGCAGCCACACGTGACGCGGATCACTGTTGAGTCTCGGATGCCAGGCCATCAGGAAATGAAACGGATGCAATTCGCGTGGTGCTTTCACAACGCGCAAGTCGCGATTTCCTCTAACGACTGAGTGCATACCACTGGTTACGGTAAGCACGAGTTCTGTGCCGGGGAGGCATTGCAGAGCCACGCCGAAGTATGGCAGTCGAATACACGAACTGCGTTTGGCGCCGACAGCCGCCAACTGCTTGTCCGGGATCGTCTGCACACCGGCATAGGTAGATACCACGATGTGGCTCGCCGCCAGATACTGCTTAAGCGACAGCCGGTCGCCAAAGCGGCTGCCTCGCGCGACGGCGCAAATCCAATCCTCCCGATAAAGTCTTTCTGAGTGAAAGTGCGACGGAAGGAGTCCGTCATCTATGTGCAGGACGAGATCGACTTGTCCGTGCTCCACTAATTCCGCGATGCCGCTCTGCCAGGGAAGGAATTCAAACTGCACTTGGTAGCGCCCGTTTGCATACTGCCGGCACAAGCGGGGGACCACAACTGTGCAGACGTTATCAGGGCCTGAAATGCGGAAGTGGCTCTTCTCCCGCGTTGGATCGAACAGGTTCGGGCTAACGAGATTCTCCATCCTGGGTAGTAATCCCTCAAGCTCCTGGAGAATCTTGCGGCCCCGTATCGTAAGTTCGAAGCCTTGCGGCGACCGGAGCAGAAGTTCATCTTGAAACATGGCCCGGGCGCGCTGCAACGCGCGGCTCACCGCAGGCTGGCTCAGCAGCAGCCGGGATGCTGCCGCCGTGACGCTCTTCTCCTCCGCGATGGCAGCAAATGTAATCAGCAGGTTCAAATCGACTTGTCGTAGTTTCTCTAAACGCATGGCAGCCATGATTATTATGCATGAACCGAATGGGACTGTCTGGCCATCTTTGACTGTGTAAGTCAGAAGAATGCACAAGGAGAATTCAATGCAACGGGAAAACGGTTTGCAACAGAAGCGGGTGGTCGTGGTAGGTGGGTCGTCAGGGATTGGTTTGGCAGTGGCCCAACAGGCTGCCTCGCAGGGAGCCAAGGTCGTTATCGTCTCCAGCACTGCGGAACGAGTTCAGAAGGCGGTTGAGTGTATCGGTGGAGAAGCACAGGGGCAGGCGGTCGATGTCTCGGACGAAGGAGCCGTTGCAACCCTCTTTGCGAAGCTTGGCGCTTTCGATCATTTGGTATTCACCGCCGGCGATAGCCTGCATTTGCGCGACCTCGCATCTACGGATCTTCAACAGGCCCGACGCGCCTTTGAGTTGCGCTATTGGGCCGCACTCGCCGCGGTCAAGTACGGAAGCCCACATATCCGCAAGGAGGGTTCTATCGTGCTCACAACCGGAATCGCCGGCCAGCGCCCGCAAAAAGGATGGGTAATTGCGGCAAGTGTCTGCGGAACTATCGAAGCACTAACACGCGCTCTAGCGGTCGAGTTGGCGCCAATACGGGTTAACGCAGTATCTCCCGGAGTCGTTCGCACGAACCTCTGGCAGAACATGAGTGCACCGGAACGGGAACGTCTATACGAAAGCGTGGGCAACAGCCTCCCGGTTGGCCGAGTCGGCGAAGCTTCCGAGATCGCGCAAGCCTATCTGTTCTTGATGCAGGAAGGATTCGCTACTGGGCAAACCGTTGTCGTTGATGGTGGTACGGTTCTGGTTTAGCACTGTTTTCATCACGATGCGTGATGCCGCAACACGGCGGAGTAAATGGTTTAGGTGCGTCAGCAGTAGAGTTGCACCTTTCCGGCATAACCTCCATTGGCTTGGTGACTTCTTTCTTTGCCTTCGTGAACTTCGTGTTCGCTCTTCTCCAGCGCAAGTTTTGAAATTCCTGAACCCCGCTGATAGTATGAATCTGCGGGGTGGAGCAGCCTGGTAGCTCGTTGGGCTCATAACCCAAAGGTCGGTGGTTCAAATCCACCCCCCGCAACCAATCTTTTCAGACGATTACGAGTTTTCGGGTTTTAAGACCGACTCACAATTGACTCACAGAGCTTTTGAGGCTGCCCGATACGGCAGCCTTTAGCTTTTGCCGTTCCGTTCGCCTCTTTTTGCCTTCGTGCCCTTCGTGTTCGCTCCTCCTACGGATTCAGTTTCCCTTCATGCCGTATAGTCTTTAATGGCAAAAAGTAACCAACACGCAGCATCTCTCGCTGCATATCTATTGAAGAGGAGACTATGCAACTTCGAATGAAAGCAATGATTTGTTCGCTGTTCTTCGCAGTGATGAGTTGTGCGTATCTGATGGCCCAGGGCGACGGAGGGTATCACCTTCTGCACGAATACAAATTAGGAGGCGACACTGGATGGGATTACCTCACCATGGACGCCGCTTCTCGCCGTCTGTATGTCACGCGCGGCACGCACGTGCAAGTGGTAAATATCGACAGCGGCAAAGTGGAAGGAGATATTACCGACCTGAAGGGCGTGCACGGAGTCGCACTCGACAAAGCCAATAACAAGGGTTTCATCAGCGATGGCCGCGACAATTCCGTGGTCGTCTTCGATCTGAAGTCGCTGAAGCAAACAGGCAAAGTTGCAGCCGGCACAAATCCTGACGCCATCCTGTTCGATCCCTATAGCAAGCGAGTGTTTGCCTTCAATGGCCGCAGCAACAATGCCACCGCCATCGATTCGAAGAACAACAATGTCGCCGGCAGCATCGACCTTGGGGGAAAGCCAGAGTTTGCCGCGACCGATGGCAAGGGCAAAATCTTCGTCAATCTCGAGGACAAATCGGCGCTGGTTGAGATTGATTCAAAAGAACTCAAAGTCATGGACACGTGGCCGCTGGCGCCCGCTGAAGGTCCCAGCGGACTCGCGATCGACGCCGATCGCGAAGTGCTGTTCTCGGGTTGTGACAACCAGAAAATGGCGATCGTCGATGGCAACACCGGAAAAGTCATCACGACTGTGCCCATCGGCAAGGGCGTTGACGCCACCGCATTCGACAAGAGCGTGAAGCAGGCCTACAGCTCAAACGGCGAAGGCAACATTACTGTAGCCAAAGAAGATTCGCCGACCAGCTTCAGCGTGGCAGCTACCGTACCGACGAAACGCGGAGCGCGCACCATGACCGTCGATGAAAAGACCCATGATCTGATAACGGTTACGGCCGACTTTGAACCGGCGCCGGCGGCGGTTCCCGGACAGCCACGGCAACGGCCCAAAATGATTCCAGATAGCTTTGTTGTGTTGGTTTACGGGAAGTAGTTTCTGAAAACACTTGTCTTGAAGGTACCGGAGGTAGTCGATCTTGAGGAAGAACATTCACTCAGGATCGACTTCCTGAAAATGCCTGGGATTCCAGATTGCACCCCGTGCTAAATTCAAGATAGGTGACCCCCAAGCTCCAGGAAATTTTTTTCGAGGCGTATCGCGAGGTGCGTCCTCGGGCTCCCTTCCCCGAGTTTCACATTGAGTTCTTCCCTTTTTCGAACATCAATAACACCATCCGTCTGCGGGATGGAAAAGTTCTCATGCGTATCTCCGACCTTTTGTCGGGTGCGCCGAAGGACGTGCTGCACGCCATTACACATATCTTGCTGGCCAAGCTGTACCGCAAGGACATCGAACCGCGGCATGCGACCCGCTATCGCAGATATCTGGGAAGACGCGATGTCTCCAGCAAGGCACACCTGGTGCGACAGGAACGCGGACGAAAGGTGCTGCTTTCGGCCCAGGGCCGGACCTACAACCTGGAGACGATTTTCGAGGACCTCAATCGCCGCTTCTTTCACGGACTGCTCGCCCGCCCGCTGATGACCTGGAGCCGCAACGCGTCGCGGCAGAACCTTGGACACTATGATCCAGCGCACAATACGATCGTGATCAGCCGGGTATTCGATCGGCAGGATATGCCGCGATATGCCGTTGAATATCTCGTCTATCACGAGATGCTTCATCTCAAACATCCGGTGAGGCTCAACGGCAGCCGACGATGCGTCCATCCCAAAGCGTTTCAGGAGGAGGAAAAGCTCTTTCCCGAATTAGACAAAGCCAAGCAGCTATTGAGAGGCTTGTAAAGCAAAAGTCGCAAAGGCACCCTGCAGTGGCTGCCGGCACGCACAGACTGGCGCATTGCGTTCAATGGCAAGCGATCCATTCTCATGCACTGTCGCCGCTTGCTCCGCCGCCAGGTTGCCTGACCGCCAGAGACTTGATTTTGCGGAGCGGGGGCTCAGCTGTTCCGCGGGCATAAAACAGATCCCGTCGACCGCAACCCCAATGAACAGTGACGGATGTAGTTTCGAGGCGGTCGAGGGGATGACAGTGTCAGGGTGATTGGACCTCGCCTGATTGCTATACTGAATGGTCTTCTCCAACTTCTGTGCTGGTTCCCGTCTAAGAGGCGATTGGTATGTCTTCTCCAGCAGTTGAATACGCCCGGCAAAACCAGCCGCGATTCCTCTCCGAGCTCAAGGACCTGCTGCGCATCCCCAGCGTCAGCACACTGCCCCAACACAAGACTGACATCGAGCGCGCCGCCGATTTTCTGGCAGCACAGATGCGCAGCATTGGGTTGGAACATGTTGAGGTCATCAAGACCGCCGGGCATCCTCTGGTGTATGCCGACTGGCTGCACGCAACCGGCAAGCCTACTGCGCTTTGCTACGGACACTACGACGTCCAGCCTCCCGATCCTTTGAACGAATGGACGACTCCGCCATTCGAACCCACCGAGCGCAATCAGAACCTTTACGCGCGCGGCGCGGTGGACGACAAGGGCCAGATGTTCATGCACCTTAAGGCGCTTGAATCGCTCATGAAAAGCGGTGCCGGCAGGCTGCCGATTAACGTGCGGCTTTTGCTCGAAGGCGAGGAGGAAGTTGGCGGCGAGTCCATCGCGAAATATGTAGGTGAGAATCCCGTCAAACTGAAAGCTGACTTCGCACTCGTGTCCGATACGGAGATGTACGCACCCGACATGCCGACGCTCTGTGTCGGGCTGCGCGGCCTGGTCTATACCGAAGTGGAGGCGCGCGGGGCAAAGGTCGATCTACATTCGGGGATGTACGGCGGAGTCGCGCCGAATCCGTTTGTCGCACTCGCGCAGATCATCGCCAAACTCAAGGACGAGAACGGCCGCATCCTCATCCCCGGCTTCTATGATCGCGTTACGAAACCCTCGGCTGATGAGCTGAAAAGTTGGAAGTCGCTTCCCTTCGACGAGCAGGAATATCTCCGCAATGAAGTGGGTAGCAGTGAGCTTACCGGCGAGCCCGGTTACTCGGTGGCCGAGCGCACCTGGGCACGTCCGACTCTGGATGTTCACGGCATGCCCGGCGGATTCACCGGAGCCGGCGCCAAAACGGTGATACCGGCGCGCGGCGCCGCAAAAATTTCCGTACGCCTGGTTCCCGATCAGCGGCCTGACGAGATCTTCAACCTTTTCTCGAAGTATGTGCAGTCGATCGTGCCGCGCGGCATTCACATCAACATTCGCCAGCTCAGCTCAGCTCCTCCGATGTTGATTCGAACTGATAATCCTTACGTCCAAGCTTCCAAAACAGCGATGAAGGAAGTGTTCGGCAGGGATACCGTGTTTATCCGCAGCGGCGGATCGATACCGGTAGTGGCGGATTTCGAGAAGCATCTGCACATCCCCAGCGTGATGATGGGCTTCGGACTGCCGGACGACAATCTGCACGCTCCAAACGAGAAATTTCATATCCCGAATTTCTATCGCGGCATTGAATCCATCATTCGGTTTTTTCAGCTATTAAGCTCCTAAAGCAAAAGCAACACCCAGAACACGGATTGAACGGATCGAACAGGATCTGACGGATAAGGCAAGAATTTGTCATGAAATGTCGCAGCGAATATCAAAAACAAACTTGAGCCATTCAAGAGTTAATCCCATCGTTTGATCCGTCCGATCCGTTTAATCCGTTGAATCCGTGTTCTGGCTTTGGCCTTTCAGTCGCTTAGCGGCTTAGCAGCTCCAGCAGCTTAGAAGCTGTGTTACCATCGCTTCGCTTAGCATTTTCGCTGGGAGGCAGTCATGTCAGATAACGACAGCAGCAGCATCGGTTGGTTTCTCGCGGGTTTGGGCTTGGGAGCCCTGGTTGGCGTGCTGTATGCGCCGAAATCGGGAAAAGAGACGCGCGAGACGATCTTGCACACCGCCAACGAAGGCCGCGATTATCTCGCGAAGAGCACTCAAGATCTAAAGGCACAGGCCGACCAGTGGGTGCAGAAGGGCAAAGAGACGATCGGCCGGTCGAAAGATCAAATCAGTTCAGCCGTCGAGGCTGGACGGCAGGCATATCGAGAGGCAGTCGATAAAAGCTAATCGCTCTCCGGTCCATCGTTATGAATGGCGCTGGGCCGGGAGCATGCCCACATGAACTCCAATCTGCTAACAGTCTTTGTCGCGATCACGTCTGTAGCGGTCGTGTTGCAGATGCTGATTCTCCTCGGACTCTATCTCGCGGTAAGGCGTACCACCGCGCAGGCGGAGAACATCGCGCTGGACTTTCAGCGGCGGACAATACCTCTGGTGGAAAACGTTCGCGACATACTCGCCGATGCCACGCCTAAACTCCAAGAGATAACGTCGAACCTCGCAGAGGCTTCCGACACGCTGAAGCGCCAGGCGGAGACTCTAGGCGACACCGCTGTCGAAATGGCGATACGCGCCCGAAATAAAGTCGCGCAGGCCGATGACATGATCACTCGCACGCTCGAACGCGTTGAAAGGACGACAGGCGCCATGCAAGATTCGGTGCTCTCGCCCGTGCGCCGCGTGAATGGAATCCTTCAGGCAATCAGCGTGGGGATCGGAGCTTTGCTGAACCACAAACGCGACAAGCGCCGCGAACGCCAGCGTAGCGCGAACGACGAAGGCATGTTCGTCTAGCAGTCGAACTAGCGGATCCAGCCGCCACCGACGACCAGATCTCCATCGTAGAAAACCACTGCTTGGCCAGGCGTGATCGCTCGCTGCGACTCATCGAATGTCACTAACGCATCGCTGCCATCCATCCTTATCTCAGCATCCGCCGGTTCGTGGCGGTGGCGAATCTTCGCCTGCACGCGCATTGGCTGGTCGAGTCGCTCAAAAGCAATCCAATTCAGACGGTGCGCGCGCAGTTCTCGGGAGCGAAGTGAATCGTCTCCTCCGACCACTACCTGTCGCTTGTCACCGCGAATTCCGATCACGTACAGCGGCGAACCTGTAGCGACGCCGAGACCCTTTCGCTGGCCAACAGTGAAATTGTGAATGCCGGGGTGATTGCCGATCACTTCGCCCGATGTCGTGACCAACTCGCCGGAAGAATCTGGCAATTCCTCGCCCTGCTCGTCGAGATAAGCATCAATGAATCGCTTGTAGTCTCCGCCGGGGACAAAGCAAATCTCCTGCGAATCCGGCTTATCGGCCAAAGCTAATCCATGCTGATGGGCCAGAGTGCGAACCCCCGGCTTCGACATATTTCCCAGCGGAAACAGCGTTCGGCTGAGCTGCTCCTGCGTCAAGCCGAACAGGAAGTAGCTCTGATCCTTACTGAGATCGCGACCGCGCAGCAGCAGCCATCGTCTCTGTTCCCCGGAGTATTCGATTCGGGCGTAGTGCCCGGTAGCGAGCAGATCGGCGCCGATCTGCTTAGCTGTCATCAGAAGCTGATCAAACTTCAAGTGATTGTTGCAGAGACTGCACGGAATCGGCGTTCGCCCAGAGAGATACTCATCGACGAACGGACGCACCACGTCGCGCTCGAAGCGCTCCTGATGGTTCACTACGTAGTACGGAATTCCCAAGTGCTCGGCTACGTGGCGCGCGTCATAGACATCATCAAGCGAGCAACAGCGACCGCGCACCTCCTCGGGCATGCCCTCGCGCCCGGCCAGCCGCCGCTGGTTCCAGAGCTGCATGGTCAAGCCGATCACCGGATGCCCGTCGGCGCGCAGCATGGCGGCCACGGTGGACGAGTCCACTCCTCCGGACATGGCTACGGCAATAGTCGGCTTAGACATGGCAAAGCTGTTTGGGATGCAGTCGCACGGAAGCCCGACCGGCTCAAAGAGAGGACTGACTCACCTGTTTGAATTATAGAGGAAGGCTTATTGGGGAGAGGACCGAGCTCGATAGTCCAACACCGGAACCCATTCGTTACCGCGATGGTACTCATTCCGATGTATGTCTTTCCGTCACGAGTTGTCGTGTTACACTGTTTTTCGTGGACGATGTCCAGAACATCACGCTCAGTCTGCCTCGCGCGCTGCTCAAGCGGGTCAAAAGGCTGGCAGCGGACCGGGAAACCTCGGTGTCAGCACTGATGACTGAAGCTCTCACGCGTGTGGTGGGCGAGGAAAGCCGGTATGCGGCGGCTCAAAAACGCTTAATACAGGCGATGCGGTCCGCGCGTTCTCTCGGCACCCACGGCCGCTCTACCTGGACCCGCGACGAATTACATGAGCGCTGACGCCGCGCGGGAATTTGTAGATGCGAATGTCCTCGTGTACGCGTTCGACCCTTCCGCAGAATCGAAACAAATCATCGCCAGCCAACTCCTCGAACGCCTTTCAAAGAATGGGAATGGCTGCCTGAGCGTGCAGATTCTGCAAGAGTTCTTCGTCACGATCACGCGAAAGGTGAGTATCCCTCCTGCCATCGACCAGGCCAGCGATTACGTGCGCGATTTCTCAACGTGGAAAGTATTTGCGCCAACCGCGCAAGATGTATCGACCGCAATTGCCATTCACAAGCAGGCAAAAATTAGCTTCTGGGATGCAATGGTGGTCCACGCTGCCTCGGAATTAGGATGCGATCTGCTCTGGAGCGAGGACCTCACAACAGATCAGATCTTACGCAAAGTTCGCGTTTGCAATCCGTTCCTGTGACAATCAGTTTCGTTGACGAGCCGCAATCAACCGTGAGTTATCCTCTGCTTGATGTGAATCAGGCTCGCGCTCTCTTCTTTACCGTCTTCCGTTCTGAGCTTGCTCCCTCACTTATGACATGCACTCGGCTCTCGTTCTGAGCTTCCGCCGCGCGCTGCGGTCCCTTCTTCTTCCCTTCCATCTGGGCCAGGCTTTGCTTCAGCGCCTCCATCAGATCGACTACCGGAGCGGCCTTCTTCGGCTTCTCGATGGAGTTCACCTGCTTGCCTTCCAGATGGGCCTTGATAAGCTCCTTCACGTTAGCCTCGAAGGTGTCGTAATACTTTTTGGGATCCCACTCCGCGGCCAGCGCGTCAACTAACTGGTGAGCGACCTTGAGCTCGTTCTCCTTAATCTCGATATCGGTCTTGCCGAAGTTCTCAACCTCACGAATTTCGTCCTGATAGTACATGGTGTGCAGCATGAGCCCGCCATTGTACGGACGTAGAAAAACCGTGTACTCGCGGTTGTGCATGGCGAGCTTGGCAATCGCCACGTACTTGCTGTCCTCGAGCGCCTTCTCCAACAGTGCATATGGACGCTTCCCTGCTTCCTCCGGCACGAGGTAGTAGGAAGACTCGAAGTAGATGGGATCGATTTCTTCCGCCTTGACGAACTCCAGGATCTCCATGGTTTTCGCCGTCTTCGGCTCGATGCGCTTGATCTCGTCCGGCTCGATAATCACATATTCGTCCTTGCGATACTCGTAGCCCTTCACGATCTCATCACGGCCGACTACCTTGTCTTCTTCCGGGCAAATCAGTTGCTGCTTCACGCGCACATGATCGTCGCGATGAAGCATGTGAAAGGAAACGTGGTTCGAGCGCGCCCCGGAATGCAGGCGGACAGGCATAGAGATAAGACCAAAAGTTAAATAACCGGACCACACGGAAGCTGCCATAATCTCAATCCTTGTTTTAGAGTGGGGCCCTCGACAAACGCAGGAGCGTAAATTCTATCTCCCAAAACCGCAAATACAAGATTACAGACGTTTCTGATTGTTACGATGCAGGTACCCCCACACGTGTCGTCCTTTGATCCCAAGCAGCCGGCTGTGAGCGCGGATCAACCGGAGTCTGCCGATCCGTCGAGACACAGCTTTGCCTGGCTCGCCTTCGCCATGCTTCTGGTCGTCCTGTTGTTGGGAATGGTTTTCAGGACAGAGGCGCGATACCACCTGCTTCCCGCTCTGGTCATCACGTTGGCTTTTGCGATCTTTGCGCGAGTGCTTCGTGGCGTAACTCTCAGCGGGGCTGCGGCAGGTTTCTTAGTTACATTGATTCTGTTCGTCGCCAATGGCGTGTCGATGTTTGGCGCGGTTTTGCTGGTTTTCGTGCTGACTTTCATCGCAACGCGATTCGGACGACAGCGCAAGCGGTCTCTGGCTATCGCCGAACGTCCGGCTGGACGTGACGCCGCTCAGGTGCTGGCGAATGTCGGATGCGCCGCGCTGGCAGCTGCGGCCTCAGTTCTCACCCCATGGCATGTCGTATGGTTGGCGGGTAGCATTGCGTCTTTGGCGGAGGCTGCCAGCGATACAGTATCAAGTGAGATCGGCAAGGCTATGGCAGGTACTGCCCGGCTGATCACATCAAGTCAAATCGTACCTGCCGGCACTGACGGAGCAATCAGCCTCCCGGGCACAGTGGCAGGAGTTGCTGCGGCTGCCGCCGTTGGGTTGGAGGCCTTCGCCACGGGAATGCTTAGTCTCCGATTAGCCATCGCGGCGTCCATATCGGGAATATTGGGAATGTTTCTCGATAGCCTACTAGGCGCGACGCTGGAGCGTCGTAGATGGCTGACCAATAATGGCGTAAACCTTCTTTCGACAGGAACTTCGGTAGTTGCTGTTATCCTCTTGGCGAACTTTTTCTAGCGAAGTGTTCGTTAGACGATTCCGGCAAAATAGCGCGGGGAACAATTCATCGACCACTACCGATCTGAACGTGCAAACCGTCGTCCTGAGCCCCGCTGTTGGGCCTCAGGATGAAAGATCCATTAGCGAATCGAAAAAACTACTCATGAAAATCGCTTCCCTGCTGCTCGCCATCACCTTTGCCCTACCCACCTTTTCGCAGCAATACGACACGCTGATCCGCGGCGGTAAGGTCGTCGATGGCAGCGGCAATCCCTGGTTCTATGGCGACGTCGGCATCATCGGCGATCGCATCGCGTTCATCGGTCACGCTGCGCCCGACGTAAAAGCCAAGCGCACAGTCGATGCCACAGGATTGATCGTCGCGCCCGGCTTCATCGACATGCTTGGCCAGTCGGAGTTGAATCTGCTGATCGATAAGCGAGCTGTGAGTAAGCTGACTCAGGGCATCACCACGGAGATCACCGGTGAGGGCGGATCGGTCGCGCCGTTCGCCAAATCCGATCTGATCGACGAGAAAGATTTCTTCGAGCACTTCCATCTGAATGTCGATTGGGAAAGCCTGGACCAGTATCTCAACCGTCTGGCCCAGCAGGGACCGGCGATCAATCTAGGAACGTACGTGGGAGCCGGACAGGTGCGCAAGAAAGTTCTCGGCCAGCTGAATCGTGCGCCAACGGCCAATGAACTGCGCGATATGGAGGAGTATGTCGGCGACGCCATGCTCGATGGCGCGTTTGGTCTCTCCACCGCGCTGATTTACGCACCCTCCAACTACGCATCGACCGACGAGCTTATCGACCTCGCGAAGATCGCCTCAAAGTACGGCGGCATTTACGCCACGCACATGCGGAATGAAGGTGACGAAGAAACGGCTGCCCTCGACGAGGCGTTTCGCATCGCACGCGAAGCTAACATTCCGGTAGAGATCTTTCACCTTAAAGTTTCAGGTAAACAGAACTGGGGAAAGATGCCCCAGGTAATCGCCAAGATCGAGGACGCGCGCAGCAATGGCATTGACGTCACTGCAGACCAGTATCCTTACATCGCTTCTGCCACATCGCTCGGAGCCCTCATTCCTCCCAGGTATCACGAAGGTGGAGTTGATGCGTTCGTTGCCCGCCTGAAAGATCCCAAGACCAAAGAGCAAATTGAAGAGGAGCTCGAGTCGGGCAAGAACTACGAAAATATGTGGCGCGGTGTTGGCGGACCCGAAGGAGTTCTGATCGTCTCCACCATCGTTCCCGAATTGAAACAATACGAAGGACGCAACCTCGCTGCGGTTGCCCGGCTGCAGCATAAAGAGCCTTTCGATGCGCTTTGCGACTTGCTGATCCAGAGCAAAGACGGTATCGGCGCAGCCTATTTCAGCATGGAGGAAAACGATATTCGGCTGGCGATGCAGCAACCCTGGGTGAGTGTCGGCACCGATTATGGCGAGGTTGCGCCCGACGGTCTTCTAGGAGAATCGAAGTCGCATCCCCGAGCCTACGGCAGCTTTCCTAGGATTCTCGGCAAGTATGTGCGAGAGGAGCACGTGCTTCGTCTCGAAGACGCCATTCGCAAGTTCACTTCCCTTCCCGCACAGCGCGAGCGGCTCGATCATCGTGGGCTGCTGCGTGAGGACTACTTTGCCGACATTACGGTCTTCAATCCCAAGACGGTACTCGACGTCGCCAGTTTCGAGCTGCCTAATCGTCCCAGTGTGGGAATCGAATATGTTTTCGTAAACGGCGTGCTCGCCCTTGAGCATGAGAAAACGACGGTTCAGTTCGGAGGACGTCCTCTGCGAGGTCCGGCCTACCAGGCGCGCGGAATCTCTCCCGATGGACTCGCTCCCAGAGGCAGCGTTCGCGGATTCGTGAGCGACACCGACGGATGGCCTTTGCCGCGAACTTCGTTGGTGCTTTCCGATGCGTCAGGAAAAGAGGTCGGAACGGCAACTTCGGGACGAGAAGGTAGGTATGAAATTCCACTCGATCAACTCTGCGAAGGATGCACATTGGGCGCTTCTCGCCCCGGCTTTGCCCCGCAGAAGCGGCGTGTGAACTACAACGGGTCCAATCCCCTGTGGTATGGCTTTGCGCTCGAAAGACAACAAGTTCATACCAGGCAGTGATGATGTTGGCGATCGTGTTGTAGCTTGGGCCAAATATACTGGCCGGAAAATCCCGAGGAGATCTAACCGTGACCCTCCGAACCGTCGGTCTGGCGGCGATTATCGTGCTCTCGTTTGCTGCAGGTTCATTTGTCACCTCTCAATTGAGACATATCCAAAGCGTCCGCGCAGCAGGCGAACGCGTTTTTGAGTTGCGCGTTTATCACACCTTTCCTGGCCGTCTGCCCCAGCTTCAGTCGAATTTTCGCGACTACAACATCACTTTCTTGAAGAAACACGAGATAACCAGCATCGGCTACTGGACGCCACAGGATTCACCGGCTTCGGAAAACACGCTGATCTTCGTTCTGGCACACGACAACCGCGAAGTCGCCGCACAACACTGGAAGGAATTCCGCGAGGATCCGGAATGGCAGAAGATGGCCCAGGCATCGGAAGCCGCTGGCAAGATCGTCGAAAAAGTCGATTCCACGTTTATGACCCCGACCGACTACTCGCCGTTGAAGTAGTGCCCGAAGGCGAGCGCGGATGGGCGAATCTTTTACCGTGCAGGAAACCGGACACGCCATCGCCGGCTCTCTGCGAAAGTATTGATTCTCCAGCGGTCTGACGAAATAAAAGCCTCGGCGATGTTTTTAACCTGAGCTGCTGCAAACAACTAACTGGCTCTTGCATCCCACTTTCAACCTCTTCTTGCAACTCTGGAAGCCGGAATTGCGTATTGAGGGATTGAGTAGTCAGCCATGAGTTTCAGATTCTTGAGAGTCCAGGCATTCGTAATCGCTTCAACTCTGTCCATCGCAATGTTGTTGTTTGCAGCCCAGAGACGCGATGACAAGCAAGTGCCACAGTTCCGTTCGGTCGTCGATCTCAGCGCATCGGCACTCGATTCGACTTCACCTGGCACTGTGCTGATATCGCCGGCGAAAGTTGGGGGTGCCTGGACGGTCGATTCCCTGCCCGCCCTGCGGCTGGTGGCTCCATTGGCCATCATCCAGGCTGAGCGCAAGAACTTTCCCGATTCGGAATTGCTGCTGACGATGGACGACATAGCCTCGTACGAGCGCCTGCACGGCGCCGTCTCTCAGGGATCCATTGTTCTTGCCACTACCGGACAGGAAGGCAAAGCGCCAGTCTTCAACGACGATGCTCTGCACTTCCTGATCGAGGCGCGAAACGTGGTTGGAGTCGGCGGCGCGGGAACGCAGGTCGTCTCGCCTGAGCAGAACTCTTACCTGGCAAAGAAGGGCATTTATCAACTCGAGAATGTAGCGAACGTCTCGCTAATTCCCCGCTCCGGCGCGATTGCGATTGCGGCTCCGCAGAAAATTCCAGGAGCGTCTGAGAGTCCGGTGCGATTGATGGCTCTGGTGAAATAGCGTCCTGCTAGCTCAGCTCGTCGTAATATTCAATTGTTCATCCTCTTTAGGCGTCGTAGTCTGCGAATTGACGAGCATGATGGAACATAACCTAGCGCACACAATTTCGCTTCTAACCCGCACTCCGGCGGCTCTCGATACGCTTCTGCGCGATCTACCGGAAGCCTGGACGCTGGCAAATGAAGGTGAAAACACCTGGAGCGCTTTCGATATCGTCGGCCATCTGATTCATGGCGAACGCACCGATTGGATGGCGCGGGCCAGAAAAATCCTGCAATATGGCGAGACTCAGACGTTTGAGCCCTTCGATCGCTTGGGACAGGTGCGAGAGAGTCAAGGTAAGTCGCTGGGACAGCTCTTGGATGAATTCGCTCGTTTGCGGTCAAAAAATCTCGACGAGCTTCGGGCATTGAATCTGCGGGAAGAAGACCTCGAGCTACGCGGACGACATCCTGAGCTCGGACTGGTTACTCTATCGGAACTACTGGCGACATGGGCTGCTCATGATCTGACTCATCTTCACCAACTCTCGAGAGTCATGGCCCATCAATACCGCGAGGCCGTTGGTCCGTGGAGCAGATATCTTGGCGTGCTGCAGTGTGCGGGACATAGCTCGTGAAAACTACTAGCTTCAGCCGTTTTGGCAGACGTTCGCGACTAACTTTTTCTTTTGGAGAAGTCACTTTCGAAGAATGATGGTTTTTTCGTCCGCCTTCGATACTCGGCTAGCGGGCAAAAGCTAGTAGCTAACAGCTTCTTCTAGAGCCCCAGCTTCCACGCCGTATAGCTCATCACTTCGTGCAGTTTCAGGCGGATTCTTTGCCAGCGGCCGGGTAGGCGCGCATCCGGCCGCGGCGACGCATAGACCGTTACGCCCTCACGTTCCAGCATCTGTTTCACGCGAAACAAATGATAGCCATCGCTCACCGCCAAGCAGGTGCCGAGGTGGTTGGCGCGAAGTATGGCCGCAATCCGCGCGGTAGACTCTCTGGTATCGCTGCTCTGGGTCTCGGCGATTATCGCCGCGTCGGGAACTCCGCGCGAAACCAGATAATCGTGGCCAACTCCGCCTTCGCTGAACCGCAGATCCTCAGCTGCTCCGCCCGTGGTAATGATCAGCGGAGCCATTCCCTGCCTAAACAACGTGTAGGCATGGTCGAGGCGCGCCTTGTAAATGGGTGATGGATGTCCCGAGTACTCGGCTGCGCCGAAAACGATGATTGCGTCTGCGTGCCGGGTTTCGTCGCGGACCGACTGACGACTGACCAGCCAGAACACTCCTCCCAGCCACACCGCAGCGATTGCGCAGAACAACACAAGAATGCGAAATCCGATTCCGGAAACTCCTTTAGGTCGCTCGGAGCTGGTGGACATCAGTGCCAGAGGATTTGCGAAATCTCTTCGGCGGGGATCGCGCCTTCGCGAATGATTTGCCACTGAGTGGGGTTTCCGCTCAGATCGATGATCGTAGTTGGCGCGTCGCGTTGTGTCGGACCGCCGTTGACAATCATCGAGAGCCTGTCACCCATCTGGTCGCGAACACATTCTGCCGTGGTGCATTCGGCCGATCCCAGTAGATTGGCTGAAGTTGCCGTTATGGGAAAACCGATCTCGCGGATGATCGCTACCGGAATGGAGGCAGCGGGGACACGGATGGCGACGTTGCCGGTGTTCGCCGTAACTTTTAGCGGCAGCCGCGAGCTGGCTTTCACGATGATGGTCATCGGCCCCGGCCAGTACTTGGCTGCCAGTTCATGAAAAACAGGCGGTGGATTGCGCGAGAGGTCCGTAGCCTGATCGACGCTCTCAACCAACAGCGACAGCGGCTTGTGGCGGGAACGGCTCTTGATTTCGTAAATGCGCTCCACGGCGCGAAGGTTTACCGGGTCAGCGGCCAGGCCGTAGAAAGTATCGGTTGGCATCCCCAGGACTTGGCCTTGACGAATGCGCTCGGCGGCGTAACTGACTAGCTTTGCCTCCGGCCGGTTGTTGTTGATCTTCAGGAGTTCTGCCGGCAATGGTTTGTTTGTTCCTTGTGACGAAGTGTGAAAACGGCGAGGGTAAGCATAAATCATCGCTGCCACAGCGTCATCCGCCCTGCTGTTCGCAATGCCGACACCCGCTATTCCGCGGACTACAATGATTTCAGAGTGCCGAATACAGTTTCAGAACGAATTCCCGCTCGGCTTCGGGCCGTCAACAGCCGCCAGCATCCCTTAGTAAAGCAATTGCGGCAGGCCTTCTCCCAGGGGCAGGCAGTGGAGGGAATGTGCGCCGTTGAGGGAGTGCGGCTGATTGAAGAAGCGATTCGCAGCCGCTTGAAACTGCACGCGCTGTTTATTCGCGAGTCGACGCAGGCCAAAGCGGAGCGCGTCCTCGACCAGTTGAGCAAGCACGCTGAAGCCGTCTTACTGCCAGACAGCGTTTTTGACAGCGCGGTTCTTACCGAACATCCGCAAGGCATCGCAGCGCTGATAAAGGTGCGAGAGCACGATCTGGATTCAGCTCTGACGCCCATGCCGGCGATGGTAGTGATTGCGGGGGCGATCCAGGATCCCGGTAACTTCGGCACTCTCATTCGCTCGGCTGAAGCCTTCGGAGCTACTGCCGTGGTGGCCACCGAAGGCACCGTGAACCAGTGGAGTCCCAAAACGGTCCGGGCCTCCGCTGGATCGATCTTTCGCTTACCCATAGTAAAGACCGCCGCCGAGGAGCTCATAACCCAGCTTCGCACACGAGACATCGCCACCTTGGCCCTGACGACGCCTCATGCCCAGGGAGAAGAATTCGGCGACGGTAGCAGCCCCCGCTCCCCTCGGCGGTTGCAGGACACTGACCTCACACGTCCGTGTGCGCTATTCGTGGGTAACGAAGGCGCTGGGCTTTCGCGAGAGCTCGTCGGTCGAATCGACGAGTTCATCGCTATCCCGCAGAGTCGAGTGGAATCTTTGAACGCCGGAGTTGCGGCTTCCATTGCTTTGTATGAAGCCCAGCGCCAGCGGAGCGCGAAACCATGAATCTGTTTTCGCCGTTGCCGGAGCGCGAAACCGCCACGGCGGCATCCACGCCGCTGGCACAGCGGATGCGTCCGCGTACGCTCGACGAAGTGGTTGGCCAGGAGCATCTGCTCGCCCCGGGCAAGCCGCTGCGTCTGCAAATCGAGCGCGACGATCCTGGCTCGATCATTTTCTGGGGTCCTCCCGGAGTGGGAAAGACAACCTTAGCGCAGATAATAGCTCGCGTTACCAAAGCGGACTTCATCGAGTTTTCCGCGGTTCTAAGCGGAATCAAAGAGATCAAGCAGGTAATGGCTGATGCCGCGAAGGCGCGGGAATTCGGGACGCGAACCATTGTCTTCGTCGATGAGATTCATCGCTTT
>Ga0307479_10001871_pt1 | contig 19223 bp, 11 predicted proteins | sample atmos_gasesECM4C_FD_203743 | JGI IMG/M metagenome (GOLD analysis project Ga0307479, IMG submission 203743) | Hardwood forest soil microbial communities from Morgan-Monroe State Forest, Indiana, United States - atmos_gasesECM4C_515 | ecosystem: Environmental > Terrestrial > Soil > Temperate... | reverse complement strand
TCTGGTTCGGCGACGGGCGCTATCTGCTCTGCAGCGATATTCCCAACCAGCGCATCATCAAGTGGGAAGAGGAAACCGGCGCCGTCAGCATTTACCGCAAGCCGTCCAATTTCGCCAATGGCAATACCCGGGACCGCCAGGGCCGGCTTATCTCCTGCGAACATGGCGGCCGCCGCGTGGTGCGCACCGAATATGACGGCTCGATCACGGTGCTGATCGATTCCTTCGACGGCAAGCGGCTGAACTCGCCGAACGACGTCGTGGTGAAGTCCGACGGCTCGATCTGGTTCACCGATCCCGTCTTCGGCCTGCTTGGCAACTACGAAGGTTACAAGGCCGAACCCGAGATCGACGCCAACGTCTATCGGATCGACGGGGCGACCGGCAAAGCGAGCATCGTCGCCGAAGGCGTGCTGGGGCCGAACGGACTGTGCTTCTCGCCGGACGAAAAAATCCTCTACGTCGTGGAATCCCGCGGCGTGCCGAACCGCAAGCTCCTCGCCTATGACGTGGCGCCGGGCGGCGACAGGATTTCCAACAAGCGCGTGTTCGTCGACGCCGGCCCCGGCACGCCCGACGGCATGCGCTGCGATATCGACGGCAATCTGTGGTGCGGCTGGGGCATGGGCGACCCCGAGCTCGACGGCGTCGTGGTGTTCGCGCCCGACGGCGTCATGATCGGCCGCATCGCGCTGCCCGAGCGCTGCGCCAACCTCTGCTTCGGCGGGCTGAAGCGCAACCGGCTGTTCATGGCCGCGAGCCAGTCGATCTACGCGCTCTATGTCAACACGCAAGGCGCGCTGGGGGGATAAGGCATTCCCTGTTCACGAGTCCTGACGGCCACGCGAAGCTCACGACGAATCATGGTAGCGGATTATTTCTCAGCGTTGGGGACGTATTGGGACGAGCGAGCGCTCCGCGACTTCCTGTCGGCGCTCGGGATCTCTGGCGTGCCCACGCTGGATGAGGACGGATGGTCGGGCTTTTTGAATAATCACAAGTTCGGAATCGAGCTGACGTTCTACCCCGAGAGCAGGGTCAAGGTGCGACTCCGCGACTATCCTGAAGGGGCGGGGGTGCTCTACAATATTCGGTTCTACGGCACGAAAACGCGGCTGTTTGAGCCGTTCGAGGGCCAGCTGCCGCTGGGATTGCAGTTCGGCGCCTCCAAGAATTCCTTGATCAAGGACTGCGGCCCTCCGGATTCCGAGGTCCCGGACCTCGGCTCGATGCGCTGGGACCGCGAGCGCTACTGCCTGTTCGCCATGCTGTCGGACGACGGCTCTCTGCAAGCTCTCTCCTTGCAACTGCCGGTAAAGGAGTAACTTGCTTCCTGAACGCTGCGAATCCTGAAGGGATCAGGCATCAACAATCCTCCCCGGCGGAATAGCAAAACGCCGGAGCGGTCATCTCGCCCCGGCGTCGCGCATCTTTCTCTAGAAGCGGGATGACTCTTCTTCGAATCGTCATCCCGCTCTATCTTTTTGATTGAGCATGATCTTTTCGGAAAACCGGTACCCACCCCGCTATCCAAGTGCGGGGCAGGCTTTTTCCGGATCATGCTCTGGAAGCAGTTACGCCGCGTTGAAGCCGGCGACGGCCTTTGCCTCGAGATATTCTTCCAGACCGTATCGGCCCCATTCGCGGCCGTTGCCGGACTGCTTGTAACCGCCGAACGGCGCGGTGCGGTCATTCGGCTGGCCCTGCAGGTTGACATTGCCGGCGCGGATCTGGCGCCCGACCTTGCGCGCACGCTCGACCGTGCCGGCCGAGACATAACCCGCCAGCCCGTACGGCGTGTCATTGGCGATCTTCACCGCGTCCGCCTCGTCCTTGGCGCCGATGATGGTCAGCACCGGCCCGAAAATTTCCTCGCGCGCAATCGTCATGTCGTTGGTGACGTCGGCGAAGATGGTCGGGCGGACATAGAAGCCCTTGTTGACGCCCTCGGGCAGACCGGGTCCGCCGGCCACCAAAGTGGCGCCTTCCTCGATGCCCTTGTGGATCAGCGCCTGGATCTTGTCCCACTGACCGCGGTTGACGACCGGGCCGATGGTGGTGCTTTCCGCGCGCGGATCGCCCGCCTTGGTCTTGTCGGCGACGCCCTTGGCGATCGCCGCCACCTCCTTCATCTTCGACAGCGGCACGATCATCCGGGACGGCGCATTGCAGGACTGCCCGGAGTTGTTGAACATGTGCATCACGCCGCCGGTGACGGCCTTGGTCAGGTCGGCGTCGTCGAGGATGACGTTCGGCGACTTGCCGCCGAGTTCCTGGCTGACGCGCTTGATGGTCGGCGCGGCGCGCTTGGCCACATCGACGCCGGCGCGGGTCGAGCCGGTGAACGAGATCATATCGATGTCCGGGTGCTCGCTCATGGCGGCGCCGACTTCGGGGCCGAGGCCGTTGATCAGGTTGAACACGCCCTTCGGCACGCCCGCGTCATGCAGGATTTGCGCGAAGATCAGCGCCGAGGTCGGGGTGAATTCGGACGGCTTGAGGATCATGGTGCAGCCGGCAGCGAGCGCGGGCGCGACCTTGCAGGCGATCTGGTTCAGCGGCCAGTTCCAGGGCGTGATCATGCCGACGACGCCGACCGGCTCGCGCAGCACGACCGCGGTGCCGACCGTCTCCTCGAAATGATAGTTCTTCAGCACTTCGAGGGTGGACGAGAGATGGCCGAGGCCGGCACCGGCCTGCAGCCGCTCCGCCATCGGCAATGGGGCGCCCATCTCGTCGGAGACGGCGGCGCCGATCTCCTTCATGCGGCCCTTGTAGACCTCGATGATCTTGGACAGCAGCGCAACGCGCTCGTCGCGGCTGGTCTGCGAATAGGTCTCGAACGCGCGCTTGGCGGCGGCGACCGCCTTGTCGACATCGGCCTTGGAGCCGACCGCAACCTCGTACATCGCCTCTTCGGTCGCCGGATTGACGACGGGGATGGACTTCCTGACGGCCGGATCGACCCAGGCGCCGTCGATGTAGAATTGCATGCGATTGACCATCGTGAACCTCGTGATTTCAGGGGCGAATGAACTGGAAATGGATGCGTTCGGCAACTATCCTTGCACGAAAGCCCGGTAATTTGAACCCGCCATATGCGGACGCCAGCGATGCGGCGGACGCTGGATATAAGATCAGGGGTGTGAGGGTGGCAAGGTGCGACACAGCTCTTCTTACCCTCCCCTGCAGGGGGAGGGTCGGCTCACATCGCGCGAAGTGAAATATGAGACGGGGTGGGGTAAGACTGCCACCCCACCCCGACGCTCATTTCATTCGCGTCGACCCTCCCCCTCCAGGGGAGGGTGAACATCACACCGCCATTTTGCGATGCAGGACCGGCGCGCCCGAAGTCAGGGCTTCCGCTGCATCGATGATGGCGTTGGCGTCGATGCCGTGGTGGCGGTAGAGGTCGTCTATGGTGCCGGTCTGGCCGAAATGCTCGACGCCGAGCGCTTCCACCCTGTGGCCGCGGACGCTGCCGAGCCAGCCGAGCGCGGCCGGATGACCGTCGATCACGGTGACGATGCCGCAGTCGCGCGGCAGCGGCGCCAGCAGTTTTTCGACATGGCTCAAATGCTGCACGCCGCGGCGATGGCGGCGCAAGGTCCGCGCCGCGGTCCAACCCGCGTGCAACCGGTCCAGCGAGGTGACGGCAAGCAGGCCAACGTCCCGGCGGCTCTCGCCGATGAAACCTGTCGCCTCGATCGCTTCGGGCGCGACCGCGCCGGTATAGGCGACGATGGCTTCCGCGTTCGGCCCGGGCTCGCGCAGCCAATAGGCGCCCTCGGTGATGTCCTTTTGCAGGCTCGCCGTCATCGGCCGCTGCGGCTGCTCGATGGTTCGGGTCGATAGCCGCAAATAGACCGAACCACCCTCGCCGCCTTCGCGCTGCATGTGGGAAAAGCCCCAGCCCATGATGACCGCGAGCTCGTCGACGAAGGCCGGCTCGAAGGAGGCCAGCCCGTCCTGAGCCATGCCGATCAGAGGCGTCGCGATCGACTGATGTGCGCCGCCTTCCGGCGCCAGCGTGATGCCGGAGGGCGTCGCCGCCACCATGAAGCGGGCGTCCTGGTAGCAGGCGTAATTCAAGGCATCGAGGCCGCGCTCGATGAAGGGATCATAGAGCGTTCCGACCGGCAACAGCCGCTCGCCGTTGATCGAATGCGACAGCCCGAGCGCCGACATCAGGATGAAGAGGTTCATCTCGGCGATGCCGAGCTCGATGTGCTGCCCCCTGGGCGACGCGTCCCAGTTGAAGGTCGATGGGATTTTTTCGCTGCGGAACAGATCGGCCTTTTCGGCGCGCGCGAACAATCCGCGGCGGTTGACCCAGGGGCCGAGATTGGTCGACACCGTCACGTCGGGCGATGCCGTGACGATACGCGCGGCCAGTTCGGTGTCGCCGCGCGCGATTTCGTTCAGCACCAACCCAAAGCCCTGCTGGGTCGACATCTGCACTGAAGCCTTGAAGGCGAGTTTTTGCGGCACCTCGATGACGGGCGCGGTCAGGCGGCGGCCGCTGTCGCGGTTGAACGGAACAGTTTCGAGAAACGCCTTCAGCTCGGCGGGGTCTTGCGAAAGCCCCTCGAACTTTTCCCACTCGTGTCCGGGGCGGATGTTTTGGGTGGCCCGCCATTTCTCCATCTGCGCGACCGTCATGAGCCCGGCGTGGTTGTCCTTGTGGCCCTGGAACGGCAGGCCGACACCCTTGATGGTGTAGGCGATGAAGCAGACCGGGCGATCGTGGTCGATCGCCTCGAATGCTTCGATCATGCTGGCCATGTCGTGGCCGCCGAGATTGGACATCAACGCCAGCAATTCGTGGTCGCTGCGGCGATCGATGAGTTGCGACACCGCGCCCTGATCGCCGATCTCGTCCTGCAGATGCTTTCGGAACGCCGCACCGCCCTGAAAACACAGCGCCGCATACATCTGGTTCGGACAATGATCGATCCAGCCCTTCAACGCCTCGCCGCCGGGCTCGGCAAAGGCTTGGCGCATCAGGCTGCCGTATTTCACGATGACGACGTCCCAGCCGAAATTGCGGAACATGGTCTCGAATTTTTCCCACAACCCCTCGCGCACGACGGCGTCGAGGCTCTGGCGGTTGTAGTCGACCACCCACCAGGTGTTGCGCAGGCCGTGCTTCCAGCCCTCCAGCAGCGCCTCGAAGATGTTGCCTTCGTCCATCTCGGCGTCGCCGACGAGCGCGATCATCCGCCCTTCGCGCCGCTCCTTCATCCAGCCATGCGCCTTGACGTAGTCCTGCACCAGCGATGCGAACACGGTCTGCGCGACGCCGAGGCCCACCGAGCCGGTCGAGAAATCGACATCGTCGGTGTCCTTGGTGCGCGACGGATAGGATTGCGCGCCTTTGAAACCGCGGAAATCTTCGAGCTTCTGGCGGGTCTGACGTCCGAACAGGTACTGGATGGCGTGGAACACCGGGCTCGCATGCGGTTTTACCGCGACCCGATCCTCCGGCCGCAGCACCGAAAAATACAGCGCCGACATGATGGTTGCGAGCGAGGCGGACGACGCCTGATGGCCGCCGACCTTGGGCCCGTCGGTGTTGGGCCGGATGTGATTGGCGTGATGAATGGTCCACGACGACAGCCACAGCACCTTGCGGGCCAGCGCGGACAACAGTTCGAGGCGTTTGGCGTCGATCGCCATGGCGGTGTTCCGGGGCGCGGGAACGATGGGCGGATGTTAGACCTCCCGCCCGGGCTGAAAATCTCAATTTTTCGCGCCATACCCCGATAGATTGGGATATATTCCCAACCAGACGTCAATTTGCGGGATTTCATCTCAATGCACGCTCTCGACGCCATCGACCGCAAGATCCTCAGCCACCTGCAATCCGACGGCCGCATCACCATGCAGGAATTGGCCGACAAGGTCGGGCTCTCGGTCTCGCCCTGCCACCGCCGGGTCAAGCTCCTGGAAGAGCGCGGCGTCATCACGCGCTACATCGCGACCGTCGACCAGAAATCGCTGGGGCTGCATGTCAGCGTCTTCATCTCGATCAAGCTCGCGCGGCAAAAAGAGGAAGACCTCGACCGTTTTGCAAGAGCGATCTCGAAATGGGACGAGGTGCTGGAATGCTATCTGATGACCGGCAACCGCGACTATCTGCTGCGCGTCGTCGCTGCCGATCTCTCGTCCTATGAGGCGTTCCTGAAGACCAAGCTGACCCGGCTCGACGGCATCGCCTCGATCGAGTCGAGCTTTGCGCTGAGCCAGGTGAAGTATTCGATCGCGCTGCCGGTGTGAGCTTCACCCTCCCATGCAGGGGCCCTCCAAGGGACGGTAAAAAAGACGCGCGAACATCTCCGGGACGCCCCGAAATACCGCCAGTTCCGCCCGCGCATCCGGATTTTAAGGTCACCGTTACCAAGGTTCTTTACGGCCGCTTTTCCCCACCTGGGTAGCGTCGCCGGATGACCGACACGGTTTTCCCATGAAGCTGCGGCATCGCGTCCGGCGCTGGTTCTATCTCGGCAGTGCGAAGACCCCGGCGGGTCGCGCACTGCTGGTGGAGCAGTTCCGTATCCTGACCAGCCAAATTCCCGTCCTGTACGGCGTGTTGATTGTCGACGGTCTCAGCATTGCCTACGCCCTGCCGCCGTCGCTACCGTTCTGGCTCCGCTTCATCACGCCTGGAGCGCTCTTGCTCGGCAGCGCCTCCCGTTTGGCCTACTGGGTGAAGCTGCGAAGCGCGATACCGACCGTCGAACAGGCGCTCGCCCATCTTGTCAGGATTCGCATCCTGGGTTCCCTCGTCAATTTGGGCTTTTCGGCCTGGACGCTGTCACTGTTCGAAAATCTCGATGCGGCTTCGCGTGGTGCGGTCGCGCTATTGGTTTTCATGGGCTCGGTCAGTAGCGCCTATTGCCTCGCCAGCGTTCCCAGTGCGGCCTGGCTCACGCTGCTGCTCTCCGCGCTTCCGATCTCGCTGCGGCTGATGTTGACTGGCGACGCGCTGCTCGAATGCATTGGCCTCAATCTCTGCCTGCTGCTGGTGTTGCTGGTCCGGATGATCAATACCAACTACCAGGACTTGGTGAATCTGGTCGCATCGCGAGTCGAGCTTCTCACCGAAGGCGAGCGCGCGCGCAACGCGGAGACCGCCGCCCTTAACGAGCAGGCGAAGGCGCGCGAGATCGCCGCCCGCTTCGACTCCGCGCTCAACAACATGTCGCAGGGCCTTTGCTTCTTCGACGGGGAGCAACGATTGGTCGTTTGCAATCGCCGCTACCTCGACATCTACGGCCTGGCGCCCGAGAGCGTAACACCGGGCATGTTTCTGAAGGAGATCGTCGATCTCAGGTTCGAGGTGGGAAGCTGTCCCGCCATGACCAGGGACGAGTACTTGCGGTGGCGCAATGAGTTCGCCGTTTCCGAAGACGCGGCCGATTCGATCGTCGAACTGACCAATGGCCGCGTGGTCCAGATTTGCCATCGGCCGATGCCGGATCGCGGCTGGGTCGCGACCCACGAGGACATCACCGAGCGGCACCGCGCCGAACAGGCGCTCAACGAGGCAAAATCGAAAGCCGAGCAGGCCGGGCTCGCCGCCACGGCGGCGCATACCAGGCTGGTCGAGGCATTGGACGTCGTTCCAGAGGGGCTGGTGATTCTCGATTCCGACGATCGCTACGTTCTGTGGAACCGACGTTATGCCGAAGCCTACGCCGAGAGCCTCGATGCCATAGCGCCAGGCGTGAGTTTCGAGGAAATACTGCGGTTCGGGCTTGAGCAAGGCCAATATCCCGATGCCATCGGGCACGAAGAAGAATGGTTGCGCGCGCGCTTGGCGCGGCATGCGCAACCGCAGAGCACGCACGAGCAGCAACTGGCGGGCGACCGGTGGGTCAGGATCGAGGAACGACGAACGGCCGACGGGGGCAGCATCGGCATCCGCGTCGACATTACCGACTTGAAGCGGCGCGAAGCTTCGTTCCGGCTGCTCTTCGAAGAGAATCCCCTGCCGATGTGGGTGGTCGACGTCAACACGCTCGAGATTCTGGCCGTCAATGCCGCGACCTGTCGCCACTATGGCTACAGCCGCGAGCAGTTGCTGACGATGACGGTGGCAGACATCCGCGTTCCCGAGGAAGCCGAGCAACTACAGAAGGAATTCCGTGAAAACAGGGGCCTGCAGACGGCGCACCAAACCCGCCGCCACGTCACGGCCGACGGCAGAGTGATCGACGTCGCCATCGAGGCGCGCCCGCTGCGCTACAACGATCGAGACGCCAGCGTCGCCGTCGCTTTCGACCTGACCGATCGCAAGCGCGCGGAGCAGCGCGTCCTGCATCTGGCGTGGCACGATGCGCTGACGGATTTGCCGAACCGGGCCGCGCTCGACGCCCGTCTTGCGGAGGTGCTCGAGGGGGCACGCAGCCGCGGCGGCAGCTTCGCGGTGCTGTGCATCGATTTCGATCGTTTCAAGGAGATCAACGACCTGTTCGGCCATTCGATGGGCGACAAGACCCTGCACGAAGCCTCGCAGCGCATGCAAGTCGCGGCGCAGGGCGTATTTCTCGCGCGCGTCGGCGGCGATGAATTCATCGCCATCACCGAGACGGATCCATTGCCGTCCAGCGCCGAACTGCTTGCCCACCGATTGCGCGAGGCGCTCGCAACCGATATCGAAATCGACGGCCATTCCTTTGAGCTCGATCTCAGCATCGGGATCGCGGTCTATCCGCGCGACGGCCGTGACGCGAGATCGCTATTTTCGAATGCCGATGCCGCGCTCTATCGTGCCAAGCACGATGGCCGCGGAGCCATACGCTTCTTTACCGCGGCGATGGACCAGCAATTGCGCGATCGCCGCGCGCTGGAGCGCGATCTCAAGTCGGCGGTCGCCAACGGTGAACTGTATCTCGAATACCAGCCGCAGCGACACGGCAACGGCAACACCATCGGGTTCGAGGCGCTGGTGCGGTGGCGTCATCCGCAACGCGGCATCGTGCCGCCCGCGGAGTTCATTCCGATTGCCGAAGAAACCGACCTGATCCTCGAGATCGGGGAATGGGTTCTGAGGGAGGCATGCCGCGAAGCCGGATCGTGGGACGAATCGCTGCACGTCGCCGTGAACGTCTCGGCGATCCAATTCCGCCGCGGCGATCTGCAGCATCTGGTCCAGACCGTGCTGCGGGAAAGCGGCATAGCGCCGGCGCAGCTTGAGCTCGAGATTACCGAAGGCCTGTTGATCGAGAATGTCGAGCGCACCGCGGCGATGCTGAACGCGCTCAAGAAGCTGGGCGTCCGGATCGCGCTCGACGATTTCGGAACCGGATATTCGTCGCTGTCCTATCTGCAATCCTTCCCGCTCGACCGGGTCAAGATCGACCGATCCTTCGTCGCCAGCCTGTGCCGCGCCGATCGATCGCTCGCGATCGTCCGCGCCGTGATCGGCCTTGCGCATGGATTGGGGCTGCCGGTGCTCGCCGAGGGCGTCGAGACCAGCGAGCAACTGCGGACGCTGCTGCTCGAGGGATGCGACGAAATGCAGGGCTATCTGATCGGGCGTCCCGGTCCGATCGAGCAATACGCCGATCTGATCGGCCGACCGAGCGCGCGCGACCGCGAGATCCGGCCCGCGCGACAGTAGTCCAGGGCTCCAGACGTTGACGTGTTGCATCACTGCCGACGATGTGTGTTCATCGCTCTCGCCGCGATCAGCCCGGGAGAGAGACATGATTGATATAGCGACGCTGACGACCTACATCCTGGTGGTATTGGGCTTCGTGTTCATTCCCGGCCCTGCCACGCTTCTGACTGTCGCCCGAGCCACGAGCTCCGGCACACGTGTAGGTATCGCAACCGGGCTCGGCATCGCCGTTGGCGATATCATTCATACCGCGATGGCGGTGTTCGGGGTTTCCGCCCTGATCTACGCATCCGCGTTCCTGTTCAGCCTGGTCAAGTACGCGGGCGCCGCATACCTCGTTTACCTGGGCATCAGAGCGATCCTCGCCCGGGCTCCGGTTGATGGGGCTCCGACCGACATCGTGGTTCGAAGCGGGCCTCGCTCAGCCTCGGCGGCCTTCAGGCAGGCGATCATTGCGGAAATGCTTAACCCGAAAACGGCCCTCTTCTTCCTTGCCTTTCTTCCTCAATTTGTTCGACCTGAGCACGGCTTGGTGCTGTTGCAACTGGCGGTCTTCGGGCTGATCCTCGTGGCGCTCGGATTGCTGAGCACCTTCGTGTTTGCGATCAGCGCGGGAAGGGTCGGAGCGATGTTGCGGTGGAACCCCCTTGTGCTTCGCTGGCAGGGCAAGATGGTCGGCGCGATCTACTGTGCGCTCGGGGTTCGCCTGGCGCTTCAGGAGAAATAGCTCTCGCCTTCTGCCAGTGCTCGCGTCTACGCGTCGATGGTCGGCGGACGCCTCGCTCTTCTTGCGCCCGCTGACGTCACAAAATCTTGCGCTGAGCCAGATTCTTCATCAGCGCCCCGACCCCGAACGTCCAGGGCTCGCAGTCGTCGCTCATCCGCATGCGGTTGACGAGCTTGCCGAGTTGCGGCGCCGCGACGGTGACGATATCGTCGCGTTTGTGCGTAAACCCCTGGCCGGGCGCGTCCCGGTCTTGCACCGGCGCGAACATCGTGCCGAGGAACAGGGCAAAACCGTCGGGGTATTGATGGACCGCGCCGATCGTCTGCGCCACGAGGTCGGTGGGATCGCGGCTGATCCGGCCGATCGACGAGTGCCCCTTGAGGACGAAGCCGTCCGGCCCCGTCACAGTCAATCCGATTTCCATCTTGCGCACATCGTCGAGCGAGAAACCGTCGTCGAACAGGCGCAGTAGCGGACCCACTGCGCAGGAGGCGTTGTTGTCCTTGGCTTTCGACAGCAGCAGTGCCGAGCGCCCCTCGAAGTCGCGCAGATTGACATCGTTGCCGAGCGTCGCACCGACAATGCGGCCACCGCTCGAGACCACAAGCACGACCTCCGGTTCGGGATTGTTCCAGGTCGATTTGGGATGCAGGCCGGCATCCATGCCGGTGCCGACCGACGATAGCACCGGCGCCTTGGTGAAGACCTCGGCGTCAGGACCGATGCCGACCTCCAGATACTGGCTCCAGGCGTTCTGCTCGATCAGCACCTGTTTCAGCCGCATTGCCTCCGCGGAGCCGGGCTTGAGCCTTGACAGGTCGTCGCCCACGAGCCGCACCACCTCTTTTCGAATGCTGTCCGCTGAAGCCGGATTGCCCCGCGCCCGCTCCTCGATCACCCGTTCAAGCATCGAAACCGCAAAGGTCACGCCCGCGGCTTTCAGCACCTGCAGGTCGACCGGCGCGAGCAGCCACGGCTTCTGCGGGTCGCGTCGGTCGGGCGGCGTGTTGGCCAAAATGCTCTCGAGATCGCCAATCCGCTCGCCCCTGATCCCGCGCAGCGCCTGCGCAGGAGCTTCCTGCTCGCAGAGCGCGCTCACGGTGGGAAACTGCGCGCTCACGTCGAACAGGCCGTCGCTGCGAACCGCGACCACAGCCGGGCCTCCGACTTGCGGCAGAAAGACCCGTCCGACCAGCGTGCCATCTGCGCCGTCCTCAGGCAGGACGTCTTTTGCTGTCAGTGTGATCATGGCTGCCTCCCTTTCATTGTTATCCATGTTTCTTACCACAGCGATGACCGAGTCTCTTCCCTGACTTGTAGGTGGGCAAAGCGGAAGTGTGCCCACCATTCGGCTAAACGCGCGGATAGATGGTGGGCACGGCGCAAGAGCGCCTTTGCCCACCCTACCGAACAAGAATTACCGCCACGGCTCGACGATGATCTTGGTGTGCCGCTCGGGATTAGCGAGATCGGCGAAGGCCTGCGCGACGCCGTCGATGCCGACGGTGGCGGTCACCAGCGAGGCTGCATCGACCTCGCCTTCCGCGATCAGGCGCAAGGAGGCGGCAAATTCCTCCGGGGTGTAGCCGAGCACATATTGCACGTTCAGCTCCTTCATGATGCCGAGCATCGGCTCGGAGCGGTCGGTTTCCATGCAGACGCCAACCACGACAATTCGGGCGTCACGCGGTGCGCCCTCGAACACCTGCTGTAAGAGGCCGGGCACGCCGACGCATTCGAAGATCAACGCAGGCTTCAATGCCGGCAGAAAGGCCTGGAATAGCGGCCGCGCGGCTTTCTCCTCCGGCGACATCGCGGCGTGCTCGGCCCAGCTCGCATAAGGATGCGCGCGAGCCGGATCGATGACGACGTCGGCGCCCATTTTCTCGGCCAACGCCCGGCGCGCCGGCGAATAATCCGCAGCGATGATCGGATGCAGGCCTTTGATCTTCAGCGCCGCGATCGCGGCCAGCCCGACCGGGCCGCAGCCGACCACCAGCGGCACCTCGTCGCCCGCGATCTTGGCCTTGGCGACCGCGTGAACGCCGACCGCGAGCGGCTCGGTCAGCGCCGCATGCTCCGCCGCCAGGCCATTGGGCACCTCCAACAGCAGCGCTTCGCTCAGCCGCATGCGTTCGGCATAGCCGCCGACATTGTCGTTGGAATAACCGATGCCTTGCGGGCCGGTTGGTGTCAGCAATGCCGGCAGCGAACAGACCCGCGTGCCAGCCTTCAGCTTGCGCGCCGTCGCCGGCCCATGGTCCAATATCTCGCAACAGAACTCGTGGCCGAACACGACGTCGCGGGACAGGTCCATCGGCTTGCGGCCGGGCAAAAATCTGTTCATCTCGACCATGCGGTGGGCGTGCTTGCGCGCGTGCAGGTCGGAGCCGCAGATGCCGCAGGCCAGCGTCTTGACCAGCACCTCTCCTGCGCCGGGCTCCGGCTCGGGCAGCGTATCGACGACGATCTCGCCGTTCCTGAAAATGGCCGCGCGCATCGGTTTCCTCCCTTGCATTCCCGGTTGGCGTTTCCTCTCCCACAGGCGGAAGGGGAAGGAAAGGCCGACCGCATCCCGCGCCGCCGCGCGCCGTGCATCAATCCGGAGCACCGCAGGGGGCGACATGAAGAAACCCGCGTACCACAAGAACATGATCGGGATGGCGGGGAGCGCGTGGATCGCGCTTACCACGTGTAGCGTACGACGCCCTTGCCGGCATAGAAACGGCTGATGCCGGAGAACTCGCCCTCGAAGGTCGCCGCGGCCGACCAGCCGTTCAGCCATTTCATCTCGGCGGAGGCCGTGGTCAGCGCGGAATCCTGGGCTTGCGCGGCGCCGTTGACGACGAAGGCTGAGCCGGGCAGCGTCTGGAACACGGCGGAGACATTGCACTCGGTCGTGTAGTCGTGCGCCCAGGCCAGTCGCCCGCGCAGCGTCAGGATGCCGTTCGCCAGCGCGAACGAACGGTCGGTGCGGACACCGAACTCGGTGTGGGGATCGGTAACGCTCTTGGCGGCGTAATTCAGCGCGAACGTGCCGCTTCCCGCCAAGACCTGCTCGGCATAGGCCGGCAGGCTAAAGGTCGTGAACTGACCCGCAGCATAAGGTGTCACGCCCATCCACGGCGTTACAAAACGGTAGCCGCCCTCGACGCGGCCGGAATAGGCGTTGGCCTTGAACTCCGCGTGCAACTGGTCGAACCCTGCGATGGTCACGGTGCGATCGGTCGTCACGTCCTGCCAGCCATAGGCGGCAGCCGCGGATACATAAGCCGCGCCAAAAGTCTTGCGGACGAACGCGCCGGCCTGGAACAGATCGGACCGCCCATTGCCGAAATTGGTGACGGAAAAATTGGTGCCGCCGCCGGCAAGCGCGAAGCCGGCGAGCAAGGTCGGCGATAACAGGTAGTCGGCGCCGCCGACGAGGCCGAACGCGCGCACGTTGGCCGAGTTCGAGCCGAGCGCCGCGTTGCCGTCGATACTGCCGCCGCCGCCGTAAGCTGCGCCCCACACGCTCCAGCGATTATCGAGCAGGTCATTGCGCGCCGCGTTCGCCTTGGTCAGGATTTTCGCAAACGCGTCGCGGGCCGGGTTCCTTCTCGCGGCATAGGCAAGCGAATCCTCGGCTTCCTCCGCGTAGGGTTGCGCGCTGCCGCCCGTGCCGGCGCCGCTGTTGCGGCCGGCGACGAACGGATCGGTCAACACACCCATGAACAGGTTCATCGCGTCGAACGTCGCCTGCTGCGAGCCCGTTGCCAACTCGCCGGAGGCTTGCGTCAGCCCCGAGGGCGACAGCGTGGCGAAGACGCTGGGAATGCCGCCATTGGCATTGAAGAAGTTCGTCAGCGCGCTGCCGACGTTGCGCTGGTTGACGTTGAGCCCGGGCACGGCATTGAAGTCGAGCGCGAAATTCAGAAAAGCGTGGGTCGGGTCGTAGCTCAGCGTGCCTGTGAGCGCAGTGGGAACGCCGGAGAGGCCAACGCCCGAGAAGGCGCCGCTGACCCCGCCTGCGGCGGTGAGGATGGTGTATTGCTTCATCACCGTGCCGCCGGGCGCGAACGCCGCGCCCACGGTGCCGGCGAGGGTCGCGGTGCCCGTCACCTTGGCTGATGTCGACGTCGTGGAATTGAGCGTGACCAGATACAGCGCGCCGGACTGGAACGCGAGGTTGCCGGCAACGGTCGTGGACGTACCCAGACCATTGCCGGGCAGGAAGATGCCGCCGCTGGCAATCGTGGTGTTGCCGACCGCGCCCGCGCCGGTCAGCGCGCCGCCGGCATTCACCGTGGTGAGGCTCGACGATGCGATCGAGCCTTCGACGTCGAGGAAGCCGCCGTTCACCGTGGTGGTGCCGGTATAGGTGTTGGCACCGCTCAGCGTCATCGTGCCGGCGCCCACCTTTTCCAGCGAACCTGATCCCGTCGTGCAGCCACAGGGATTGTTGTCGGCGATCACGCCGCTGACGGCGGTCGGCAGATTGTTGCCGCCGACGATCAGCGTATTGCCGACGCCGATATAGTAGAAGCCCGAGCCCGCGATCGAGCCTGCGGTAATGACGTTGTCATTGTTCGGACCGAAGCTTCCGGAAAAATCGACATAGCCGGTGCCGTTGGTGATGAACTGCGCATTGCCGCCAGTCGAATTGTCGAAGAATTTCACGGCGCCGCCGCTGTTGGTGGTGATGGTGGCGTTGCCGGCGGTCGTGAACGCATTGAACTCCAATCCGCTGCCAGCATTGTTGGTGATCGACGCGTGATCGGCGGAAGAAGTGTCAAATCCGAAGGGAAGGCCGAAAGCGATAAATCCGTTGTTGTTGTTGACGATCGTCGCCGTGCCGGCCGTACTCGCGTCAAAGAATCCCAACCCGGCGGGGGGACCGAGAATACCGCCAAAACTGTTGTTCGTGATGGTCGCATTGCCGGCCGAACTGTTGCCAGTAAACAGCGTGCTGCCGCCGAAGCGGTTGGTGATGTTGGCGCTGCCAGCCCCGCTGAGTCCTTCGAAGATTGTCAATCCGCCGAACCGGTTGACGATGGTGGCGTTGCCGGCACTGCTGTTTTCGAGGAAAGCCGTTGTTCCGGAGAACCGGTTCGTGATCGTGGCATTGCCGGCCGTCGTCATCGCAAAAAGGACGGTCGAACCTCCGGAGCGGTTCACGATCGTCGCGTTGCCGGCCGTGGCCGTATCGGTGCTGAAGACCGAGCCAAAGTCGGTTTCGCCGCCGTTCGTGTTGACGATCGCTGCCGTGCTTGCAGTGTTCGCTCCAACGAAAACGACAAGGCCGCCGTCATTATTGATCGAAGTGATGCCGGCCGTGTTGGCGTTGACGACCCTGAAAAGTCCTCCTTCATTGGTGACGGGGCCGACAATGCTGGCGGTGTGGGTAGAGTCGCCGAGTTGCAGGGTCCCGCAACTGCAGATTGTGGTGCCGCCGGAATAGGTGTCGGTGCCGGTCAAGATCACCGTGCCCGCGCCAAACGAACTATCCTCGATGGTCAGTTGCCCGGTGCCGGTGATCTTGCCACTAAGTGTCAGCCCGACGCCATTGGCGTCGATGATGTTGCCAACCGCTGTGTCGCTGACGTTGAAATTATTGCCGAATGTCAGATTGCTTGACCCGCCGGCCTGGAACATTCCGATCGACAGCGCGACCGTTCCGGTGCCCACAGCGTTGTTATTGGTCACCTGCAGTATTCCGAAATTGCTAACGGTCGTTCCGCCCGTATAGGAATTGGTGCCGGACAATATCAGCGTGCTGTTGTTGAGCAGTTGCACCTGAACGCCGGTTGCCGATTCCCCGATGTTATTCGAAATCGAAATCGTCTGGCCGGAATTGGCGTTGTCGATGATGCCGCCGGTTGCTCCTGCCACGGCGAAATTCACTGCACCACCGCTGATGGCGTAGGACTGCGCGCCCGCGGTGAAGGTCCAGGAGGCTGGCGCGATCGAGCCGCTGGTGACGGCGACCGTGGCCGATCCCGTCGTATCGAAAATCGCCGATTTTGCGGAGACGACCGGCGGCGCGCCGGCGGGCGGGTTGGACCAGTTGGTGCCGAGATTGTAGTCCGTCGTCGTGGTCGTGCTGCCGGTACCGCCCCAGGTGAAACTCTGCGCCTGCGCTGGCGCCAACGGCGTCACAATGGCGGCGACGAAAAGCGCGCTGCCAACGAGCGCCATACGCTCACGGCGCCGGCGGTCGCACCGCCGCGATGGTGATGAAAAATGCAACGCCAGCCCCACAGCCGTTATTTCGGCGCTCTGCGGCGCCGTCCGGTTCCAGGCTAGCATGGGCGGAACCCGGGGTTTTACGGAGTGCTGGGATTCCCTTGATTCGGCCTTGAATACGCGCGTTTTCCGCCGCACCTGTTGCGCGCCGACAACACTCGGGTACTCCCATGTGGGAAGTTGTCCCGTCAGCCGGTCACGGGTTGGGGGACGACTCCCCACCCAGCGCAAGGAGTTGCGACCGCCGCACCCGCTCGCGGTGCGCGGTATAGAGGCCGCTGGAGACAATGAAGACCGCGCCGACCACGGTCCAGGTATCGGGCACCTCGCCGAAAATCAGGAAGCCGAGGATCGAGACCCACAACAGCTGGCTGTAGGAAAACGGCGCCAGCACGGAGGCGTCGGCATAACGGAACGCGAGCACGACGATCCATTGCCCGGCGGTCGAGGCGACGCCGATCAGGACGCCGAACAGCACATCGTGCCAGCTTGGCGCGACCCAGACCAGCGGCACCAGCGCGGAGAGAATGCAGACGCCCGCGATCGACGAATAGGTCATCGTGGTGATGGCGGCTTCCTTGCCGCTCATCATCCGCGTCATGATCAGCGTGCAGGCCCAGGCCAAAGCGGAGACGATCGGGAAGAACGCGGCGAGATGAAACGCGCTGGTGCCCGGCCTCAGGATGATCAGCACGCCGACCAGGCCGACCGCGGTCGCAAGCCAGCGGCGAACGCCGACGCGCTCACTCAAGAACACGATCGAAAGCGCGGTCACGAACAGCGGCGCGACGAAGCCGGTGGCGGAGGCTTCCGCGATGGGCAGGAAGCGCAGGCCGGAGATGAAGAACAGCGAGGATGACAACAGCGCGGCGCCGCGCATCAACTGCAATCCCAACCGTCCGGTGTGCATCGCGTAGAGCGGCGAGCCCGGTACCATCGCCGGCACCATGATAAGGGCGAATACCAGAAACCTGATCCACGCGATCTCGATCGACGGCAGGCTGGCGGACAGATATTTCGCGGTGACGTCGGAGGTGCCGAGGAAGATCGTCGAGGCCAGGATCAGCGCGATGCCCTTGAACGGCCGGTCGGCGCGCGACGGCGCGCGACGCGCGGCGGATTTCTTCCTGGGCAACGGCAGTCGTGCGCTGTCGAGCCTTGCGGCTGCGGCTTGTGGCGGGTTCACGGGCAAACTCGGGTGCTGAAAATTCGAATCGGCGAGCGCCTAAAAAGCCAGCATTGGCGGGCGCGGACAACATCCGAAAACAGGCAGCCGATATGCGCGATCAGCGCGCAACGGCTTGTTCCTGAAACATTTCGTTAACAACCGTGCGCGCATCTTTGTTTGCGCATGATCTTTTCGGAAAACCGGTGCCCACTTTTCCGGATCATGCGCTACAGCATCGGCAGGCTGGATGGCTTCGCCCCGCGCGGGAACGCCGCTTCGAGGGCGGCAATGTCCGCTTCATCAAGCACGAGCTCGCCGGCGCCCGCGTTATCGGCGGCGTGCTCCGGTGTCGCGGCCTTTGGTATGGCAAACACCGCGGTCTCGCGGACCAGAAATGCGAGCGCGACCTGACGCGGCGTCGCGCCGTGCGCATCGGCGATGCGCTGCAACACCTCGCCGGCCTTGCTCTGCGGCGACGGAAAATCGTTGTGGCCGAACGGCGAATACGCCACCACTGCGACGCCGTGCCGCTCACACCATGGGATCACCGCGTGCTCGATCGCGCGTTCCCTGAGATGGTAGAGCACCTGGTTGCAGGCGATCTTGCCCTCGCCGACCACGCCGAGCATCTCGTCGAGATCGTCGACATCGAAATTGCTGACGCCCCAGGATCGGATTTTCCCGGCGCGCACGAGTTCGTCGAACGCGGCGACCGTCTCGGAGAGCGGATAGGATCCGCGCCAATGCAGCAGATAACAGTCCAGCCGATCGGTCTTCAGCCGCTTCAGCGAGCGTTCACAGGCCGTGATGGTGCCGCGACGCGACCCGTTGCTCGGCACCACCTTCGACACCAGAAACACCTCGTCGCGCCTGCCTTCGATCGCTTCCGCAATCACGAGCTCGGCCTCGCCATACATCTCGGCGGTGTCGATATGGGTCATGCCGAGCTCGAAGCCGCGCCGCAAGGCCACGACCGCGCGCTTGCGGTCGCCGCGGTCGAGATGCCAGGTGCCCTGCCCGATCACCGACACGTCGTGTTTGCTGCTGCCGAACTGCCGAGACTTCATGGTTACGTTTCTTGCCGCCGATTGCGACATTTGTACAGCAGGCTCCGGACTTGATGCGTGCAATCAACCGGCCCGTGTGGGCGTGATCAACTTTGGCTGACGCTTACCAACGCATGACGGCGATGCATTGTCGGCGCTTTCTCGGCCAGCAGACGCCACAGCCAATCGCGGAAGCTGGCGATCTCGGGACAATCCGCCGTGCCCGCTGGCGCTATCAGCCAGTCGCCCAGTCCGGATCCCTCGTTCACGCGGTCGCAACGATAGCCGGGGTGGTGGCCTAGTACTACAGTTGCCTTTTCCGCAGGTTTCTGAATCCATGGGCAACCATGATTCGAAGATCGTGGACGCAGCCAGCGTCGATTGAAGAGACGCTTGCGCTGTGGGCGGCGGCGCTTCGTGAGATCAAGC
>Ga0307479_10001870_pt1 | contig 19224 bp, 19 predicted proteins | sample atmos_gasesECM4C_FD_203743 | JGI IMG/M metagenome (GOLD analysis project Ga0307479, IMG submission 203743) | Hardwood forest soil microbial communities from Morgan-Monroe State Forest, Indiana, United States - atmos_gasesECM4C_515 | ecosystem: Environmental > Terrestrial > Soil > Temperate... | reverse complement strand
ATGAGGCATTTGGGCTCACTGCTGGGCCGTACACTTCGTCGTCTTACACAGGTTTCCGCATCCTACCACCTGGTGGTTCACACGGCGCCAAACACCATCCATCCAAAGGGGCAGCTCGCCTCGTATTGGCGTACCCTAGCCGACGATTTCCATTGGCATATCGAAATTCTTCCCATCGTCCAGCAGAGCAGCAAGTCCTATAGCATCAAGGAAGTCTACTTCAACGCGCTCATGCCAGAGCAAGCCGCCGAACGGCTCCGTCAGCTTGACCCGAACAAATGAGGCGCGGCCAGCACGGCGGCATCATCTTCCGCCTGCTCGCTCTTCTGATGCTTTGCCTGTTTGCAGGCATAATTTATCTTGCGCGAACTCCTTTGCTCCGCGCCGCTGGTGGATTTTGGATCGTCCAAGACCGCATAGAACCCGCCGACGTCATAATCGTCATTGGGGACGACGACTTTACTGCTGATCGGGCTACCGAAGCAGCAGCGCTATTTCACGGAGGCTGGGCTCCCTTAATTGTGGCCAGCGGCCGCATGCTGCGGCCGTATTCCACGATCGCCGATCTGATGACGCAAGATTTGGAATCCCGCGGCGTTCCCGCCAAGGCGATTGTGCGTTTTTCCCATAGAGCCAACAACACCGTCGAGGAAGCAAAAGATCTGCAAGTTCTGATAGCCCAAAACGGCTGGCGTCGAATTCTTCTAGTGACCTCGAATTATCACACCCGTCGCGCCCAATATATTTTTCGGAAAGTGTTGCCAGCCAATCTCAGTTTAGAGGTGGTCGGCGCTTTCGATGCCGAATTCGAACCGGACACTTGGTGGCAATCGCGACAAGGCAGGAAGACATTTCTTCTGGAAACGATGGGATACCTCGTGGCCGTCTGGGAGCTGCGCGAGCGGCCCGCGGGATCCTCTCCTGGCGGTGCGGTTCTCCGAATCACCTCGCCGTCGGCATATTGACTGCCAGGTCACCTAAATGCACGAATAATCAGTCAGGTTTCAGTTTACACCGGTAAAATCCTGTACTATAGTCGCCCTCCCAGCCAAGTAGTTCAATCCGCGACTAATTAGGCATTTGACCGCCTGCAAGGAGGCGCTTATGTGGCCAAAGGACGAGCCAAAAGCTCCTTCTCTGCCTGCACATACGAAATCTGCACCAGTGAGCACCGCTTCGCAAAATCCGTTCGATCAGGCCAAGCCGGCAACGTTGCCAACCAGCTCAGCGTCAGAAGGCCGGCTAACTCGATCGCTTGTCGTTGAAGGCGAGATTTCCGGACAGGACGATCTCGTGATCGATGGCGAAGTAACCGGCAGAATTCGCCTCCAGGGAGGCAATCTGACCGTTGGACCGGATGGCCGCGTTATGGCGGACATCGAGGCTCCGGAAATCGTCGTGCGCGGAGAAGTCTCAGGAAATATCAAGGGGCATGATCGCGTTCGCATACTCGCGACCGCCAAAGTGAAAGGCGAAGTCCGCACACGACTTATCTCGATTGAAGAAGGAGCCGTAGTGCAGGGCCTCCGTGTGAACCTCGATCAGGAAGAACGTCATCGCCCAGTGGTCTCCCCGGCGGCCAATTCCCAGACCGATAGCAAAACTCTCGATAGCAAAATTCCCGATAGCAAAACTCAAGTTCCAACATCAGAAGAACTTTCACAGGTGCACGTATGAGCTTCCTTGGCAAGTTTCGCCCCATAAGTTACTCAGGGAATCCTAGCACTCCGGCCGTTCGTCCGTCCTATGGCCCCAATCACCGCTTTCCGCCCGTTCCCCTCCATGCTCCCGCCGGGGGCTCAGCTCAGGGAGGCGAGGAAACTACTGGTCGCTTCTCCAATGGATTGAAGGAATTCCTCTGGCAGCTCGAAGGCATTGGCAGAGGTAATCTTCTTGATCTCGGCGCCGTATCTCAGGCCACTCTTACGTACTTCATTGAACATAATTTCAAGGTCTACACGGAAGATCTGATGGCTGGGTGGGGCGCGTTCCTCGAACAAGATTCCCAGCGCATCGCGTTGCTCCCGCCAGATGCCGAACGGCCCGATCTCTCGCCGGCAGCGCGGGCCGATCGTTTCCTGGCGTCAAACCTTCACTATCCCGCAGACAGCTTCGATGCCGTTCTGCTATGGGATTTGCTGGATTACATGGATCGCGAGGCAGCCAAGCAATTCTTGCCGCGCATTGTGTCCATGGTCCGCGAAGGCGGCGCTGTTCTGGCCATCTTTCATACGCGCCCTCCCGAACAATTTAACCGCTACCGTGTCGTGGACGCGCATTCTTTGCAGCTCGTACCCGCGGCCACTTTGGTTCGACCGCAGCACATATATCAAAACCGCGAGATACAGGAGCTCTTCGGGAAGTTCCGCACCTCGAAGACCTTCGTAGGACGCGACCAACTGCGCGAAGGCGTTTTCGTCAAATAGGCCTCGAACAAGCGTAATAGCAGCGAAGAAATCTTCCTCTTGCATCCGCGCCCAAATGGCGTTAGAAGGAGACTAGACTCTAGAGCGGGAGGGAGAGTGAATCCACCGGCTTTAGAACATAACCGAATCTAAAGGGCACCGCTGCTGCGGTGCTTTAAGCCGGCAGCCTTTTAGGCTTGTCGAGCACAAGAAAAAGTAAGGCAACGGGGGCCGCCAGGCTCCCGTCGCCATTTTTAGGCGACGACTGCTTTCAATTCCAGGGCTAGCTTGCAGAGAGGATTAGCCGGCGAACTTCGAATTCCACAGCGCCCGGATAAGTTCCTTCTGGAAATTGATCACGTTGGCTTGCCACAGAATACCGAGCAGCATCGCCGCCATCATAACCAACGAAACGGCGAGCGTTATCGCAAGCTGAGACTCGGTTGCTGGGATCTGTAGGCGGCGGAGAAGTTTCACGGGCACGCTCCTGATTCACGAGAGACGCAATTTCGGCTCCACAGTGTAACAATCGGACGTACCACGCAAGTTAAACAATGCACGCCAATTAAGCGCGATACGAAACGGCTGAGCCGTTTGAAAGCGCAAAAAGATTGCCTCTTTCTGCTCCGAATTGTTCGTAAAAACACCATTTAAGTACGGCTTAAGACGTCCAGCACCGTTTGATTCCAGCCAACTGCTCCCGGGACATCAATTCGGACGGAATTCGGGAGCTTTGCGAGTAGCCTCTCATCGAGGTCCCCCGCACTTAACGGCAAGATAATGGCTTGATCGCTCGCCGTTAGCAGGCTGAGGTCTTCGAAAGATGCGCCGATGCCTACGGATCGCAGGCGCGAGCGTAGAGCTTCGCGATACAATCGCGTAACATAGCGAACCGCCTTACCCTCATCGTTGCCCGAATAAAGCTCCCAGAAGGGCTCGCAGTGACGAATCCGCCAGTTCTGCTCGGTGGCTATCTTTTCGAACGAGGGAGCGGCCAGATCGGCATTCCCCGCAAAAAAGAAGCGTTCGCTGAATTCTCGTTCGCGAGATGCTTCCGCCTCGCGTTGGCTTATTCCGGCATTGCTGCTGATTTCCCGCGCGTTCATGTCCGCATAACGAACAACTTCCGCTCCTGCCCGCTCCGCAATATCTTCCACGGCTGCGCCCGCTTCCTGCGAGGTGCGCCCGAAAGGAACGCATAAATAGCGGGCTGCTCGCCTGGCGCCTTCGAGGCGCAGGGCAAAGTATCCGTCAGGCAGGAAGAGCCCTCCTCCGCCTTCGGTAACAAAGGGGTGAGCGTGCCCGATCTTGCGCCTAAGAATTTCCAATTGCGCACGTGTGCCACGCGTTAAAAGCACCAGGGGAATCTTGCGCCTTTCAATCTCGGCTAGTGCTTCTGAAGCCTGGTATTCCGTACGCGTTGGAGAACCGAGCAGGCTTGCTGTCGTGAAGATGATCACTCGAGGCGCTAGCATGTCGCAAGAAGTCTAGCGCGACGGCGGAGCAGCCGCCTGAAAAGAAAAATGGCGGCGAGGCTAGCTCGCCGCCATTGTCCTTTACCCTCAGCTAAGAATTAGCCGCCGGACGCGTTTGCCGTAGTTGCCGACGGGTTCTTCGGCACGCTTATGTATCCGCTGATCTTGTCCTTGGCCACCGAATTCACTACGAATTCGTCGGCTTGGTGCGAGCCGCGCGGATAGAAAACCACCGGTTCGTCAACCAATCGATCCTTCTTCTCGGTGCGATTGTCGTCCACGGTCAAGGCGACGGTGAACTTGTTCTTCTTCGTATCCACCGAGCGAAGTTCGATGGTGATGGCGCCCACCTTCTGCGGCTTGTTCTTGCCGTTGATGGTGAACTCAACGTAGTCGCGTTCGCCCATGCGGCGGAGCACATCGATCTCCTCGTGGTTGCGAGCGATCAACGTCCCCAGCTCACTGCGGGCCATCTTCAGATCGTTCTTGGTCCCTTCGAGGTCGGTCTTCACGTTGTTGACGCTGCCGTTCACGGTGTTGAGATCATCCGTGCTGGCCTTGGTAGCAAGCTGGCTCTTTACGTCGGTATCCATCTGCGCCAGCTTCTGTGCGTCTTCCTCGCGAATCTTAGCCTCTTCATCGCGCGCTTTCTTGAGATCGCTTTGCGTTACCCGCAGCCTCTTCTCCACGACTCCGAGATCGCTCTGCAATCCCGTGCTCGTGGAGTTAGCTTGCGTTAACTTTTGTTCCAGCGTCGCCACTTCCTGACTGTTGGCTTGCTCCGCCGTCTTCATCTGTCCCGTGAAGCTCTGCTGCGCCTGTTGCAACTCGGTAGAGTTGTGCCAGGCGAGTCCGAGCCCGGCGATCGAAACGATCGCTAGAATCACGATCGCTGCGGTCACCCAACCTGGGGTCCCTTGATTTCCCTCGACTACCTGTTCTGAATTATCGATCATAAACCTTTCTCCCCGTCAGACTATCCTCACCCTGGGCTATGCCCACACTCAACTGAGCACGTGGAGCGCCAAGTCCAATTCGTCAGCAAAGTTCGGGCTACGATGAAGAGAATTGAGGATTTGTAGGTGGGTGCTCGACGGTCGCCTGCTCGGACGGACAGTACTAATACCAGAAATCTTTACGTAGTTTCGTAGTTTTCACTTTGTTTTCGTTTGTTGGACCCTGGCCCGTTTAAGGACTTTGCCCTATTGTACAGGTCGATCCTGCTGTACTTCAGCACAGTTGCCTGTGCCGAAGTTCTGCTTCCAATAAGTCCCGTGTTTTAAAGTGAATAGCGTCCAGACCCATTTGCCGTGCCGCTTCGACAAATGCTTGAATGTCGTCAACGTAAACGGCCTCAGAGGCCGCAACACCTAACGATTCCAAAACTAACCGGTAAATAGCCGGAGACGGCTTCGTTATGCCCACCTGGCAGGAATAGATCCGAACTGGAAAGTGGCGACCGAAGCCAAACCGCCGCTCAAGACATTCGGCGTGAATCGGGTCAGTATTGGAAAGCAGCGCAAGTCGGCAGCGTGCGCCGAGCTGAATGAACAGATTTTCAGGCAAAATCAGCTCGGGTTCGAGCACCCGATTCCAGGCATCGCGGAATTCCCCATAACTGAGTGACAGCTTCAGGCGCCGCATCAGTTGCCGATGCCATTTGGCCGGAGAAAGTCGACCCTCCTGCCAGCCTTGCCAATGCTCATCGGCGCAGATGAGCTTCCAGACGTGATCTGCCGAAAGTCGTTTGGTTCGCCAGTCGGCGGCATCCGGAATCGCCGCAGAGATCGGCGCCAAGGCGCGCTTTGGATCTAAGCGCACGATCACACGACCGATATCAAAGATCACTGCCTTTGGTGTTGAAAACACGCGCTCGACGGCGCGAGGCGACGATTTCTTCTGCTTTTCGATCTTATTCGTGCGTCGAGCGGCCAAGAGGAAAGGCTTCCGGTTTTGAGGAGCGTGAACGCATCGCCCCGATTACTGCAGGAAGAAGCGAGAGAATTACAACTACCGCGATGACCCAGTGGATGCGCTGGCTGATATTCGGGACCACTGACCCGAGAAAATGGCCGGCCAAAACCAAGCCGGCGCCCCAGCAGCAAGCACCGGCGATATCATAGGCGACATAGCGCGCATAACGCATCTGCGCCGCTCCGGCCACCGGCGGACAGAACGTTCGCACGATGGGCACAAAGCGCGCAAGGATAACGGTTTTCCCGCCATACTTCTCGTAAAAAGCGCGAGCGCGTTCCAAATAGCGGCGTTTGAAAAAGGCCGAATCCTGGCGACGATAAAGGGCTTGCCCCGCGCGGCGCCCGATCCAATAACCCAACTGGTCCCCCGCGAAGGCACATAACGTAACCACCGGAACCAGAGAGCCGATTTTCAGGACCCCGGTTGCGCTAAAGATGCCTGCCGTGACCAAAAGCGAATCGCCCGGCAGGAAAAAGCCCACAAATAGCCCTGTTTCCACGAACACTATAATGCAAACCAGCAGGGTTCCACCCCATTGGATCAACCCCTGTACATCGTATAGGTTATGGACGAGGTTTCGGATTAGTTCGAGCATGCCGGCGGTGGGTTCCCGCCGCGCCGCGATTGGCAGAGAGGAGCCAGCAGGTCCCAACTGATACGGTAGCAGAAAACAGCTGGATTTTGCGCACATTCCAGCCACCAAAGATTCAGCATGGCAACAAGAGAGAGAAAGCGTGCTGGGGAGACTATTTGTATATCCCGGACGCTAACCCACATATTGTGCCTCCCGGAAGCGATCCTTTGGCTACTGGCCTGTTTGGTAAGGATCAGCTTCGTATGGGCGCATGATGCGCCCCACGGAAGTAGGGGCCAATCCACCCAAAGTACCGGCGCGATGAAACCCGTGGCTAGCCTGTGCCGGATCAACTAACAGTACCTTTGTCTCATTACGATGACGCCTGCGTACCATTGGCCGCGGCAGCCCTCCTACCGAAAATGATCCTGTTCGCGAGTAACTGGAACTGCGGAGGGGGAGCAAATGCAAAGCGCATACGCAGTCTGGATCGGCCAACCGGTGATACTGCAATTGGCGGCGGCCGATTCGCGAGTTCCTCTACGCGGGATGATCCTCGAGGAAACCGACGACTTCATCCGCTTTCGCGTCGAGCAAGCCTGGGACATTGATATCTACAAGAGCATGATTCTGGCGGTGGAGCAGGACCGCTGGACACGAGTATTAGTCAATTAACGGCCATGCAAATACAGACACAAGCGATGGAATCGCATCCGCGAACCGAAGGCAAAGTGAACGAAAGCCGTGCGGCCGCGCTACTGGGTCTGAGCACGCAAAAATTGCGCTGGCTTTCCGGGCAATCCGGCTTAGGTCATCCCGACGCTGATGATAGCGGCGCCGGACTCGTTTTCACGTATGCGGAGCTATACCGGCTTTGCCGATTAGTAGCGGAAGTTCGCGGCTAAAGCTTTATTTGAGGCGATTTTCCTCCGGCCCAGCACACCCCCACGGCCCCGGACTCCGGTTCCCCCTACCGGATCCGGGGCTTCCTCTTTAGCACGGTCTTTCGACTCGCCTCCAACGGCCGATCACAACGTCGAGAATAAGTTGACACCGGCTCCGGCCTCGCACACACTGGACCGCCAAATCCCCCCAATGGCTGCCGCACAGAACGCCGGCCGTAGATCTCAGTTCCACGCCGTGGCCGCCGGATTTCTCGGCTGGACGCTGGACGCGTTCGATTTCTTTGTCGTCGTTTTCCTCTTCGATTCGCTAGCGGCGCAATTTCACGTCAGCAAAGGAGACATCATCGCCACCGTCTCCTGGACGCTGCTCATGCGTCCTGTGGGCGCGGTGATTTTTGGTCTCCTGACGGACCGCTACGGCCGCCGCATTCCGTTGATTGCCAACGTTGTTTTCTTCTCGGTGGTTGAGCTTCTCTGCGGCTTCGCGCCGAACTACACGGTCTTCTTCATTTTGCGCATTCTCTACGGCATCGGCATGGGTGGCGAATGGGGCGTAGGCACGTCGCTGGTAATGGAGGCGACCTCGAGCCGCTGGCGCGGCGTGTTGAGCGGCATTTTGCAAAATGGCTATGCGGTGGGATATCTGCTTGCTGCGGTTGCGTACCGCTTCGCTTTTCCCGCATGGGGCTGGAGGCCGATGTTTTGGCTCGGCGGAATTCCCGCTTTGCTTGCGTTCTATATCAGCGCCAAGGTGCCGGAGTCTGAGGCCTGGAGGCATAATCGCGCGCCTTCGACGGGTGCTGTCTTGCGGGCTGTCGGTCAGCAATGGAAGCTATGCCTATATCTACTCTTGCTGATGACGTTCATGATGTTTCTCTCGCATGGCACGCAAGACCTTTATCCCGACTTCCTGCAATCGCAGCATCACGCCGGGGTGGCGATTGTTTCCTACATCGTGATCCTGGGGAATATCGGCGCCATGCTCGGCGGCATTATTTTTGGTCAGCTGTCGAACGCAGCCGGACGCCGGCTCAGCCTGATCTTTGCGCTGCTGCTCTCGCTAGCCGTAATTCCCCTGTGGGCATTCGGCAGCTCGCTGAAGATGCTGGCGCTAGGGGCCTTTCTGATGCAGGTGGGCGTGCAGGGCGCCTGGGGCATCATCCCTGCCCACCTCAGTGAGCTTTCCGCCGATTCCACCCGCGGGCTTGTTCCCGGGCTGGCTTATCAACTCGGAATTGTGTTGGCCGCGCGTACCCCGGTGGCAGAACATAATCTGAGCAACCGCGTCGGCTATAGCTGGGCCCTGGCCGGATTCGAGATCTTTACCATCATCATATTGGGTATTGCCGTCGCCTTCGGACCGGAGCGCCGCGGGCGCAGTTTCGTGGAACATGCCCGAGTTGAAACGCCAGTAAGCGCCTGAAAACGCCTGCCCACCCCCTCCCCCTTTTTGCGCAAGTGTTCATTCCAATAGGGTTAAGTCGCACTGATTCCGAGGGCCTTTGCGGGTAGTTTCGCATGCAAGCCTTCGTCTTTGAGCTGTCAGATACTCCAGATTGGGGCGCGATCGAGAATTGTGAGATGTAGCGATGACCCGGAACGCATGGGCTCGTCGGGTATCCGCGCGGGGTGTGGCACGGAGGCCAGGAGAAATCCGCCCAACGTGCGTCGATCGCAGAACTGGACCGCGCGGTGGCTGAGCAGGCTTACGCCCGGCCGGCGGCGCGGCGGAACCATCGGCGGGTGAAGTCTGCGGCGGTTGCGCGGCCCCCGCGGAAATCGCGAAACACGGGAACAACACTAGAAGGGCGAGTGCGGGCGAAAGTCTCAGCCGAACCTAGGATTTCAGATTCAAAGTGCCGAAGATGCAGGTTCCGATTCGAACCTTGGGTTTGCGCATCATCATAATGCTTCTCCTGCCTCGACACAACGAATTCGCCAGCTTGCCAGCTTGCGCCAACTAGCGTACCCACACTGCCCATCAGTGCGGTCAACGCGTCGCAGACAACGCAGAGCTAAAGAGCGATTCTATGTCACCATTCAAATTAGCGGCAAATTGCGCTCGGTTTTCACCCTTGCGTTCGCGCTCTGCCGCGAAGCGAAAATCCGTTTCGCAAAGGGGGCTACAGAACTTCGTATATCTTGAGTTCTGCTGCCTTTTCCTTGTCTCTGGGAGCGGCGACGTAAAAGCGCTTCAGTTGCGGCGCTAAGAACGCCGTCTTCGCACGAAAACCCGTGGGAACCCTGCCCAGTTCTTCGTAGTGGTCGGCATCGCGCTCTTGATACACGACTGTGAACAAGCTGCAGGCCACGTAGATGCGCTTGCTTTGAGGATCGAAGGCCATATCGTCTACCATTTCAGCAGCCGGCAAGTTCGCTAGGATTTTTCCCGAATCCGTATCCAGGACGGCAAGTTGCGCCGGTTTACGGCCTACCACGAAAAGGCGCCGGCTGGCTTCATCGAGTGCCATGGGCGTGTTGCCTTGGAGTTCGCCGAGCGGCCAGGTGGCCAGGACGGTTTTTTTCTCTCTGTCGATGACGCCGACCGAGTGTTTGTCCCTGATGTTGGCGAATAATCTCGGGCCGTTTTTCTCAAGCGCCATCGCTTCGATGTTGCCCGAGTCAACCTCGATGTCGCCCACGTGCTTACGGGTAGCTGTATCGATGATGCTAATCAGAGAGTAATCCATCTTCGCGTCTTCGCCACCGGTAGCGACATACAGGAGATGCTTCGCGAGGTCGTAGACCGAAGAGTCCGCGCCAGGCAGGGACTTTATGGTGTCGATGGGCGCGTAGCTGCCGGAATCGAAAATCTTGACTGCCCCTCCAGTGACGACCCAAAGCTGTTTGGCAGCCGGAAGGTAGAGCAACGAATGGGGCGCGTCCAAATCTGAAATTGTATGGATCAGCCTGTTCGTCTTTATGTCGAACACTTCGATGGCATCGTTTTCTTCTGCAGTCGAGAAAAGGCGGTTGCCCGAGAGATCGATGGCGAAATGATCGAAGTCACCAGCCTTGAGGTCTGGCAAGGGGATGCTTTGCAGATAGCGCAACGGGGGCTTCTGCTGAGCCAACACCAAGGCCACACTGAAAAGCACGCCTGTTGCGGCTAACATTGAAAGGTATCGCTTCATCGGTCTCTCCTCCGCTCCAAGTTTTCTGTGCCCTCTTGGAGGGCAAGTAACGAAGCGTCTAGCACAACGACAATTAAGATGCAATGAGTGCATCGCCTCGGGCACCAGGCCGTACTCTCAGCCCTCGTGGTTCCGCGCGGCGTTCTTAGGATTGACTTGGGGCGTAGGGACTCCTATAGTACGCGGCAATAGGGATTCATTTCTATATAAGTAGTCGACTGATCCATCTGGTCCAGGGAATCGGGCGCACCCAGGTAAACGGCAATACATCGACTCTGGAGGCGGCTATGTTCTCGAGAATCCACTCTGACAAGTTCGTGGTGTCTTTACTCGGCCTGTTCGCTCTGGTGTTTTTGGCCGTGCTGTTGGCTCCGGCTTACGGTCAGGTAACGGGAGCGCAGCTCTCCGGCACCGTGAGAGACCAATCTGGCGGCGTTCTTCCTGCTGCAAGCATCTCCATCAGGAATGTCGCTACGGGAGTCACCCGCGCGGTCAAGGCGGATACGGCCGGATTCTACTCAGCTCCGAACCTGCTGCCTGGAAATTATCAGATAACGGCCGCCGCGCCGGGATTTGCGTCTGAGGTGCAGAACGGCGTGGAATTGACCGTCGGGGCGCAACAAATTCTGGACTTCGCATTGCAGGTCGGACAGGTGACTCAGGCTGTTCAGGTCACCGCGGAAGCTCCCACCGTGCAATTGGCGAGTTCGGCGATCAGCGCGGTTGTGAGCGCCACCACCGTACGAGAATTGCCCTTGAATGGCCGAAGCTGGACCGATCTGGCGGCGCTTCAACCGGGTGTGAGCGGCGTCACTGCAATCCAGACCGACTTCTCCGTAGGAGGGGATCGAGGCAACCGAGGCTTTGGGAATCAAATCAGCGTCGCGGGTGACCGTCCAGAACAAAATAATTACCGGCTCGATGGAGTCAGTATCGTTGATTTCAACAATGCCGCTCCGGGAAGCGTACTGGGTGGTGACTTGGGGGTGGATGCCGTCCAGGAATTTTCCGTCTTGACGAGCAACGTTTCCGCCGAGTACGGCCGGACGTCAGGCGGAGTGATAAACGCAGTTACGCGTTCCGGGACCAATCAGTTTCATGGAGCCGCTTACGAGTTTCTCCGCAACGACGCCTTTGACGCGCCCGATTTCTTTGAAAACGCGGGCGGTATCAAGAAAGCTTCCTTCAGGCAAAACCAGTTCGGGGTCTCCGCGGGCGCTCCCATCCGCAAGGACAAAACGTTTATCTTCGGCGATTATGAGGGGATCCGCTACACAAAGGGCATTCCCACGTCGATCACTGTGCCATCTATTGCGGCGCGCTTGGGAAACCTATGCTCGGCGCCAGATACGGGGAGGTGCACCCCGAACTCGGTAGTCGTGGATCCTGCGGCTCAGAAATACCTTCCCTTCTGGCCCGTTTCTCCGAACATTCTGCCTGGGTCGGACGGCGATCTCGCTTCCTTCACCTTCAGCGCTCAACGGAAGGTCACCGAAAACTTTTTTACCATCAAAGCCGACGACAAGCTTTCGCAAAACGATAGCCTGGCCGTCACCTACTTGTACGACTTTACTCCTTACAGCTCGCCCGATGGCCTCGATGCCGTGCGGGTCAGCTCGAATACCCATCGCCAGATTGTGAGCCTGGAGGAAACCCATACTCTTGGCTCCGCGCTGGTGAATACCGCTCGCGCGGGATATAGCCGTCTGCATGAGTTGAACGATGCGGGCTCCACTGCCATCAACCCCCTGGCTAGCGACCCGTCTCTCGCCGCCATACCCGGGCAATTCGCCGCTCACGTGCTTGTCGGCAGCGTTATTGACCAATTTACCGGCGGAGTGAATGGGAATACCTACGTTAACTATGGCTGGAACTCATTCCAAGGCTATGACGACGCTTTTTGGACGCATGGAACCCACTCCTTGAAATTCGGGGGCCAAGTAGAGCGCATGCAGCTCAACCGTCTCGGGCACACCGATCCCAGCGGGGTCTTCAACTTCGGTACGCTGGCTACTTTTCTCACTAACAGCCCGCACAGGTTCACCGGGCAAAACTTCAGCTCCGTAAGAGAGGCGGGACTGCGCCAAACCATTTTTGGCCTGTACGCCCAGGACGATTGGCGCTTCCGTTCAAACCTGACCGTGAACCTTGGACTGCGCTGGGAGATGTCCACAGTGATCAACGACAAGCATGGTTACATCGTGAACATGGCCAATTTGACCGACGCAGCTCCTCTCTGCGGGACGTTTATCACCGGCTGCGCCCCGGGCGGCCCGCTATATGGGAATTTCACACGTCGAAACTTCGAACCACGCGTGGGATTTGCTTGGGACCCATTCCGTAACGGCAAGACGGCTGTGCGCGGAAGCTTCGGCCTCTTCGATATCCTGCCGTTGGCTTATCAATATATTGCGACCGGCGCCACGGGGTATCCGTTCCAATCGTCAGGATCCGTAAACAATCCTGGTGCGGGTACGTTCCCTGCGGGAGCATACGCGAAGCTCACCCCCAGGACCAAAGGTTCGGATAACATTGAACAGTTCGCCCATCGCAGTTACATCATGCAATGGAACCTTAACGTTCAGCGTGAATTGGTCAGGAACCTGACGCTGATGGTGGGTTACGTAGGCTCGCGCGGTGTGCACGAACCGTTCCGCATGGATGATGCGAATATCGTTCTCCCAACAGTGACGCCGGCCGGGTACCTCTTTCCGCAGGTCGATGTCAACGGGGCTCAGTGTATCGGCAGTACAGCCATTAGCCAATGCCCGACGGCTCTGTATGACTCCGGCGGGAACCCCATCCCGCCCTCGAGAATCAACGAGACGGGGTTTGGCAGCATCGGTTTTTTGCACTACGAAGGCAATTCTTTTTACAACGCCCTCGAAACGGCAATTCAGAAGACAATGAGCCACGGGGTCCAGTTTCAAACTTCGTTCACCTGGGGCAAGAGCATGGATACCGGCTCGGCTACCGGTCATGGCGACCAATTTACGAATTCTCTCTCGAGCTTGCCTAATTACGATTTGAAGGCGTTGCGGGCTCGCTCTGACTTCGATATCAGGCGGACTCTGGTAGTCAGCCTCACCTGGCAGGTTCCTTCCCCCAAATCGCTTTCCGGACCCGCTGGATGGGTCGCCAGCGGTTGGGAGCTGGGCGGAATCTACAAGGTGAGCGATGGCATTCCCTTTACCCCCACCTGGGGGTCGGGTAGCGATCCACAGGGCCTGCTTAACAGCGACGACTGGGCCTTTCCGAACCGGCTGAACACTCCGGGTTGCGCAACGCTCACCAATCCAGGCAATCCCAACAACTACATCAAGACCCAGTGCTTCACGGTGCCAACGGCGCCTGACTTGGCATTCTGGAACGCAAACTGCGATCCCAATCCGCCCAACGCCCAGCCGGCCAGTGGAGCGTTGTTCACAGCTCCAAACCTGGAGTGCTTCAACCTTCGCGGCAATTCCGGTCGCAATATCCTCTCCGGCCCCGGCCTGATGAACCTGGATTTCTCGTTGTTCAAGAACAATTCGATCAAGAGGATTTCGGAGAACTTCAACGTGCAGTTTCGCGCGGAATTCTTCAATGTCCTGAATCGTGCGAACTTCGCCCTGCCGTCCACAGCCCTGTTCCGCACGGACATCTTCGACGGCACCGGAAGTCCATCTCCTACAGCGGGTGTGCTGACGGGGCCGTCGGCCACTCCAGGAAGGGAGATCCAGTTCGCCCTGAAATTCGTTTGGTGAAGCCCAGCCGCGCCGCTCGCCGAAGGCAAATGCGCCCGGCCATCTCGTTTTAATGTCTTGGGTAGGCGATGACACCGACGCGAACCTTCATGACGCCATCGGTTGTTTGAGACGCTCTGTTTCGGTTGTTGGTTCGTAGTCGGATGGGGCCTGAGAAGTTCTGTTAGCGGTAACTGGCTACAAAAAACAATACGGCCGGCAGGGATACGAGGATTATCGTCATCGCCGTCTCCTGCCGACTACTTGTGTGCCGCTTTTATTGCCCCGGCTAATTCCTTCGCTTCTTTGCTTGATTTCTGGATGCGTTTGGCAGTGTCGTCCGCCAGCCTGGTTAACTTTTCAAAGAGCGCAGGTATGTGCGCGACGCCTTCGGCGCGCAGCCATCGCGGAGCGTCGTTGAACAACCATAAGTCATCCGTCGTGACTTCCCCGTCAGGGTCGTCGTGACTTCCGTGAATATTTCTGAGCGCGATCCCCCAATGGTTCTCGACCTTGGCGTACCCGATATCACGGCTCCAATAATGGCCATTTGGGTCTTCGTCGCCAGTGACGGGCACCCAGGCTGAGACGCCAAGGTTCAGTTTTTGGAGTACCGCGTCTAGGAAAGAAATCGTTTGGCTGAGTTCATCAGATACTTGATTTAGGTTCTTCGCGGCGGTAGTCAGTTCGCGGAAGGAAGCTTGCACCTTCTCGGACAGAGAAGATTCGTTCGAGGTCATATTATTCTCCAACGTACGTGTTAGAAATTCGTTCGCTCGACAAAGCGACGGGATCGAGACCGCTGCGGTGCACTCACCGCCTTAATCCAAAATGGTGGTATCACCAACGTTGCGGAGAATCAAAAGCGCCGCTATCCCAATAGCATCCAGTGCGTCTGATCACCTGACCGACCCACTGCTTCTCGCCAGGCGGTCCGCGACCCTTCCGGCCCTTAAAGAGCGCTTAAAGAATAGCGCCCTAACGACCTTGCCTTCCTCTGAAAAACGCTATTTTACAAGGGATTATGGCGGCCCCGGGGAGGGTCGAACTCCCAACCTCCTGCTTCGTAGGTTTGGGGTTTCAAAAATCTAAATGCCTTATCGTCCGTTGCCTTACGGGCAGAGACCATTCTGAAACTCGTCCTCAGTTGGGCTACATGGGCTACACCCCTTTTAGTCTCACGCTAAGCGCTTCCAAAAACACAAATCCACCGAACCGTAGCACGGATCGTCACCAAAATTCGTAAGTTGGACCGGACAGTTGGTAACTAAAACCAGGTAGTTCCGGTGTAGGCCGTCAGGAATAACCTTCCTCCACCGCAGCGGTGGCCTCCGCTGGGGACGGCCTCCCGGGACCGCCGATACCAGCGGAGGAAATGTGGAATGGACACAAGTTATCCCTGGGGGGAAGTCTTCCAACTTCGATTGCTGTCTCTTTTGGCCCAGAAACCGGAGAAAGTCCTGGAGATTATCGAGCCTCAGTATTTTTCCTTCCCGATGCAGGTTGAAATATGCAGGGTCCTCAAAGAAATCTATGCCAAGAGCCCCAAAATCATCTCGATAAGTAGAACAACCGTTATCGAAGCGCTTAGAGCCACGGTCGGCAGGGAGGACGCTTGGGATGATTATAAGCAGACGGTTAAACGGCTTTATAAGATTCCCGTGCCACCCGATGTCGACGCGCTTTTGCGTCAGGCCACGGAGTTTGCCAAGGAGGCCCGCTACAAGGAAGCCCTGGAACTGGCCGAAACGCACGTCGCCAACCACAGGTACGACAAGGCATTCGAAGTAATCCAAAAAGCACACACATCAGCGAGCCACGCGGGGATATCAATCCGCGACCTCAGAGATTCATTGCGAAAGCAGATGAAAGAACCTCCAAAAGAAGTGGAGTGGGAAGTGCCCGGTTTCTTTCCAGCGCGGGCTCCAATTCTGTTCGCCGGAAGAAAGGGGGAAGGCAAAAGCTATCTTCTTCAAGCGCTGGGCAAGGCTAGCAGAGAAGGCGGTGAGCTGACCAAAGACCTGTCAGTCAAGAAGAAGCGTTTTCTGTATCTTGTCCGAGAAGGTGTCCAAGAACTATATGATCAGAGATTCCGGGAGCTTGAATTCGACTACCGCAAAGAGTCTAAAAAATTCCAGCTATGGGGGCCATGGATGGATCCGATGCCTCCGAAGATACTGGAAGCGGGCGCTCCTTATCGCGAATGGGCAAAGCAGCTCGCACCCTGCTCCATCGCCATAGACGGCCTCCGTCGTTTCTTCGATGGCGATGAAAATTCCTCCGAAGTCATGGACCCCGTGGGGCAAGAACTGACAGCGTGGGCCAACAACGGAGCGTCGATCTATATAGCCCACCACAGAGGGAAAAGCAAAAACGTAGACAGCCGCGGCTCCTCCGCCATCGAAGATTTCGTCAGCGTGCAATACGTTGTCGAAGCACTGCGGGAAGGCCAGCGTATTTCTAAAATCCGCATTCGCTGCGTGAAGAACTGGTATGGCGAAGAAAAGGCCTTGCTGCTTACTCCTCATTGGGAGGACGGAAAGTTTTGGTTTACCGGCGGGGAAGACACGGAGGCTGAAGATAAGTGGGCGCGTGATAAGGAAAAGGTGCTCGGCCAGACATCCGTAACCGAATGGACGTCCAGGACTGCCATATTGGAAAATCTCAAAGGAGAAATCGGCAAAAACCGCATCATAGAAATTCTAGATTCGGAGTCAGGGCGGAACGGTAAACTCCGCGCTAAACGCAGCAGCAAACCTGGCGCTCCGTTTGAATACCGCCGGGTAGGAGAGGCCGAGGCTGATTCAAGTCCAGACAGTGGGGAGGAGGAGTAGATGTTCGTTCCGAGCGGACTCTACCGTTTATGCCCATTCCCCTTATAGAAACGGTAAAGTTGGTAAGAATGCCTGCGCGGCCTCCTTTAGACAAAAATCTGTATGAACGATTTGTCCAAATTGATCGTATTTTCCGGGACTTTACTACTTTACCGTTTCTACACAACGGCTATGAAACGGTAAAGTAGGTAAGAATGAAAAATGATTCCTCGACGAAGGCAGTTCCCTGTCTTCCCCCTTTTGTGCGCGGAAGAAGTCTTCCGGATCCGGCTCGGAAAATGATGTTCTTGACGACGCAATTAGAAGCGTTTCTAGGGGCCAAAATGGCCAATTGTAGCGTTTTGGAGCTTACTAGCCGGTTCTTGCTACCCCACGGCTTAACGTGTTCAAAATACGACCCACTACAGGTGCAAAAAGAGGTGGTTAGGCTCGTGAGGCGGGAGCGGTGAGAAACTTTCCAAAGCGAGGGGGCGATAAGAGACAGCGCCCCTCATTAGAAGCACGACAAAAGATGAGTGAGAGCAAGATCGGAAACACGAACGCCGTCGGACACGAAGTTTCCCAAAAGACAAGAAAACATCTTCGAGAACTCTGGAACGATGAAACACATAAGCAGATGCGGGCAGCTATGCGAGCAAAGAACCCCTGTGGTGTGTGTAAACTGCGAGGGTGTTTCAATCACCTTCCGGTGAAGCATCTCGTTACCGGGAAGACTTACTTTCTGCTTTTGCTCCCCGAATCCCTGAGGAGGGAGTCCCTGAATCCCGAGGAATGCCGAATGAGAGCCCACCGAGCCATGCACCGACAGATAACGGAGCACGCCCTGAAATTCGGTTGGGGCAGACGCTCAACTCAGTTCTAATGATCGGTACTGGTGCGCGGCAAGGATTCGAGCTCGGCTTTGATCCCTCCAACCCACGACGTGGACGAGTTATTAAGCGCACCGTTTTTTCTCTTCCATGATGAGGACACCCCAGCATTCTAGGCGTCCTTAGCAAAACGGAGCATGTTTCCGAACCCGGAAACGAGGCGAGGCCGTTCACGCTCGCCAAAAATCTCTTCCGATAACCCGTCGTTCTGGTGCAATCTTGCTGAGCGACAATCCATCTCTATCGGGAAACTCTTTCGAAGAGTATCGTGATTGGTCGGGAACATTTGAACTCTCTGATTCGAGTATTGGCGTTTGTGAACAAGATGACCGAAGAGAGCAGAACTCAGTTTGACTTGATCGAGGAACTCGACCAGGAAAAAGCTAAGGGGTTTTTCTGTTTAGGTCTTGTGGTTGTTATTCATCGAACCACGATTAAGCTTATCTTCGCGCATGACGAGCGTCGTCTCGAAAAGCTGGAGCGGGGGATGCGTGATGGTGGCGAGCCGATCGGGATGATTGGTTTCGTCAAGGAATCAGAAACCAGCGGAACGTTCTACAGTCAGCCTTTGGCCGAACACGCGGGAGAGGAATGGGTCGAAGACATTCTACAGGAGTTAATCGATGAGGTCGCAAGGATGCTCGACGTCTCGCAGTTCAGAGTAGAGCGGCGCTGGCTCAACTAGCTCCTTACCGTTTTTTCTCTTCCCCGATGAGGGCTCCCCGGTTCAGGTTCATCCGTTCTGATCAATATTCATTCGTGAAGCAGGGGATACCGTCCGTGTGGCTACGAAATGGGGCTGACGGTATCGACGTCCTTAAAAAATGGTTCGCTACGCGCTATCACACTCCCCTCGACAACATGGAGCAACAAATCTACTACGACGCTGGACTCAAAGCGGCAGGGATGTATTTTCTCCTGGGCTATAGCGTCGCACAGCAGGACCAGCCCCCTGCATGGAATGAGAATGATTTCTTCGGCACAATGTTTGGTCCAACCCGCTAGTTGTCGACCAGCACTAGACGGACTTTTCTCGCAGCCACGAAGAACAAAGTGACTCTAGGAACTTTCTTGGGCGAGTAGTCGGCACTCTGGCCGTGCGGCGCCGCAATCGGTTCTCTTGTCCGCCGAGATATCGCGCTCAGCCGGAAGTAAGAGTCGAGCGCATGCGCCGAAGTTGCAGGATGACTTCGGTTACGAGCAGCGGAAGGGCCCAGCCTGCCCACAAGAACGTAAGGGCGCGGTCTTGATCAGGCTGGAGACGAGGGCCCGGAAAGTAGTCGTTTAGCACACGGAACGTGACAAATGAGAAGGTCACGGCGTAGG
>Ga0307479_10001869_pt1 | contig 19229 bp, 21 predicted proteins | sample atmos_gasesECM4C_FD_203743 | JGI IMG/M metagenome (GOLD analysis project Ga0307479, IMG submission 203743) | Hardwood forest soil microbial communities from Morgan-Monroe State Forest, Indiana, United States - atmos_gasesECM4C_515 | ecosystem: Environmental > Terrestrial > Soil > Temperate... | reverse complement strand
GAACGCGTTACCCAGAGCGTGACCTTATTATCTCGAGCGATGCTGATGTAAGCATTGGGTTCGAACACCGAAGGCTCGGGCTCTCCGGCAGCCTTCGATTCCGGCAGATAAAAAGCCACGGCGAGGCCCGCGCTGGCCTGAGCGCTTGCTTTGAGAAAAGCCCTGCGGTCGATATTGTTCACGCCGCGCTCCGTTGTGTGGCGGCCCGGTGAATTGCGCGGCGCATACGCTGATACGTTCCACAGCGACAGACCGAGTTCGACATGGCCTCATCAATATCGGCATCTGTTGGTCTTGGGATGCGATGAAGCAAGGCTGCGGCGGACATGATCATCCCCGCCTGGCAATACCCGCACTGCGATACATCTTCCTCGACCCAGGCGTTTTGGCACGGATGATCGCCAGCCATCGAGAGGCCTTCAATGGTTGTGTAACTCTTGCCTGCCGTCTGATCAAGCGGCACTTGGCATGCCCTGACTGGTAGGTGGCCTTCAAGGATGGTGCATGCCCCGCAGATACCGACGCCGCATCCGTATTTCGTGCCCGTGAGCAGCAATAAGTCGCGCAACGCCCACAACAGCGGCATCTCCGGATCGGCATCGATCGCTTGTTGCTTCCCGTTGATGGTCAGAACATGAACAGCCATGTCGCCTCCCAGCAAGCGAACTGTCTGAATAACTGTGACGCACGCTTCAGCAAAACGTTAGAGAAATGGTAGACAACGTTCGTGTTCCATTTTCTCGTTTGCGTAAGGTCATTCGGCGGGATTTCATCCCCGAAACGACGGCATTTGACCCTATGATCTCGGACTCCCCTTTTCTTGCCGGCAACCCCCGCCTGGTTCCAGGGTGAAGCCGGACCAGCAACATGCGTATCAAGATATGAAGGTACAATGGTACACTGGTACCAATGACCAAAAACTCTTACGTCGTCGAGCGCGTACAAACTGGTGTGCGCATTGAGAAGCGGCTACTCAAGGTGCTGAAGGCGTTCGCTGAATACCATGACTTGACCCTGGGCGATCTGTTGGAAGGCATTGTGCTGCATGCCTTCGACGGCAAGTGTCCATTTCGAGCCGAGTCCCTGGCGCGCATTCGCGACTTGAAAAAGTTCTATGGACTGGATCTCGACTCGAGCGCAAGCCACCGCCTGATCGAGGCCAATCAGAGCCGAAGTTCAAAGAAGGAGAAGCGCGCATGAGCGGCCGCTCACAGTCGATTTCGTTAACTCTGTTGCGCTGGACGTTGGGATTGGTGGTGCTATGGCAGTCCTGGCAGTTTGCTACGTCGAAAAGCGTAGTGCATGAACTCACCAGGATCGGACTTCCCCGCTGGACTCCCCCAGTGCTTGGCGGAGCCGAAATCCTGGCTGCCATTCTCTTCCTGATTCCCAAGTTGGGTCGGGTGGGCGGGTACCTGTTGTTGGCGATTTTCCTTTTTGCTGCAGTGATCCATGTGCTTCATGGGCAGTTCGGGATTGGATGGCTGCTGGTGTACAGCGCAGCCGTTTTTGCCTGTCTGTCAGCAAACGCTCGGTAGTCGCTGGAGGTTTATCGTGACTGACGATCAATTCTTAGCCGCATTTGAGGAATGCGCTATTCGCAATGAGGACTTCCACCACGCGGATCACGTTCGCCTCGCGTTTATATATCTGTGCCGCTTTCCGGCGCTTGAGGCCATGCGGCGCTTTTCCCAAGCTCTGAAGACCTTTGCCGCCCACAACGGCCGGCCCGATCGCTATCACGAAACCATTACCTGGGCATTCCTGTTCCTGATCGGGGAGCGCATGGCGAGAGCGTCCCAGCAAAATGGCAGCTATTCAAGCTGGGAAGAATTCGCCACCAATAACCCCGATCTGCTGAATTGGGAAGACAACATCATCAAGAAATACTATAGGTCGGAAACCCTCGCCTCCCCGTTGGCGAGAAGCACGTTTGTGTTTCCGGACCGGATCGCGGCGTCGGAATGAACTGATTAAATCATGCATCGGTCGATAGCGACCGACAGCCTTCACCAATCGAATCCATTTGTCGCCAGTCGAATAGAATTCTCCCGATGAAACTCTTTCGTCTTCTGCTGTGTGTTTCACTATTACTCGGTTCCCCGTTTTGCTTCGGGCAAGGCGTTGCCATCACCTTCGATGATCTACCGCTCAACGGAGATCTGCCGCCAGGAGTTACGCGGGTGCAAATCACCAAGGACGTACTTGCTGTTCTGCAGGAGCGTAGAGTTCCTCAGGTCTTCGGATTCATCAATTCCAAAAAGCTGGAGGATAACAAGGATGGTGTCGAGGCATTGAAGCTCTGGGTGGCGGCCGGAGAGCGCGTGGGTAATCACACCTACTCGCACATGGACCTTCACCAGAACACGCCGGAAGCCTTCGAGCGCGACCTTGCTCAGAACGAGCCGGTGCTTGAGCTGCTCTCGGATAAGCAAGACTGGCACTGGCTGCGCTATCCATTCCTGCGCGAAGGCGACACCGTGGAGAAGCGGCGCGCCATTCGGTCATATTTGCACGACCATAGGTACAAAATCGCCGAAGTCACCATCGACTACGAAGATTATCTTTGGAACAGCGCGTATGCGCATTGCATGGCCAAGCGGGATGTACGATCGATTGAGTGGCTCACATCGAACTACCTCAGTGTGGCCTCAGACTATATCGATGGCGATCGCGAAATGGCGAAACTGGTCTTTGGTCACGACATCAATCATGTGCTACTGCTCCATCTGGGCGCCTTCAGTAGCGCGATCTTGCCTCAGCTTCTGGATCTGCTAAAGCAAAAAGGACTGCATTTGGTCACGCTCGAAGAAGCGGAAAGCGATCCTGCATATCAAGGCGATCCTGATGCAGCCACACCTCCAAACGGCGGATCCCTACTGGAGCAGTGGATGGACGTGAAGAAGCTCCCATACCCGAAGTTACCTCTAAAGCCATACAAGCAGCTTAGCGACATCTGCCGCTGAGTCGGCTCATATCTTGTTCGTGCTTTCACCAGCCTGTTCCAGCCGAATCACTGCTCCTGTCGAAAAAAACTCCAGTGAGACTTGCGAAGGCCGGCGCGGATCCAAAGCCCACGCGCTGAGTCACCCGCTAAGATGAAACATGTCTTCCTTCGCCGCGCCCGTGGCGGTTCCATCGCGGGCTGTCCGAATTCTTGCCTACGCCGCGATCTACTTCTTGTGGGGAGCTTCGTTTCTCGCTATTCGAGTCGTGGTGGCGAACGTTCCACCTTTGCTTGCCGCCGGAGCGCGTTTCCTGGTCGCAGGCTTGATCCTGTTCTTCTGGGCCGCGATGCGCGGCTCGGCGCTCCCGAAGTTGCACGAGTGGCGCAGCGCCGTTTTGCTTGGGGTGGTGATGTTCGCCTGCGATTATGGTCCGCTGTTTTGGGCCGAGCAGCGCGTGGCCTCCGGCGTCGCGGCGATTATCTCTGCATTGATTCCCGTCTGGATCGCCTCCTTCGAGTGGACGCGCTCGGCAAGACGCATGTCAGGACGACTGCTGCTGGGCACGGCTTGCGGTCTCGCCGGAGTGATTGCGTTAAGCCTTACGCCGGGACAAAGCATCGGGAGGCACATCGAATGGCTGCCGCTGGCTGCGCTGTTGCTTGGAACCTTTGCTTGGGCGATCGGCACGATCTGGTCACAGCGGCTGCCTTTGCCGGCGTCGAAGCCCATGGCTGCGAGCGTCCAAATGTTACTGGGCGGAGTCGCGCTCACGATTGTCTCGATCATTGCCGGCGACTTGCGCAGATTCGATATTGGCCAGCTCAATGGGCGCGTGGTCTTTTCCATGTTCTACCTCATACTTGGCGCCTCCATCCTCGCTTTTACGGCGTACGTCTGGCTGTTGGGACACGAACCGCCTACGCGGGTCGCCAGCTATGCTTATGTGAATCCAGTGATCGCAGTGTTGCTGGGATGGTCACTCGGCGGGGAAAAAATATCGATCCAAGTGATTCTAGGAATGCTGTTGGTGCTGGTTGGGGTGATTGCCGTGCTTCGGAACCGGAAAGTCGCGCCTGAAAATTAGGGATGACCAAATGTCCGCTAAATGGATTTGTGACAGTGTGATACAATCGTGTCATATATTACGGAATTGTTATGAAGGAAGAAACAAAGACACGAGTGAACGAAAATGGCCGAGTGGTAATCCCTGCCTCCTTTCGCAAAGCTCTCGGCATAAATATTGGAGATGAGGTGGTGCTGCGGATCCAGGACGACGAATTGCGGATTACGACGCAGCGACAGCGTATCCAGCGAGCGCAGCGTCGTGCCCGGCGATACCTAAAGCCTGGCGAGTCTTTGGTTGGAGAGTTACTCGCAGAGCGGCGCAAAGCGGCCGAGCGTGAATAGGGTCGTGGTCGACGCATCCGCCATTCTTGCGGTCATCAACCGAGAACCGGGGCAAGATAAGCTGACCGTAGCTCTGCTTGCACACGCCGTTGCCAGCACCGTCAATCTTGCCGAAGTGCATGCCAAGCTCGTGAGTCGGGGATGGCCGCCGGACGAAGCATGGGAAGACGCTACCAGCGCCATTGGCGAAGCCGTCGCTTTTAACGAGCAGCAGGCCAAAATTAGTGGCAATTTGGTCACTCAAACCCGGCACCTCGGTCTTTCCTTGGGAGACCGCGCCTGCCTTGCTTTGGGATTGGCGCTCAAGGCGCCTGTATTCACGGCCGAAAGAACGTGGAAGAAGCTCAAGTTGGACATCCCGATCCATGTCATTCGTTAACGCGATTGAGCTCGAAACGGAAAGCCGCTAACTGCAGGCCATGCGGTTCCATGTCAGAAATGTTCGTCCCGCCACACAGTTGCTCTTCATGCCGCTCTTGCCTCATAATTAGCTGCAAATGTCATTCGCCTCGCTGAGACTCGCGCCGATTTCCCCTACTTGGCGCTCCTCTGTCTCGTATTATCGATACTGGCGATATTGATCCTCACTTATTCCGAGTAATCTGAGCGAAAGCTCGACCCAGTACTGTACTCATTTCAACGGAATCGACGATCATGACATCCATTCTTCAGCAGATTGTTTCTGAAACTCGAGCGCGATTCGCCCAGGATGTTCATCCTTCACGGCGCGCCGAGCTGGAGAAGCTGGCCGCGCAGCATCGGCCGCGGGGATTCCGCAAGCGGCTGCTCGAAGCTGCCGCGAATGGGCCTGCGATCATCGCGGAGCTCAAGAAGGCCTCGCCCTCGCGCGGACTCATTCGGGAAAATTTCTCAGCGGGCGATCTGGCGCATGAGATGACCGAAGCCGGAGCCGCTGCCCTCTCTGTACTCACTGAAGAGAAGTACTTTCAGGGATCGCTCGACAATCTACGAGTGGCCTCTCAGGCGGCCAGCGTTCCATGCCTGCGCAAGGACTTCATCGTGGATGAACTGCAGTTGGTCGAGGCGCGCGCCTACGGCGGTGATGCAGCGCTGCTGATCGCGGCTGCGCTCAACGACTCCGAACTCGCGAGTCTTTACCGTGCTGCGCGGAGGCTCGATATTGATGTTCTTTGCGAAGTACACGACGAAGACGAGCTCGCGCGCGCTCTGGCTGTTGGCTTCGACATCATCGGAGTCAACAATCGCGATTTGCGAACATTTGAAGTCACCCTTGAAACCAGCGTCCGTCTCAACGCGAGAATTCCTCTGACGGCATTGCGCGTGGCCGAGAGCGGCATCAACAGCGGGGCCGACCTCTCGCGTTTGAGATCCGTTGGATATCAGGCATTCCTGATTGGCGAGTCTCTGATGAAGCAGCCCAGCCCTGGGGATGCGTTACGGAAACTTCTTGCCGCTGCAACGCAGCGAGCCTCCACCATGGAGGTTGCGCGCCAGTGACCTGGATCAAGATCTGCGGAACCACCAGTGAACGCGACGCCGACATCGCCATTCGCGCAGGAGCCAACGCTCTAGGATTCGTTATGACCGAGAGCACACGCCAGGTGACGGATACCGCTGCCTATTCGATTGGAACCATCGTTCCTAAAGGGGTGGAGACCATCGGCGTATTCGTCAATGAGGAACTCGGATTGCTCGCGCAAACCGCGCGCTTCTGCCGATTCACCGGCGTGCAACTTCATGGCGACGAGGATCGGGACTACGTAGCAAAGCTTCGTGCCTTGCTGCCCGGCGTCAAAGTCATAAAGGCCATCAACATCGGGAATCTGGCCAACGGAATCGCTCTGGAACCTGACACCTGGCTGCTGGATAGCGGCAGTCAAGTCCAACGCGGCGGTACTGGCAAGAGTTTCAATTGGCGGTCTGCGCAGCCGCTGGTGAAGAACTTAAGAGGGCCCGTGATCGTCGCGGGTGGTCTGAACGCTGAGAATGTTCAAGAGGCGCTCGACATTTTGCGGCCCTGGGGAGTCGATGTCGTAAGCGGTGTCGAGTCTTATCCCGGGCGCAAGCATCCCGGCGCGGTAGCGCAGTTTATCGACGCGGTGCGGCAGTTCGATGCAAATGCCAGCAGCAACAGGCTGGTCGCAAACAACCGTCTGCGATAGCAGCCTGCGCAGTCAGTACCGTCTGCGGTAGCGGACGGGTGCAGTTCAGAACCACCTGCGGTAGCGGGTGGCGCCTTTATCCAAGAGGCACACTTGAAAGATATGCACACACAATCCGCGTCTTCTACTCAGAGAGCAGGCCGCTTCGGCTCGTATGGTGGCCGCTACGTTCCTGAGACGCTCATGGCCGCGCTCGGGGAACTGGAAGTTGCGTACGAAGCCGCGAAGCAGGATCCCGAATTCCAGCGTGAACTCGACGAGCTGCTTCGCCGGTATGCCGGTCGTCCCACACCGTTATTCTTTGCGAAGCGTCTGACGGAGAAGCTTGGCGGCGCTCGCATCTATCTCAAGCGCGAAGATCTGCTGCACACCGGCGCGCACAAGATCAACAACTGTTTAGGTCAGGGGCTGCTCGTGCGGCGGATGGGCAAGCACCGCATCATCGCTGAAACCGGCGCCGGCCAGCACGGAGTTGCCAGCGCTACCGTATGTGCTCTGCTTGGCTTCGAGTGCATCGTCTATATGGGCAGCGAGGACATGGACCGTCAGGAGCTAAATGTCTTTCGCATGCGCCTGCTGGGAGCTCAGGTACGCTCAGTAAACTCCGGATCGCGCACGCTGAAGGACGCCATCAACGAAGCTATGCGCGATTGGGTGACCAACGTTCGTAACACGCATTATCTGCTTGGCTCGGTGTTGGGGGCGCATCCGTATCCCGAAATGGTCAGGGACTTTCACCGCTGCATCGGGCGCGAGGCTCGCGAACAAATCCTCGCCCAAACCGGGAAGCTTCCCAACGCCGTGATCGCCTGCGTAGGCGGTGGATCCAACGCTATGGGAGTGTTTTACGAATTCATTCCTGACAAAGAAGTGCAGCTCATCGGCGTCGAGGCGGGAGGACGCGGTTCCGAATTGGGAGAGCACGCGGCGCGTTTCCGGGGAGGCTCGCCGGGAGTGCTTCAGGGAACATTTTCTTATGTCCTGCAGGACGAATCCGGGCAGATCGCTACTACGCATTCGGTTTCTGCGGGCCTTGACTATCCATCGATCGGTCCCGAACACGCCGCTCTGCACGATTCCGGGCGGGCGGAGTATGTGGCGGCTTCCGATGCCGAAGCTCTCAGTGCGTGTGTGACGCTGGCGCGAACCGAAGGCATTGTGCCTGCGTTGGAGTCGGCGCACGCGGTATCTGAATGCCTTCGCCGTGTGCCGCACATGAAGAAAGATGAGATCGTGATCGTGAACATCTCCGGCCGCGGCGACAAAGACATGGGAATCCTCACCAGGGAATTGAATCTGTGATTGCCTTCGAACACAACCCGGGCCTGGTCGCCTATCTCACCTGCGGCGATCCCGATCTGGCCACCAGTCGCGCCCTTGCACTTGCCCTGGTCGATGCTGGCGCCGATGTCATCGAGCTGGGCGTCCCCTTCAGCGATCCCGTCGCCGATGGGCCGGTGATTCAGCGGGCCAGCGAACGCGCGCTCAAGGCGGGCACATCGCTCCGTCAAGTGATCGCGGTTGGAGCCGAGATTCGCAAGGCTCGTCCCCAGGCTGGACTGATCGTCTTTACCTATCTCAATCCAGTACTAAAGCTGGGCATCGATGAATTTGCCCGGCAGCTCGTTGCGGCCGCCATTGACGGAGCGCTCATTACAGACCTCACGCTGGAGGAAGCAGACGAATACATCGCGATAATGCGCGCTCACGATCTAGCCACTGTTTTTCTAGCGGCGCCCACCAGCACCGATGTGCGCTTGCAACGCATCGCTGATGCATCTCGCGGCTTCGTATATGCGGTTTCACGCACCGGCATCACCGGAGAACAGCGACAGATCGCCACGGACGCGGCTCAACTGGTGGCGAGGATTCGTGGTTTCACGTCTTCGCCTATCGCGGTGGGCTTCGGAATCTCTAATCCGCAGCAGTTTCGGGCGGTCGGGGCGTTTGCCGATGCCGCCGTAATAGGAAGCGCGATTGTCTCGATAATTGAGAAACATGGGATTGCATCGGTCGAACCGGTCGCGGACTTCATTCGCGGATTGCGGGCGGAGCGGTCAGTGGCGCAAGCCGAACGATGAAAGACAGATTCAAATGAGGAATGTTTTGCCACGGGTCTCCAGGGAAGGGTAGCGATGGATATCGCAGATTGGCGTAAGAAAATCGATGAGCTGGACCTCAAGCTGGTGGAGCTGATTAATCAGCGAGCGGCTGCAGCCAGGGAAATTGGCAAGCTGAAGAACGACACCAATCTTCCCATTTACGAACCCGATCGGGAGAAACGAATTCTGGAGAACGTGAAGCATGCAAACCGCGGGCCGCTTCCCGACAGCGAAATTCAGCATGTCTTCGAACGCATTATCGACGTAATGCGCAAGCTGCAGCAGCAGGAGATCCATCGCAGCAAAGCGGCACCCTCCGGGCAAACGGAATTTGATGTGGAAGTAAACGAATAGCTGGCCATCGTGCCGCAAGGGTTTTCAAGACCATGATTATTGCCATGCAGCCCGGCGCTACCGAGCAGCAGATTGACAACGTTATCGAGCGCCTCGTAATCCGCGGATTTGAAGTGCACCGCTCCACCGGAGAGCAGCAGACCGTGTTGGGAGCTGTGGGCGCCAAAATCGATTTTGATACTCGCGAAATTGAATTGCTCGAGGCCGTGCAGCAGGTGCACCGCATCAGCGCTCCCTACAAGCTGGTTGGGCGCAGTTTTCGTCCTGACGGCACCGTCGTGAAGTTCGCCAACGGCGTGAGCATTGGCGGCAACGAAGTCATCGTGATGGCCGGCCCTTGCTCGGTAGAATCCCGCGACCAGCTTTTCTCCTGCGCTGAGCAAGTCTCTAAGGCGGGAGCGAAATTCCTCCGGGGTGGGGCCTTCAAGCCGCGCAGCTCGCCATATTCATTTCAGGGTATGGGCGTGGAGGGACTAAAGCTGATGCGTGAAGCCGCCGACCGCTTCGGACTTCTGGTAGTCACGGAGGTCATGGAGATCGGCCAGATCGAGGTCATGCTTCCCTACGCCGACATGTTCCAGCTCGGCGCCCGCAACATGCAAAATTTCAATCTGCTGCGCGAACTCGGGAAAGTGCGCAAACCGGTGCTGGTGAAGCGCGGAATTGCTGCGACTATCGAAGAACTGCTGCTCTCGGCCGAGTACATCCTGGCCGGCGGCAACTACGATGTGATCTTGTGCGAACGCGGCATCCGCACTTTCGAAACTTATACTCGCAATACCATGGACATCTCCGCCATTCCTATCGTCAAGAAACTGTCGCACCTGCCCATGACCGCCGATCCTTCGCACGGTACCGGACGCCGCGACAAGGTTGCACCCATGGCTCGCGCTGCACTCGCTGCCGGATGCGACGCGCTATTGATCGAGGTCCATCCCGATCCCGAAAAGGCACTCTCCGACGGCCCCCAATCCCTCTATCCCGATCAGTTCACCAAGCTGATGGAAGAGCTGCGCATGATCGCGCCGGCAGTTGGAAGGACAATCTAACGTGAACTCCGAGGCTTTGTTTCTTGTAGAATTTACCTGTGTCCAGCTCTCTCCTCACACGCGAAGTCCATAAGCGTCCTGCCTCGGTAAAGCTCACTGGACGCATCCTCTTCCTAACCGAAGATCCTGAGCTGATCCGGCGGCAACTTGCAGGCGAAGACTTGCCATGGGACACGAAGAATCCAGCCAATAATCCCAAGCTGCGCGACGACATCTCCACCGACGAGATTACGCCGGCGCATATCTGCTTCTTCTTTGACGAGACCCTTGGCGAATTTCCTTACACCGGACTGAAGTGCGGCAACGAATTGCCGATCAAACGTTCGGACGTGAAACGAGGCGGATTCGTCGCGGCTGTGAGCGGCAAGCGGCGCGGCAAAGGATCGAGCCGGGAGCAGTCGCCATACGCCGAACTTTCCGCCGGCATCAAGCTGGTGATCGCGGAAAACATCGAGCGTATCTACAAGCAGAATTGCCAGAACCTCGGCGTGCTTACCTCCACCGACTTCAACCTGATCGACAAAATCCGGCGTGGCGAAGAGATTCCCCTCGAGGTATTTACGCGCGGCGAGGACGAGATTACGCGGCAGGTGATCGAGTACGGTGGTCTTTTTCCGTTCAATGTTGCACGCCTGCAAGGCAAGGCTTCCATTCCAGGAATCGATACCAAGCCACGACCGCTGACGGTTACGGAAAAGATCTTTGCCCGCCACATGGTCTCAGCCGATGGGAAAGTGGGTGTTCCGGCGGTAAAGCCGGGGGACGCAGGATTCGCGCGCACCGATCTGCGTTTCAGTCATGAATATGTCACGCCCATGGCCGCGATCTTCTACGAGCACTTCGTTGGCAAAGAAACGCCGGTGAACGATCGCAGCAGCATCATCTTCTTCCGCGACCACCTTACATTCCTCGACGAGGTCCTCTCGGAAGAGAAGCGCAAAATGGGACTGCTTGACCTGGCTACACAGCTCAAAATGAAGCAGGAAAGCTTCGCTCAGTCACAAGGCATCAAGCTGCATGGCGAGCTCAAAGACCGCAAAGGCTCGGAAGGCATCTGTCACTCGATCGTCGCCGAGACTTACGCCCTGCCCGGCCAACTGAACGTGGGCTCTGATTCACACACACCGCACGTGGGCGCGGTTGGCTGCGTAGCCTTCGGCATCGGTACTACCGACGTTTTCAATTCCTGGATCACCAAAGATGTCCGCGTAAAGGTTCCCGAAACGGTAAGAGTTGTCGTGCGCGGCCGGCGTAGGCCAAATGTTACCGCCAAGGACTACATCCTCAAGCTGCTGGCCATGGAGTACATCCGCAGCGGCAAAGCTCTGGCCAAGGTCATGGAATATTCTGGCGAAGCTATCAAGGATCTGGGCGTCGATGAGCGCGCCACCATGTGCAATATGGCCGCCGAGATCGGTGGATTTACCGGTATCGTCGCTCCCGACCAGAAAGTCGTGGACTTTCTGGTGGAAAGGCGTGGCATGAATCGTGCCACCGTGGAGAAGATGATCGTCGGACTCGAAAGCGATGCCGGCGCCGAATACGCCCACGTCATCGAAATGGACGCCTCCGAAATCTATCCGATGGTTGCCACCCCCGGCGATCCCGGCAACGGCAAGTACGTTCGCGATCTCAATACACCTGTTCCCGTAGAGATCGCCTACGGGGGCACCTGCACCGCAGGCAAGAATGAAGACATGGACATGTACGCAGCAGTCCTCAACGACGCATTGAAGCTGGGCAAGCGTGTGTCGCCGTCGGTGCAGTTTTACATCCAGTTCGGCTCGCAGGAGACCCGCGAGTACTGCGTGCGCAAGGGCTATCTCGACATCTTCCACCGGGCGGGAGCGAAGGTGATCGAACCGAGCTGCGGCGCCTGCATCAACGCTGGACCCGGCGTTTCAACCCGTCCCGATCAGATCGTCATCAGCGCGCAGAATCGCAACTTCCCCGGGCGTAGCGGTCCCGGACAGATGTATCTCGCCAGTCCCTACACCGTGGCAGCCAGCGCAGTCGCTGGGTACATTACCGAGTACGAACCGGTCGAGCGTCGCGAATTGGTTGAAGCGTAGTTCTGGTCCAAATATCGCGGGGACCAGGTTGAGTTGGCAAGAAGGTATCAAGTGCGTTCTCTCGTCACTTACTTGCTGCTTCTGTCTTTGTCGTCGCCGCTACTCTGCTCGGAATCTACGGGGACAAAGATAACGGTGCGCCGTTCTTCTAGTGGCCGTTCCAGTGACACGACCGTGTACTGGAAAAGCGACAGGAAACGAATGGAATTCCGTAATTCCTCTGGCAATCGACTTCGACCACACTTGGCTGCGATTACTCGTTGCGATTTGGGACAGATGTTCGAATTGAATCTTGATACCTCTCAGTACGTTTCCGCTCCCTATCCACCCAAGCCGCTGACCAAAGCGCAGATCAAGGCACAAGGGCTAGATCGGCAAAGGATCATCTGGTCTGAAAAGCCGCTGGTGCGGATCGAGATCAAAACGGTCGATACCGGTGAACGCAAACACCTCTTTGGACACACAGCTCGACACGTTGTCACCACAAGAGAGGAGATTCCCCTTGAGGGTTCGCACTCTCAACCCGCGAAAACTATCCGGGATGGATGGTACATCGATCTAGATCAGCAGATTTCCTGCGATCCGGACTATATGCGGAATCCTAGAGGCCTGGCGTATGTGGATTTAATCTCAGTCCTCCGTCCCGCCTCAAAAGTTGAGGCTCAAACGATGGACAAACCCGAGTTCGTCAAGGTCGGCGAACTGGAAACAGGATTTGCGCTTGTCGAAGTATTCACCTCGGACAATGACTACAGATCGGCGGATGGGGCCACAAAGCATGTCCGATCACAGTCTGAAATGGTGGTAACAGAACTTCAGGAAGGTCCACTCGATCCAGCGCTTTTTGAAGTCCCGCACGGATTTAAGCATGTAAAAGAAATCGAGCGTAATCCTCCCGAGGCTTCGTTGAATCCGATGAGTGAGCTCTGGGAACGGATAAAGTACACAGTGACGAACTGGTTTACTTTTGATTAATGAAGATGATTCGCGCTTCTGTCCAACGTCTTCCATCATTTGACAATCCGTGAGATACCATTCGACGCCACCGGAGAGCCAGCAACACATGCAGCTTTCAATCGAGAGCGGATGGACGACACAGGCCGAGTATCAGCCGGCGGAAAAGCACGAACTTGCAGAAGCCTGAATCTATTCGTGCCGTAGTGCCGAAATGGGATTAATTCTCGTGGCGCGCCGCGCCGGCACGTAGCTCGCAAAAAGCACTACCGCCATTAGTCCGGCCGACACGACCGAGAGCGCAATCGGATCGTAAGGATGGACATTCTCCATCAAGTGCGTCAGCAGCCGTGTCACCATCGCGGCAGAGACCAGGCCAATCAACAGTCCGGAGAGCCCCAGCCTGAGACCCTGGCTTAGAACCAGGCGCAACACGTCGGCCCGCGTTGCCCCCAGAGCCATGCGCACCCCCATTTCGGTGGTTCGCTGAGCGACGCTGTAGGAGACCACGCCGTAGAGTCCAATGGCGGCCAATGCCAGCGCCAGAGCGGCGAAAATGCCCAAGAGGAGAGTGCTGACGCGCTCCCGCGCGATCGAAGTGGAGAGCACCTCTTCCATGGAACGCATCTGCTGCAGAGGCACATCTGGATCCACGGACGAGGCCGCGTTCTTTACGGCGTCTGCCAGCCGCATGGGATCGGATGCGGTGCGAACCACCAACACGGACCAGTACCAATCTGGCACTGGTTGCAGATAATCGAGATAAATCTCGGCTCGCGAGGGACGTCCCAATCCGGTTTGCCGGACATCGCCGGCAACGCCGACGATGGTTAGCGGTATCGGCTGCTTGGTAATCGGGTCCTGCTCCGACCAGATTTGTTTGCCTACCGGATCTTCATCCGGCCAAAAGCGCCGCGCCGCAGTCTTGTTGATAACTGCGACTCTCGGAGTGCTGGCCGTATCTTCCGAGCCGAACTCCCGGCCCGAGAGCATGGGAATCTCCATGGTATGGAAGTAGCCAGGACTGGCGATGTTGAATTCCGCGACGCGGAAGCCCTTGCCAGTCGTCGGTTCAGGCTGTCCGATGATGTGGAAGGCAAGTGAATCCTGGCTGCCACCCAAGGGCAAGTCAGCCACAAGCGCAGCCGAACCTATCTCTGGCAAAGCCTGGATGCGGCTGAGCAATGCCGACATGTAGGAAACACGCGAGTCAAGCTGCTCGAATTTACTCTTGGGCAGCGAGAGATTCACTGTCAGCAGATTGCTCCGATCGAACCCGGGAGAGGTGCCGCGCAACGCCATCAGTCCTTGCAAGAGAAGGCCTGCGCACGCGAGCAGGACCAGCGCCAGCGCGGTTTCACCCACTACCAGCAGCCAGCGCCAGCGTCGTACGCGAGTGCTTCCGGTCGCTCCGCGGCTGGCTTCGCGCAAGTCGTCGTTGAGATCATGTGCCGCGGAGGTCATGGCCGGTACCACTCCAAAGACGATGCCAGTCGTCACGGACAAAGCCAGCGTGAATGCAAGTACCCAGGGATCAATGTGGGTGTTCGCAATGCGTGGAATGGAAAAGTTCTTTCCCAGCAGCGCCACCAGACCATGTGAGATCCATGCTGCCAGTAACAGCGCCAGCGCTCCGCCGAATAGAGCGAGCAAAACGCTCTCGGTAAGCAATTGCCGCATCAAACGCCCGCGGCTCGCACCTATCGCCGCTCTCACCGCCAGCTCTTTACGCCGCACCGCGCTGCGCGCCAGCATCAGGTTGGCGACGTTGCTGCAACCAATCAAGAGCACGGCAGCAACCACACCTACAAATATCATCAAGGCAGCGCGAAGCTTTCCCACTAATGCCTCGAGCATCGGTTGCACATTCACGCCAGTGTCCCGATTCGACTTGGGATATTGTTTTGCCAATTGCTGCCCGATCAAGTCCAGTTCCGCCTGCGCTTGCAAAGTTGGGACATTTGAACGAAGGCGGCCAATCACCGGAAGCCATCCATGATTTCGATTTGGGTCACCCACTAGCGGAATATAGATGTCCTCCGCTTCGTCCGTGGAGAACCTGAAGTCCTCGGGCATCACTCCGACAATCGTGTACGTTTCCGCCTGCTGGTCCTGCATGGCGGTAAGGCGAATGGTTTTCCCAACCGCATCTAGCGCGCCTCCGAAATGCCGCTTCCAAAACCCATCGCTCAAAATGGCAACTTGGGAAGAGCCCAGTTCTTCTTCTCCAGCGCGAAAACTCCTTCCCAAACTGGGCTGAACTTTAAGGATCTCAAAAAAGCCTGGCGAAACGCGCAGTCCGCGAGCCAGTTCGGACTCCGTTCCCCCGGAGACAATCAACGTCGCGTTGCGAAAGGCAGCCAAACCGGCGAAGCTCTTGCTCTGGGCTCGCCAATCGAGGAAGTCCGGATAGGAGGCAACGTCCTGGCTTACGCCCCGCCTGCTGTCAGTCGCCCATACCATCATGAGTTTGTCGGAATCAGCGAACGGCAAAGGCCGCAGCAGCACCGCATTCACCACGCTGAAGATCGCCGAATTGGCGCCGATGGCAAGCGCGAGCGTCAGGACGGCAACTGCAGTGAAACCAGGATTCTTGCGCAGCATGCGAGCCCCGAAACGAATATCTGCTCCGAGCTCATCCCAGAAACGCAGCCCGGACGATTCGCGACAGCCATCCTTCGCAGTCTCGATGGACCCAAACTCTAGCCGGGAACGACGGAGTGCTTCATCCGATGACAGACCTTTGCGCATTAGGTCGCGAGTGTACGCTTCCATATGGGCGCGCATCTCCGCGTCCATGTCGTCTTCCATGCGCGTTCGATTGAACACCGCAAGAAGCCAACCACGCAGACGCGAGTATGTCCTCATACCTCTTCCGCCGACGTGCCCAGAATGCCGGCGATCACGTCGGCCATGCGATTCCAACTCTCTGTTTCTGTCTGAAGTTGGCGTCTGCCGGCGGCGGTGAGGCGATAGTACTTTGCCTTGCGCTTGTTCTCGGATTCTCCCCACTCGCTAGCGATCAGCCCTTGATGCTCCAGGCGGTACAGCGCGGGATAAAGAGAGCCCTGCTGGATCTCCAGGCGATTGCCGGATATCTGCTCAATTCGGAGCAGCACGCCATATCCATGCAGCGGTCCAAGCGAGACAGCTTTTAGGATCAGCATGTCGAGCGTGCCTTGCAAGAGATCGAGCGGCTTGGCCATAGGTCTCCTAGATGACCTAGGAGTGTAGCGACTTTCTCCTAGACCGTCAAGGAGGAAGGAAATGTACTCCGGACTGACTAATTGCCTTCGGGGACGCTTTCACCCTCAGAGCCTCTGCTGTTAGAATTCTTGTTTCCAAGAGAACAGATGGCGCTGCCCGTAGGATCGCTGGCGGCGTACTCAGTGGAGAACTCCAAAATGGCTTACGTAATCGCAGAACCCTGCATTGGTACTAAAGACACCGCATGTGTGGACGCATGCCCGGTGGACTGCATTCATCCTAAGAAGGACGAAGCTCCTCACTCAGACGCCCAGATGTTGTTCATCGATCCGGTCGAATGTATCGACTGCGGCGCCTGCGTGCCGGTGTGTCCGGTTTCCGCGATTTTTGCTGCCGACGACTTGCCGGAAAAATGGAAGGAATACGAAGGTAAGAACGCCCAGTACTTTGGACGTTAGAATCCTTGCCTGAAATCTAGCCCGGCCAGCCAATGGCCGGGCTTTTCGCATTTTGTGATTGCCCTGCTCCGCAAATCACGATAGTCTGACAAGATGACCTTCGCTTTTTATTCGGAGCAGAGCGACGCCGCGGAGGAGTGTTGTAGCAGTCAATGGTTAACCCTAAGCCATTGCAGGGTAACGCTGTGGATGGTTCGGCGTAACCTTGTGGATGTGTCTGGGTAACCCTGTGGATATTTGCGGGTATCCCTGAGGAAATCTCGGCGCTGGATGGAGATAAGCCATTTAGATTCAGAAAAACACATGAAAGAAGGTCTGCGCAGGGGATGCTGAAACAACAGTTAGTTTGAAGCGGTAGTTGTTCGCTGCAACTTGCATGGTTGGATGTCATTTAGAATCGCGGGTCAAGGCCAGCAAACTCCGTGCTCAAGCAGTCAGACGCCATCGTGTTGCGCACATATCCCTTCCGGGAGGCCGATCTGCTGGTAACGCTATTTACCCGGGAAGAAGGAAAGATTAAAGGAGTTGCGCGCTCGGCAAAGAAGTCGAAGCGGCGCTTTGGGGGAGCTCTTGAGCCACTTACGCGGGTGCGAGCCTATTACGATCAGAAGCAGGGCCAGGAACTGGTGCGGCTGGATTCATGCGATGTGCTCGAATCGCCATTGATGCACGCCATTGATTACGAACGTGCGGTAGCTTTGTCCTATGTCGCCGAGGTGCTCGACGGATTGCTGCCCGATCACGATGTCAACGACGCTGTCTTTCGCCTGACATTGTCGGTGCTGCCGCATCTGGAAATCGGCGGCATCTGGATGCCGCTCACATATTTCGATCTTTGGATCACGCGACTGATGGGTCTCCTGCCTGAGTTGAGCGCATGCATCGTCTGTGGCGTGGAATTGAATGGATCGGGCAGGGTATTCTTCCATGCGCTTGCCGATGGGCTGATGTGCGCCACACACAAACGGCTGGCCAGTTCGGAGATGTCGCTGGCATCGCGTCAGCTCGCGGCTGAGATGTTTCGTTCTTCGGCGGATGCCTTTGCGCAGCAACCGTGGAAGCGTCAACGAGGCGCGGATCTCCGAAAGTTTTTGGGCCAATGCATCGAGCGGCATATCGAAGGTAAGCTGGTGACAAGCGTGGCACTAGCGAAACTAGATTGATTGAAGGCTGCTAAGCTGCTCGACTTCTGAGCTGCTAAGCAGCTTAGGAGCGTAGAAGCTTTTGTCGGCACTCACCTTTCAGGAACTCATTCTCAAGCTCCAGAGCTTCTGGGCAGAGCGCGGATGCGTGCTGCAGCAGCCTTATGACCTGGAAGTCGGCGCGGGCACGATGGCGCCGGAGACATTTCTTCGCGTGCTCGGACCGAAAGCTTACCGCACCGCTTATCTGCAACCCTCGCGTCGCCCGGCCGACGGCCGTTATGGCGAAAATCCCAATCGTCTGTACAAGCACACGCAGCTCCAGGTCATCCTGAAGCCGCCGCCCGATGATGTGCAGGAACTGTACTTGAGCTCGCTCGAAGCTATCGGCATCGACTTGCGCAAGCACGACATCAAGTTCGAGGAAGATAACTGGGAGTCGCCGACTCTGGGAGCGTGGGGCATCGGATGGCAAGTGATGCTCGATGGGCTGGAGATTACGCAGTTCACCTATTTTCAGCAGTGCGGCGGAATCGATCTCGATCCCATCTCTGCCGAGCTTACCTACGGGCTGGAACGGCTCGCAGCGTTTCTCCAGGATGTTGACAGCATTTATGACATTGTCTGGGCGCGCGGCGCGGACGGAAAGCCTGTGACCTACGGCGATGTGCGCTTAGCCGAGGAGTTGCAGCTCTCCGTCTATAACTTCGAGGCGGCCGACGTAGAGAAAGCTTGGCAACACCTGCAGCTCTATGAAAGCGAATGCAGGGCCCTGCTCGATGGTTATGTGGAACTAAAGAAGACCGATCCTCCAGATGTGGAGGCGCTGCATCGTTTCCCCGTGCTCGGCGCCTTCGATCTTTGTCTGAAGTGTTCGCACCTTTTCAATATCCTCGACGCACGCGGCGCGATCTCAGTCACAGAACGGGTTGGAGTGATCGCGCGCATTCGCGCATTGGCTGTCGGCGTGGCGAAGGCGTATCTGGACCAGCAGCAAGCTTCGGTGCGGGAAGCAGCGGCATAAATGACGTTTGGGGTAGGGCCGCTTCACGACTTAATGAAGAGGAGAGAACATACTCTATAGGATTGTCATCTTGAGTCGAAGGACCGGGCGACAGATTTCACAGTTCCGAATCGGGACTTGATGCGCTTGTAACTCAAAAGCATAAACCATGCCTGATCTCTTGATCGAAATCGGATGCGAGGAAATTCCGGCGCGAATGATCGACGCTGCGCGCGAGGAACTCGGCAAGCGTGTCGGCGATCTGCTCCGGCGCGAAAGACTGGCTTCAGACGGTTCGCTCACAACTTTTTCTACTCCCCGTCGCTTGGCGGTCCTTGCTCATAACGTGGAAGAACGGCAAGGAGACGTGGAAGAGCAGCTATTGGGTC
>Ga0307479_10001867_pt1 | contig 19239 bp, 16 predicted proteins | sample atmos_gasesECM4C_FD_203743 | JGI IMG/M metagenome (GOLD analysis project Ga0307479, IMG submission 203743) | Hardwood forest soil microbial communities from Morgan-Monroe State Forest, Indiana, United States - atmos_gasesECM4C_515 | ecosystem: Environmental > Terrestrial > Soil > Temperate... | reverse complement strand
ATGCCCGGACCGTCGTCCTCGACATCGATGATCGCGTTGCTATCCGACATCGCAAGACGGATGGTCGCTTCGGCGCCGAATCTGGTCGCATTCTCCACGAGGTTGGTGACGGTGCGAAGCAGATCGTCGGGACGCACGGTCGCCATCGCATGACCGGGGCCGACATAGGCGACCTTGTGCCCCATGTCGGCGAACTGATCGGCAACGAGCTGCAGCGTGCTCGCGATATCGACCAGCGTCATGGATTCGAGCCTGCGGTCGTTGCGCAGGAAGGAGAGCACGGAGTCCAGCATCGATCGCATCTGGTCGAGATCGGCGAGCATGCGGGCGCGATGGACGTCGTCCTCGATGAATTCGGAACGCAGCCGCATCCGCGTGATCGGGGTGCGCAAATCGTGGCTGATCGCGGCCAGCATCCGGGTGCGGTCGTCGATCAGTCCGCTGATCCGCTCCCGCATGCGGTTGAGCGCTTGCGCCACGAAGCGGATTTCCTCCGGCCCGCGCTCGGGAAGCGGCGACGCCGCGCCGTTCAGGCTAAAACTCTCGGCGGCTGTTGCGAACGAGGACAGCGGCGCGGTCAAGGCGCGCGCGGCCCACAGGCCGAGCAGGGTGACGCTGATCACCGCAAACAGCAGCGTCATCATCCACGGGCCGCCCCAGAACGGGGGGTGGTGTTGGTCGGGCACGACGTGCGCGGAAATCGCGGTGCCGTCCGGCAGGGCAATGGCGACCCTGCGCGGGTCGCGTGGTCCCGCGAGTGCGAAGATCCGGTAATGCGGGCCGAGGCGTCGGCGCAGGCCGCGCAAGTCAAAGCCGTTCAGGTCAGGGTCTTGCGGTTCGCCCGCGGCTGCCGTGGAACCGGACGGAAGGTTCTGGATATCGAGCCCTGGAAATGCGCGCGCGACATCGGCGGAAAGCCGCGGTCGCTCCGACGGCGGCGCCGCGCCGAGAAGCTGAACCGCCGCCGCGAGGTCGGCGTGGCCGTCCATGAAGGGGTCGGGCCGGTCCGGCCGGTTGATCAGAAAGATCGTCGTGATGATGACATGAAGCGCTATGATCGAGACAACAACAAGCGCCGCGATCTGCCCGCTGATCCGCTTAAGGTTCAGAAAGGCCAAAAACCGCATGATCAGGTGTTCGCGCCTGCCGCGACGGTCTCGACCCTTATCGCCTCAACGTTTGGCGTGAACATGTACCCGCCGGAACGCACCGTCCTGATGAGGGTAGCGTTTTGCGGGTCGGGTTCGATCTTGCGCCGGATGCGGCTCACCAGCACGTCGATGCTGCGCTCGAACGAGCCCGCGTTGCGGCCTTGGGTGAGATCGAGCAGGCTGTCGCGCGACAGCACGCGGCCCGGCCGTTCGCAGAAGGTCTGCAGCAGGTCGAATTCGGCACTGGTCATCGCGACCCGCGCGCCGGCGGGATCGCGCAACTCCCGTAAGCGGATATCGATCCGCCATCCCCGAAATGACAGCGCGGTCGCGCCGTCGATGGCGCTTGCGGTTCGGGCCGCAGCCTGACGGCGCAGCACCGCGTTGATCCTGGCCAGCAGTTCGCGCGGATTGAACGGTTTTGCGAGATAGTCGTCGGCGCCCATTTCGAGACCGAGGATGCGATCGACGTCCTCGCCGCGCGCGGTGAGCATGATGATCGGCGTTTGCGACTCCGCGCGCACCTTGCGGCACAGGCTGAGCCCGTCCTCGCCCGGCAGCATCACGTCGAGAATCAGAAGATCGACGCGGCGGTCGGTCATCGCCCGCGCCATCTCGCGGCCGTCGCCCGCGGTGGTCACGTTGCAGGCATTGTTGCGCAGATATTTCGCGATCAGGGTGCGCGTTTCGCGGTCGTCTTCGACGACAAGGATGTTGGGTGAGGGCTGCGTCATGCCGATCTTTTTCGGTGATTCGGGGCGCGCGGCGAAGGATTTTTGTTTCCAGATGTTTCTGGCGCCGTTCCCGCAACAGAGGGTAACATCACCGGAGGTGGGCGAAAAGGTCTCGTTAAGGCGCTTAACCATACCGTCGTGACGTCTCGCACGAACCTTCGGAAAACACCCATGACCTCCATCTCGGCGTTATCCTCCAACACCACCTACCAGACGCCTCTTCAGCGCCTGCAGGCCGAACTGCAATCGGAAGTCAGTTCCGGCACCGTCAGCTCGTCCGACGAGTCGGCGCTTTCCTCCGCGCTAACCGACATCGACAGCTCGCTGCAAGCGAGCCGTACCAGCGACCAGTCGAGCGGCACGCGGCCGTCGCCCGGCGATCTGCAAACGAAGATCAGTAGCCTGATTTCCGGCGAAGTCTCCAGCGGCAAATTGACCAGCGACCAGGCGACCGAACTGCAGGGCGTGTTCAAGGCAGCCTTCGCCAACGGCCCCGGCGGCGCGGGCGGCCCGGGCGGTCCCGGCGGCGCCGGTGGTCCTCCTCCGGGTCCGCCGCCCACGGATGGTTCGTCCTCGGGCGATTCCTCAAGCTCGAGCTCGAGCGCTTCGTCTAGCTCAAGCTCGACCGACGACATCCTGAAAGAGTTCCTGCAGCTGCTGCAGAACTCGCTATCGTCCTCGTCATCGACCTCCTACAGCGCGACCGGCACGACCGGCGCCACCAGCGCCAGTGCTTCGCAGCTCTCGGCGCTGCTGATCGACTACAAGTCCTAGAGCGCGTTGATTTCAGGATGATTCGTCATCGCGCTCTAGCTCTTGTTTGAGCATGATCTTTTCGGAAGACCGGTGCCCACCCCCGCATCAAGTGCGGGGCAGGCTTTTTCCGGATCATGCTCCAAAGCGTTTGGCGACGCGCATGCGAGATGACCATGCTGCTTAAAGGGCAGGGTGGTTGTCCCGTGATCATCACATGTTCCGCGGAACCGATCTTCGTTCCGCCATGCAACCTGAAAATGCGAAGGGGCTGATGGAACGCGGCGCGGCCTGCCGGGTTCTCTTCTCACCATTTCTGACTCAGGGAGAAAACCAATGCTAGCCAAAACAATCGCGATCGGTTTGGCCGCCTCGGTTCTGCTTGCAAGTGCGGCGTTCGCACAAACCCCGACGACGACTCCCGACCGCGCTGCCACGGCGGCCGCTTCGCCGTCATCATTTACGGGCGACTGGCGCACCTCGAAGGTCGTCGGCCTCAGCGTCTATAACGACAACAACGAGAGCATCGGCTCGATCAACGATTTGTTGATGGACAAGAGCGGAAACATCAAGGCGGCCGTGCTCAGCGTCGGCGGCTTCCTCGGCATGGGTGCGCAACTGGTCGCCGTTCCCTACGACAAGGTGAAGTTCGTCAACGAACCGATCGCCTATACCGGCGTCTCGGGCGGGCCGAACACCCCGCCGGGCATGAAGCCGCCGTCGACGACGACCACCGGGGCGGCCAGCAATGCGCCGGCGCCAGCAACTACGTTGAAGCCCAATCCGTGGTATCCGGATCACGCCGTCTTCAATGCCACCAAGGACGAGCTGAAGTCGATGCCGGAGTTCAAGTACTCGACGGAGTGATGCAATAGGCGGATCGATTGGTCAAAGAGAAGGCGCGCCCGGCCCTGCCGGGCGCGTTTCTGCTTTGGGGGATTTGCACCTATCAGCGCCGATATCCCGATGTTAGGCTGTTCTGCGGCAGGGGCACCTGCCTCCTGCCTAATTCCGAACTGGGAGGACGACATGACCGAGAGCGTCTACAAAGTCATTGAGTTGATCGGTACCAGCAACGACTCATGGGAAAAGGCAGCCGCGGCCGCACTCGACAGGGCCGGGAAAACCCTCCGGGATCTTCGGGTCGCCGAAGTCGTCAAACTCGATCTGCAACTGGATTCCAAGGGCAAGATCGAAGCCTACCGCGCCAAGCTCAACGTCTCGTTCAAGTACGAAGACTGAGGAAGTGTGCAGTATGTAGGGTGGGCAAAGGCGCCCTTGCGCCGTGCCCACCCTACGAATTCTTCATTTCTCCCCGCTCCTCGCGGGGAGAGGGAGAAGGGGCGGCGGGCCTAGAACGCAGGTAGTTTCGTGACGAAGACGTTGATGGCGCCCTCGGCCGCCGCGATCACGCGCAACGTCTTCGAGTCGAAGGCGATGTCTTCAAGGCGCACGTCGCTTATCTTGGCGTCGATCCGCACGCCGCCCTCGCTCTTCTGAAAATTGGCGATCACTTCGGCGATCTTCTGCTGCGCGTTGGTTGCGAACGGCTTGAGGTCGACGGTCGCCCTTTGCACGATGATCGCCTGCAGCCGCGGGATCACCGCGCTCGCTGCGGCCCCGAGCAATCCGAACGCCGCTTCGGATTCGACGGCCAGCTGGACGTCGGCAAGGCGCAAGGTCTGCTGCATCTGATCGATCACGGGCCGGCCCCAGATGTGCACGGTGGCGTCGCCGCTGAGCTTGAAGAAGCTCTCTTTTTCCTTGGCGTGGACCAGAAGCGAGATCAACAGCCGGTCGCCGGAGGCGGTGACGGTCGCCTGTTTCACCGTGACCTCGACCGGGCCGGAGCCGTCCTCGGGGAAGGTTTTCCCCGCGAACTGCGCCTCCAGGATCTGGTCGAGGTCGGCGAACGACATGTCGATCGGCACGCCGATCGAGACCCCGCCCGGCGTCGGCGGGACGATGGTGATCTTGTCGGGGAACGGGCACTCGGGCTTGGTTTGCGAAGCGGTGATGCGGGTCTCCGCCTCGATGCCCACGGTCAATGTCACGGCCTGCGCATCGACGTGCGGCTGCGCCGCGATCGCGCGGGTCGGCTTGACCTCGAGCCAAAGCGCCGGCAGTGACGCGGTGGGACCTGCGCCCTGCAGCGGGATCGAGCGGCAGGCTTTCGCCCATTGCATCTTGGCGTTCTCCGCGAAGGTAGGGTCGGTGCGGATTCGCTCGCCGACCGCATTGAGCTGTTCGCCGACCGTCTTGTCGATCAGCGGCTTGACCTGCGCCGGCACGTTGACGCGGGCGCCGGCGAGCGCAAGGTTGGTGTCGCCGAGCGAGACTTGCGCCGACAGATTAGGCTCGAGGTGCCAGGCTGCCGCGAGCTTCGGCCGCGACGTGATGATGACGTTGCCCTTGATCTCGGCGCTGGCATTGAGCGCCTTGATGCTGATGCCTCCGATATGCTTGGCGGCATTGGCCCCGAGCAGACTGCCGAGAGCGTCGTTGACCGCGCCGGTGGCTTTCGACGACAGCGAGCCGGTGACGTTCAGTTTGCCCGTCAGCGGCGTCGTCAGCGACAGCGCGTCCTCTGCGCCGGATGCAAAGATCGGACCGCGCGCCGCGGTCCAGCCGATGTCGGCATTTTGCAGGACCTGCGCTGCCGGATTGTCGGCCTTGCCGGCAAAATTGCGCGGCGCGGCGCGGTCGGCGACCTCGCGAATCGCGGACAGGGCCACCGCGATCGGCGCGACGACGAAGGAGCTGCGCGCAACCGGCGGCAACGGCGGCAACTCGGCCAGCGTCGGCGCCCCGAAATTGCTCGACGACAGCAGGTCCATCAGCTTCAGGCTGACCAGAAACGAGACCGCGACGACCGCCAGCGCCAGCAGGATCATGTTGAGCCGCGTCAGCTTCGGCAGGCGCGCGGGCAGCCGCATCGGCAGGCGCATGCGCAGGCGATTCAGCAAACGCTTCGGCTGACGCATCGTCCCCCCGGTCCCGTTCGAGGGGGCGGATTCTACAGGGCGGGGACGGGCGGCGCCAGCGGGGCCGGACCGGGGGTGTGGACCAGTTGGGTAGCCGGGGCCGGGAGGACTCGAAGGGGTTCGGTTCCGAGTGAAGATTCGGGGGATGGACGAGCTCAGGCCGGCTATAGATTCTTTGAAGCTTTTAGCCACTATGGGTGACCCCGCTGAGGCTCATGTTTGTCGTCCAGTGGATCGAGGAGTTTGTGGCATTCGACCCCACCCTCCGATCGAAAATCTGGAACGCGCCCGGCGACAGTGTGCGCTGGACCGGCGGCGAGACCATGGACACCCGGACACAATGTGGACATCAGACCATCAAAATGGCCCCGCGGTCGCCGGAGCCATTGTCAACATTGTGGCAATCTCCTCTGATCGCACCGAGAATCATCCTGAGCCGGTTCTGAGGATGCCGGGATGGCGAGAAAGCGTTCGCCGTCCGGCTCACTTTCGAAACATGCGCGGGGACTCGCCGAACTCACGCTTGAACGAGCGGTTGAAGTGGGACAGCTCACCGAAGCCGCACGCAAAGGCGATTTCGCCGATGCGCATGTGCCGCATGGCAGGATCGGACAGCATCGCCGCGGCTTCGGCGAGGCGTCGGCGCAACACGGCCCGGCTGACAGTTTCGCCATGCTCTTCCATCAGGCGTTCGACGTTGCGCCGGCTGAGACCATGCCGCGCGGCGATCGTTTGGGCGCTGAAATTCGGATCGGAAAAGTGCCGATCGATCTCCGCCAGGATCGCCTTCAGCCGCGCGGTGCGCAATCCCCGCTTCGCGGCGATCTCGGCGGCGTCGCGGCTTGGGCCGAGCAACGTCGCGGCGAGGTCGAACATGTGATTGCCGATGTTGGTGGCCAGCACCGGATCGCGCAGATCGCCGCTGGCGAGCACGGCATCGGTATAGCTGATGAGATAGCTGAGGATGCGCGGATTGGCGTGCACCGGGCGGGCGCTATAGGCATCCGCATTCGGCGCCGCCGCCAGCATCAGGCTGCGCGGCACATTATAGGCATAGGTCGTGTAAGTGTCGGCATAGTGGGTGGCGCCACAGGCGCGGTTGTCGAAGATTGTCGCGCCGGTCTGCGTGAAACTCGCATCCTGATCGTATTGTGAGACGATGGCGGGTCCTGCGCGATTGACCATCATGCGCAGATGGTCCGGTCTGAAACGTTCGCTTCCGGGCAGGCACCAGTATCGGGTCGGTGTGCCCGTGAGTATCGACAGACTGATGTGGTCGAGCGGCGTGACGCTGACGTGGCCACGAAACGGCTGCGCCGCCGGATCGTCCAGCCGCAGTGTTTCGGTCTTGGAGAGACGTATGATAAATTCCTGAAACGCATCGAACCGCTCGGCCGGCGGGAAATCGTCGGTAGAAAACTCGATCATGTTCGCCCTATGGTATGGCAACGCATTGTTGCAACCGCGCTACTAACAAACCCCAATCGACGATATTCCGCGCCGCTGTCGATCCAGTCAGGGTTTTTGTCGATCCATGCAGAGAACCGTTTTCGTGCTGCCGTTAAACGCTTTCCCTTGACGCTAGACCGTCCGGCCCTTCGCGACGGAAGCGAATGGGAGACGACGGCATGTTACCCAATCGTGTTTCACTTCCGCGGCAGAATCGTGCTGGCGGGGCGCTGTGCTGCGGCGCCGGGCGGACAGCGTATCGGTTCGCCGCCGGCCTGCTCGCCGGCGTCAGCCTCGTCGCGCTGACGGCACCCGCGGCCGCGGTCGACGCCACCTGGGTCGGCGGTCAGCAGCCGGCGCCGGCCGAATGGACGCAAGGCACCAACTGGCTGTCAACGCCGGCGCATACGCTTCCCGATGGCACGGCCTTCTTCACCAACAACGGCGCGCCGAGCTCCGTCACGATCAATGGCGCAGTGTCGCTTGGCGAGATGCAGTTTGGAGCGGGGGCGTCGGCCTACCAATTCAAGGTCGGTCCCGGCGGCCTTGCACTAACCGGTGCCGGCATCGTCGTCCAATCGGCGTCGGCGCCAACGTTTGACGTCCAATTCACAAGCCAGCTGCAATTCTTCAATGGCAGCACCGCAGGCGCGGCGACGATCGCGAACGCCGGCAGCGTGATCTTCAACGATTCCAGCAGCGCCGGAAGCGCGCAAATCGTCAACCAGACCTTCGCCGCGCTGACCACGTTTGCTGGATTCAGCAGCGCTCATCTTGCGACGATAGACAATGGCGGCGGCGTGGTCTTCCTGCAGAGCAGCAGCGCCTCGGCCGCGACCATCAATGTCAGGCAAGGCGCAACCCTTTCCTTTCAAGATTTGAGCGACAGCGGTCAGGCGACCATCAATATCGGTGATGGCGCGAAGGTCGTCTTTCTTGATCACAGCGTCGGCGACTCGGCGCGCTTCATCTTCACAGGCACGGGCGTGCTGGATTTTTCAGGAACTTCAGGTACCAACGGCACTGGCGTTGTTGCCGGCGGCTCGTTCGAGGGCACGGGCGGAATCATCGATCTCGGCGCCAACCAGGTCGTCGTCGGCAACAACGATTTGTCCACCGCTTACGCCGGCTCGATCAGCGATTGCGACAGCAGCAATAGTAGCCCGTGCGTGCACGGCGCGGCGGGTGGCTCACTGACCAAGGTCGGAAACGGCACGTTCACGCTCTCCGGCATCAACACCTATACCGGGACGACCGAGGTCGATGGCGGCGCGCTGATCGTGAACGGCTCGATCGCGTCGTCGAAGCTGACCACGGTGGACGCCGGCGGCACGCTCGGTGGCAACGGCATCGTCGGCAACACCTTCGTCAATGGCGGCACGCTGGCGCCGGGCAGCGCCAACGGCACGCTGACGGTGCAGGGCAATCTGACATTCACGGCGGCCTCGACCTATATGATCGAGGTCTCGCCGTCGTCGGCCGCGCGCACCAACGTCACGGGAACGGCGACGCTCGGCGGCGCCACCCTCGGCGCCAACTTTGCGCCGGGCGCCTATGTGCAGCGGCAATACACCATCGTCAACGCCGGCGGCGGCGTGACCGGCAGCTTTGGCGCGCAAGTCAACACCAATTTGCCGGCCGGCTTCGTCTCGAGCGTCAGCTATGACGCCAACAATGCGTTCCTCAATCTCAACCTTGATCTCGGCCCAAAATCGGGGCCGGGCGGCAACGCCAACCAGGGCAGCAACGTCAACCAGCGCAGCGTCGCCGCCGCGCTGCGCAACTCCTTCAACGCGGCCGGCGGCATTCCGATGGTGTTCGGCGCGCTGTCGGCGGCAGGTCTCACGCAGGTCTCGGGCGAGTTTGCGACCGGGGCGCAGCAAACCACCTTCAATGCGATGAATCTGTTCGTCGGCGTGTTGACCGATCCGGCCGTGGCCGGGCGCGGCGACCCGGCGACGGGCACCGGCGCCGCGTTGTCATATGCCGATGGCAAATCCGGCTCGCGCTCCGCTTCGGAACGCCAGGCCTATGCCATGATCAGCAAGGCGGTGCCCCCAGCGCGGAGTTTTGCGCCGAGCTGGAGTGTCTGGGCGGCGGGCTATGGCGGCGCGCAGACCACCGACGGCAACGCCACGCTCGGATCCCACGACGCGACCAGCCGCGTGTTCGGCACGGTCGTCGGCGCCGACTATCGCTTGGCGCCCGACACGCTGGCCGGCTTTGCGCTCGCCGGTGGCGGCACCAGCTTTGGCATCGCCGACGGTCTCGGCGGCGGACGCTCCGACCTGTTCCAAACCGGGGTGTTCGTTCGCCATGCCGACCGGGCGGCTTACATTACCGCGGCGCTGGCCTATGGCTGGCAGCAGCTCGACACCGACCGCACCGTGGCCGTCGCGGGCCTTGATGAGCTGCACGCAAGATATAACGCCAATGCGTTTTCGGGCCGCGCCGAAGCCGGCAATCGGCTGGCGATGGCTGGAATTGGCGTGACGCCGTACGCCGCCGCGCAATTCACGAGCTTCGATCTGCCTGCCTATGCGGAGAGCGTCCGCAGCGGCGCCAGCACGTTCGCCTTGCGTTATGATGCCAAGGACGTCACTGCGACACGCAGCGAACTCGGACTACGAACCGATACGTCTTTCGTGTTGGTCGACGCCGTCTTCACGATGCGCGGCCGCGCCGCCTGGGCGCACGATTTCAACTCCGACCGCAGTATCGCCGCGACCTTCCAGACGCTGCCCGTCTCCAGCTTCATAGTCGGCGGCGCGGCGCAAGCGCGCAACGTTGCGCTCACCAGCGCGTCGGCCGAGCTGACATGGCTTAACGGCATCTCGCTCGGCGCCACGTTCGAGGGCGAGTTCTCCGACGTCACCCGCAGCTTCGCCGGCAAAGCCATCGCGCACTACCAGTGGTGAGGCGGTGCCGCGACCGGTCTGTCGTTGGCGCCTGCGAACGAAAATGGCCCTGGCTAGGCCGGGCCATCGTCAACGTCGTGGCCATCCGATCTCAGCGCGCCGAGATTCTAAGATCAGCCCTGCGGTCCATCGGCAGCACGATCACCTTGGTGCCGACATTGACGCGTGAATAGAGGTCACTGACGTCGTCATTGGTGAGACGGATGCAGCCGGAAGATACATGGGTGCCGATCGTCTCCGGCGCGTTGGTGCCGTGGATGCGATACACCGTGCCGCCGAGATACATCGCGCGCGCGCCGAGTGGGTTGCCCGGGCCACCGGCCATGTGGCGCGGCAGATAGGGCTGGCGCTCGATCATCTCGGGCGGCGGGGTCCAATCCGGCCATTCGGCCTTCTTGGTCACCGACTGCACGCCGGACCAGGTGAAGCCATCGCGGCCGACGCCGATCCCGTAGCGCAGCGCTTGTCCGTTGCCGAGCACATAATAGAGGTAGGTGTTGGGGGTATCGATGATGACCGTGCCGGGCGCTTCACGGGTGGCGTAGCTCACCACCTGGCGTCGCAGCCGCGCGGGCAATTCGAAGACGGTGCCTTTATCCTCCGACGGCGCGGCCTCGACCGAGGGCGCCGGCGCGACCTGGGTCGGCGGGGCCAGAAAGACCTGGGTCGGCGGGGCCAGAAAGAAGGGGAAAAGCGGGGCAGGCTGGGCGGCCATGGCCGAGCCAGAAAATGCAATGCTGCCGATCGCGAGCGCTCCGAAGGCTACGGCGCGGCGGGAATTCGCAATGAATGCGTTGAGATTGAGCATCGGTCCTCCCCTGCTTGATCGTCCGCTCGACTGGCTTTCGTGCCAATTCGGGATTCGTTGACGAAACCAGTACCGGGCAAAGGTTTCCGGAGCTTTGCTTGGCAGGGGCAAAACGGTTTCGTCGGGTTGAGGATTTGTTTCATGACGGTTTCGCGACACCGGGACCCTCAAATTCCCGGAAAAAGATCCTCGACAATTCGATGACGTCACACGTTTGAAATATCAATGACCGATTTTCCGGGAATGAGAATCATCCCAACGATCAGGTCTCCCTCATGCGGGTCTTAATCGCGACCGATGCTTGGCGTCCGCAGGTGAACGGCGTGGTCCGCACCCTCACTTCGCTGGCCCGTGCCGCATCCCGGCTGGACGTCGAAATCGAATTCCTGACGCCCGAGGGGTTTCCTTCGCTGGGCGTTCCGACCTATCCCGGATTGCGCGTGGCGCTGACCAACCGGCGCGAAATCGCCAGCAGGATCGAGGCGGCCGCGCCGGACGCGATTCATATCGCGACCGAAGGTCCGATCGGCTGGGCGGCGCGCGGCTATTGCCGCCGCCACAAGCTTGCGTTCACGACCTCCTACACCACGCGCTTCCCCGAATACGTGGCGGTTCGCACCGGCATTCCGGCAAGCGTCGGCTACGCCGTGCTGCGGCACTTTCATTCGGCGGCAAGCATGACCATGATCGCGACCGATTCGCTGCGGCACGAGCTTGGCCAGCGCGGTTTCAAGAAGCTCGGCTTCTGGACCCGCGGCGTCGACACCGATCTCTTCAACCCGGACGAACCGGCCGAGCTCGACCTGCCGCGGCCGATCTTCATGACCGTCGGCCGCGTCGCGGTCGAAAAAAATCTCGAGGCGTTTCTCGCCCTCGACCTGCCGGGATCCAAGGTCGTGATCGGGGATGGGCCGCAGAAGGCGGAGCTCGAGCGGCGTTATCCGAACGCGCACTTCCTCGGCGAGAAGACCGGCCGCGATCTGACGTCACATGTCGCGGCGGCGGATGCGTTCGTGTTCCCGAGCCTCACCGACACCTTCGGCGTCGTTCAGCTCGAGGCGCTCGCCTGCGGCACCCCGGTCGCGGCCTTTCCGGTCACCGGGCCAAAGGACGTGATCGCCGACCATCCGATCGGGGCATTGGATACCGATCTGCGCGCCGCGTGCCTGCGCGCGCTCGGCATGTCCCGTGAAACCTGTCGCAGCTTTGCGCTCGAGCGTTCCTGGGAAAACAGCGCAAGGCAGTTCATAGGCAATCTGACGGCACTGCAGCCGAGCCGGGCGCTGCGCCAGGCGCCTGTCGTGGCCGCAAGAAGGCCCGTGCGCGGCTGATCTAGGACCCAACAAATCTACACAACAGAAAAAACGAGAGTGACGATGGCAGAGACGATGAAGCTTGACGGCACCAGGGAGCTGGATCTCGAGACGGTCGAACAGGCCTATGACCGCTGGGCGCCGGTTTACGATCTCGTGTTTGGCGGCGTGTTCAGCAAGGGCCGCAAGGCGGCGATCCAAGCCACCAACAAGATTGGCGGCCGCGTGCTCGAGGTTGGCGTCGGCACCGGCATCTCGTTGCCGCAATACGCCCCGCACCTGCGCATCTTCGGCACCGATATCTCGGAAGCGATGCTGAAGAAGGCAAAGCAGCGGGTCGACGAGCTCCGCCTCAAGAACGTCGAGGGTCTCGCCGTCATGGACGCGGAGAAGCTCGAATTTCCCGACGACAGCTTCGACGTGGTGATGGCGCAATATGTCGTCACTGCAGTGCCGAACCCGGAAGTGGCGCTGGACGAGTTCGCCCGCGTGCTGCGGCCCGGCGGTGAGCTGATCATCCTGACCCGGGTCAGCGCCGATGCCGGGATGCGTCGCTTCATCGAGCAGCGGTTGCAGCCGGTGGTGCGTCCGCTCGGGTTCCGGACCGCCGAATTCGCCTGGTCGCGCTATGCGCAGTGGCTCGCCGGTGCGCACGGAATGGAACTGGTCGAGCGCCGCCTGGTGCCGCCGCTCGGCCACTTCTCGCTGGTCCGCATCCGGAAGATCGAAATGGCGGTCGCCGCCTGATTAAAGGCGGCGCGAGCGCGCTTTGCAGCCCCGGAGGGCTTGACCCGAGGGGCGGGTACCGCGTGAACGTGGCAGTTGCATAATGCCATATGACATTTTGATGATGTCATATAGCGTACATCGAATCTCTGTAAAACGAATCGACCTACTTTTTGGGGGAGAGCATGATCAAGAACTTTCGTGAGCAGCTGCGCATCCAACGCTGGGACGATCACCGCTACTATCACCACAGCCGGATCAACCAGAGCCTGCACTTCGTCAGCGCGGTCAGCTTCATGATCGGTTACGCGATGATGTTTTTCGACCCCGTCGCATCCGCGCTGATCGGCTGGCTGGTCTCGATGACCTCGCGCCAGGCCGGTCATTTCTTCTTCGAGCCGAGGGGCTACGACCACATCAACCAGGCGACCCACGAGCACAAGGAAGAGATCAAGGTCGGCTACAATCTGCAGCGCAAGGTCGTGCTGATGACGATCTGGGCGCTGTCTCCGCTGGTGCTCTACCTCGATCCGACCCTGTTCGGATTGTTCACCCCCTGGGTCTCGCCGGCCGACTTCATGCGGCAGGTCGCCAAGATCTGGCTGGTGGTGGGCATCGGCGGCCTGTTGTTCCGCACCGTGCACCTGTTCTTCATCCGCGACGTCGAGACCGGCCTCGTCTGGATGACCAAGATCCTGACCGATCCCTTCAACGACTTCAAACTCTACCGCAAGGCACCGCTCGCGCTCCTGCGCGGCGAGCTGATCGATCCTGGCCTCGATATCCTCGAGCACGACGGGCTCGAAGAGCAGCACGCCTGAACGCCGATTTGGATGTTTCTCACGTTCGTTATGGCCGGGCTTGTCCCGGCCATCCACGTTTTGGCGGTTCGACCAGCGCATTTGCGGAAGTCACATAGGGTGGGCAAAGCGGAGCGTGCCCACCATTCGAGGACTACACACCGCCATCGAATGGTGGGCACGGCGCAAAGAGCGCCTTTGCCCACCCTACGATTTGCTCGAAGGGACGAGTCTCCGGTAATGGAAAACGCGCTAGCGCCGAAACCGACTCGCGATCATCTCTTTGAGGATCTGCCGGCGGATGCTCTTGTTGGTGAGCGACGCATCATGCTGCCACCAGCCGTCCTCTTTCATCTTGGTCGCCGCCGCGATGAAACGCTTTTCGACCTCGGCGAAATCGGCGTCGGTGTAGTTCAGGCTGAAGATCAACCGCCCGGTGCCGACCCAGCTCAACGCGATGCCCTCGGCGCGCAAATAATACTGCAGCATCCAGTTGTAGCGGGACGGCTCGGTGTAATGCACTGTCCAGATCGAGGACAGGTTGGAAACCCGCACCGGCAGGTCGTTCTCGGTCAGCCCGTCGTTCAACTGCCGCGCCCGCCCGTTCCAGAGCTCGTCGACGCCGTTGTAAACGGCACGGAAATTCGGGCTGGCGAGCCGGCTCAGGAATTCGTCCATCGCCGTCATCACGTAAGGATGCGAATTGAACGTGCCGCGGGCGAGGCAGACGTCGGCGGGACGATCGTCGCGATAGCGGCGCATCAATTCCTTGCGTCCGCAGACGACGCCGATCGGCAGCCCGCCGGCCAGGCTCTTGCCGTAAGTGACCATGTCCGCGCGCACGCCGAAATATTCCTGCGCGCCGCCGGGGGCGAGGCGGAAGCCGACGAACACCTCGTCGAAGATCAGCACGATGCCGCGCTGGGTGCAGACCTCGCGCAGCGCCTTCAGCCATTCGGCATAGGCGGCGCGGTCGAAATTGGCGCCGCGCGAGCTGTCGACCAGCGCGGAATCGCTGGGCGCGCTGGCGTTCGGGTGCAGCGCCTGCAACGGATTGACCAGCACGCAGGCGATGTCGCGCCGCGTCTTCAGGACATGCAGGGTGCGCTCGGACATCTCGGCGAGCGTATAGGTTTCGTGCGGCGACACCGGATTGCCGACGCCGGGCTGCACGTCGTCCCACCAGCCGTGATAGCTGCCGGCGAAGCGAACCAGATGCGAGCGGCGGGTGTGGTAGCGCGCCAGCCGCACCGCCTGCATCACCGCTTCGGTGCCCGACATGTGGAACGAGACCTCGTCGAGCCCGGAAATCTCGCACAGCCGGCGGACATTGTCGGCGACGACGGGATGATAGGTGCCGAGCACGGGCCCGAGCGCGTGCGCGCGCTTTTCGCCGATCTCGATGCACTCCTTGTAGAAGTCGTAGCCGAAGATGTTGACGCCGTAGGAGCCGGTCAGGTCGTAGAGCTGGTTGCCGTCGAGATCGGTCAGCATGACGCCCGCCGAGGACTGCATGAAGCTTCCGGCGCCGAGATTCTCGCGGACCAGGCGGCTGTACTGGAACGGCACCCGGTAGGCCTGGGTGAATTGCAGATCGGAGATGTGGACGGCGGCCTCCGACGTCGCCTGGCGGCTCTTGGCGAAGCGCTCCTTGTAGAGCGATGCGAGCCGGAAGAAGCCGTCCTGGCGCCGGGTCGCGACTTCGGGCGGCGCGCCGTCGGAGCGGAAGAACTCGTTGATGTCGAATTCGTAATGCGGGATCAGCCGCGCCACCCGGCGCGACATCTTGGAATGCCCGGCAAGCGAGCGGTGCTTGGCCCGCGACAGTTCGAGTCGGGCCTTGACCTTGGGTGCCACCGCGGCGGTCACGGCGACGGCGCCGGCGGCAAGCGAGAGAATCGGAAAAGATGCATCCATGTCAAAAGCGCTATCCAGTCCTCCTGACAGATTCATGACAGTGAAAAGCCTCATCTCCACCTTGACCCAGCAGGAAGACCTCAACTTCCTGTTAACCAACCGTATCCCGCGCGCGGCGGCTACCCGTTTCATGGGATGGTTCTCGAAGATCGAGAACCCGCTCGTTCGGGACCTGTCGATCGGCTGCTGGCGGCTGTTTTCCGATCTCGACCTGTCGGAAGCGAAAAAGACCAGCTTCAAGAGCCTGCACGACTGTTTTACGCGGGAGCTGCGCCCCGGTTTGCGCCCGAGCGACCCCGACCCACAGGTCGTGGTCAGCCCGTCGGATGCCATCGTCGGCGCGTCCGGCACCATCCAGGACGGCGAGCTCTACCAGATCAAGGGCGCGCCCTATTCCTTACTCGATCTCGTCGGCGATCCCGCGCTGGTCGAGGCGCACCGCAACGGGCGGTTCGTGACCCTGCGGCTGACGTCGAGCATGTACCACCGCTTCCACAGCCCGCACGACTGCCATATCGAAGAGGTCACCTTCACCCATGGCGATACCTGGAACGTCAATCCAATCGCACTGAAGCGGGTCGAGCGGCTGTTCTGCAAGAACGAGCGCGCGGTGATCCGCACCCGCCTTCGATCGGGCGAGGCGCTAACCCTGGTGCCGGTCGCGGCCATCCTGGTGGCGAGCATCCGGCTGCATTTTCTCGATGTCGTGCTCAATGCGCAGACGCGCGGGCCGACGGTATTTCCGTGCGACGTGAACGTAGAGAAGGGCTGCGAGCTCGGATGGTTCGAGCACGGATCGACCATCATCGTGCTGGCGCCGGATCATTTCGAGCTCTGCGACAACGTCTCGGACGGCCGGCGGATTCGTGCGGGAGAGCCCTTGTTGCGGAAACCGCAGGCGTAATCTCGATTTTGCCCGGCCGCGTCGCTATATGTCGCGGCTGAATCCTTTTTCGAATCAAGAAGCGACACGGGAAAAGAAATGGCACGTGCGCCTGTTTTGGCCGCCGGAGGCATTGTGCTGCGGCAGGAGCAACCGCCGCGGATCGCGGTGGTGCGCCTGCGCAAGCGCAATGAATGGGTGCTGCCGAAGGGCAAGCTCGACGATGGCGAGACGGCGCGCGCCGCCGCCGAGCGCGAGGTGCTGGAAGAAACCGGGCATGATGTGAACGTCCACGAATTCCTGGGCACGCTGGTCTATGAATCCGGCGGGCGTTCCAAGGTCGTTCACTATTGGCGGATGGAAGCCCGTGGGCCGCAGGTCCATGAACTGATGAGCGACGTCAGGGAAGTCGACTGGCTGCCGCTCGCTGCCGCCGTCGAGCGGCTGTCCCGCGGCTACGAGCGCGCGTTCCTCGAAAATGTCGGGCCGCACGCCATTCAGGCAGCTACGCTCGCCGTGTCCGCACGACGGTCGAGGACGAAACCACCGCTGGTGAAGAAGCGGCCGAGCCCGCGGGTTGTCGCGACCGAGCCGCCGCGCACCGAGGCTGTCGCCGTTCCGCCGCCGCCTGAGGTCGTGCTTGCGCCGCCGCTGCCGCAGCAGTGTCCGGCCGTTGCGGGCGAGGTGGTCGAAGTCGAGACATCGGCCGATCCGGTCGAGGTCGCGATCCCGGTTCAAGCCGCCGTCGCGGATCCCGCGCCGCCGGCCGATGAGGAGGCTTGCGACAGCGATGCGGCCGCCGTGAGCGAGCGTCAGCCGAAAAGTCTGGTGCAGATGGTGCGCAATTGGCTGCGGCGCGCGGCCTGACCAGAGTAGTCATTGGCGCGTTGATCTGGTCTTACTGCATCATGACCGGCTTTTTTCCCTCATCCTGACGAGCTTGCGTGAGCAAGGGTCTCAAAGGACGAGGCCGCGGGCGGGCCTCATGGTTCGAGACGGCGCAAGCGCGCCTCCTCACCATGAGGGTCTAATGACACAGCAGGATTAGCGCTTCTTCTTCTCCGGTTTTCCTTTCGGGGCCGGTGGCCTTGGTCGTTGTAGCGCCGGCCTGTTGGGCAAGCCCGGCCGCTGCACGCCGGGCGGGGGCTGCAGACCGCCTTGCCGCGGCTGAACGGCTGGCTGCGGCGCTGGTGGTTGCGCGCCCTGCCTGATGTTGGGGTTCTGGTCCGGCCGCGGCGCTGTGCCGGGTTGGCCGCCCGGTCGCGGAGTCTGGCCCGGCCGCGCGGGCGGGCCCGGTTGCTGTGGACCGCGGGGTTCTTGCTTCTGCAAGTCCTGCTTCTGCAAGCCCTGCTTCTGCTGCCCTTGACGATTCTCTTGCCGATTAGGCGCGGCCGGTTGCGGCTGACCCGGCCGGTTCTGTCCCGGCAATTGATTCTGCCGCTGCTGATTCGGCCGCAGTCGGCCCGGCTGGTTGCCGCGGTTGTTCAGACCGGGATTGGCGCGGCGGAACGCGCGCTGCTCGGTGACGATCTGGCGGCCGACGCTTTGGGTGGCGTGGACCTGGCGCACAAATCCCCGGTCGCGCGCCACCTCGCGCGGCGAGATCGTCAGCGGCGCGGCGGCGAAGCGTCCGCCGGCGCTTGGGCGGATGACAAAACCGCTCGCGCCTTGCGTGAGCGCGCCGAGCCGGGTGCCCATGCGGTCGTTGACCTCGATCCGTCCAACCCTGCCGTCCGGATCCGGATAGAGTTTTATGTTGACGTTGTTGGCGCTGCCCGCTGTGGCGCCTTCCGGCACTTCGACCACTCCGGTGGTGCCGCGAATGCCGAGCGAAGCGGTCGGCGTCGTGATCTTCATGTCGCCGGTCTTGGCGACCGCGGCGGCGACAAAGGCGACCGTGCCCTTGCCGATGTCGAAAATCCCGGCGTTCTGTTTGCCGCCATCCTCATAGACGTAGTTGTCGATGGTGAGCTTCGAGTTCGCCGAGAGATGGAAGGTGGTGGCGTCGTTGAAGGTCACGCCGAGCGAGGAGTCGGCCGAGGTTGCGACCGTATCGTTGAGATAGATGTCGTCCTTCAGCTTCAGCGCAATGGAATCCTTGTTGCGGATGACGGTGGCGATGCCGGTCAGCGCCGCGACGTTTCCGATCGGCTCGTCGCCGGCTGCCGTCGACGCCGATGCGTCCGTTGTCGGCGCTGGCGCGGCTGTGGCCGGCGCCGGCGGTGTTGGCACCGGCTGGGCCTGGGCCAGTCTCGTCAAGGCGCCGCTCGCATCGTCCATCGTGAACGGGGCGACTTCGACGCCACCCGGCGCCGGCATCGCGGACAAGTTGGCAGCGTCGAGGAAGATGACGCCAAACAGCGAGAGCGCCAACGAAATCCGATGAAATCTCACAATTGAACTGAGCCCCGGCGTGGAAACGAGTGTGGCAGCTTCGTTCGATTAAGGCGGTAGGCGGCTGAACGGCGAGTGAATGTCGTCGGACGCGCTGGACCGCCCCCCGACCAGCGCGCCTGTGCGGAGGCCCCCCGCGCACCCGCGTGCTCTGGGCCAACGGCCGTTCGGCGGCCGTCACCTTCGAGGGTGAGTTCTCCAATGTCACCACGAGCTACGCCGGCAAGGGCGTGGCGCGGTATTCGTGGTGATGGTGAGTTGCGTTCTTACCTCGCCCCGCTCTTCGCGGGGCTAAGGTGTGCACACAAATTTCGATATCATTTTTGTTGCCGTGAGGGAATCGAGTCTGATTCCTTGCGATGCGGTCCACAAGAAGGGTGATCGCATCAATGGAAGAGATGGATTGGTC
>Ga0307479_10001866_pt1 | contig 19240 bp, 13 predicted proteins | sample atmos_gasesECM4C_FD_203743 | JGI IMG/M metagenome (GOLD analysis project Ga0307479, IMG submission 203743) | Hardwood forest soil microbial communities from Morgan-Monroe State Forest, Indiana, United States - atmos_gasesECM4C_515 | ecosystem: Environmental > Terrestrial > Soil > Temperate... | reverse complement strand
AGCCCCGCTTCCTTGAGCTGCTCGGCCTGCCCCGGGCGCAGCATGCCCAGCGTCACGCACGTTTCCAGACCGAGCTCGCGCACACCTTTGACCAGCTCGATCACGTCGGCGAGCTCCCGGGCGTTGGGCCCGCGCCAGGCCGCACCCATGCAGAAGCGCGTTGCGCCGGCCTGCTTGGCCTTGCCAGCGGCCTGCAGCACGCGCTCGCGCGACAACAGCGCCTCGCGCGCAACGGCGGTCTGGTGGTGCGCCGACTGCGAGCAATAGCCGCAGTTTTCCGGGCAGCCGCCGGTCTTGATCGACAGCAGCGTGCTGATCTGCACCGCGTTGGGGTCGAAATGGCGCCGGTGCACCGATTGCGCCTGGTACAGCAGGTCGTTGAACGGTTGTTCGAACAGCGCGGCCACCCGCTCGACGCTCCAGCGGGCCGCTTCGGTCTCGACAGTCGATAGGCTCATCGGCGATGGACGGCAGGCCGCAGCGCGCCCCTTCGGAGGCGACACCGGCCGCTGCGCAGCATAACAAACGCTGTGCGGACATGGATCGGGCTGCAATAATCGCGCCGATCGCTCGGGCGGGTCCCGGAGGCCGGTCGAAGCATGCGCGTCGTACGCTGGGCGTTGGCGGTCGTGTCGGTCGTGCTGGTGGCGGCGATCGGCGTGTGGCTCTGGTACCGGCAGGCGAGTCTGCCGGAACACGAGGGAACGCTGCGCGTGCTCTCGCTGTCGCGCCCGGTGCAGATCGTGCGGGACGAGACCGGCGTGCCGACCATCACCGCGCAAACCGAAGCGGACGCCCTGTTCGCGCTCGGCTTCGCGCACGCGCAGGACCGGCTGTGGCAGATCGAGTTCAACCGGCGCATCGGGCAGGGCCGCATCGCCGAGATCGTCGGTCCGCCCGGGGTCGACACCGACCGCTTCCTGCGCACGGTCGGCATCTACCGCCAGGCGCAGGCGATCGCACGCGAGTTCGATCCGGAAACGAAGTCGCTGGTCGAAGCGTATTGCGCCGGCATCAATGGGTACCTGGACGGACACCACGATCTGCCGCCGGCCGAGTTCCTGTTGCTGCGCGCGCCCTACCCGGAACACTGGGTGCCGGCCGACGTGGTGGCGTGGACGCTGATGATGGCGTGGGATCTGTCGGCCGAGGCGATGCGAAACGAGCTCGAGCGCCTGCGCCTTTCGGCGCGCTTCTCGATGGCCGAGATCGACGACTTTCTGCCGCTATGGGACGAGTCTGCGCCGCGCACGGCCGACTACGTCGCCTTGTATCGGCAATTGGGACTGCCGGGACACACGCTGACGGACCAGGCGCAGCAGCTGGTCCAGCGGCTGCCCGAATTCGGTTTTGCCGCCTCGCTGGGCCAGGGCTCCAACAGCTGGGTGGTGGCCGGATCGCGCACCGTCAGCGGACGGCCGCTGCTGGCCAACGATCCGCACCTGGCACTGTCGTCGCCGTCGGTCTGGTACTTCGCCCGTCTGAAGGCACCGGGCCTGGACGTTTTCGGCGCGACCCTGCCCGGGGTGCCGTTCGTCGTGCTGGGACGCAACGCGCACGTGGCGTGGGGATTCACCACCACCTATGCGGACACGCAGGACCTGTATCTGGAACGGATCGATCCGGACCACCCGGACCGGTATCGGACGCCGGAGGGCAGCGCGCCGTTCGAGACGCGCGTGGAAACGATCCAGGTGCGCGGCGGCGATCCGGTTTCGCTGACGGTTCGCAGCACGCGCCACGGGCCGGTGATCTCCGGCGCGCTGGCGGCAGCGGACGCGGCGCTGCCCGGCGATGGATCGCCCGGCGGTTACGTGCTGGCGTTGCGCTGGGCCTCTCTGGAGCCCGGCGATACGACGTTGCGCGCGTTTCGGGCCATGAATCACGCCGCCGACACGCGGCAGCTGGAAGGCGCGCTGCGCGGGGTGACGCTGATCGTGCAGAACGTCGTATTCGCAGGCGACGACGGCCACATCGGATTTCGAGTGGTCGGGCGGGTGCCGCTGCGCAGCGCCGACAACGACCTGTACGGGCTGGTGCCGTCGCCGGGCTGGGAGGCGCGCTACGACTGGCAAGGCTGGATCGGTCCGGACGAGCTGCCGCGCAGCCTGGACCCGCCGCAGGCGATCATCGTCACCGCGAACAACAAGATCACCCCGCCCGGGTACCGCGGATTCCTGACGATGGAGTGGAAGGCACCGTACCGCGCGCGGCGCATCGAGCAGTTGCTGCAGGCGGTGCCGCGGCACGACGTGGCCTCGTTCGAGCGGATCCAGGCCGATGTCACCTCGCTGGCCGCTCGCGAGATGATGCGGGTCCTGGGCGCGACCGAACCCGTAACGGCCGTCGGTCGCGCTGCACTGCAACGACTGCGCGCCTGGGACGGGGCCATGCGCGCGGACGCGCCCGAGCCGCTGATCTACCAGGCCTGGATCCGCCGGCTCAAGGAGCTGATCTTCGACGACGACCTGGGTCCCCTGGCAGCCGATCTGGTCGAGCCGGTGCCGCTCACCGCGGCGATTCTGGGCGTCTTAAGCGGTCGCGCTCACGCGCGCAACTGGTGTGACGACACCGCCGTCCCCGACCGGCACGTCGACTGCGCGGCGCTGGCGGCCGCAGCGCTGGATCAGGCGGCCGGCGAGCTGGCGCACGATCCGCACGACCTGGATCGGCTGCGCTGGGGCTGGCGCCATCCGGCGGTGTTCGAGCATCGGCCGTTCTCGTCCGTTCCGTTGTTGCGCCGCTGGTTCGAGCAGCGGGTGGCCCAGCCCGGCGACGGCGACACGATCGACGTCGGGGTGCTGCGGCTGAAGGGTGAACAGCCGTTCGAGGTGCGCGCCGGACCCAGCCTGCGGATGATCTATGACATGTCGTCGAGCGACGCACCGGGTGTCTGGATGTTCGGCCCCGGCCAGTCCGGCAATCCGTTTTCGTCCCAGTACGGAGATTTGCTCGAAGCCTGGAGCAAAGTGCGATATCGTCCAATCGGTCAACCCGCGCACCCAGCGCCCACGCTGATTCTGAAGCCATTTGCTCGATGACGTCCGACGCAGCGGCGCTGGATCCAGTCGAAGCGATCGTCTCGGTCAACCGCGGGCGTGACCCTCAGCTGTTGGCGCGAAAATTCGAGGCGATGGCGGCCGACCGCTTCGCCTTTCTGCGCGGCAGCGCCGGTCTGGCGCACGCGAGCCTGGATCTGGCCGCGCTGCCGCCGGCGCCCGCCGGATGGGTCTGCGGTGATCTGCACCTGAACAACTTCGGATGCTTTCGCGGCCTCAACCGCCTCGTCTACTTCGACCTGAACGATTTCGACGAGGCGGCGCGGCTACCGCTGCCGGTCGACCTGCTGCGCCTGCTGGGCAGCATGCTGACCGCGGCCCCCGGGCTCGGCCTGACGCGCGACGAGGCGCTCGCCCTGGCGGCCGACGCGCTGATCCACTACGCCGAGGCGCTGGCGCGCGGCAAGCCATTGTGGCTGGAGCCCGAAACCGCGCGCGGCCCGATCCGCACCCTGCTCGAGCAGGTCACGTTGCGGCGGCGGCGCGATCTGCTGGAGCGCCGCACCGAGCTGCGACGGGGCCGGCGCACCTTCGTGATCGACAATCACCGGTTGCTCCCGATGCCGGAAGAAGGCGAGTTGCGCGATCAACTGGCCGAGGCGCTCAAGTCGCTCGGACAACTGTACGAAGGCGCGGAGTACTTCCTGCCGCGCGATTTTGCGCGGCGGGTGGCCGGAATGGGCAGCCTCGGCCTTCCGCGCTATGTGGCCCTGGTGCGTGGCCGCGGCGACCCGGATCGCAACGCGATGATCGATTTCAAGCTGGCGGCGCCATCGTCGGCGTCCGCTGCGCTGGCGCGGTTTCAGCAGATCGCCTGGGCCGACGAGGCCCAGCGCGTCGTGACGGTGCAGGACATGTCCCAGGCGGCGTGCCCGGCGTTCCTGACCGCGATGCCGATCGGGGGCCGGGCGTTCGTGGTGCGCGAGCTGCAGCCGGTCGAGGACCGCATCGCGCTGGAGCACCTGACCCGGCAGCCCAAGCGGCTGGCCGAGACCTGGAACAGCATGGCGGAGGTGGCCGCCTACGCGCAGTTGCGCGCTGCCGGCCGGATGGGCAGCGCCGGTCCCGACACGATGATCGACTTCGGCATCGATCTGCTGGTGCAACCGAAGCCCTGGCTGGATGCGGCGCGCGATGTCGATGCCCGCAATACGGCCGCGCATCGCCGCTTTCGGGCCGCCTGGCGCCAGCACGATGCGCGCCTGACCCGCTGGTGCAAGGTCACGGCTTGAGCGAAGGGCGCAGCGATCGGGCCTTCGCGCTTGCGGTGGTTCAATGCTGCGCGGGCTCGAACTTCAGCGCCACCCCGTTGTTGCAGAAGCGCTTGCCGGTCGGCGGCGGACCGTCGTCGAACACGTGGCCCTGGTGGCCTCCGCAGCGCGAGCAGTGGTATTCGGTGCGCGGCAGGATCAGGTGGAAGTCGCGTTTGAATTCGACGGCGCCCGGCAGCGGCTGAAAAAAGCTCGGCCAGCCGGTTCCGCTGTCGAACTTGGCCTGACTTTCGAACAGCGGCTGCCCGCAGCCGGCGCAACGAAAGGTTCCCGAGCGCTTCTCGTCGTTGAGTGCGCTGCTGAAGGCCGGCTCGGTTCCTTCCTTGCGCAGCACCCGGTATTGCTCCGGACTCAAGCGCCGCGCCCATTCGGCGTCGTCGTACTTCGTCTCCATTTTGGCCTCCTTGCGCACTGGCGTGCGCACGCGCATTGTGCCGCGCTTCGCCGGCGCGTTGAACGGGGGCCTGCTGACCTCGATGGCGCTGAGTGCGTGAGGGCTTACCAGTTCAGCGGTGCGCTGCGCACGGGCGCAACGGTGGCCGTCGCGGGCGCGAGGGGCTTTGGCGTGACGGGTGCCGCGCTGGCGGTCCTGACCGGTTTGGGCGCCGCGCGCACGGCCTTCGCTGCGACCGCCGCACCGTTCTTCTGTGGTGCTGGCGCCGGCCGGGCGCTTGCGGCTGAGGTGGCCGGCGGCGGCTGCAGCGCGGCCAGCTGCGGCTGGGGTGCTGCGCCTGCTTTGGCATCCGCCGGCGGGGCAATCGGCTCCGAGCTGGCCACCCTCGCGCCACCGTGTTCCAGCACCACGTGCTGTCCCACGCGCAGATGCAGCGTGGTCGGGTACGCGTACAGCGATCCGCTCACGTGGTCGATGAATACGCCGGCCGTTCCGACCCCGAACGGCAGCAGCGCTTCTTCCATTTTTTCGCGCTGCGACTTGACCGTCGCCGAGGCGATCTGGCTGTCCCGCCGGCATTCGATAGCCAGTGGGTGACTCGAGCGTCGCACCCGCACATCGCGCCCCGGCGTGACGAAGTGGACGGCGGCCTCGCCGCTGCCGATCTGGCACGGCAGACCTTCGACCGGACGGTCCCGCGCGTCCAGCGCGTCGATCTGCAGTTTCTGGTGAAAGTCGCCCTGAATCGTCGAGCAGCCCGCCAGCCACCCTGCCAGAGCCATTGCGGCGCCGCAGCGCACGATCAGATTCATCGATTGTCCCCCGCACCGGCCATCTCCTATATGTATCGGAGATGAGGATGCGCGGCTGGAGAGGCTTGCCCTGGACGAGCGGCTAGTCCGAACGAACGAGGGTGGGCGTGGGCGCCGGCGCCGCAGCCACCGCCTTTTCGACATCCGTTCGCATGCCTGGCACGGGCCTGCCGCCGGCGTCGTCGCCGGCGTCGAACTCGAGCTTCTGTCCGATCTGCAACACCACCCAGGACGGATACGTATACCGATACCCGGTCAAGTGGTCGATCGCCATCAGGCCCGATCCCCCGGGAATCAGCAGATTGACGACGCCGGTGACGCCGCCTCGCACTCCGCTGCGGGAAACGGCCGTGCCTTCGGCGATCCGATCGCCCAGGTGGCAGGCGATCTTCAGATCGGAGAACGAGCGGTGCACTTCGAGACCGAACATCGGCGAATCGCCGAAGTATTCGGCCGAGTCATTGCGCACCTGGCAGCGCATCCCTTCGATCGGACGACCCCGTTCGTCGAGCGTCTCGATGTGCACGGTCTGGGTCGGATCCCCGGTCACCGTGGCGCATCCACCCAGCATGGCTGCCAGCACGCTGGCCAACACGACAACGGTCAAGCGCAGCATCGGAGAGGTGATCAAGGTTTTCGCTCGGGGAGGACTGCAGGGTCGATGCGCCATGTTAAACAGGGAGGCCGCCTCGACGCAGCCACCTGCATAGGCGCGCAAACGGATGATGCTGTTACTCAACAAGCTTAAGAGCGGGGAACTCCGACGCGTTAAGCGAAACGTTCGATCCGCCGTTGCGGGCGAGCCGAGCCCGCAGTGCGACTCCGGTCGGTGAATCGCAGCGGGCGATGCTTGACGGGACGTCCTGCGCAATCAATCGCCCGCCCGCCGTGCCGCCTTCCGGCCCCAGGTCGACGATCCAATCGGCGTCCGCGATCACGTCCAGGTTGTGCTCGATGATGACGACGGTATGAGCGGCATCGACCAACCGGTGGATCACCGCAAGCAGTTTTTCGATGTCCGCCATCGACAGTCCGACCGTGGGTTCATCGAGGACGTACAGCGTGGGGCCGGTGCCAGAGCCAACGGCGCGCGCGCGCGCCAGTTCGGTCACCAACTTGATGCGCTGCGCCTCTCCTCCGGAAAGCGTCGGCGATGGCTGACCCAGCGTCAGGTAACCCAGACCGACGTCGCGCAGCAAGCCGAGCGGATGGGCGATGGCGGGCGTGGAGGAAAAGAATTCGACCGCCTCGTCCACCTGCATCGCCAGCACTTCGCCGATGGAACGGTCGCGCAGGCGCACCTCCAGAGTGGCCTTGTCGAAGCGCCGCCCGCCGCACACGTCGCACACCACCTTCACGTCGGGCAGAAAGCTCATTTCGATCGTGCGCATCCCCTGGCCTTCGCAGGCGGTGCAGCGGCCGCCCGCGGTGTTGTACGAGAAGCGCCCGGGACCATAGCCCCGGATGCGCGCCTCGCTCGTATCGGCGAAGCGCTTGCGGATCGCGTCCCAGAAGCCCACGTAGGTTGCCGGGCAGGAGCGCGGCGTCTTTCCGATCGGCGTCTGGTCGACCTCCAGCACGCGCGCGAGTTGCTCCCAGCCGTCGATGCCGGCGCACCCGGTCCATATGGGTTCGGCCACCGTCGTCTTCCGCCCCTGTCTCGAAGGTGGGGAAGAGGAGGAACCGCTGCCCGTGTTGGCAATCAGCCGTTCACCTTGGCCGGGAGCGATGGCACGCGCGCGTGCGGGTCGCTGTGCAAGCGCCGAGCGCAGATTGCTCAGCAGCACGTCGCGCGCCAGCGTCGACTTGCCGCTGCCCGACACGCCGGTGATGACAGTCAGCTGCGCCAGCGGAATGTCGGCGTCGATGCGGCGCAGGTTGTGCAGACTCGCCGCGCGGACCGTCAGGCGCGGACCGCTGATCGGCGCTTCGCGCCGCGGACGCGCGCTGCGCTGCGGCGGGTGGCGCAGGAAGCGGCCCGTCACGGAGTGCGGATTGGCCATCACGTCCTCGAGGCTGCCCTGCGCCACCACGCAGCCGCCCTGGCTGCCGGCGCCCGGGCCCATGTCGATCAGGTGGTCGGCCGCGCGGATCGTTTCCTCGTCGTGTTCGACCACGACCAGCGAGTTGCCGCGCTCGCGCAGCTTGGCGAGCGCCGATAGCAGGATCCGGTTGTCGCGCGCGTGCAGACCGATCGTGGGCTCGTCCAGCACATAGCAGACGCCCTGCAGATTGGATCCGAGCTGGGCCGCCAGCCGGATGCGCTGCGACTCCCCGCCGGACAAGGTCGGCGCGCCGCGATCGAGCGCCAGGTACCCGAGACCGACCTCGAGCAGGAAATCCAGCCGTCCGCGGATCTCGGTCACGATGTCGCGCGCAATTGCCAGTTCGCGCCCGGCCAGCCGCAGCCCTTCCAGCCAGGCGCGCGCCTCGGCGACCGTCAGCGCCCCGACCTGGGCGATGCTGCGTCCGTCGAAGCGCACCGCCAGCGCGACCCGGTGCAGGCGCTGTCCCGCGCAGCTGGGGCAGGGCGACTCCTCGCCTTCGTACCACGCGTTCCAGCCGATTTCCTCGCCGCTGTCCTCGGCGCCGAAGCCCGGCAGCCGCAGACCGGTGCCGAAGCAATCGGGGCACCAGCCGTGCTTGGAGTTGTACGAAAACAGGCGCGGATCCGGCTCCGGGAAGGCCTGGCCGCACGACGGACAGGTGCGGCGGATCGAGAACAGGCGATGCTCGAGCGCGCTGCCGCTGTCGCCCTCCAATGCCGCCTTCAGGTGCTCCAGCGGCCACAGGATCTGGACCGCGCCGTGGCCAAGCTCCAGCGCGCGCTCCACCAGGGCCCGCAACTGCGGCTCGGTGTGCGGCCCGACTTGCAGATCGCCGAGCGGAAGCTCGATCGTATGTTCGCGAAACCGTTCCAGGCGTTGCCACGGCGAGGTCGGCACAAAACGGCCGTCCACGCGCAGATGGGTGTGACCGCGGGCCGCAGCCCATTTGGCGAGCTCGGTGTAATAGCCCTTGCGATGGACGATCAGCGGGGCCAGCACGCCGATGTGACGCCCGCGCAGATTCTGCCCGATCTGCGCCACGATTGCGTCGAACGACATCGGCGTCACCGGGATGCCGCAGTCGGGGCAATGCTGTATGCCGAGCTTCACGAACAGCAGCCGCAGGAAATGATGCACCTCGGTCTGCGTGGCGACCGTGCTCTTGCGGCCACCGCGGCTGACACGCTGTTCGATCGCCACCGTCGGAGCGATTCCGTAAATCGCATCCACATCGGGGCGCCCGGCCGGCTGCACGATCGAGCGGGCGTAGGCGTTCAGCGATTCCAGGTAGCGGCGCTGCCCCTCGTTGAACAGGATGTCGAACGCCAGCGTCGATTTGCCGCTGCCGGACACGCCGGTGATCACGGTGAACGCGTCGCGCGGGATCGTCACGTCGATCCCCTTCAGGTTGTGCTCGCGGGCGTTGCGGATCTCGATCATGCCGTTGACGGTTGGGATGGGTTCTTCTGCTGCGACGACCCTCACCCCCAGCCTAGGTGAACGGCTGATTGCGAGCACCGGGAGCAGTTCCTCCCCTCTCCCGCTTGCGGGAGAGGGGTCGGGGGTGAGGGTGCGCGAGCTGGCAAGAGTTGCCTCGTACTCGCGCAGGGCCTTGCCCGTGTGCGAACTCGGATGCGCGGCGATCGCGCTCGGATCGCCTTCGGCCACCACCGTGCCGCCGGCCTCGCCACCCTCCGGTCCCAGGTCGATGATCCAGTCGGCGGCGCGGATCACGTCCAGGTTGTGCTCGATCAGGATCAGCGAGTGGCCGCAGTCGACCAGACGGCGCAGCGCGCGCATCAGCCGCGAGATGTCATCGAAGTGCAGGCCGGTGGTGGGCTCGTCGAACAGCATCAACGTGCCCTTGCGGGCCAGTTGCGCGCCGTTGCCCAGCAGCGGACCGGCCTGGCCCAGAAAGCCGGCGATCTTCAGCCGCTGCGCCTCGCCGCCCGACAAGGTCGGGACCGGCTGGCCCAGCCGCAGGTACTCGAGTCCGACTTCGGCCAGCGGCGCCAGCCCGCGCACCACCTCGGCGTCCTGCGCGAACCGCTCCAACGCTTCCGAGACGGTCAGTTCCAGCGTGTCGGCGATGGACAGCGCCTTTCCCTGGCGGGCCAGGGTCACCTCGAGCACCTCCGATCGAAAGCGCCGGCCGTCGCAGTCGGGGCAGCGCAGGTACACATCGGACAGGAACTGCATCTCGACGTGCTCGTAGCCGTTGCCGCCGCAAGTCGGGCAGCGGCCGGTGCCGGTATTGAAGCTGAAGGTCCCAGCCGTATAGCTGCGTTCCAGCGCCAGCGGCGCGCGCGCGAACAGGCGCCGGATCGCCTCGAACGCGCCGACGTAACTGGCCGGGTTGGAACGCGTGGTCTTGCCGATCGGGGACTGGTCGACCAGCGCCACCTCCGCGATCCCTTCCGCTCCCAGGCAGCGGTCGTGCAAGCCGGGGACTTCGGCCGACTTGCCCTTGGCCTTGCGCAGCGCCGGATACAGAACGTTCTGCACCAGCGTCGACTTGCCCGAGCCCGACACACCGGTGACGACCACCAGCCGGTTCAGCGGGAATTCCACATCGATGCGTTTCAGGTTGTGCTGCTGCACCCCCTGCAGGACGATCCTCGGCGCGCCCGCAGCGACCGGATGCGCGCGCGGCACCTCGACCTGGCGTCGGCCCGACAGGTACTGCCCGGTCAACGTCGAAGCGCGGCACAAGGCCTCGGGCGGACCCTCGAACACGACCTGGCCGCCGCGCTCGCCGGGGCCCGGTCCCAGGTCGAGCACGCGATCGGCCGCCAGCATCACCTGCGGGTCGTGCTCCACCACCACCAGCGAGTTGCCCGCGTTGCGCAGGCGCCGCATCACGCCGATCACGCGGTGCATATCGCGCGGGTGCAGTCCGATCGAAGGCTCATCGAGAACGAACAGCGTGTTGACCAGCGAGGTGCCCAGCGCAGTGGTCAGGTTGATGCGCTGCACCTCGCCGCCGGAGAGCGTGCGGCTCTGCCGGTCCAGCGTCAGGTACCCCAAGCCGACTTCGCACAGGAAGCGCAGGCGCGCGCGGATCTCCTTCAGCAGCAGCTCGATCGCCTGATCCAGCGCGGCGCGGCCGCGCGGCTGGTCGAAGAACTCCCGCAGGCGGGCCAGCGGCAGCAGCACCAGTTGCTGGATCGTGTGACCTTCGAATCGCCACAGCAGAGCATCCGGCTGCAGGCGGCTGCCGCCGCAGACCGTGCACGGCGTGTAGCTGCGGTAGCGCGACAGCAGCACCCGGATGTGCATCTTGTAGGCCTTGGACTCGAGCCACTCGAAGTAGCGGCGGATGCCGTACCACTGGGTCCGCCACTTCCCGCGCCAGGCCGGATCGCCGCCGATGACCCAGCGCTGCTCGCGCTCGCTCAGCGCCTTCCAGGGGACGTCCAGCGCGATATCGAATCCGGGAGCATATTTTTCCAGGTCGCGCTGGCACTCCTTGAAACTCTCGGTCTGCCACGGCTTGACCGCACCGCCGCGCAGCGTTTTGTTCACGTCGGGTATCACCAGCCCCAGGTCGATCCCGACCACGCGACCGAAGCCACGGCAGGTCTGACAGGCGCCCAGCGGCGAATTGAACGAGAACGCGCTCGGCGTCGGATCCGAATAGTGAATGTCGCAGTCGGCGCAATGCAGGTCCGACGAAAAATGCCAGACCGGAGCGCCGTCGTCGCCCACGTGCACATCGACACGCCCGCCGCCCCGCTGCAGCGCCGCCTCGATCGACTCGATCAGACGCTGACGATCGGCGCCCTGCGCCTTGATCCGGTCCTGTACCACCTCGATCCGCTGCCCCGAAGCGGTCGCCTGCTGCCCCAGCACGCGCGAATAGCCCTGCGCCTGGAGGTGAGCGTGCACCTCGTCCGGCGTGAAATTGACGGGCACGGTGATCGGGAAGGTGATCGTCAGGCGCGCCTCGCCGGAGCCGGCGCAGCGACGCAGCAGCTCGTCGACCACCTGCTGCGGCGAGTCGCGCTGGACCGGCTTGCCGCAGTTGCGACAGTGCAGCACGGCGGCCCGCGCGAACAGCAGCTTCAGATGATCGTTGATTTCGGTCATCGTGCCGACCGTGCTGCGCGACGTTCGCACCGGGTTGGTCTGATCGATCGCGATCGCGGGCGGCACCCCGTCGATGCGGTCCACCGCCGGGCGGTCCATCCGGTCCAGGAACTGGCGCGCGTACGGCGAGAACGTTTCGACGTAGCGGCGCTGACCCTCTGCGTACAGCGTGTCGAACACGAGCGAGCTTTTCCCGGATCCCGACACGCCGGTGACGACGATCAACTCACCGGTTGGCAGATCCAGGTCGAGGTTCTTGAGGTTGTTCTGACGCGCGCCGCGAATGCGGATCGCGGGATGACGGACCGACATGACCGGCATTTTCGCCGATTTGGGAAGGCGCTGATTTCAACGGAGAAAATGCTCGCCAACCGATGGGCCGCCGCGGCCTATCGGCCGCAAGCCGCCGTCCTTGAGCGGCGGCAGACGAAGAATTCGCCGCTCGAATTCCACGTTCTCGACGCCACTAAAGGCGGTCGACGCGACCAATATGCGGCCTCGGCATCCAAAGGAGCTTCTCCATGAAAGCCCGTTTCACTGTGCTGGCGGTATTGACCCTGGCATTGCAACTGACGGCGTGCGGCGGCGGGTCTTCGTCGCCCACCAGCGCCGCCCCGACTGCCGTGGTTGCCAAGGGCGTAGCCACGCCGGGCGCCGTTTCCGTCGTCACCGCCAAGTGAGGAATTCGATGACGAACCGCACAGTTACGCGTATCGCGGGCTTGGCTTGCGTGCTGGTGTTCGCAGCGCCGGCCTGGGCCCAGATTCCGGCCACTGCTCCCTACAACACCGACCCCCAGAACGAGTACGTCCAGGATCAGACCTCGGACGGCATCGCGAACCTGAACATGGTGCTGTGCATTGTGCATGGCATGAGCCCGGCCGACATGGTCAATGCCGGACCCTACGTTGCGCTGATCGACAAGAACAAGTGCGACACCAAGAGCCGGTCCAGCGCCAGCAACTCGACCAGCGGCTCCTCGGGCGCGACGGCGACGCCCAACTACATCAACGCGGTCGTCAATGTCACGCAGGCCACCAACACCGATCCGATGTACGCGAAAGTCTGGATGTCGCTGACAGAGCAGGGTCAGGTCACCACCGTCTACGCGTACCTGAGCGCCACCCAGGCGCCCAGCTCGACGATGCCTTACGGCGCGTTTCACCTGGACTACCTCGGCAAGGTCGCAGGCGCCACGCAGTTCAACGGCTTCATCGATGCCGCCTCCGGCGCCCTGACGTTCTATGAAAGCGACACCAACCAGGGCCAGTCCGGCAGCGTAACCGCGTTGGCACTGACCGGCAGCAGCTCGACCTCGTCGGGCAGCGGCTCGATGGCGCTGCCGGGCGGCGGCACGTTCGACTTCGCGTTCGACGCCAGCTCGTTCGTGCGCAAAGACGCGGGCGGCACCCAGTGCTTTGACCGGTCCAAGGCCAACGCGGAACGCTCGGTGTGGACTTACGGCACGTACAACCGCAACGACGGCACCCGCGTGGACGTGGCCAATCCGGGCTTTCCGATCACCGCAACGTACGGCGGCGCGTCGTACTACGGCTTCTCGAGCTACTGGGGCATCAACTTTCAGGGGCTGGATCTGAATACGATTGCGGATGCGCAACCGATCCCGTCGCTGACGGTCACCGACCAGCGCCCAGGCAACACGACGACCTATAACGTGTCCAAGATCGGCGGCAAGCTGACCAAGTTCACCAAGAACGCGTCGACCCTGCTTGCATTGGACGGTATTCCGTTCAGCTTTGGCGGGAATCTGTCGTCGACCCCGGCGAACGGAGCTCTGCTGGTAGCCGGAACTCTGCCGGTGAGCGGATGGCAGAACTGGGTCGCGCAATGGAACCACACGAGTCAGAGTTTCACGGTGACGGGGTATCAGGTTTGCAACAACGGCCCCTGCGTGACGACCTCGATCAACACCCTGGTGACGATCGATTCGAATGCGCTCAGCAACACACCCATCAACGGCTGGTCCGACTCGGACGGCGGCAACATCAGCATTCCTTCCACCGGAATCGCCCACGCCGATGCGGACCCAGTCTATTACTACACGCAATCGACCGTAACGCCAGGGTCTAGTGGAGAGCCGACAGCGCTATATTGCCTGAGCCAGTGTCCCACGGCAGCCGCGCTTTCGGCGTTCGCCACCGGCGGCAACTCATCGGCGTCACCGTTCGGTGCCGGTACGGGCCAGCAGTGGTTGAGCGCTCCAAGCGCCGCCAGCACCGTCACCTACGCGTTCGGTGCCAGCGGGCTGACGGAGAGTTCCACTGCGATGGTTCTGGAGCAAGCCAGCCAGTACCCATCCGGTTCGATGTATGCGCAAAACGGCATCATGACGGGCCGACTGTTCGATACGGCGCTTGCCTCTTCGAATTGTCCGAGCTTCGTGCCTGCCGGAAGCGTGTGCGAGCCGGCCAACCCGACCGCTTACTACTCGTGGCAAACCGGCCCGAACCAATGGAGCCAGTCGCTGTGGCTGACCAAGACCGCCGACAGCAGCGTGGTGGCCTTTGATCCGCCGTTGAACCTGGCGTATGTCGTGCCGACCGGCGCCGCCTATGGCACCTGGGCCGGCAAGCCGATCCTGCTGCAGTTCAACGGCTTCGGCAACCTGTTCGGAATCCCCGGCTATTGCGTGAGCCCGACCGACAACAGCCCCGTCGACTGCAGCACGTCGAATTCACGCTTTGTGCCGGTGTTCTCGATCCCGGACGGCGACGTCACGATGAGCGTGCCGGGCGCAACGTCGACGCCGCTGATCGTCAAAGCGCTGGATGCCGAACTCAGGCTGAAGAAGTTGCTGCTGACCGATGCTGCCTGCACGGTCGCCGGCGTGACGCTGACGAGCCAGTCCGTGCCTACCGGAGGCACTCACGATCCGAGCTCGCCGTCCGACGCCCACTACCTGGGCACCGAGCCGACGCCCGCGTCCACTCAACCGAAGGTCATCGACGGGGTGGTTCAGCAGTAGCGCGACGGATCACTGCAAAGAGAAAGCGCGGCACCGCCGCGCTTTCTCTTTCGTGCTCCGAGCCAGCGTCCTCCTTCAGGGGGAGGGGCGCTTCCACTGTGTCAGAAAGTCGTTGACCGACTTCGGGTCCATCGTTCGCATGGCCTCGAACTCGCCCTGTGTCTGGCTGAACACCACGCGTCCGTCTCCCTCGAGAACGGCCAGCGCCGGCACGCCCTTCTTCAAGGGGACGCCATAGCCCTGCGCCAGGTCGACGTTGTGGTCGATTCCGCTATCGCCGACATTGACGCGCACCAGCACGAAGTGGGTCGCCAGCAGCGCCGCATTCTCGGGCTTGCGGAAATTTTGCTCGAGCACCTTGCAGTCCGTGCACCAGTTGGCGCCGAAATCGATCAGCACCCGCTTGTGCGCGCCGGCCGCCTGCGCGAGCGCGGCGTCGATGTCGGAGCGGGCGTTGGCAGGGTTCGGATACAGCGGATCGGCCAGCGCCGGTCGCATCAGCAAGACCGCCACCGCCAGGGCCGCCAGCACGGGTCCGGCCGCGCGGATCGGGCCAATGGAAAGGCATTTGAGCATATCGTCCGGTCCTCGTTATGGCGCCGGCCGACGAAGGAACTCCTCCGCCAGCCGCACCCAGAAAGTTCCCCCGATCGGGATCAGCTCGTCGTTGAAATCGTACGAGGCATTGTGCAGCGTGCAGGGGCCGGCCCCATGGCCCGTGTCGCGGTGGTTGCCGTCGCCGTTGCCGATGAAAAGATAGGCGCCGGGACGTGCCTTCAGCATGAAGGCGAAATCCTCGGCACCCAGCGTCGGCGCGACGTCTCGCACGACGTTTTGCGTTCCGACGACGCCGTCGGCCACGCGCGCCGCAAACTGGGCTTCCTGCGGGTGATTGACTGTGGGCGGGTAGGTGCGCTGGAACTGGATCGTCGCGCTGGCGCCGTGCGCCCGCGCCGTGTGTTCTGCGATTTCCCGGATCCGAAGTTCGAAAAGGTCGGTGACCCGATCGGCGAAGGTTCGCACCGTGCCGCCGATGCGCGCCACGTCGGGAATCACATTGGTCGCATCGCCCGCGTGAATCATCGTCACCGACAGCACGGCCGCATCGTTCGGATTTCTGGCACGGGTCACGATGGCCTGCAACCCCTGCACGATCTGCACCGCCACCAGCACCGGGTCGACGGTCAGATGCGGCATCGCCGCGTGGCCGCCGCGCCCGGTCACCTGGATGTCGAACTCGTTGGTCGACGCCAGCATCGGGCCCGGCGCGACTGCGAACTGGCCTACCGACAGACCCGGCCAATTGTGAAGCGCGAACACGGCGTCGCAGGGGAAGCGCTCGAACAGACCGTCGCGAATCATCCGGTCGGCGCCGGCGCCGCCTTCCTCGGCCGGCTGGAAGATCAGCACGATGTTTCCGTCGAAGGTACGCGAGGCGGCCAGATGGCGGGCCGCGGCGAGCAGCATCGCCGTGTGGCCATCGTGCCCGCAGGCATGCATCCGGCCATCGAAGCTGGAGCGATGCGAAAACGCGTTCGTCTCCTGGATCGGCAGCGCATCCATATCGGCCCGCAGACCGATCGCGCGCTGGCCGCTGCCCGCTCGGATCAGGCCGACCACGCCCGTTCCCCCGAGGCCGCGGTGCACCTCGATGCCCCAGCCGGCCAGTGAGCGAGCCACCAGGTCGGCGGTGCGATGTTCTTCGAAGCGCAGTTCCGGGTGGGCGTGCAGGTCGCGCCGGATCTGCTGCAACTCGGATTTGGACTGCCTCAGGGCTTCGATCAGCTGCATGGGGGCGGGCTCATGGTACGGGCGTCGATGTTAGCCGGGACCTGGCGGCGCCGGCGGCGCCTCCGGCGACTCCGACCCCTGATACGTGATTGTCCGGTCGGAATAACCGGTACAAGCTACATGGTTATGAGCAGCCCGAAGACAAATTCCTTGTACGCGGCCGGTCGTTTTATTAGCGTTCCTTAACCAGACTCACGGTATTGGCCAGGCACGCCCCTACGTTCATCTGGACTGGGTTCGCCCAAGTCTTAACATGCACGACGCTCTTCCGGCGTGGCCGAAGGAGGCGCGAGCTGGGCGGGATGTCATGAACAAGGAACTGATTCGGGTATTGATCGTCGATGACCACGCGGTGGTGCGCGAGGGATTGAAACATGTGATCAGCCGTCAGATGGACATGATCGTGGCGGGCGAGGCATCGACGCGCGCCGAGGCGCTGCAGCTGCTGACCGAGGAGCGCTTCGACGTGGTCGTGTGCGACGTCAAGCTTCCTGACGGTCTGGGTTGGGATGTGCTGAAGTCGGTCAAGGACAGTCCGAATCCGCTGCCGGTGCTGATGCTGTCCGCGTTCACCGAGGAGCAATATGCGGTGCAGGCGCTCAAAAGCGGCGCCGACGGCTACATGAACAAGGGCAGCCCGGCCGAGACGCTGATCTCGGCGATTCGCCGCCTGGCTTCCGGCGGCAAGTTCGTCAGCCCGGAGTTCGCTGCGCACGTGGCGCAGGTGCTCGGGCACGGCGACGCGTCCGCCCACCAGGCGTTGTCGGAGCGCGAGTTCGCCGTGATGCGGATGATCGCATCGGGCAACAGTCTGGTGTCGATCGCCCAGAGCCTGAACATCAGCCCCAAGACGGTCACCACCTACCGGGCCCGGGTGCTGGAGAAGCTGGGGCTGGAGAACAACGCGGCGCTGACGCGGTACGTCCTGGAGAAGGGGCTGCTCGACTGATCGCGTCTGCTGCGGATCTGGCGTCGCGAATCGGCTCGCCCGAATTCAATCTGATTCGGGAGCTCTATGACATACGGAGCGCGGCGTGCAGCCCGCTGTTGATGAATCCCGAGGGCTGGGCCGTCGCCTCCGGCGTCATGGGCCTGCCGCGCGAGGCGGTGGAGCATCAGATCGTCTCGATCGTCCAGGACCGGTTCACCGGACACGAGGCGATCATCAATTCGATCCGGGCCAGGCGCAAGGCCGGTGCAGGTGAACCGGCGAGGCCGGCGCCGTCGTCACCGGATTCTGCGCCGGCGCATTGCTCCTGGTGCCGGGAATGGAGCGTTCGGCAGTCCGAATTGTGGGCGGACGAATGGGGACCGGTGTGGTCCGCCGATGGGCGCATCGGCACCCGGCCGAACTGGGCGCGGCAGAGTCCGGTCAACGGGTTGGCCTTCGGCGATGAGCGGATGCACTCGGTTGATTCGCTCGCCGAATCCGACTTCGTCGGCCTGTTCGAAACCGGCGAGCGCTACCTGGCCGCGGCGCGCCGGGTGCGCGCGGCCACGCGCTTCGCGGTCCTGTTCCTCAATGGCGGGCCCAAGTCGGCCAGCAGCCTGGAACACGCGCACGTTCAGATCGTTGCCCGCGACGATCGTCATTTTGCTTATCCGGAATGGATCGCCGCGCGCTGCCCGATCGACTACTGGCAGCGGCTGCTGGCCGCCCACCAGCAAGCAGGCCTTGCGATGACCGAAGGCGAATGCGCCGGATGGGTCAGCCTGGCGCCCGTCAAGGAGAGGGACTTCACAGCGCTGTCCCGCAGCGTCACGCAGGGAGCCCGGTTCATGTACCGGATCTGGCGCGACCTGGCCCGGCACGGGACGCGCAATTTCTCGCTGGCCGCGATTCTGTCGCCCGCGCACGTTGCGGGGGACGGGGGCCCGGAACGCTTCGCGCAGTGGCCGGATGTGCTGTGGCGGTTCGTCGATCGCGGCGATCCGGCCGTGGCGCACGGCGACATCGGCACCATGGAGCTGTTCGGATCGGCGGTCATCGCGAGCGATCCGTTCATGGTCGCTGCGCTGCTGCGACGGTAAGCAGGCTCTCCGATGCATTAATATTCAACGATTTCGGCTGGCGCGGCTCAATCCATCCTTCGAAGGCTCTCACCATCATGACAGCGTCCTTGCAAACCGCCGGCGGGCCGGTCGCGCCGGCTGCAGCAGTCGATCCCGAGCGGCGCAACGCCGTGATCACGGCGTGCGTGGTCGGCGGCGTCGGCTGCGTCGGCGTCGCGGTTCCGATCGTGGCGTCGTTTGGCCCCTCGGAGCGGGAAAAGGCGGCCGGCGGCCCGGTCGATGTCGATATCAGCTCGATCGCGCCGGGCCAGATGCAGGTGGTCGAGTGGCGGGGCAAGCCGGTCTGGGTCCTGCACCGCACCCCGGCGATGATCGCTTCGCTCAAGCGCGACGAGACCCTGCTGGCCGATCCGCTGACCAAGCGGGCGGCCTATCCGACTCCGGCCTACGTGATGAAGGATCCGTCGCTGCGTTCGATCAAACCCGACTACTTCGTGGCGATCGGCATCTGCACCCATCTGGGCTGTTCGCCCAGCGGTCCGTTCGCTCCGGGGGAGAATCCCCAACTGGGCGACCAATGGGGATTCGTGTGCCCGTGTCACGGTTCGACCTTCGACGTCGCCGGGCGCGTCTTCAAGAACAAGCCGGCTTCGGATAATCTGGAGGTTCCCCCGTACAAGTTCGTGACCGACGCGCTCATCGTGATCGGCGACGACAAGAAGAGCACGTAATCAGGCCAGGCGGTCGGGCAGCGTTCGCGGCCGGTCCGCTTCAGAG
>Ga0307479_10001865_pt1 | contig 19248 bp, 17 predicted proteins | sample atmos_gasesECM4C_FD_203743 | JGI IMG/M metagenome (GOLD analysis project Ga0307479, IMG submission 203743) | Hardwood forest soil microbial communities from Morgan-Monroe State Forest, Indiana, United States - atmos_gasesECM4C_515 | ecosystem: Environmental > Terrestrial > Soil > Temperate... | reverse complement strand
CACGGAAGCGCTCGACAAAAGTAGCGAAAAAGGCCGAGTGGCGCATATCGGCTCGAGGCGTACGGCACACTTACGGCACACCTACATGCGATGAATTCTCTCGGTGTAGAGCGACTAATTCCGGGCGCGCGATGGACCCTTCGGTCCAGAGCAACTGATTCCGGATCAACAACCCACAAATCAATTGAGCACAAATAGGCAGACTTAGGCACGGTTGTTAAGAAATTTGTTACGAACTCTTCCAGAAGCCTTGGGATCCGCCTGAAGACATTTGTATGCCCAACTGGATGACCTGCTGGACGCGCGGCCGCGATCCTTCAGCTGCTTCTCGGCAACATCGGACGGCCTGGAGGAGGCATTCTGGCTCTGCGCGGGCATGCCTCGATTCAAGGTTCAACTGATATCCCGACTCTCTACGACATTCTGCCTGGCTACTTACCGATGCCGAATCTAGGGCTGAACTCACACAATCTTGCGGATTACGTTGCGACATATCGCGATCCGACGGGTTGGTGGTGGAACTTCGACAAGTACATCGTCAGTCTGCTCAAGGCCTATTACGGCGAGGGAACGAAAAAAGAAAACGGTTGGGGCTTCAATTGGCTTCCGCGTGTGACCGGTGACCATTCGCACCAGGGCTATTTTTTTGAAATGTTGGACGGCAGGTTTGAGGGTCTGTTTGTGATGGGACAAAACCCGGCGGTGGCAGGTCCCAACTCGCGACTGGAGCGCAAGGCGCTCTCCAAGCTGAAGTGGCTCGTGGTGCGCGACATGGTAGAGCTTGAGACCGCCTCTTTCTGGTACGACTCGCCCGAGGTAGAGCGCGGCGAGCTTCGCCCGGAGGAGCAGATTTCCCGTTCCAGGGCGGCTCGCTCATCTTCCGATAAGCCGTGCTCGAGGGCAAATAAGTGATTGTCACCAACCGAGGTGAGCCGAGTTTTGTGCAGACAGTGCAGACCCTCGAATTGCTTTTCGAGGCGCTCTTCCCAGCGGTTGAGTGTCATCGCTCAGCCCAAAGCTGTGGCCTTGTCATATAACTCTAGCGGGGGAGGAGGAACCTCTTCCTAATACCACAAATGTCGTGAGTCGAATCGGAATTTATGATGAATTCTGAAATCCGGAACAACAGAACCAAGAGCATCGGCAAGAGCGCCAATAGTTGTTGCTGGGAGCTTGGGCTGCAGTTCTGATGGACGACAACGCTATTATCCTGCAGCGCGTTGTGTGGATTCTTGTAGAATCTTGTGCTTTCGCTGAACGGCAGCGGTCACGCCTGTGTTGAAAAATACTGGGGCGGCTCTGCACTTGCAGGAGAAATCGGCCTTCAAGTCACTGGTGGCCGATCAGTCGTTTGCTCCCCAATCACCGACGAACCGCGCCTTGCGGCTCCGCAGGTGCGCCAACGGTGCGCCGAAATTGTGAATTAAGGCGCCTCTGTGCTTCGCTTTCCGCCCCACAGCCGATATAAGGTTCTTAATCGTAACATTGCCCCGCAATCCAGAGCCCACAGACTCAAAGTGACCGCCATGAATGTTGAGATTACCGCTCTCGATGAACTCTACATCCTCGACGAACACGAGAAAACCTGGTCCTGAGCTGTGGTTCCGGTCGATGGTTGAAGTTGGCCGGACCTATGGCTGGCGTGTCAGCGAGGTCAAGAGCGTCAGTCAGCTCGATCTGCTGAGGGAATGTGCGCGCGAGGGGCGCGAGGTTTCGATGACTGACGAAGTGTACGCTTTTTGCTCTTGTATTCTTCAACAGGAGAGCCATCTCGGTCACGTTTTGGGTCACGTTGACGGCACGAGCAAACCGCGTGCTGTAAACTAGTGGCGTGGTTTCAACTGTTTAGCCTAGAGCGGGCCCGTAGCTCAGCGGTTAGAGCAGGGGACTCATAATCCCTTGGTCGGTGGTTCGAATCCATCCGGGCCCACCAACTCAGAACCGAGTCCAACCCAATGAAGGAACGTCAGTTAGGCAGTGGTCGAGGAGTAGGAAGAGCAACTTCGGAATTGGCCGTTTGCACTGGTTTTTGGGCTGCTATGCCCGAAATCGTGCCCGTGCCCAAATTGTCCAATTGTCCCTCCGCAGCCAGAATTGTCTGATCGCGTTTGCGTGCGGCTTCAAGAGTTCGAATCGCGTTGGCGGTGTCGTTGGGATTGACGATCGAGTAGCGCTTGAACACGCTGCTCGTCTTCCATCCGCCAATGTCCATGATCACCTCTTCCGCGACTCCCTCATTGCGCATGTTCCGCGCCATGCTTCGACGGAGATCGTGAAAGAGCAGGCCTTCGTAGCTGATCTGATCCGCCCACTTGCGACCGCAGTTCGGACAGCGCCTTTTCTGATCGACGGCGATCCGCTTGCCGTTCTCGTCGCGGCATTTCGGGCAAACCAACCGTCCGAGACCGGCGCGACAGCAGACACTGTGCCAAATCTTGCGAAAGTCCTTCACGGGATGGTGGACGCCTTTTTTATCGGTCCGCGTCAGAACGGCATCGTTGGGTTGCTTTCCCTGAATACACTGCCCGAGCAAAGTCACAAGGGCATCGGTGAGACGCACGCATCGGCCTTGGTTGTTCTTCGTGGTTCCGACGTCGAGTGAAAGTGTGCGTTTGAGCAAATTCACTTGCCGGACTTTCAGGTTGCGCACTTCGCTTCTTCTCCAGCCATACGTCAAACCAATCTCGTACGCGGTTCGAAGCCACAAGCCAACTCGCCCGCATTCATTCGTTAGGCAAGTCTCTTGCTGGGTTTCGAGAAAACCGACCCGCCGGTTGTTTTCTGCGTAGAAGGGAATGTACGGTACAACTGCAATCTTCGGCGGGCTGGCCATTCGCCCCAGATTGAAGGCGCGGCGAAGCACGGCCAATTCCCTGTTTATCGTTGCAGGTTTCGCGCCTTTGCTTTCCCGGTCTTCGATGTAGCGGAGACAAGTGGCAGTGGAAATTTCGGCTGCTTTTCGATGACCGAACCACCGCTTGAGATGCACCTCCCAGCGTCTTCGAACGTGCTCGGTACTTTTTTGTCCTTTCAGTTTGTAGTTGGAAATGACGTCCTGGACGAGTTCATCAATGCGCACCTTGGTAGGTGGCACGTATCGGTCGGCATCGATCTCACCCAGGCGACGGCGTAACAGCTTTTCAGCGACACGCTCATCTGACGAGCCGCTCGATTCCCGACGTGCTTTGCCTATGGCGTAATACTTGATCCACCAGATCCGACCGCCCTTCGGCTGATAGACCGAGCCTGTACCGCGCTCGCGTTTTGGTTTGTTAGGTTCCATGGTTGCTCCTCTCCGCTGGATCACCAGCGGCTTGACCATGCGAGCCTGTGAAGGGAATTGCGGGACTTCACCGATGGAATTAACTTGGTGGGAGCCACGGTTTCCTCTCAGCAGGACGCTGTGGTCAGTGTCGGGCTGGCTGTTCAAGCAGCTGCCCGGCACGCTTTTGACAATAGCACCGAGCCGCAAGCCTTCCACGAAAAATCGTCAACTTCGGGCAGCGTTCGGGCTGAGTCGTTCCCGAATGCGGCAAAATCGCTACAAGTACGTAGCGCTTGGGATAACAAATCCAGCGCGATGCTAGGATGCTATCGAGTGGTGCGCCATGAAGAATTTGCACTCCGTGACCGCATGCCTACTTTTGGGTCTCCATTTATCTCCTCAAACACCACAGTCCAATACCGCAGTCCAGAGCCCACCACGCAAGGCCGCTCCCGAGCAGCCACGCACCCAACAAACCTTTCCGACACAGGCGCCCGCCGATGCGGCGAGTGAGTCACCCTTCCAACCAACCCACCGGGATAATCCAACACGAGTCGAATCCATTCCGCCAATCACGGTTTCGAGCCCCGTCGATCGTCAGACGAAACTACGGATTCTTTTTCGGCGTGAACACCGCGCCGCACTTCGGACACTTCATGCTTTCGGAGTCGATTCGTCGAATCTCGCTCGGGGGAATCGAGAAGCCGCACTTCGTGCAGATCGTGTTGAGTGCGGCGAGAACCGCCTCTAAATTGACCTTCCGCTTCGGCGTCATCCGGCGCAACGATAGCAGCCGACCGAGGCGAATACAAGACGAAGATACGACAGGAGACAGTCAGTGAAAATGCGGAGGGATTCCGGATTCATGCCGTCGTCGACGACGTAACATCGACACGGTCCGTATGGTTTCCCCCGTCGCCGTCGCGACTCCGCCATCCCTCAATAATTCAAGGCGGAAAGCCCGTTGCTAAGACTCTCCCCGTTGGCTCGACGGTGGTGTCCCGAGTGGTGTCCCGAAAGTGCCGAATGAGGTAACTTGTGGTGATGTTGTGCGACCGGACACTGTTGTAAGTGATTGGGATTGCTGGGCGTGGCATCGAAAGAGAGAATTGCTAATCCACCGCTTCGTCCGCTCAAGCGTGTCATCCTCCGCGTAAGAAAGGGGTTTCAATACGTACGTGTGGCATGTTTGGTGCATGTTTGCATCCGCTGGAACATGGGGCGTGATGAGGCAAGGTAGCGGTCTACTAGGAAACCGTCCTAGCTCTCCTGCCTGTTGATGCTCGAACGCAACGGATTTGGTGTGCCGATATGTAGGTCGGGTGGATGTGGCTATTCGAGGTACTTTCACGCCCGCGACAATGTCCCGATAATGGAAATCTTCTGAGTCCTGGGATTTCTAGGCACTGTGTACCGTTTCAATAGGCACTGTGTACCGTTTCAAATAGATAAAGCTGCATCAATAGTAGCGGCCAGTGAAACGAAATTTTGTCTTGACTTCTCATAAACTAATCTGTAACGCTAGGCATTTCCGCAGCACTATGGGTCCGAATCCATTGGGAAGTTCCGGCGGGAGACGCGGATTATGGGCCCCCTGGATCTCGTCCAACTTACAGCATTAATGGACTGTACCAGCGGCCGGCCAGAAATCGGCGTCGGTCTGATTGACGGGCCTGTCGCGCTGAACCTCCCTGATTTCGCCAGGGGCAATATTCGCGAAGTTCCCGGAAAGCTCAGCGGAACGTGCAATCGAGCCGACACTGTAGCCTGCTCGCACGGAACCTTTGTAACAGGCATTCTGGCTGCACGGCGTGGTTCCTTGGCCCCTGCCATTTGTCCGGGATGCACCCTCTTGCTGCGTCCCATTTTTGCGGAAACAGCGAACCACAACGCAATCATGCCGAGTGCAACTCCCGAAGAACTTGCCGAAGCGATTGTCGATAGCGTCGACGCAGGCGCGCGTGTCGTCAATTTGAGTTCGGCTCTCGTTCAACCTTCGCCGAAAGGTGAGCGGATGCTCGAGGAGGCACTCAACTACGCAACCTCCCGCAGTGTCATCCTGGTCGCCGCAGCAGGCAATCAGGGAATCGTAGGAAGTTCTGCCATCACCCGCCATCCATGGGTCATTTCCGTGGCAGCCTGCAACATTCGAGGCAAGCCCCTCAGCTATTCCAACTTGGGTGGATCCATCGGCCGGCGTGGATTAAGCGCTCCTGGCGAAGACATTACTAGCCTCGGACCAGACGGCGGGCCGCAGACGTTTAGCGGAACGAGCGCAGCAGCGCCCTTCGTGACTGGCGCCATCGCCCTTCTCTGGTCGGAATTCCCCATGGCGACAGCATCCCAGGTCAAGCTAGCCGCAACGCAAACCTGTCGGCCGGGGCGTGCAACCATTGCTCCCCCTCTGCTAAATGCAGAGACGGCTTATCGCGCCCTGGCTTTGGCTACGAGGGCGGCATCATGAAGAAGCAAGTAGAAACCGAAGATAGCGGCACTGAACCCAAGCGTTCACCCTACCGCATTCGCCTTCCAGGATTTCTTATCGAAGAAGAGACCGGCTTGGGCGATGCCATCAAGCGGGTTACATACAGCATGGGTATTAAACCTTGTGGCGGGTGCGAAAGGCGAGCAGCAGCTCTCAACCAGTGGATGCGCTTCTCGAGATAGCTGCTAGGTCGTGCAAGCCAATCCTTATAAGGAGGGAAGCGTTCATGGAACATTCAGAAGTGAACGAACAACCGACAACTCCATCCGTCATTGCGAATAGTACCCCAGCGCCAGAAACCTCTGCGTCAACGCTAGGTGCAAGCTCAATCGCCCCCCAAGCGTGTCCCACTTGCGGTACAGCACCAGCAGCTATTGGTCGGCAAGCCGCCACTCCGAGCTTCGTCTACGCTATCGGCAGAATTGAACCACGCTTCCCACGCCCATCAGTTGAGAAAGAATTCGCCCAGGCCACAGGGAGGGCCGAAACCGCTGGTCTGACCGACCGGCAAACCGTCCAGAAGGTCCTATCACAGCGGCAGAATCGCTATCTCGCCCGCCAGCTATGCTGGGTGATGGCGATCGAGGGTCTGGAAACGTACATCCTTTTTCCTCGCGACCCGGCGGACCTGGATTTGGTCGTCGAAGCCCTGCGTCCCACGCCTAGCCCCATGGATCTTGATTGTGTCATCGGGCTTCGTGGCCCCATTGCCCCGCCGGAAATGTGCAACGGCTTGATGGTTCCCATTGTCGTCTTCGACCAGCTCTATTCCTTCGACCGCGATGCGCTGATAAAAGCTATTCCCCGGCCGGAGAAGACGGCGGCGAAAGAGTTCACCCAGGCGGCCGAGGAACTCTTCGACCGCATTATGCAAATGACCGACAATGCCGGGGCCACGGATGAGTATCGCGCTTTGAACTATCTGGCCGTGCGCTACCAGGCGATCTACACAAAAGCTGCGGAAGAGTTCGCGCGTAATGCCTCACTAACTGCGGTGGACGTCCGCCCTTCGCCCCTGAGCGGCACGCGCAAGGTTGTTGACGTTATCTTCTCGTACACCGACCGCAGCACCGACGTTGTCGAGAAATTCTTCGTCCGCGTCGATGTAACTGAAGAGTTTCCATTCCTGGTAACCAAGCTGTCACCTTATTACGACCGGTGACAGCAGGGTTTATGGCAGGAGCATCGAGGTGTCACATTACACGATAGACGCAAAACCTGGAAATGAGGGGAGACTTCTCTTTGACTCAAAAGTTTCATTCCTGATTACCAGCTGTCGTACTGTAAGACCGATAAACGTGTATCAGGTGAGAGGAAAGCGATATGGATATACCGGGATTTGGTGCGGAACAGTCACTCTATGCCTCAAAAATCCATTACAGCACGCTTGGCGGCGTGGCTCGGCCTGAAGGCGACGTATTTCCCACCTTTTTAGGGACTCCACTCGAAATGTCTGCTGCCAGTGTATCTCTCGACTCTCGGCAGAAGTACGGCGGCACTTTTTCTGATGGAGAGTCCCCTTACCTGCACGAGGTGCTCAAATTGAGCACCAACCAGGCAGTGATCCCGATGGGCGTGCCGGCGCACCACAGCTTTCCCGCCAGTTCGGGCCCATGCAACCTCTGCACCTTTGGTTGCGATACTGGTGGGGTGGCCTGCGCCTTAGCGGTTTTAACGGGGTGTTTGCCTCTACTATCTATTCCGTTTGCCGGCGAAGCCCTGGCTTTTGCCTGCACCGTCGCAGGGTGGATCGGTTGCGCTGTCTTGGACGTAGCCTGCAGAGGGAGCTGCTTCAACATAGGCAGCGCGTGCTGCCCGGTTGCCTGCGGCCGCTCCTGCTGCAACTCCGATGAAACGTGCAGCGACACTGGGCAAGGTCTTTGCTGCTCTCCCGGGACCACGCCGTGCGGAACGACGTGCTGCCAGGGGAAAGAGGTCTGTACTAATGGCGTTTGTTGCCTCCCAGGTAGCACTGGGTGTGGTGGCACCTGCTGCGACAACACCTGTGGTCAGTGTGTAGGCGGTACGTGTATTCCAGTGCGTGATGGCACGGCATGCCCAATTGGAAGTTGCTGCGGCGGCGCCTGCGTAAGCCTCGTGAGCAACTCGGATAACTGCGGCGCGTGCGGAAAAAAATGCCCGCCAAACGCCCCATTTTGCATAGGAGGCTTCTGTTCCGCTGGCGAATAGCGGCCTGAGGTTTTTGGCTGGACCTAAATTAATTAACGCCAGCAAAGTGGGCCGAACTGTATCTACCGGGTGGGAGTAAGGCGATATGGACATACCGGGATTTAGCGCGGAGCGGTCACTCTACGTTTCGAAAATTCATTACTCCACGACCGGCGCGGTGTCTCGGCTCGAGGCCGACATTTGTCCAACGTTCATAGAGACCCGAGTCGAGACCCGCAATGCAGATCTATGCCTCGGCTTTCTCGAAAACGGTCAGGGCATCTCCTATACCCGAGACGCTGTTCACCATAGGGAGACCTTCGCGGCGTACGCGGGATCAGTAGTCCCCATGGGCGTGGCCGCACACGATAGCTCTGCCAGTATTTCGAGCGAATGCAGCACCTGCACCGCTGGATGCTCTGCCAGCTACGCTGTCTGTGCCCTGACTGCGCCTGCGGCATGTGTGCCTCTGTTGTATGTTCCCTTCGTCGGCGAAATCTTGTATCTCGGCTGTGTTGCAGCTGCGCTTGCTGGATGCTCCGCCCTCGCGGGTGCCTGCGGTGCCGGCTGCATGAGCGTAGGGGGTTCTTGCTGTCCAGTCAGCTGCGGCACCTCCTGCTGCGACTTCGCGGAGACGTGCGCCGCGGCAGGACTCTGCTGTTCTTCGGGGACCACGCCGTGCGGAGCGATGTGCTGCCAGGGGAAAGAGGTCTGTACTAATGGCGTTTGTTGCCTCCCAGGTAGCACTGGGTGTGGTGGCACCTGCTGCGACAACACCTGCGGTCAGTGTGTAGGCGGTACGTGTATTCCAGTGCGTGATGGCACGGCGTGCCCAATTGGCACTTGCTGCGGCGGTACCTGCACAAGTCTGGTCAGCGACTCAAATAACTGTGGTGCGTGCGGGAACAAGTGCCCGCCAACCGCCCCCTTTTGCATAGGAGGCTTCTGTTCTGCCGGCGAATAGTGCAACAGTTCAGCCCTCGATTCTTCTTGATAACATGCGCGAGAATGAGCTAGCATTTGGTCCCCCAATTCGTGCAGCAAGGCATCTTTAAGACCTTCGGACGGGACGAAAAGGAGAGAAACCAAAATGAGTATTCCAGGATTCAGCGCCGAGGCTTCGCTCGGCCGCTTGCGAGGGGAGTACATATCAAGGAGCACCGAGCTCGGCACGAAAACGGAGGCGAAGATCATGCCTCAACTGAGAATAATCTGGGAGTCATGCCGTCCGGTAAGCAGGTTCTATAGCGTCTGCGGCTGCGAGGATGAGGAAACCGGGACGAGTCACTGGTGTGTCCTGCGGACTTAACATCTGTCACAGCTCCTGCGTCGGCTGGGACATGCCAAATGAGTGCAGACGACCAAACCGGTTACGTAGCTTCCGGTTCGCCGACAGTCACATGCTGCTACGCGGGCGAGAGTACCACCTTCTGGTAACGTGCCCTCATCTCAGAAGTGCGCTGAGGCTGTTGTTCGTGAACTCCGGTGCCCAAAGTGGTGCATGAAGTGGTGCATGTTTGCGTGCGAATAGCAGAATCCAGCCCGACCAGCAAGACCTATGCTGAGGCTAAGTGATTGATTCCGAGCAACAGGAGCAGTGCGGACTGAATTTGCTAATCCACCGCTTCTTCCGAGCAAGCATGTGATTCTCCGCGTAACAAGGCGAGTTTAGCGCTTGTCGGTGGCATGTTTGGTGCATGTTTGCGTGACCTTTTTATCTCCGTCCCGGTCATCAACCTTCCACTGCGCAGCGGATTCGCACAGTTTCCGAGTCACTCTAGCGATTGGAGCAGCTTGCTCAGAACGTGGACAGCCCTGGCGATTTGAGCGCGTTGCTGAACGATCAGGCGATTTCAGCACACGCGTAGACATACGTTACGAAGTGCGACTTGTGGGAGCCGGGCTCTTCACGATTTCGGGGCTCTGGCAGCACCGCCGCCGGCTGAGTCACGTGTCTCGCGCGTATTTTCAGGGAACTTGGCATCTCCGGTAGCCTTGTTGACAGGACCTATCTCTTTGGAGACAGGGGGCAGCGTGAAAGAAATCTTGTTCCTTTGACGCGAGCCTATCAGTTTACTTCTCGGCCTTTCGATAACGCTTGCCCATTCTTATTGGACTGTGAGAGTCGCAGACGTGAAGTCAATGGGCGTTCCTCCCAGAAGCGTTGTCGAAGTAGTTGTATACGTCCCCGCGCACGCACTCTTCGGAACCAGAAATGGGAAGGAGATGGCCTGCGACGTGCCCGCCGGCAGCGTGAACGGAGGAGTTGTAAACATCACCGTACTCGTCTTAGCGCAAGAGGGGCCGAGCGGCCCGGTTAGAGTGAACTTCTCGCTAATCGTCTGAGGACCGGGCGTGCAGGACATCACGGTTCCCGTAACCGTAATCTTGCTGCCTCTGGGGACCGTCGAGGGACTGACCCCGAGCGCAACGTAGTGGCAGGAAACCAAATAGCTTTCAAGCTGGGTGGCAGCGTTGCCGACCGCGTCCTTGGCGTTGACGATGAACGTTTTGGTCGTCGACGTTCCGTTGGGACTCGTGTCGATCTTGCTGCCATTGGGTACCGTGCCGGTGCAGGTCGCAACTCCCGATCCCAGGTCAGTGCATGCATAGGCGGCGTTCACAGTCTGGTTGCCCTTGTAAGTCGCTCCGTTGATCGGCGTCGTGATGCTGATTGCGGGCGGTTTCAGGTCAACCATATTCCCGCTGATCGGTCCAGCCGCTGCGCAGTTGACCGCCAGGTCACAGAGATTTTGCGAATTGGTCGAGGCATTCGCCGTCTCCGTTCCGGCTGCGACACTCGTCGCTAGCACGAAACTCGCCGGCGACGTGCTATTCAGCCCCGAGAGGCTGTCCACGGCCGCACAGTTAAAACTCTGGTTGGTGATGTGCCAAACATTATTAGCCGCGGGAGGCACGCAGGCGAAGGTAGGAGCGTGCATGTCGATGTTGATCCCACTCGCGGTCGTGGAAGCTGAATTCCCAGCGAGGTCTTGGCACGCTCCGCTGGCAGATTGACCAGCACCTTCCGTGGACAAAATGGTCGACGCAGGAGGACTGCCAGCTGCCAGTCCCGAGAGGCTGTCCGTACATGTGAAGTTGAGGGTAACGCTAGTGTTGTTCCAGCCATTTGCATTCGCGGCTGGCATACGTAACGCCGTTATGGTTGGTGGTGTTTTGTCAATATTGATGCCCGAAACTGTGATTGTCGCGCTATTCCCGGCCAGGTCTTGGCAAGTGCCATTAAAGGACTGACCCGCTGCTTCTGTGGCCAGAGTTGTAGGCGACGGCGGGCTGCCGGGAGCGAGGCCGGAGAGGCTGTCGGAGCACGCAAAACTGGCCGTTACATTTGTGTTGTTCCAGCCGTTGGCGTTGGCCGCGGGTGTGCGCGAGCCGCTGATGGTGGGCCGGGTCTTGTCGAGTTGGATCGTGAGAGTCTTCGGCGTCTCGATGTTTCCGGCGATGTCGGTTCCGAAGAAGGTGATGGTGGTCACGCCCTCCGTGCTGATCGTGATGGACGCTGCGGCGCCAGGCACGATTGTGCTGGCAACAGTTTGACCTCCAGTCGCGCTGTAAGTGATCTGTGTGACGCCTGAGCCGCCGACATTGTCGACTGAGGCCAAACTGATCGTCACATTGGAATTATTCCAGCCGTTGGCATTAGGGCTTGGCGAAACGAGGGCGGTGGTGACGGGCGGAGTCGTATCCAGCGCGCTGGTAACTACTTGAGTTGTGGCCTCCGGAGCAGTTTTTGCGGCTTCTGCGTTGCCGACTAAGTCACGCGCGATGCTGTAGAAACCGTACGTGTGACCGGATTGCCCGATAAATGTTGCTGAGGTGGCGGCTGTGTTCTTCAGCCAGATCGTAAAAGGCCCGCCACTGTCCGACACAAAGATCGTGAAGTCTCGAATGCCGGCTCCCGCGTCTGTGCCGGACCACGCGACAGCAAAGCCAGTTGGTAACTCAAACGCTGGCAGAGTCTGAACGGCGCTCGCTGGCGGGGTGCTATCGATTGTGTTTGACCAGACTGGCGTATCCGTTGACGCATTCGCATTGAAGACGATCGTGGCCTTGTTGGTCAGTTGGGTGTTCGAGGCAGTCTCCGCCTTAGGAGCAACACTGAATGAAACGCTGCCCTCTTCGCCAGGTGCCAGGAAGCCCGCGAGCGGATCGGCAGGTGGCAAGCCTGTGGAAAGATCAAGCGACGTGAATGTCCACGTGAGCACCCCAGCGTTCGAATCCAAAGAGATACTGATCCCGAGACCCAAGTTTTCTGTCGGCCGAAGATCCAGGTTCGTCGTGTAGGTACCAATAGCAGCTAGCTCAACAAGTGGCGGCATGAAGACGTGCGCACCGAAGGAGATGGGGCCTAGTTTCAATGTGCTCAAATCGACAGTGGCGGTGTTGAGAGGGTCTGTGATGATCACTGCTGCAGCGGGTGCGCTCGCTGTAGGAATATTCTCGAACAGCACCGAATATCGTAGTAGTTCGTTCCCGGAAAGGTAGTGTGCCGCCCCTGCTCCCTGCGCGCCCTGCTTGTCGTTCGGGTCGCCCGCAACATTTATGGTCCCTGTCACTGCTATCGGTGGATTAGGATCGCGCCTCGTCGGATCGCCACCACAAACATCATAAATCCATCCACCGGCAGTGCCCGCTGTAGGATCCCAATGCCAGCAGCCCTGTGACGGCGGCCTCCCTCCTCCCGTAGGGGGCCGGGTTGGACAGTTCCAGAACCACCCTGTCGGCGCAGGGATCCAACATCCCGGGTTGTCCGGCGGCGGGCCCGGTAGCGCGTCGAATTCTGCAGTCAGATAGGCATCACTCGTATTTGGGATCGTGATGATTGGGTTGGAGCTGCTGTAGTTGCCTGACCATCCTGCGAATACTGAATCAGGTCCAGGTCGAGCCTCTAAGACTATTTCGTTTGTTCTTCTGTCATAGCAGAGTGGAACCACGGTGCTAGACCCATAATTGTTAAAGACTGACCCGTCGGGCGTAGAGACGACAGCACCTGTTCCGCCGTTCTCCAGGATCGTGATCACGTAGCGGGTGTGAAAGCCGACACCTCCGTAGGTAGCCGCGACCGCCAGCTTGTCATATTGAGAGAGAGTCTGGACATGGCCCATCACTGCAGCAATCGATTGCTGTTGTACGGGAGTTAGGAGATTCCCGGCGGAGTCGTGGGTCGGCTCGATTGTGTATTGCACCCGGGACACTTGGGCCTGTTGAATGACATGGGCGTCATAATGCATTACTGATGTGAAATCGTAAGGATTGCCCGGTCCCGGCAAACCACCTTCCAACGGAAGTATGGCTGAATTGTAGAGGATCGTTCCCGTAGCGTCCAGATTCATGAACTCAGGATGTAGTGTTAGGTACGTGCCTCTATCTACCCGTTGGTGCTCGTGAAGAAGACCCAAAACATGTCCAATTTCATGAAGTGACACACCCATGTCATTCAAGTTATAGATGTTTACCGGTTGACCCCCTAGCACGGATCTTCCGACGTAACTGCTCGCATCGCTTGCAATTTGCTGATTGACAACCAGATAGTACTGAAAACTAGGTGTCGTCCCGCCTGGAATGAGAACAAATTTGACGTCGGCGGCGCCTTGCCATTGAGCGAGTGCAGCCTCGAACAGCCCTCTGTCGGCCGGCGTCATATTGATGCCGTAAGAATAAGGCACGATCCCGCAAGGCCAAGTGGCAGCATTTGGATCCGGATTTGCGGCTTCGAGGGGCACTGACGAGGCTCCGATAAAGAAAAACGTGACGCACACAAACAACCATCGATGTAAACAACTTGGAGTTATCATCGCTTCTCGCTCCATACCTGTACAGTGAAAGGCCGATGAGTAAAATCGATGGTACTTGGCGACGTCAATTGAATCGGAATCCAACCGGAGGAACCTACTCCCGCTGACGGAATGTCAAATCCAACGTAGATGACGCCGTTGAGCTGCCCAGCGGAAGCTGGTGCGCGGTCGGGCGGCGGACTCCAGGAAAAGAAGTTCGGGAATGAGATCCAAAGCCGAAACGGGCCCGAGTCTATCGTTCCGCGATTGGTGTAGAGGGCTAAATAGGTTGCCGGTAGACCGCCGACGACGCGAGGCCATCCCATCAAATCCAACTGAATATCCGCCGACCCACCTTGCAGCACCGTAAAGCCGGACGGGAGAGATGCGCTTGTTCCATCCACGTTTGTAACTGTTACGGTGCAAGGCCCTGGGGATTGGCCGACCAGGGACAATGTCGCCGCGATGGTCCTGCCATCGGGGCTGACAGAAGGGTTACTTCCGGCAAGATTTGAAGTGCTCGGACAACTCAACGTAACAGTCGCACCAAAGTGGAATCCGCTACCGATAACTGTTGGGGTGATCGTTCCGTTGTTACCGCCACTTGCTGGCAGAATTCCTGCGATTGAAAGCCCTCCAGTGGCCCCAACTGGGAATTTTGTGATGAAGGCGTCTCCCGTACCATTCATCGTTGATTGGAAAACTCCGGGAACGACGGGGAAATTGGGAGAGCTGGTGTGACCCGTCAAATAAGCATCGCCGATCTGGTCGAGGGCAACACCGGTGGCAGCGTCATCTCCCGCTCCCCCCAGATAGCTGGAGTACAACAACGCCGATCCCGTAGGGTTTAGCTTTGTCAAAAAAGCTTCGTTAAAGCTGCCGATTTTAGTAAAGGAGTTCTGGAAGGCATCCGCGGTGACCGGGAAGAAATTTGATGGTCCTCCTGCTTCGAAGCTTCCCGTAACGTAGGCGTCGCCGACTAAATCAACCGCGATTCCGTTGCCGGACGAGGAACTGTTGCCGGTGAGGAAAGTCGAGTAGATCAGACTCGAACCCGATGCATTAAGTTTGCTTACGAAGGCACCGGGCAGCCCCGACGCCGTAGTCTGGAACGCACCTTGCGTTACAGGGAAATTTGACGACCCTGTATATCCGGTGATGTAAGCATTGCCAGTGCTGTCCACTACTATGCCGTTCCCAGTAGTTTGGACGGCGGTGTTGCCGGGCCCCCCGACGTAAGTAGAATAGATGAGCGATGCACTTCCTGTTGCCGAAGGGTTGAATTTGGCTATGAAAGCGGCCGGACACGGTGGGTACGGAAAATCAATAGCTACGAAGCACGGGCCCACGTTAGGATAAGTCGCCTGAAAGGCCCCTGCTGTGGTTGGCAAACCTTCGCCAGCCGACCCTGTAACATATATGTTTCCAAAAGAATCCGTTGCTATGCCGTTCCCCAAAACTCCGAAGTGGTTTCCGCTGTTAATGGGGTCGGGAATACCGAAGTTCGTCGAATAGATGAGCGACGACGTACCCGATGCAGTCGTGTCGAAAATCGTGACGAATGCCGCTGCCCTTACGCCAGGGTTCGAGGGCTGGTATGCGTTTGAGGTTGTTGGAACGGATCCGAACGTCCCGCCGGTCACGTACACTCTGCCGCGGGAGTCCACAGCCACTGCTTTAGGGTAGTAGCCGTAAGGTATTCCGCCGGCCGCAACAGCATCGATGTTCATGCAGCTCGAATACACGAGGCCGTTTCCCGTCGAATTCAATTCCGTCACAAAGAAGTCAGGGTTAAAGCAGACAGGTGCGTACGCATCCGGAGTGGTAGGGAATCCGTTAGAACCACCTCCCGCCCATCCCGTTACGTAGGCATTACCGTTCCAATCAACGGCAATCGATGTGGAATATGTGCTCGAAGTGCCATTCAGGTAGGTGGAATAAATGAGTCCCGATCCTGCTGGGTTGAGTTTGGTCACGAAAGCATTCAACAAAACATTCGACACGGGGTTTCCAACGCCACTTGTCTGAAGCGCACCCGGCGTGGTCGGAAAGTCGGGAGAGATTGTGTGCCCCGTAACGTAGGCATCGCCAGCGGCGTCAACTGCAATTCCCGTGGCGACTTCGTCGTTGTGCACATAGCCGCCAAGAACGTAGTTTCCAGCGGATCCACCCAAGTAGGTGGAATAGAGCAGGGTTGGATCGATTAAAAGGGCATATTGCGGGTTGCGGTGCTTGACTTCGTAGGTATATGACGTTGCGCTGGTCAGCTTGAAATGCCCGATAACACGCTCGCGTTTACCGGCAATTTCCTGGAAGACTCGCGGTGCGCTCTCCTTCAGATCGCCATATCTGGTGTGGACAAGGAGAGAACCATCTTTCGCGACCTCGAGGCCGTCAACTCCGTCATAGGAAACCTGTATCTGGCTTAAGTCGGCACCAGGATGAACGACGAACTCCTGCTCAATGTCCGCGCCGTTTGTCGCCACTTTGACATCCACCCCGTCCCAAAGGTCACGATACACCACTCCGCTGAAGGCTCTCGCGTTGGTGTGCCACTTGGTAGGGTCGTTTCCGATAAAGTAGTTGTATGCCCCGGGTTGCATCCCTGTCGTCTCGATCCTGGGAGCGGCATGTGCGCCGACGAAATTTTCCGAAAAGACGAAGCGCTCGAAGGTTTGATCGGGCTGTACGTCTTTGACACGCGGCCCTAGAGGCTGAGCACTGCTGGGCCTCTGGTCCCCGTTGAGTCGGACATTGTCGAATACAATCCCGCTATCGGTTAACCAGAGAGTCTTTCCACCCCCCTTGAGCCGAAATCTGGCAGAACGGTCCCATTGCCCTTTATTCTCAACAAAGCCAGAACTGAGTTGCCCAGCATCGGGCAGGGTTGGCTGAACCGTTCTTGGTGCTGGCTTGCCTAGGGGAGTGACCCGCGACTTTGGATCAACATCCAGTGATGTGGGCAAGCTGCGCATCAGTAAGCGGCGTGTCACACTCGGTGCTGGGAATTCAGTCGCGGGCGTGATTCCCGGCGAGATCTCTAATGAACCCGATGTAGAAAACCTGGGAACAATGTCGGACAGCGCTGTTGGAATCGGTACCGGCGCGCTGAGACCTTTAGGGGCGGTGCTGGCAGAATCGTCGGCGGCACTGACCGGCAATGATGCGGTGGTAATTGCAATGCACTCAGAAAGCAGCAAGGCGCACAGCTGCTTCCCGAAGCGGCGCAGAGAGTTCGGCATAATCCACTCCCCGACTCTTTTTTACAGCTTCTTTACCTGTATCCTTGATTGGTCTACTGATCCGACGCGGCCCAATTAAACGGCGCCTCCGGAGGGGGACCAGAGGTTGCGAGGAATTGTGCTACGGGCCACTAAGCGTGTCAATGCGAGATTCTGAGATGGGAGATTCTGAGAGCTCTGACAAGTGGAGGGCAACTTCTGGCAAGCCGAGTTCTGGTAAGTTTGCCTCATCGTCAGCTTTCTGAGATTCTCCAAGTGCGCGTGTCTATAGTGGTGCATACTGTGGTGCATGTTTGCGTCCGAATGGCACAATCTAGCCCGAACAGCAAGGCCTATGCTGAGGCTAAGTGATTGATTCCGAACAACAGGACAGTGCGGACTGGATTTTGCTAAACCGCTGTACGGACTCATACCCGAACCGAGCAAAATGCAAGAAGGCTCGAGTTCGTTGTGCTGGAGGCGAGCTGAAGGGTCTCTTTCTCTGCCCAAACTATGCCCGAAAGGTCATCCCAGCACGTGACTGGACCGCACAAGTTGAGTCGCATCACGAACGTAGGCGCCTGTAAATGCAATGGAGTGAGAGCTTAGAAAGGTGAAGGGTTAGACTCATAATCCCTTGGTCCGGGGTTCGAATCCCTGCGGGCCCACCATTCCTTCTCGCTTTGTTTTGAATTAGCTAGAGTGTGCGTCGCAATCTGATACGCCTGTTCAAGAGGGTCCACTGTAGTAAAACTGTAGTAATTCGACGCAGAAATTTCGAGAAAACTGCCCCAGAAATGCCGGAAATCTTTGGGATCGCAGCCCCTGCCCCCGCGGGAGAAACTGGTTGCTTCACCCAGCAATTTCTGGGGGCGCCCAAAATTTAGGTTTTAGTTTATGGATGCCGAAATGGTGCCGTGCTGCGTGTGTGCCGCGCGCAATTGTTCGAGCTTACGGACTGCATCCCGACGATACTCGTCGAATGCCCGATCATCTGGGTAACAAAAAGATCGGAGACTGCTGCTGCGCTCAATCTGCTGGCGTACGAGTGCCTCAAGTGATAGAGCCAAAAGTATTCGAGTTTCGCAGCCTTCAGCGTCTTCGCCCAACTCTTGCGTATATCTCTAATCGGCTGGCCAGGCGTCCGGAAATTGGGGAAGACAAACGGTGAGAACTCCAACCCCACTATTTCACGCCACCGCAGAAGCTCGGCCTTGCACCTTGCTGACAGCGGGATGTTTCTGATGCCTGCACGGGTCTTCGATTCCCGCACCCTGATGATGTCATTGTCGAACTCGATTGCGTCCCACCTGAGTGCCAGTGCTTCGCGATGAGAGCGCATCCCAGTCTCCAGAATTAGCACGACAAGGACGCGCATGTAAGGAGCCGCGACCGCAAGGATCCGCTCCTCTTCTTCAAAAGTCACGATGTGCGGGGGCCTGGGAGCGGATTGTTTGAGAAACTCGACCTGCACGAAGGGATTGCGGACAATCAATTGCTTGCGTTCTGCAAGACGCATCATCCGTCTCAGCACTCTCAGATCGTGATTGATCGTTGCCGACTGTACACCTTCGGCCAACCGCTCCTCTTGGTATTCTTCTATTAGCTCAGCAGACACGTCCAACAACCGGAGGCGTTCAAACTTCTTTTTGAGTTTTGCGATTGAAGACGCATATCGGTTACGGGTAGTCGAGCGCACCACTTTGGTCAAGAACTCGTCAGCCCACTCTTCGAAATATGGCGGAACAGATTCTGGGAGGTGAAAACGACCTTCAAAGACCTCTGTTTCCCATCGCGCAAGCATTTGACCAGCGATGCGCTTGCTTCTGGTGAAGGTGCTCCTGCTGACTTGCCTACCCGCAACGCTGACCGCCATCATCCAATTTCGGCTTCCTCGGCGTCTGTACAGAGTCCCCATTTATTTTTCCCTCCCAAAGGATTTGCTGGGGAGGACAGCGCAAGATGGCGGGCCTGAAGGAAAGGAATCTTGACCACTGCAGGTGTGCTGGCTCAGAACGAGTGCTACCCCCTGGTAGGGGCTACAGCGAGGTTGGAGGGGGTGAAATCGAGGGTTAGGGTGGGCTGGGGGTCCACCCGTGGCGCAATTTAGCGAGTGTTTGGCGGCATTTCGAGGGTGAGATTCCTTGGGCTAGCCCCGCCCAACAAAAGGCATTCTTGTCGCCATGACGGTGAGGAAGAGGACATTTGCATCTAGCGGCAGACTCGCCATGTACACGACCGCACGTGCAACTTGCTGTGGGTCCATGGTCGGTTCAACCTCCACTGAGCCGTTGGCTTGCGGAACTCCAACTT
>Ga0307479_10001864_pt1 | contig 19254 bp, 18 predicted proteins | sample atmos_gasesECM4C_FD_203743 | JGI IMG/M metagenome (GOLD analysis project Ga0307479, IMG submission 203743) | Hardwood forest soil microbial communities from Morgan-Monroe State Forest, Indiana, United States - atmos_gasesECM4C_515 | ecosystem: Environmental > Terrestrial > Soil > Temperate... | reverse complement strand
GTGACCATCGAGAACGTGCATCGTCACGCGTCGATGAAGAAGGGCCTTACGGACGCGATCCTCGACGGCGCGAAAGAGATCGCGGTGCCCGCGTTCGTGTCGACGCTGTGCATCTGCATCGTCTTCGTTCCGGTCTGGTTCATCTCTGGCGCGGCCCGCTCGCTTTTCATCCCGCTGGCGATGGCGGTGGTCATTCCCATGCTCACCTCGTACTTCCTCTCGCGCACGTTGGTGCCCACGATGATGCAGTTCCTGCTCGCCAAGGAGCACGGGCAGAGGCCGCGGTGGGCGGAGGCGTTCGAGCGCGGCTTCAATCGCGTGCTGGGCGCGTACGGCCGCGCGCTCGACGCGGCGCTCGCGCGCCGGCCGCTGGTGATCGGGCTGGGCATCTCCTTCGCCGTCGCTTCCGCCGCGCTCTTCCCGCTGCTCGGAAAGGACTTCTTCCCGGCCGTCGACGGCGGGCAATTCCGCCTGCACGTGCGCGGCCCGGCGGGCATGCGGCTGGAAGAGACGCAGAAGCTCTTCGCGCAGGTGGAGGACCACATCCACAAGCTGGTCCCGGCCGGCGAGCTCGACGGCACCATCGACGACATCGGCGTGCCGGTGAGCGGAATCAACCTGGCGCTGGGGGATCCATCGATGATCTCCACCGCCGACGGCGAGATCCTCGTTTCGCTGAAGGCCGCGCACCATCCGACGGCCGCTTACGTGAGCGCGCTGCGCAAGGACCTGCGCGCCTCGTTTCCACAAGAAACCTTCTTCTTCTTGCCGGCGGACATCGCCACCCAGACACTGAACTTCGGGCTCTCGGCGCCCATCGACGTGCAGATTACGGGGCCGACGAGCAATCAGGATCAGAACCTGGCCATCGCCAATGAGCTGGTGAGACAGATCTCGGCCGTGCCTGGCGCGGCCGACGTGCACCGCGCGCAGGTGGTGGCCACTCCTTCGATACGCCTCCAGATCGACCGCACGCTCAGCGACCAGGTCGGCCTCACGCAGCGCAACGTGACCAGCGACTTGCTCGTGTCGCTCTCCTCCAGCGGGCAGACCTCGCCCAACTTCTGGCTCGATCCGAAGAAGGGCGTCCAGTACCTGGTCGCGGTGCAGACGCCGCAGTACAAGCTCGACTCGCTCGACTCGCTCAACGCGACGCCGCTCACAGGCGGCAAAGAGCTGCTCGGCAACGTGGCCGACATCTCGCGGACCACCACCGCCACCAACATCACGCACTACAACGTGGCGCCCACCTTCGACGTGCAGGCCAACGTCGAGGGCAGGGACCTGGGCTCGGTGAGCGCGGCCATCTCGCGGATCGTGGGGAAGACGCAGCTGCCGCGCGGCACGACCATCAACGTCATCGGCCAGGCGCAGAGCATGAACGCGTCGTTCCGCGGCCTGGAGCTGGGCCTGCTCTTTGCGGTGCTGCTCGTCTACTTGCTCATGGTGGTGAATTTCCAGTCGTGGCTCGACCCGCTCATCATCTTGACGGCGCTGCCGGGCGCCATCGCCGGCATCGCCTGGATGCTCTTCGTCACCGGCACCCGGCTAAGCGTGCCCGCGCTGATGGGCGCGATGATGACCGTCGGCGTCGCGACCGCGAACAGCATCCTGATGGTCACCTTCGCCAACGAGCGGCGCGCCGAGGGCGCGACGCCTCTTCAGGCCGCGCTGCTGGCCGGCAAGACGCGCCTGCGTCCGGTGATGATGACGGCGCTGGCGATGATCATCGGCATGCTGCCGATGGCGCTCTCGCTCGGCGAAGGCGGCGAGCAGAACGCGCCGCTCGGCCGCGCGGTCATCGGCGGCCTCCTGCTCGCCACCGTGTCCACGCTCTTCTTCGTTCCGGCCATGTACAGCGTCATGCGCAAAGGGGAAGCGAGATGAAAAGGATCGCCATCGCAGTCGTCGTCCTGGGCGGGCTGTTCCTGGCGGGATACCTGCCGCGCCGCCTCGAGCAGAAATCAGCGGCCGCGGCGGCAGTGGCGGAAGCGCCAGCCGTCAACGTGATCCACCCTCGTGTCGAAGGCAATGTGCGGACGCTCACCTTGCCGGGCAGCCTGCAGGCGCTGGAGGCGACCGCGGTCTACGCGCGCGCCACCGGCTACGTCCGCCGCTGGCTGGTGGACATCGGCGACAAGGTGACCGAGGGGCAGCTGCTCGCCGAGATCGACACGCCCGATCTCGATCAGCAGCTGCAGCAGTCGCGCGCGACGCTGGCGCAGAGCCAGGCGTCGCTCGAGCAGGCCGAGGCGAGCGCGAAGTACTCCGCCATCACTGCCTCCCGCTACCACGAGCTGCTCGCGCAGCATTTCGTCTCGCAGCAGGACGTCGATCAGACGCAGGCGCAAGCAGACGTGGGCGCCGCCAACGTGCACGCCGCGCAGTCGGCGGTGGCGGCCCAGACGGCGAACCTGCGCCAGCTCGAGCAGCTCAAGTCGTTCGCGAAGATCACCGCGCCCTTCGCCGGGACCATCACCGAGCGCAACATCGAGCGCGGCACGCTGGTCACGCCGGGGAGCGCGCAGGGCAAGCCGCTCTACATGATCGCCATCTCCAATCCGCTGCGCCTGTTCATGAAGGTCCCGCAGACCTTTGCCTCCGGGATTGCGGCCGGAGCGCCGGTCAAGGTGCGGGTACGTCAGTTTCCAGGCCGCGATTTCGCCGGAAAGATCACGCGCAACGCCGGCGCCCTCGACGCTGCGACGCGAACCCTCACGGTCGAGGCGCAGGTGGCAAACGACCAGGGCACACTGTTTCCCGGCGCGTACGCCGACGTGACGTTCCCTGCGCCGCTTTCGCACGGCGTGACGGTCATTCCGGTGAGCGCGCTGATCGTCGACTCGCAGGGCACGCGCGTCGCAATCGTCGATGCCGAGTCGAAGGCGCACTTCATCCCGGTGCAGGTCGGCCGCGATCAGGGCTCGGAGGTGGAGATCGTCGGCGGGCTCACCGGCCAGGAAAACGTCATCGCCGCTCCGGCGGGCGACATCGTCGAGGGCGCACCGGTGAGCGTGAGTCCGGCGCCGGCCACCGCCACGGCCCAGCGATGAGCCGCGCGACGTCGTCAGCGGCTACGCCCCCAAAGCTGCGGCGCCGGTCGGCAGCGATCGGCCTCTCGTCGGCATTCGACAGCCCGGGCGCCGCGGGCCTCCTAACCTGCACGGCATCAAGGAGGACGTCATGAACTCGAACGCAGCAATGAGACTGATGCCCGCAGAACCGCAGCTCGACTTCGAGGGGACCTGGGAGATCCGTCCGCGAACCGGCGAGCACATCCTGTCGCCGCGAAGCCGGCAGCTGCTCGGCATCGGCGAGGACGAGCCCATCTCCATTCAACGTCTCCTCGCGGCGCTGCACCCCGGCGATCGCGAACGCTGGAAGGCTGCGGTCGCCGAGGTCCTCGACCCGGAGGGCAGCGGCGAGTGCTCGATCGAATTTCGCACCGCTGATCCAGTCCCGCGGTGGCTGGCCGCGTCGGCTCGGGCGTTCTTCGAAGGCATGCGCGCGGTGCGCATCGCTGGCACGCTCCGAGAAATCCGCGACGGCCGCTCGCTCGCCGACATCTGTCGCAAGGCAGTTCGAGAAGCGTCGCTCACCCATCCCGGTCATTCGATCGATTTCGAATGCTGGGACGAGGCGCCCGGGGAGTGGGATCGCGATCGCCTGCTTCAGGACGTGACGAGCCTGCTCTCCAACGCGATCGAGCTGGGCAAACCCGTGATTGCGTCGCTGATTGACTGCGGCGGTGAGGTACTGCTCTCCGTCGCCAGCGTGGGCGGGCGAGCGGACCCGGAGCCGTCGATCGCGAGGGAGATCATCCATGCGAACGGTTGGCGCATCGAGCGGACCAGCGACGAGAGCGCCACCGCCGTTCACGTGTGGCTGCCGAAGAATGGTGGGCTCCGATGATCCGCGCGGCAGGCATCTTGTTCCTCGGCCTGATCGCCTGTGCCCACGATCGCGCGCTCGACCGTCGCGAGGTGGGCGCGATGAAGAACGCGAGCCCCGCGATTTCGCCGTGGACCGGTCCACAGGCCGATCCGATCGCCGCCGAACAACCCGACGGTCATGGGCGGCGCAGGCCGGTGGCGTTTTCCAGGAGAGCGTCGCGCAGCGCCTTGGAGCGGTCCTGCGAGACGGGCACGTGAATGCTCCGCCCCTCGGCTCCGATGTCCTGGCCTACCGTCACCGTCACCCCTCCGATGTCGCGCTCCAGTTCCTTGACGTAGGCGAGGTTGACCAGCCAGTTGCGGTGGACGCGGAAGAGAGCGCGGCCGAACGACGCTTCGATGGCGGCGAGCGAGAGATCGATGTCGAACTTCCCCTCGGGAGCGTGGACGAAGGTGAGGCGGTCCGCCGCTTCGAAGGCCCAGATGGTCGCCGGGTCGAGGAAGACGAGGCTCTTCTTCCGGCGCGCCACCACACGGCGCGGCCCCTGCGATCGCGGAGCGCGGCGCTCGACCAGGCGCTTGAGGCATTGCTCGACGCGATCCTCGGTGTACGGCTTCAAGATGTAGTCGACGACGCCTAGCTCGAAGGCTTCCAGGCTGTGATCCGTGGACGCCGTCGCCAGCACGAACATGGGCGCGGCCGGCTCGCCGGCCATCGAGCGTATGAGATCGAGGCCGGTGCGCGAGTCGCCGGTCGCGGCCAGCTGGATGTCGACGAACACTACGTCCACCGGCGAACCCGCCATCGCCTCGCGCGCTTCGTCGAGACTGGCGACCGCGCCGATCACTTCCGCGCGATGGGTGCCCTCGATCAAGTTGACGAGATAGTTCCGCGTCGGCCACTCGTCCTCGAGCACCAGCGCCTTGAGGAGATTCACCTCGCTCACGACGGGCCCCCTTGCTCGAGCGGCAGCTCGACGACCGACCGCGTCCCGCCCGGAGAAGACTCGAGTCGTACCGTAGCCGCAGCCGAATAACGCAACGCCAGCCGGCGGCGCACCGACTCCAGTCCGAATGCTCCTGGTCGCGTCGCTCCGTTGGGCACGCCGGGCCCGTTGTCTTCGATGGTGCAGACGAGCTTCGGACCAGCCAGCTCCGTCCGCACGATGATCTCTCCGCCACCCGCGCGCATCAGCGCGCCATGCTTCACCGCGTTCTCCACCAGCGGCTGCAAGAGCAGGCGTGGCAGCAGTGCGTGTGGCGTACCGTCGCCGATCTCCCAACGGAAGATCAGATTTCCGCCATGGCGCGTCTCGAGGATCTGCGCGTAGCGCCGCAACCACCCGATCTGCTCGTCGAGGGTCTGCATCTCTCCGCCGGTCGCGACCGAGTCGCGCAAGAGGTCGCCGAGATTGCCGAGCAGCTGGCGCGCCTGGCGCGGATCCTCGGTCACCAGTCCGGCGATGGCGTTGAGCGTATTCAGCAGGAAATGCGGCTCGAGGTGCGCCCGGAGTCGGGCGAGCTCGGCTTGCGTGCGGAGCTGGTCTGCCTCGAGCGTCCGAACGCGCGCGTCCTCCACCACGACGGGCAGGACGAACGCCAGCGCCCAGAGGGCGAAGTAGGTGAGCCCCATGGTGAACCCGACGCGGAGGACGTCGCCCTCGCCGAATGGTTCGTAGTTCGGCGGCAGTGGCACGACCGCGAGGATGATCGCGCGCGTCGCCCGCAGCAGGAGCGCGAAGAATGCTCCAGCCGCAACAGAGGCGACGGAGAACGGAGCGACCAGCCCGAACCGGTTTCGCGCCGCCCAGCGGAAGACACCATTCGCGCAGGCGACCACCAGAGGCAGGCCGATCAGGAGCGCGATCGATTTGGAGAGGAAGCGCACGACGTCGCGGGCGCCGAGGTACTCGCTGGCGAGCTGGAGCAGCGCGATTCCGGCGATCACCAACACGCCCAGCAGGCGCCGCCGCTTGGGGTCGGGTTTGTGAAGCTCGCCGTCCACGATTGGATTGTACGCCGGTCCGCAGAGGAGGTCGCTTCGTCCCCAGGCGTCCGCCACTCGTCGGACAGGGTGGTCGTGGCTCTCTGCAGACGTCAATACTCGTTCCATGAACCCGATGACCTGCATCGCCCTGTTGCTCGTCTTCTCACCTCGTCCCGTCGTGCCGCGCGCGGCGCTTCCGGAGGCCGTGGATGCTGAACCTCAGCCAGCATCGCCCACAGGGTGGCTCGAACGGGCGACCACGACGTGGCGGGGCCCATGGATCGTGCGGCCTGATCTCTACGACCATCGCTACATCATCTGGTAACCGCGACACGTTCCGATGGCCGGCGTCTTGCCTCTGCGGTCAGTCTGGTACCGGCAAGCGTTGTGCTGTGCGGAGACGGGCCGTCAGGTCACAGCCTCAGTCGACGTCCGACCTGCGATGTCAGGGGCGATACTCCGCCGCCTTGATCGCGTCCCCGGTCGTCCAGCGAGCCACGGTGATGATCCGGCTCCGCTCGGCGTTCGCGAGGAGCAGACAGGAAATGAAGCCCTCGCGGTGGCGAATGACGGTGTCGTTGCCTATCGCGCTCCTACCGCTTGAGTCCGAGTTGCTTCGCCTGCAGCGAGGCGTCCCAGAAGGCCGAGATGACGATGAGCCGATCGCCTTCCCACCTGCTGGTCTGGGCGAACTCCAGGTCGAAGGCCTTTCCGGTCGGCGGGAGCACCTTGCCGTCGGGCAGCGTCATCTGGCCGGTGAACGTCCCGGTGACGTTGGTGACGACGGTGATCCAGTCACCGCCTCCAAACTGGACCGGGTACGGCGTGTGCACGCGGATGTCGGGGAACATCCGGACCAGTTGCCGCCGAGCCCACCGCGCTGTCGGTCTCGCTGGGCGCGACGTGAATGGCGGCGGACCAAGTGGGCGAGCCGGCGCTGGGCGCCGAGCCGTACACCGTACAGTGGATCACTGCGCCGCTCGTCGCCCAGGAGATGGTGACCTCGTGGGCAATCGAGTAGGTGTGCCGTCGGCCGGGCTGAAGGTGGGCGTCGCGACCGTGGCTCCGCCGGATCCTCCGCAGGCCAGAAGAAACAACGGCGCGAAAGCACATGGTGGAGCGTCTCGCCAAAGTCTGACCCGCAGCCCTCGTCGGGTAGAGCGCGCCCTGAGCCATCAACGCCGGGGCGTCAGATTCGTTCGGGCCAGAGAGCGCCTTGCCGCGTCGGCTGTATCGCTGTCACAGGATGAGCTCTCGGTACAGCGCTGGAGCGCCTGGAACGAGGTCTGGTCTCCGATCTCGCCCAGCGCGATGGCTGCGGCGGCTCTCACCTCCGGTTTGCGAGATCGTTCGAGGAGACCGATCAGCGTTGGCACTGAGCGCGGGTCCTGCGCGTGTCCGAGCGCCGCGATCACGCTAGGCTGCGGCTCGCCCTCGCTCACGGCCGCCAGGAGCAGCGAAGCTGCCGCGGGGGCGCGAATCTGCGCCAGACTTTTCGCTGCTACATTCGCATCCTGACCGCCGCCCTTGGCGGTCGCCAGGAGGAATTCGGCTGCCCGAGCCGTGCCGCTCCAAGCAAGGGCCTCAAAGGTGCGGTCCCGGGCAAGAGGATCCTTCTCAAGCGACAGCGCCTGAACGAGCTGTTCGATCTCAAGGGGACCGCCGCGAACCGCCAACGCTCGCGCCGCCTCGCCTCGCACCTGCGGGTCCGGATCGTCATGGAAGACGCGTCCGAAAGCAGGCCGCGAGCCCTCCCCATCGACGGCGGCCAGAGCGCGGATCGCCGCCGCGCGGACGTCGGCGGACACACCGCGCTCCGCGGTCTCCCGGATGGAGGCGAGCGCCGCAGCATCGCCGCGGCGAACTTCGCTCTCGAGCTTTGCAAGCGCCGCCAGACGCTCGCTCGCTGGTTTCGTCGACGCTCTCCGGCTGCGGGCCGCCGCATGCTGCTGAATGGCGACGGCCGCAGCCGCGATGAGCACCACGATCAGAATCGCGCGGCGCATGGTTGGCTATTGGTTGAGGTCGCAGTCGGTGGCGCCGCAGGAATGCGTCGCGGATTGGTCGTGCGGGACCCACACCGTGCGCGCGACACTCGCAGTGTTGCCGGCGGCGTCCGACGCGGTCACGTAGACGGTGTAGATGCGCCCGTTCAGATCGGAACCGACGCGTTCGGCGCGCAGCAAGAAGTTGGTCGACGAGCTGCCCGAGGTGCCGCTGCCGAAGTTGAAAGCGGCTGGTTGCACGCTGACCACGCCCGAATAGCCGTCGCCGCCGTTGGTATCGCCCGTCGTTCCCATCGAAGCGTCGAGCTGGCTGCTGGTCAGTCCGATGCTCTGGACCGGGTTGCCAGTGTCGATGAGATCCAGGTTGTCCTGGATGCTGAGCGCCAACGTGATGAGAGTCATGAAGTGATTGGGCGGCCAGAGCGTCGAAGGAGACACCGATGTGCTCGTGATGGTCGGCGGGGTCTTGTCGATCTTGAACGCCGGCGTCGTAAATGGCGCGCTGTTGCCGTCGTCATCCGTTGCCGTGAGAGTGCAGGTCACCGCCGCGCCCTCGGCGCTCAGCACGACGCTTCCATCGCCTGCCGCATCGGAGGTGGCGTTCTCCGAGCAGGTTGCCGTGCTCGTCACGCTGGTGGCCACTGGCCCCGAACAGTTGTCGCTGACGGTGAAGGGCGCCGTCACATTGCTCTTGTTCCAGCCGTATTGATTGGCTGCCGGACTGCCCGCCTGGAACGCCACGCTCGGCGGCTCGGTGTCCTTGACCGTGATGGTTTGCGTGCACGGGTCGGAGACGTTGCCGGAAGCATCCGTCGCAATCCAGGTGATCGTCGTCGTCGCGTCGGCAGGATAGGGGTCTGTCAATGCCTTGGCGTCGCCGCGCGTGCCGCTGACCTTTGGACTCGGGTCGCAAGTGTCGCTGGCGGTTGCGGTGCCGGGATCGAGCTGCGCGGAGCACAGCCCCGGGTCGTTGGGCACGTTGAGAATATCCGCCGGGCAGGTCACCGTCGGTTTCGTCGTATCCACCACGGTGACCTTGAAGTTGCACGATGCGCTGACGTTGGCGGGCAGGGCGGTATGGTCCTGCGCCGTGCAGGTCACTGCGGTGTTGGGAGTGCCGAGGGAGACGCTCGCCGGCGAGCAGCTGACAGCCGGATGCGCGTCACAGTCGTCGGTGGCGCCCGGCAGCGGCACCGGTGCGCCCGACGAGCCGGTGCACTCGAGCGCCGGAATATCCTGACACGAGCTGGACGCGAGAATGGGCGGCGTGGTGTCGATTTGGCAAGCGTTCGCGTCATTCACGTCGGCGGAGAAATACTGGCCGCTGGTGAACCGTCCCTGAACGCGCAGCTCGCTGGGATAGGATGGAATGGACGGCATCGGCAGCACCACCGTCACATCGGCGACGCCGTTGTTGTCGAAATCGCCGAAGAGCGGATATCCCGCTGGCTGCGTTCCGATAGGAAGCGGCGCGCTCGAGGGGATGTGCGATGCCGGATCGATGGCCTGGATGGTGACGCTCGAGAAGTCGATGGCATGGATGTCGTGGCTGCTGAACTCGATCCTGGCCGCGACGTTCCCCGCGTCGTAGGGACTGAGATTGACACGCGCTGCGACTTGAAGGCGCCGGACGCGGTTGTCGTTCCCTTCGGAGATGTAGAGGTTTCCCGAGGCGTCGAAGGCGAGAAGGAAGGGTTTGACCTGTGCCCCGGTCGCCACGCCGCCGTCGCCCGAGTTGCCAGTGGTCCCGTTCCCGGCGACGGTCGTGATGATGCCCGTCGTATCGACCTTGCGGACGCGGTTTTCGAAGCCGCCAGCGACGTAGAGGTTCCCGGAAGCGTCCAGGGCAACGCCACGAGGAACGAAGATCGCCGCCGCGGTGGCGGCCAGGCCGTCACCCGCGTCGCCTGGAAATCGCGGGGAGAAGCTCAGGTTGCCGGCGACGGTCGTGATGGAGTGGGCTCCGAGCGACTGGCCGAGGATCGTCACAGCTCCGCTCGTAAGATTGACGGCGCGGACTTTTCCGCCGGACGCTCCCCCTTGGTTGACGATGTAGAGGACGCTCCCGGTCGGATCGAGGGCGAGACCGACGACCAGGTTGAGTGTCGCCGCGGTCGCAAGCCCGCCGTCACCGGTGAAGCCCGAGCCCCCCGTTCCGGCGATGGGGGAGATGATTCCCGTCCCGTGGTCGACCCTGCGCACGCGGTTGTTGTTCTGGTCGCTGATGTAGAGGTTGCCAGTGGGATCAAAGGCGAGCCCCACGGGATGGTTGAGTCGTGCCGAAGTCGCCGGCCCAGAGTCGCCCGTGTTGCCCGCGACGCCTGTCCCGGCGACGGTGGCGATGTTCCCGGGCGCAATCACCACCTGTTGTGAGGCCGCTGCCCCGGGGAAGAGCGTGACGGATGCGCCCATCAGGTTGACGCAGCGGACGCGGTTGTTGCCTGCATCGGCGATGTAGAGACTCCCTGAAGCGTCGAAGGCGAGGCCCAAGGGAGTGTTGAGCTTCGCAGCGGCAGCCAGCCCGCCGTCGCCCGACGCTCCGGGAGCCCCGGTCCCGACGATAGTGTTGATGGTTCCCGTCGTGTCGACTCTGCGGATGCGGTTGTTGTTCTGCTCGGCGATGTAGAGGTTCCTCGAGACGTCGAGGGCGAGGCCAAACGGTGCGTTGAGGTGCGCCGCGGTCGCCGGCCCGCCGTCGTTGAGCGGGGCGCTCCCGCCGCCGGCGACGGTGATGATCTTGCCCGCGCTGTCGACTTTGCGAACGCGGGTTGCTCCGTCCATGAAGAAGAGGTTCCCGGTCGCATCGAGGATCACGGGCTTGGGAAAAGAGACTTTCGCCGCTATCGCCGAGCCGCCGTCGCCAATTCCGGCCGGGTCCGTGAAGGGCCCCGACCCGCCGCCGGCGCAGGTGGTGATGATTCCCGTGGCGGCGGTGACTTTGCGGACGCGGTTGTTGTTCTGGTCGCCGATATAGAGATTCCCCGAGCCGTCGACGGCGATCCCGTAGGGGCTGTTGAGCTGCGCCGCGATCGCTTGACCGCCATCGACGGCGGGACCCGCTGTTCCCGTTCCGGCGACGGTCATGATCTTCCCTGCGGTGTCGACCTTGCGAACGCGGGCGTCGGAGTTGTCGACGATGTAGAGATTCCAGGCGCTGTCAAAGGCAAGGCCCTTGGGACCCATGAGCCGCGCGGACGCCGCCGCGCCGCCGTCGCCAATTCCGGCCGGGTCCGTGAAAGGGCCCGACCCACCGCCGGCGTAGGTGTTGATGATTCCGGTGGCGACGGTGACCTTGCGGACGCGGTGATTGCCAGAGTCAGCAAAGAGGAGGTTCCCCGAGGCATCGAAGACGATGGCCGCAGGCTGGTTGAACTGCGCCGCCGTCGCCGCGCCGTTGTCGCCGATTCCAGCCGGGTCGGTGAAGGGCCCCGATCCGCCCCCGGCGAAGGCCGTGATCGTCCCCGTGCTCGCATCGATCCTCCGAATGCGCGGTCGGCTTCCGTCCTCATTGGCGACGTAGAGGTTCCCCGAGGGGTCGAGGGCCAGGTTGAACGGACCGTTGAGCTGCGCCGCGATCGCCGAGCCGCCGTCGCCTGTATCGCCGGCGACACCCGTCCCGCCGACGGTGGCGATGTTCCCGGGCGCAATCACCACTCGTTGTGAGGGTGGCGCTCCGGGGTAGAGCGTGACCGAAGCGCCCGTCAGGTTGACGTAGCGGACCCGGTTGTTGCCCCGATCGGCGATGAAGACGTTCCCTGAAGCGTCGGCGGCGAGGCCAAAGCCAGCGTTGAGCGCGGCCGCGGTCGCCGGGCCATTGTCGCCGATGAAGGGATTCACCGTCCCCGCAACGGTGATGACGTTGAGCGCATCCTGTCCCATCGCCGCGCCGCCGATGAAGAAGAGCGACAGAGCGAGATGGACAGGAGCCCAATCGCGGACCACTGCTTTCGAACGCATTGCAGGCCCCCGTGGCTAGAAGAACCCCACTACTGCGTCGAGGGCGGAGCACGTGGTCATTCATGGCGCGTGCGTGCTTCGCCTTCGCGACAGAGGGTCACACGGCGGGCGCGGCGCTCGCGTCACTGGAATTCAGTATTTTGATCGCATAGAATTTTCTGCTCAGGGAGCGCCCGTGGCCAGGGCCGATCGGGATCGTCAGTTTTCGCAAGCGCTGCGCCGCGCGGCCGGAGCAGTCCTGCCCGGCGAGGCCGCGCGCTCTCCCTCGCCCGGCGTCTCGCCCTTGATGCCGGTCCAGATCGCCCTCGACGGCCGCTTCCTCGACTTCAGCGCACCGTACGCCCGCTACCTGGGCCACTCGCGCGCGGCGCTGCGCCGCAAGCGCTTCCTCGACGTCACCGACCCGGAAGATCTGGAATGGCAGCGCCGCGACCGCCGGCGCCTCCTCGGCGGCAAGACCGATTCGCTGGTGTTCGAGAAGCGCTATCGCACGCGCCGGGGCGAGGTGGTCTGGGCATCGGTCTGCGTCGCGCCGGTGCACGATCCCGACGGCGAGCTGCGCCGCGTCTTCTCTTTCGTCCGCGACGTCACCGGCTGGAAGCGCGCGGGCGCGGCGCGCCGGCCACTTCTCGAGGCCATCGAGGAGCAGACCGAGCTGGATCTGCGCTGCCACCCCGAGTTCGCGGCGCGCGACGCCCGCTGGTTGGCGCGCTTGCCGCCCGCGCTCGAGGCAATCGCCGAGCGCCGTCCGCTGCCCCACGAGACGATGCTGGAGCGGCTCCTGGAATCGGTCGCGCGCCGTCCGACCATCGCCCTCGACCGCTCCGGGCGGCCGTTCTGGATCTCGCCGCAAGCGCGCGAGTTGCTCCCGCCGCAAGGCGTGCCGGAGACGCTGGCCGAGGCCGCGCGCAATCTGGCGGTGCTCGCGCCGCCGGCCGTCCGCGCTCTCGACTTGCACGGGCTGCACGCCGAGCTGTTCCTCTGCCGCGATTCGGTCGTCCTGGTCGAGCTTGCGCCGGCGGAGGCGCCGGCCGATCTCACCCCGCTCGCCGCGCGCTACGGGCTCACCCGCGCCGAGCGCGACGTGCTGGGCGCGCTCTCGCTCGGCCTCTCCAACGCCGAGATCGCGCGCCGCCTCTTCCTCTCGGTCAACACGGTGCAGACGCATCTGCAGCGCATCCTGCGCAAGCTGGGCGTCTCGTCGCGGCTGCGCGCCGCGCTCCTGGCCATCGATCGTTCGTGAGATGAGGATCGCCGGATTTCCCGCCATCGCCGCCGAGCCGCGCGGCGCGCCTCGGGGCCTCGCCGTCTTCCTCCACGGCGCCTTCGGCGAGCACACGGCGTTCCAGGCGATGATCGATCGCTTCGCCGCCGCTGGATACCGCGCCATCGCCTTCGCGCGCCGGGGCCGCTGCGGACTGCCTCCCGAGGGCGCGGCGGGCCTCACCGTCGCCGACTATCTCGACGACGTCCGCGCGGTGCTCGGGGAGCTGGGCGAGAAGCCGGTGCTGATTGGACACAGCCTGGGCGGGCTGCTCGCGCAACACATGGCGGCCGAGGAGCGCTGCCGCGCGCTGGTCCTGCTCGCCAGCGCACCGCCCGGAGTACTCACCGCACAGCTGCGCGCTCTTCCTTCGCTCGCGCCGAGCATGCCGCGGATTCTCGCCGGCCTGCCTTTTCGCCCCTCGGACGCCGCCATCCGCCGGGTCGCGCTCCGGCACGTCGCGCCGAGTGAACTGCCGCGCATCCTCGGCACGCTGGGAAGAGAGTCGGGCCGGGTCTACCGCGCTATGATCCTCGGCACCGCGCGGCCGCGTGTCGATGCGGTGCGCTGTCCGGTGCTGGCGGTTGGCGGCGACGATGACTGGGTCGTCTCGCGAGCGCTCCTCGCCGGCACTGCCCGCGCCTATCGGGCCGAGCTTTCGCTCATCCCCGGCGGCGGCCACTGGCTGCCGGAAGAACCCACGGCCTCCGAGACGATCCTCTCCTGGCTCGGCAGTTCGCTGCCCAGGTGACCGCATCTGTGCCGGCGGCTCAGGCCGGTTACCGCCGCTGAATCCGCGCGGCGACAAACGGCCGTTTGTCCAGCCGGGCCTTCAGAAAGTTGGAGCGACCTGCAACGTCGGGGCGTGAGAAATTTCGCTGGGCGGTGAACCCCACTGACTCAGGCCACGTATTGGTCGACTGCCCGCATGCGTTTGGCATCCATCTCATTCCGACTCAGTATCTTCATCATGATCGGTGTCAGGCTCACTATTGAAGGTAAGCCGAGAACACATAGTCATTCGCGCTCCTGGGCACGTGGCAGGCGAAACATTGTTTCACCGGGTCGTTGACGATCGGCTTCTTCGGATCGCCGCCTAGCCACGCCTGGAACCCCCAGCCGCCCGTCGACGGGTATTTCTTGGAGTCCTTGACCATGACGGTAATGAATTTGTGGCCGCCCTGCTGATAGGCGCCGTCGTCGACGGAAAACTCCCGCACGTCGTCGACGAACACCGTGCCATCCGCGTATGGCGTCGAGCCGCCGAGCTTCAGCCGGTCAAAGCCTGCCGGGTTCACGTAGATGAGGTGAACACCGGTCTTGAGCCCGGTCTTGTTGGGCTCTTTCGTCACCAGCATCGAATTTGCCAGATACCCCTCATGCTGGAACTTCGCCGGTATCTTGATGCCATCGTCCGTGCTCGCCGAAAGCGTCCCGGTCGCGATCACTGCAGCCGCGAGCCCTGCCGGGATCAATAGACTCGCAGTTCGCATGTTGAAATACCGCATGGCTTCTCCTGTCGTTGGTGCAGCCTGCGCTTGGATAAGCTGGCGCTCGTGCTCCCGGAAGACGCTCTTGGGTGAAGACACTCTTCCGCAGAGTGGAAGAATCTACCCCGCGGCGGCGCCTGCTTCCTTCAGATGATTTCTTTCTTGAGCCGTTGGGCCAGGAAGTCGATGAATCGCCGCACACGCGACGGCGTTCGCGACCCCGAGGGCCACACGGCGTGCGCCGGAGTCGGTGCCAGCGTGAAGTCGTCGAGCACGACTTCCGCGAGCCCGGTCTCGACGAACTGGCGCACGTAGTAGAAAGGCATCACCGCGATGCCCATGCCACCGAGCGCGGCGTGCATCGTCACGTAGGCATTGTCGGCTTCGAACCCGCCTCGGACGGCAACTTCGTGCGGGGTCCCGTCCTGGGCATGGAAGGTCCATGCGCGAGCATCTTGCGCGGAGGTGCGAATGATGCAGGCATGCCGCTCGAGGTCGGCGGGAGTCTCGGGGCGACCGCGCTGTGCGATGTAGGAGGGCGACGCGATGGCGACGCGTCGTAGCGAGGCAATCTTTCGCGACTTCATCGGCGATGGCGGAAGCGGGCCGCTCCGAATCATGAGGTCGACCCCGCTGCGAGTCGGCTCGGTGAACTCTTCGGAGATGCGGAGGTCGAACTTCACCTCCGGGTGTTGCAACGAGAACTCGCGAATGATCGGAACGACGTGGTGGCCGACGAAGAAGGCGGAGCCCGCCACGCACAGCGTTCCTCTCAACGTTCCCGAGGTGTCGGAAAGATCGGACTCGGCGAGTGCGATCTCGCGAAACGACGCGCTCACGCGTCGGTGAAAGGCGAGGCCCGCCTCGGTAGGCTGCGCCGTGCGCGTGGTGCGGCGGATGAGGAGGACTCCGAGCCGGGCTTCGAGCGCCGAGAGCGATCGGCTGACCGATTGCAGCGACCGATGAAGGCGAGCCGCGGCCCGGGTCAGATTCCCGGTCTCGACGATTGCGATGAAGGCCTCGTAGTCGCCGAGTTTGGCGCCGCTGGACGGGAAATCTTTCATTTCGCGGGAGAATATCGCCAGCGCCTGCAATACCCAAGCCCCCGGCTGACGTCGCAACGGGTGTCTTCAAAGGATTTCTTCGATCCTGTGAACCGGCCCGTCGGCGGAGATCTCGCCTGTCCCTACGGCGAGCAGCCGGTTCAAGAAGGAATATCTGGCGTCAGTCGTCTCGAAGCGCGGCAGCGTCCGAAAATAAGGAGCGCCTGGAGCCCCGTCATTGCGGATGCCCTCGAACGTCATGTGAACGAGGGCGCCGTCGTCGATCTCCAGCGTGATGCGCAGGTCGAGCTCGAGAACACCGTCTGCGCGCTTGATCACCCAGTCGCCGCCGCCGGGGAGCACTTTGCCGCGAAGCCTTTCGCCCTCGAACGAGCCGCCAATGATCGGAAACGTGATGCGCGTGCCGTGAGGCACGGAGCCGATCCCTTGTGGGGATGCCGTGCTCAGCCGGAGTGTCATCAAGGGACGCGTGCGCATGGGGCCTCAGAGAATCTCGGCAATGGTGTAGATCGGTCCGTCGGCGCGCCGGTCGCCACTCGCTACGGCGAGGAGGCGATTCAGGAAGGCGTACTTCGGGTGCCCGGTCTCGAAGCGTGGCGTGGTGCGGAAGTAGTACGCCGCGGGGTCGACGCTCTCGCCACGCGCGAGCGCCGCGATCGCTTCCGGCGGCCCGTGACGAAGCCCGAACGACGCCAGATGGATGAGGGCGCCGTCGTCGGTCTCGAGCGTGATGCGGAGGTCGAGCTCGAGGACGCCGTCTCCGCGCAGCAGCGTCCAATCGCCACCACCAGGCAGCACCCTTCCGCGCAGGAGTGGGCCCTCGAAGTGGCCGCCCGCGATCGTTGCGATCACGCGGCTCCCGTGCGGCACGGCGCCGATCTTCTGCGCGCCGCCGACCGCGACCTGCATCGTCATCAACAAACGTGAGTCCATGCGTCGCTCCTTTCGATTGGCTCAGCCCACTCCTGCCGTTGCGCCGCCGTCGACGTGGAGGATCTCGCCGGTAACGAAGGAGGCAGATTCGAGATAGAGAACCGCATCGACGATGTCCTGCACTGCGCCCATGCGTCCCACGGGATGAATCCTGGCGAGAAAATCGTGCGTGGCCGCTGCGTGCATCGGCGTCTTGACGATGCCCGGCGCGACGGCGTTGGCGCGCACACCCCTCTTCGCGACCTCGATCGCGAGCGACTTCGTGAGTGCGTTCAGCCCGCCCTTGGTCACCGCGGCGAGGCCCGCAGGAACCGAAGCGAGAGGTTGATCGACGAGCGCCGCGGTGATGTTGATGATGTGCCCGCTGTGCTGTGAGAGCAGCTCGGCAAGAACGACCTGCGTGATGTGGAAGAGTCCAGCGACGTTGGTTCCGGTCACCACTTCGAAGTCCTCTTGCGTGTATTCTATGAACGGCCTGGCGACGGAAACGCCAGCGTTGTTGACCAGCGTGTCGATGCGCCCGAAGCGCTTCTTCGCCGCCGCGACGACCTTCTGCGCCGTTGCGCGGTCCCGGATATCGCCGGGGATCGCCAGCACCTGCTCGTCGTCATGAGGCTTGATCGATCGCGACGTGGCGACGATGCCGAATCCGAGCCCGCGGTAGCCCGCGACCAGGCCGGCCCCGATGCCCTGCGATGCACCCGTGATGATTGCCACTCGCTGTGCTTTGACCATGCGAGGGTCATAAGTCGACGCTCGTGCTGCCGGAACGCCATGGTGGTGGAGATACTCTTCCACGCGCCGGAAGAATCCAAACCGCGCAGCAGTATCTCCTTCTGCCGACAGCATCGCAGCGCCGGCAAGCGGGCGGCCAACGCACGCAGGGAGAAACCATCCAGAAGAGCGGCTCCGACCATGTCCTGACCTTGGACGGCATGATCGGCTCCCGCGGCGGCATCGTTCGACGAGATCTGGTGGTAGTGTGCCCGAACGATTTTCGATGGTTGGTGACGCTTGTGTAGGGGCGGGAAGCGTTGGTGAGCCGGTCCGTTCGCGTTGCCAAAAATACGCGCAGCGATGGGCTGCGCTTCTCCGATCGGGACGGCCTCCTGAGCGATCCCGGCGGTGAGTTCATCGGTCTTGCGGGGTGACGGCATGTCCAGACTTCGAGTGCTCGCGTTCAGCATCTCCCTCGACGGCTTCTCCGCCGGCCCCGACCAGAGCGTGGAAAATCCGCTCGGCGACATGGGGACGGAGATCATGGACTGGGTGTTTCCTACTCGGTCCTTCCAGACCATGCATGGTGACGGCGGCGCCGGCGGCGAGACCGGCGTCGACAACGACATGGCCGAGGAGAGCTTCCGGAACATCGGCGCGTGGATCCTCGGCCGCAACATGTTCGGGCCGGTGCGCGGGCCGTGGCCGGACGAGAGCTGGAGGGGCTGGTGGGGCGAGGAGCCGCCGTATCACGTCCCGACGTTCGTGCTCACGCACCACGCGCGAAAGCCGGTCGAGATGAAGGGCGGCACCACCTTTCACTTCGTCACCGACGGCATCGGGTCGGCGCTGCGGCAGGCGAGGGCGGCGGCGGGCGACAAGGACATCCGCCTCGGCGGCGGTGTCGCGACGGTCCGCCAATACCTCGCCGCGCGGCTGATCGACGATCTGCATCTGGCGGTGCGGCCGGTGCTGCTGGGCCGCGGTGAGAGCCTGTTCCACGGGCTCGACTTGCGCGCGCTCGGTTACGTCTGCGAGCGATCCGTCGCGGGCGAGCGCGCCACGCACGTCTTCCTGCGCAAGCGCTGAGGATGCAGTGAAGCTGACGCCGGGGAGAGACGCGGGCCCGCGTCGTCACTTCTGCGGTGTCGCCTTCACGAGTGCCATGGCCACGATCGGGCTCCAATATTCGCGGTAGCGCACGATGCGCCCGTCGCGCGCCTCCACGATCATGACGAAGTTCTGCTCGTACGCCGCGCCGGTGGCCGCGATCGTCGATACGCCGTGCACCTCGCACGAGGCGAGGTCTCGCCCTGTCGCGTGGAACCGTGGAGCGCCAAAGGTGAAGCGCCCGAACTTTCGCGCCACCTTGTCGATGTGCTCGCGAATGGCAGCCTTGCCGTCGAGGCGTGCCGGGATCGGGGTCCCGATTGCATAAGGGAATTCGAGAATGGCGTTTTCGTCGAAGAGCGCGTACCACGCCTCCAGGTCGTTGACGATGCCGATTGCGAGGTGACGCTCGAGCAACTGCAGCGCCGTCGGATGGGGTTCGTTCATTGGGGCGACCCTCCACGGATCCGATTGCGCAACCTGTCTTCCGGCGGCGCCGAGCCCGCTTCAACAAGAAGGCCCGTGTACTTGGCGTTGTCCTGGCGAAGGTGACGGATGGCCTTGTATCCAGGGCTGTCGTACCAGGCCTTCGCCGCCTCCATGGAGGGCCACTCCGCTACCAGCACGCCCAAGGGGTTCTCCCCTTCAAGAACCACGAAAGGCGTATACGCCGCGAGGAGCTTGATGGGCTGACCCTGGAGCGTTGGCCCGATGGAGGCCCAGTACTTCTCGAGCTGGACTCGGTCCGAGACGCTGTGACAGACGTAAACCATGTAGACGGGCATGGTTGCCTCCTGGTTCAGAATGATGTCGGTCCTCCGCTAGGATGGGTA
>Ga0307479_10001863_pt1 | contig 19255 bp, 13 predicted proteins | sample atmos_gasesECM4C_FD_203743 | JGI IMG/M metagenome (GOLD analysis project Ga0307479, IMG submission 203743) | Hardwood forest soil microbial communities from Morgan-Monroe State Forest, Indiana, United States - atmos_gasesECM4C_515 | ecosystem: Environmental > Terrestrial > Soil > Temperate... | reverse complement strand
AAGGATTGAAGGACCGCGTCAATCCCGACGTGATCCTCACCCACCGGCACGACGATGCGCATCAGGACCATCGCCAGGTCAGCCGCCTCGTTTGGAATACGTTTCGAGACCACCTTGTTCTTGAATACGAGATCCCAAAATGGGATGGCGATATGGCAAGACCCAATCTCTATGTGCCCGTCTCGGCATCTGTCATGCAGCGCAAGCTGGATCTGCTGATGGCGCACTTTGGCAGCCAGCGCTCCAAGCAATGGTTCGATGCTGAAACCTTTCTCGGTTTGGCCCGGCTGAGAGGCATGGAATGCCGAGCTAGCGAGCGTTATGCGGAAGCGTTTGTCGCGCGCAAACTCTCGCTGGGCTGATTGGCGGGCGCGCGCTGAGCTGAAGTTGCCGAACACATCCTGCCCGAGTGGGGCAGGAACTTCAGCTCGTCGGCACTAACCGGATGCCACTTTCTTCAAGGGTTCGGCCTTGAGGAGCTCGGCCTTCGCGTCCTCCGGGACTCTCTCCAGCCAGACTTCCCGCCACCAGGCAAAGATGGCTCTTGGGCAAAACAACCTGTTTTCACTGTAGCGCGACTGGCAATACACGCCTTCGAGAATGACCGCAGGCGTCTTCATTCGTTTCAGGTAGCCATTTCGCTCATCGATGAACTTTTCGACGCGGGTTCGCACCCGAAACACCTTTCCGCAGTAGGGAACCATCTCGGCGTCAAAGCCCATTCCGCGATTGTTGGTTCGCTTGTCGATGGTTGCCAGAATTGACTTGTGCGAGCGTACGCGGACGAACTCACCCGGCTGTAGCTGGAGATCGGCTATGGGGGCATCCTTGTCGGTGTCCAAGTCTCCACGGCGCCTTGGAAAGGGCACGCCTCGCCAGAGCGACTGGATCTGGTCGTAGATCCAGCGCGCCGGTCGGCCAAGCTTGGGTCGCCGTGCCATCGTGGCACCGACGAACGCGAAATAGAGGAAACCCCGGAACATCTTGGCGAGTGAAATGTTGCCGGATGCGAGGTCTTCGGCATATTGCCGTGCATCCCACCACTTCAGCGGTTGCGTATAGCTCGGCAGCTCGGTTGCCTGGCAGGCGTACCTCGTGCCTTTTCCTGGGGTTTGTTCGGGTGACTTTGTCGCGTCCCAAACCGCGCGTTCGGTGCACCCGGGTGATATCCTGAAAGACGCCCCGTCGTGTTCGGTCGATGCGGAGTTGTTCTGATCAACCGGCTTGAGCCATGCCTCTTTCCAGAAAATCAGACATGCCGCCTGGCAGCCTCCGTAAGCCTCGCCGTCGCAACGCAGGTCAAGGTGCACCGCGTTTGGAAGGCGGCGTCCGAGCCACTCGTTGGTGATATATCCGGTAACCGTATCGCAGGTCTTGTGGGCGCGCTTGGAAACCTGAAGCCGCTGACCGCACGATTTGAACATCTGCGGCATGAACGGCATTCCGTCGAGACGACCATTCCCGTCGAGGGTCGCGAGGATCTCTTCCTTGCTGCGAACTTGGACCCAATCGCCAGCGCACAGTGTCATGGTTTATCCCTTGTTTTCAAATGGCTTCATCTGTCGAGACGGATACTGCGGCCTATGAGCGGGATCGCTCCTGAAGCTGCGGGATTCCAATTTAACTGATGAAGCTTGCCTCCTAATTGTCTGACTGATAGCACTTCAATAAATAGTTGGCTCTCGTTTTTAAATCCATTGCCGCTTTTGGTTAAGGGTCCAAAATGGCACGGAGCAATACGGGTCTGCTTTCGGCGGCAACCTTCCAGCAGATGGAAAAGACAATCAAATTAACCTAACCGCGAATAATGACAACAGTAATCAAATAATTTAATGGTACTCTGTTTTTCGCTGCCAGTCGTTAAGGGGCAATTCCTTTGAAAATTCTCATTACCGGAAATATGGGCTACGTCGGTCCGCAGGTTGCAAAATATCTGCGCGCACGCCGGCCGAATGCCTCGCTGGACGGCTTTGACAACGCCTACTTCGCGCATTGCCTCACGGGTGCCCCGGTCTTTCCCGAACGATGCCTGGACGAGCAGTTCTATGGCGACGTTCGCGACATATCCCTGGACCTGAGAGGATATGATGCGGTGGTCCAGTTGGCCGCGATCTCGAACGATCCGATGGGCAACCGTTTCCACGACGCGACGCTGGACATCAACCAGAACACGACCGTGTCGCTTGGAAAGGCGGCCGCCGCGGCGGGCGTGAAGAACTTCGTGTTCGCGTCAAGCTGTAGCGTCTATGGCATCGCCGATGGCCCGGCGCGCCGGGAGACCGACCCCGTCAATCCGATCACCGCGTATGCGAAATCGAAGATCGGGGCGGAGCGGGAACTGGCTGCAATCGACACCGACATGACGATCACCTGTCTGCGCTTTGCGACGGCGTGCGGTATGTCGGATCGGCTCCGGCTCGACCTGGTCCTCAACGACTTTGTCGCCTGCGCCCTGAGCCGCGGACAGATCAGCGTGCTGTCCGATGGCACGCCCTGGAGGCCGCTGATCGACGTCGCCGATATGGCGCGGGCGATTGACTGGGCCGTCGACCGTCGAGCCGGCAATGGAGGCCGTTTCCTGACCGTCAATGCCGGCTCGGATGACCGCAATTTTCAGGTGAAGGACCTGGCCAACGCCGTGGCCAGGAGAGTGCCGGGCACCGGTGTGTCCATCAACACGTCCGCGCCGGTGGACAGCCGGTCCTACAAGGTCGATTTCGGCCTGTTCCGGTCGCTGGCGCCCGATCATCAGCCGGTGGTGACGCTGGACCAGTCGATCCAGAACCTGGTGGACGGCTTGAAGAAGATGAATTTCAAGGACGCTGATTTTCGCTCGTCCGACCTGATCCGTCTCAAGGTCCTGCAGGACCACATGGACACGGGCCGGCTCAACGAGAGGCTTGAATGGCGGTGATTTCGTCCGAAGCCCGCGTAGGGGGCTTTGCTCCGCCAGACCGACAGTGATGGAGAAAACCATGGACCTGAGCATTTCGACAGCCGTCGGCGTCACGCCCAAGTGCCGTCATTGCGGCCATGATCTGACACTCACGCTGATCGACCTCGGCCTCTCGCCGGTTGCCAACGACTATGTCGATCCGACGAACTACATGAAGGCAGAGCCGTTCTATCCGCTGGAGACCCTGGTCTGTCGGGAATGCCGTCTGGCGCAGACCCGCGATCTGCTGGCGGCCGCGGATATCTTCCGGGCGGATTATGCCTATTTCTCCTCGCACTCCACGTCGTGGCTCGAGCATGCGCGATCATATGTCGACGACATGGCCGGGCGCTTCAAGCTGGGTCCGGCCTCGCGTCATGTCGAGATTGCGTCGAACGACGGATATCTGCTGCAATACTCGATCAAGAAGGGCATCAGTTGCCTGGGTATCGAGCCCTGCGAAAGCGTGGCGCTGGCCGCGCGCGACAAGGGGATCGAAACCCGCATTGAATTCTTCGGCCGTGCCTATGCGAACGAGCTTCGCGGCGAGGGGTGGTCGGGCGATCTCATCACCGCCAATAACGTGCTCGCCCACGTTCCCGACATCAATGATTTCGTCGGTGGCGTCAAGATCCTGCTGGCGCCAGAGGGGATAGCGACGTTCGAGGTGCAGCACCTCTTGACCCTGATGCAGCGGCATCAGTTCGACACCATCTATCATGAGCACTTCTCCTATCTGTCGCTGATCGCCGGTCAGCGGATCTTCGCCGGCGCCGGTCTGCGTGTCTTCGATGTCGAATTGCCCGAGACCCATGGCGGTTCGATCAGGTTCTTTGTCTGCCACGAGCAGGCGTCGCATCCGGAAAGCCCGAACGTGGCCGATGTGCTGGCGCGGGAACGCGCCTACGGTCTGCATGACGATGCCGTCTACGTGGCGTGGAACGAGTCGGTCAAGGAGACCAAGCGTGCGCTTCTCGAGCTGCTGATCTCTCTCAAGCGCGACAACAAGAAGATCGTCGGCTACGGAGCGCCGGCCAAGGGCGTTACGCTGCTCAACTATTGCGGGGTGAGGACGGATTTCCTTGATTTTACGGTCGATCGGGCCCCCTCGAAGCAGGGGCGCTATATGCCTGGTGTCCGCATTCCGATCCTTCCGCCGGAAGCGATCTTCGAGGCCAAGCCGGATTATGTCCTGATCCTGCCGTGGAACATCAAGGACGAGATCAAGACGCAGATGGCCGAGGTCCGGTCCTGGGGAGGGCGCTTCATCGTGCCGGTCCCCAAGGCGACGATTGAGGAATAGCCGGTCCTGGTCGGCCCTGTGGTATGCTCTGGCCGCCGCGATAAGGCTCGCGACCGGCAAAGCGAAGGATGATCGGCGGCTTCGTACGGAAGAGGGTTTCCTGCCATGAGGTTTGTCGAGCTCGGGCGTTCGGATGCGAGGCTGATCGAGCTGAACGTCCGTGCCGACGACCGCGGCAGCTTCACGCGGACCTGGTGCGCAAAAACCTTCTCCGATCAGGGCATCGACTTCCAGCCGGTTCAGGGCAACAGCTCCGTGACCCGGATCCGCGGCAGCGTTCGCGGAATGCATTTTCAGCGTTCGCCGAGGGCGGATGCCAAGATTGTCCGATGCACGGCCGGACGGATCCATGACGTCATCGTCGATATCAGGCCGAGATCTCCGACGCGGGGCCAGGTCTTTGCCAACGAACTGGGGCCGTCGACGGCGACGATGCTCTACATTCCGGCAGGCTTCGCGCACGGATTTCAGACGCTGGCCGATGACGTTGTGGTCGAATATTTGATGGGGATCGAATACGTCGAAGCGTTGTCAGACGGATTTCGGCACGACGACCCGATGATTGGGATCAAGTGGCCAGAGCCGGTGACGGTGCTGTCGGCCAAGGATGCGGCATGGCCGTCTCTTGCCGATCGAGGCCTCTGGTGAGCCAGCGGAACGCAAGATGCTAGTCAAATCGCAAGCTTCCGCCGTGGACCGGCGGCCCGGCATCGATCTTTACGATCTGATCGGAGAGATGTTTCCGATCAACCGAAGCCTCACGGGCGAAGGCGTCCGCAAGACGCTGGGAATCGTCGCCCGCCATATCGACCTCGATATTCACGAGGTCGAGACTGGAACGGCTGTGCTTGACTGGCACGTGCCGAAAGAATGGAACATCCGCGACGCCACGATCAAGACTCTCGGCGGGAAATGTCTGGTCGATTTTGCCGACAACAACCTTCACGTCCTGGGATACAGCAAGGCGGTGAACGGCGTGTTCAGCCGCGCCGAGCTGGCTCGGCATGTCCACACATTGCCCGATCAACCCGACCTCATTCCATACCGGACTGGATACTACGCCGACGATTGGGGTTTCTGCCTGCCCCACGGCCTCTGGCAAGAGATGAACGACGAGCAGTATCGCGTCGAGATCGATAGCGATCTCTCGCAGGGCTCGATGACGTACGGCGAGTTCGTCGTTCCAGGTGAGACGCGTGGCGAGGTCCTGATCACCTGCCACGTCTGCCATCCGAGCCTTGCAAACGACAATCTGTCGGGAATTGCGATCATGACCGCGCTCGCCCTGCGGCAGTCGAAGCGAAGAGGGCGACTGGGATATCGCTTCCTTTTTCTGCCGGCGACGATTGGCGCGATCACCTGGCTTGCGCGAAACGAAGCGATGCTGGACCGGATCGAACATGGGCTGGTTTTGACGTGTCTCGGAGATAGCGGTCCATTTCACTACAAGCAGAGCCGCAAGGGGGCGACCATCGATCGGGCGGCCGCACATATTCTGAAGCACTGCGGCGAACCGCATGAGATCATGCCGTTCAATCCCTATGGATACGACGAGCGCCAGTTCTGCTCCCCGGGATTTGATCTTCCCGTCGGCTGCCTGATGCGTGGTGTGCACGGTACGTTTCCCGAATATCACACCTCGGCCGACAACCTGGATTTCGTGAAGCCCGAGGCGCTCGTGCGCTCCTACTCCACCCTGGAGGCACTGCTGGATCTGCTGGACGGGAACTCCACCTATCAGCGGGTCGACGGTCGAGGTGAGCCACAGCTCGGCAGGCGAGGGCTGTATCGGGCGATCGCTGGACAAAGCGAGGCCGGTGGTGCGACGCAGATGGACCTGTTGTGGTTCCTCAACCTGGCCGATGGCAAGCACAGCCTTCTGGACATGGCCATCCGCGCCGATGTGCCATTCGCGCGGCTTGAGGCGGCGGCACGGCTCGCATTGGATGCGGGCCTCGTTCGCCTGGTTGCCGCTGCGTGATTCCTGGCATGGATGGCGGCATTTGGCCTCAACGCTGGACGACTCGGAATCCTTATGGGCTGGCTGAGCCGGCGTCATCTGGCCAGGTGATGTAGACCTTACGGTGGTACGGTGCGCGTGAAGCGTTCAGGAGTCCGTCGTTCGCTTGACAGTTTTTCGGCCGGCGGTGGCGGCTACCATTTTCCCTCCCAAAGAAAAATGCTCGGGGCATCGCACCGCCTCGCGCGTGGGCGTCATCTACAAATCTTCCGACAGTGCTTGTGACGTTGATTAATTCCGGGCAAAAATATTTCCGAAGTGACCGACTATTATATTGCCTGGAGGGGGCCCCACGGCTATGGTGTCCGCGATAAATACATTTAATTAAAATTGACGGTGGACGGGGTCTGTCGATTTAATCTCGCCTTTACGTTTGCCCGACGGGCTTGTGACGTCAATTAATTCTGGCTTATTTAATTATCTGTGACTGACCTTGTGGTCTAAAGTCTCATTCATGAATGAAACTATTAACTTGCTAAGTGTGACGACGAATCCCCCGCCCGCGGCCGGAGGTGTGCCCGAACTTTCGATCATCGTCCCCACCTTCAATGAACGTGACAACGTTGCTCTCCTGATCCGCAAGCTGCGGTCGGCGCTCTCGGGCATCGCGTTCGAAGTGATCTTTGTCGATGACAATTCGCCCGACCGCACTTGGCTCGTTGTCCGGGAAGAGGGTGCCCGGGACCCACGCGTGCGTGTCGTCCGTCGGATCGGACGGCGCGGTCTGTCCGGCGCGTGTATCGAGGGCATTCTCGCCAGCAGCGCTCCCTGCGTCGCCGTCATGGACGCTGACCTGCAACACGACGAAACCCAGTTGCCTAAGATGCTTGCTCTCCTACAGCGAGGTGAGGCGGATCTCGTGGTCGGCAGCCGGTACGTCGAGGGCGGGAACGCGGAAAGTTTCAATCGGAGCCGGGCTGGGGCGAGTGCGTTTGCGACCGAGATAGCAAAGGGGTTGCTTCGGGTTCAGATCGCCGATCCGATGAGCGGGTTCTTCATGATCGCTCGTGACCATTTCGAGGCGCTCGCGCCAAAACTCTCGACGCAAGGCTTCAAGATTCTACTGGATGTCATCGCGTCGGCTCACGGCACCTTGAGGACAATCGAAATCCCTTACCGCTTCGGCTCGCGGCTGCATGGGGAAAGCAAACTCGATTCCATGGTGGCGATGGATTTTCTGGGTTTGATCTTGGCTAAATTGACGAATGATGTGGTATCGCTCCGGTTCCTTCTGTTTGCGATGGTCGGAGGGACGGGGCTGTTTGTCCATCTTGCAATGCTCTTCTTTGCGCTGAAGGTTCTCAATCTGCCGTTTGCCGTGGCCCAGGCCGTCGGCGCAGCTGTCGCCATGACTTCCAATTTTCTTCTCAATAATTTTCTTACCTATCGCGATCAGCGTCTCAAGGGTTCTGCGATTCTGCTCGGCTTGTTCGCATTCTATCTTGTCTGCCTCGTGGGCCTGTTCGCTAATGTCGGTGTGGCCTTCTCTATCTACGACCGTCGGCCGATCTGGTGGCTTGCCGGCACGGCGGGTGCCCTGATGGGCGTGGTGTGGAACTACGCTATGTCGGGGTTGTTTGTCTGGCGCAAGCGATGACGCGGCTTGATGGCCGCCCTTAGTATTTGATCGGAAAAAGGGTGCGCGTGAAGTGGAGATACCTCGTCACAATCAGACACTGATCGCACGGGAAGTGGTACGGAATGTCCTGAATGGCAGCGAGCGTTATCTGAGGTCGCCCGTTGCGGCCGCCCTCGTGATTACCTTGGTTGCGACGCTCGTTTGCATTCCGTTCTTGGCAGTCGGCGTACCCAGCGCAGCGTTCGATGCAGAGACTCATGCAGTGTATCAGTATTACTTCAGCCACCAATTCTGGGGTGGAGAGGTATTTCCACGTTGGCTAGCGGGACACAACAAGGGGTATGGGAGCCCCGTATTTGTGATCCAGTATCCATTTCCGTATTTTTTGACCGCGCTGCTCCGTCCCATCCTTTCGTTTGCCCCGACTGCAACGCGGGAAGCTCATGAGCTTGGTGTATACTGCTATCTTGTGGTCCTCGGCTCTGGTTTATCTGCGTGGTTCTGGTTTCGCCATCGCTGCTCGAGTGCGGCGGCTGTCATGGCGTCCCTAATTTACATCCTCCTCCCATTCATTCTCGGGCAGGCACTCTACAGGCGAGCCGCTGTAGGTGAATTGACGTCATTTGTATGGATGCCTCTATTGCTCGCACTGTGTGATCGCGTCTATCCAGTTCGTCTCCATGTTGTCGTTGCGATCGGAGCCGCTTTTGCGCTGCTTGTGTTGAGCAATATTCTCAATGCTCTGATGTTTCTGCCGATTATTATCTTGTACGCGTTGGTCTCGGATCGCCGATCTCTGCTGCCAACGGCTCTGGGTCTGGGATTTGGAGTTGTTGCTGCGGCCTTTTACCTGCTGCCTTTCGCGGCGTACATGAAAAGCTTTGATGGCTCAGGCTTTCTGAACCATCCACAGTTCGAGCTGGGACGCAATTTGCTGCAAGTGTCGTGGGCCGACTTGCATGATCAACATATGTTCGGTGTTTCGGTGCTGCTCATAACTGCGGGGCTCGCTGCGATTGCCTTGTGGGGCACGACGAAGGGCGGTAAAGGCGTCGATCGCGTCATCATGCTTCTAACTCTGGGATTAGGGTCCGCGTTGCTAATTCCAGGTATTGGACCCGCGCTCGTTAGTTTGACCGGCTTGAAAGTGTCTGGCTTTGACTCGAGCGACGCGTATTCAATGAAGCTCCTGTCGACTTCGGTTCTGACAGCGGCTTTAGGGATGATTGCGTACTGCAGCATCGTTGGCAGAAAGATGATGCATGTAGAGCGCTTCCTGTTCCTGGCTTCATGTGTCGTTTTCGTTCTTATGACACCCTGGAGTGCCCTGCTCTGGAGGGTAGTGCCGGGATTATCGGTTATTCAGTTTCCATGGCGGCTTTGTGCTGTGCTGACTGTGCTTGCTGCCGGCCTTGTGGCAAGCGCGATAGATGAATGCTTGCGAGACGTCCGCGATGATGGGCGCAAAGCGTTGCTAGTTCCGATCATCTCGTTTGCATTTGCAGTGATTGTGGCGGGGGCCTTTGTTTGGCGGGACGATGTGCCATGGCGCAGGTTTAGTGCGCCGCAAATTGTCGCAGAGCGGCAAGTGGACATGGCCTATGTCACATATGTTCCCCGTCGCAACCTGGCAGCGTTCGCGCGGCTGGTTGGAACATCTCCAGACACCTACGATGTTGCTCCGACCTCCGCGGAAGAAGGGGTCCGCACGGAGTTTGTGGCAGGCAAAGGAGTTGTTTCTGTAAGACGACAGAGCCCCAGGAGATTGCTCGTTTCTGTCAAGAACGATGAAAATGCGCGATTGCAGATTGGCCAGTTATATTTTCCGCTTTGGAAGCTTGTTCCTGAAGAAGGTTCGCAGCATGGGCCGAGACTGGAGGTCTCGCCCGAAAATCTCATACAGGTTTCGTTACCTCCAGGCGAACATAGCTTTGAGTTGGTGTTTGATGGTGGCTTGCCCGAGAGGATCGGCGTGCTCATAAGTCTGGCTTCGATTGCTGCCGCCCTGGCCGGATTGTCGTTCGCTGGCGCGAGATCGGGCATGATCTGGAGAAAGTATCGCACCGGCAATGGAGCTTACTCACACTCAGCCGGCGCGCCGCGGGCCGACGACGCATTGCAGCGACGGATAGTCTCTGCGTCGGACTAGGCATTCTCCTGATTTACGGCTTGGGACTGAGGAAGGCATCGGCAACTTCGATGCTCTTGCGGGTCCTGGTTGCATCGACGATCCCCCGCGTTTGCAAGGATGAGAGCTGGCAAAGCTCTTGGATTGTTTGCTTCGTTCGGTAATGCGACCTATTCATCTTATCTGTTGCATTTTCCGATTCGGCTTGTTTTAGCGGTGCATGCCGTAAGCGGCGATCGCTCCATCTTCTTCAATCCGTTGGTGCTGTGCGGATACGTTATAGTTGTGATAGAATCAGGGATCGCAACGTATCATTTGTTTGAAATGGCGGCGCGGAGGAGGATAAGAGAGTAGGTAACAGTGCCCGAACTTGTCGTGATGAACTCCCGCGATGGGATGTAGCCCGGCGTGGGTGACGTACAGCCCTCGTCCGCTTGATCGGGCGGCGCGAGAGTCGTGATGCCCTGGCTTGAAGATGATTTCGCGGCGGGGGGACATCTTGGAGTCTGAGGTGAACGGGTTTGACGACGACAAGTGAGGTATCAATGGACACGCAAGACGGTAAGCCGCGTGTGCTCATTTTTTCGCTTAGAAATATTTTCGGGAAAGCTCTCAATCGGTGTCCTCACTATGAGTTCGAAGACATCATTTGCGAGATTGACTCTGCCGAGCTGTTGGCGCCCACGGTCGACCCTTCGAGCAGGCGCGCCAGCTTTGCCACGCGGCTGGCTTATCATGCTCCTGTCGTGTTGAATCCGGGTATCCCGGCAATATCGGCCAAAGGACCTTACGATATCCTGTTTACGATCTGCGGATTTCCGCAGGATTTGATCATGTTTGATGCCGTCAGCAATTTGAGAGATGTCTGCAGAACATCGGTATGCTTGTTGGACGAACTCTGGGCCAAGGACATCGTCATACATCGCCATTTCCTGCCCATCCTCGCCAAATTCGATGTCGTGATGCAGTACCACAGTCAAACGGTGAAACCGCTCGGCGAGCGCATTGGACGGAAAGTTGTTTATTTGCCGCCAGGCGTGGACACCATTTCGTTTTGTCCTTATCCGGACCCGCCCGCGAGAGTCGTGGACGTATATAGCATCGGGCGTAGATCGAATGTCACGCACCAGAGACTTCTAGACATGGCCCGGGAGAGCGGCCTGTTCTATCTCTATGACAGCATTGGCGGGAGCCAGGCCATCAACTCCGGGGAGCACAGGGCTCTTTTCGCGAACGTGGCCAAGCGGAGCAGATATTTTCTCGTCAATCCAGGGAAGATCGATGCACCGGATGAAACGGGTCGTCAGGTCGAGTTTGGCTACAGGTACTTCGATGGAGCCGCATCCGGAGCCATCATGTTGGGAGAAATCCCGAACAATGAGGTTTTTCCGAAACTGTTCGACTGGCCTGACGCTGTGATCCCTCTGCCCTACGATTCAAACGACATCGACATGGTCATCAAGGAGCTCGACCGAGACCCGAAACGTCAGGACAGAATACGGCGAACCGGCGTAGCCCAGGCTTTGCTGCGACATGACTGGGTGTATCGCTGGGAAGCGATTCTTGGCGCCGTCGGTCTCGAGCCGACGCAGGGGGCGCTGGAAAGGAAGCATCGTCTTGGAAAGCTGGCGCAGGCCGTGATTGGCGCGTAAATTTAATGCATTAACTAATTTAATGAGATAATAATTAATGCGACGATTGTGGATTTATCCCTTGTCTCGATCGGGTGGCGACGTCATAAGTCCAATTATTGGCGACTGTTCCCAAATTGCAGTGTCCGACCGTCAAGCGGTCGTTTTCTGCCTGAACGAGGGCGATTAACCAAGCATGGCCGAAGGGGTCGCAGTTTATTTCGAGGACCACAGGGAATCGAAGGACCTGGGGCGTCGCGCGTTGCGCGGCGGCATCGTCTCCGTCGTCATTCAATATGGTAACGCTGCTCTCCAGATCGCCGCAGCCATCATCTTGGCGCGGCTGTTGGCGCCGGAGGATTTTGGATTGGTGGCGATCGTCACGGTATTGACGAGCTTTGCGCCATTGCTCATCGATTTTGGTCTCCTCGACGCTACGGCTCAAAGAAGCAAGATAACGCCAGCCCAGGTCAGTGGCCTCTTTTGGGTCAGCAGCGGGATTGGGCTGGCAGTTGCAGTGGTTGTGGCCGGCTGCAGCCCACTGATTGCATGGCTATTCGGCGAACCGCGGCTGCAACCGATCGCGCTGTGCATCGCGGTCACTTTCGTGCTGTCGGGACTGTCGAATCAACACATGGCGCTGTTACGACGCACGATGCGGTTCGGCAGAATTGGCCAAATCCAGCTTTTCGGCACGCTGGCGGGGACCGCCGTTGCCGTCGTCGTCGCAATTTGCGGCTACGGCTACTGGGCGCTGGTGTTGCGGCCGATTACGACCTCGTTCTGCGTTGCTTTCGGAGCCTGGTCTGCATGCCGGTGGAGGCCTGGAGCTCCCGTCTTCGACAGTGAAGTGAAGTCGATGGTCCGCTTTGGGCTGCATGTGGTGGGTTTTACGGTCGCATACACCCTGTCGAGAGCCGTGGACCGGATAGCGCTGGGCTTGTTCTACCGGCCCGCGCAGGTTGGCTATTACCAGAATGCCATGAATTTGTATGAGAACTCGATCTATTCCGCGCTCAATCAGATGCACGCCGTCGGAAGCTCGGCCCTCAGCAAGCTTCAATCCAATCCGGCCGCCCTTCGCCAGAAATACGAAGCCGCATTGTCGATGCTGGCTTTCTTCCTGATGCCCTTGGCGTCGATCCTTTCGGTTACGGCAGAAGATCTGACGGTCATCTTGCTGGGGGAAAAGTGGCGGGCGGCCGGCTCGCTCCTGAGCATCATTGCGTTGCGCGGCATCTCGCACGTCGTTGAAGGCTCGCAGGGCTGGCTGCATCTTTCCATCGGCAGAGCGGATCGCTGGCAGAACTGGGGAGTTGTCTCTCTGTTGGTCCAAGTCGTGGCGGTACTCGGAGGTTTGCCTTTTGGCACATCGGGGGTCGCCGTGGCGGTGGTCCTGGCAAACTCCCTCATTGCCCTCCCGTCGATCACCTATGCGGGCCGTCCGATAGGCATTGGCGCCCCACTCGTGATCCGGGCCGTGGGCCCGCAGCTGATCGGCGCAATCGGCACCGCGGCTTTGGGCTGGTGGCTGCAGACGGAGCTTCTCGGCCATTATTCCAGCTTTGCGCGGATCTTCGTGTCGGGCGTATTCTGCATCTGCATTTACCTTGCCATTGTTGTCGGCTTGTTTCGGCTGATCGAGCCGATTAGGGTCGCAGGCACGATCGTGAAGGATTTAATGGGGAAGCGATAGCGGCAGGTTGAAACTGGTGCGCGCAACGGTTTTTCGGCACTGATCTTCTGTGATTTCGTCCATGATTTAATTATCTGTGATTTAATCGTCCGCGCCGTCGGTCGCTGATCCTCAGCTGATAGTCGACCGGACCATGCCCGTCATTAGGATGCTTGATGTTTACCTCCCTGCGAAGACATACTGAGTTCCTTGCCTCCACCATGATCCGGCCCGGTGCATCCGACAGTCAAATGTGTGGGGCTGGGTAGCCTCCAGGTGCGCCCTCTACACCGCTCCATGGCGGGCGGCAGAGTCGGATCCATGAACCCGCAGCGCCTCAACATCCTCAGCGTTTCCCAGATGCCGGCGAGCCCTCCGCGCTTCGGAGCCCAGGCGCGGATGCACGGGCTGATGACCCAACTCGCCCGACACCATGACCTGACGGCGGTGATGCTGGTCGACGAAGAGTTCGACATCGAGGAGTGTCGCCGGGCCATGCAGGTCTACTGTCGCGAAGCCGTGCTGGTTCCAAATCCTCGCGGCCGGGAAGGCGTTGCCAAGCGGCTGCTGCAAGTGCGCTCCCTGGTCTCCACCCGGAGCTTCGACCGGCTGCGGGTCACGGTGCCGGCACTGCAGCAGGCGCTGGATCGGGTCCTGCGCGCCAGACGGTTTGACGTCGTCAACCTGGAATTTCCATACCTTGGCCACTGCGTCCTGCGCCAGGCTCCGCCCGGCGAAAAGCTGCCGCCTCTGGTGGTGGATTCGCACGAGATCGCCTACGACTTGGCCCGGCAGTTCGCTGTCGCCGGCGCAAACTCGGGCCGTCGCCTCTACGCCAATGCGAACTGGCGCAAGCTCAGGCGCGAGGAACTCGGCATCTATCGCGAGGCCGACGGGGTCTATCTATGCAGCGTCGAGGACGAGCAGCGTCTGCTCGACCAGATCCCGGAGGCGCGCACCGTGGTCATTCCCAATGCGGCTGATGTCGATTTCTACCAACCGCGCCCGACGGACCCGCCGCCGGACGGCCGCACCGTGGTTTATTTCGGGCTCCTCTCCACGGTCCCCAACATCGATGCCGTGATCCACTTCGTCCAGGATATCTGGCCGCGCATTGCCAAGGCGAACCCCGAGGCGCATTGCAAGATCATCGGTGGCCGGCCGCCGCCGTCACTTTTGGCGCTCGCGGGGCCGCGGGTCGAACTGACCGGCTTTGTGCCGGACCTGCGGCCGCACCTTGCCGCGGCCGCGGCCGTGGTCGTGCCGCTGCGGCTGGGCGGCGGCACTCGCCTCAAGATCGTCGAGGCCATGGCGATGGGCAAGGCCATCGTCTCAACCACGTTGGGCGCGGAGGGGATCGAGGCCGTCTCCGGGCGCGATATTCTCATCGAGGATCAGCCTGTGGCGTTCGCGGATGCGGTTAACCGGCTGCTCGCGGAGCCCGGCTTGGCGGCGCGCATCGGGCAGTCGGCGCGGCGACAGGCTGTGGATCGGTACGCCTGGAGCGCGGCGGCCCAGGCGCTGGAGGGCTTCTACCGCCGGATCCTGGAGGTCGGTTCATGAAAGCGGCGCTCATCGGAGCTGGACAGATCGCGCGGCAGCATCTGGCCTGTCTGAAGACCCTGCCGGGCGTCGAACTGGCCGCCATCTGCGATCTCTCGCCCGCCACGGCGGAGGCAGCCGCCGAGCGCTACGGCATCTCGGCCTGGTTCACCGACCACCGCGCGATGCTGGAGAAGGCGCGGCCCGACGTCGTGCACGTCACCACGCCCCCGAACTCCCACTTCCGGCTGGCTATGGACGCGCTCGATGCCGGCGCCCACGTCATCGTCGAGAAGCCGGCGACCTCGACCTTGGAGGAACTGGAGACGTTGGCCCGGCGCGCCAAGGAGGTTGGCCGTCACCTCGTCGAGGACTACAACTACCTCTTCAACCAAGCGCCCCAGGAGATCCTGCGACACATCGAGTCCGGCCAGTTCGGAGCGGTGACGCATGTCGAGGTGCTCATCGGTCTCGACATCCTCGGCCCCGGCGGCTTCGCGGATCCCAACTCGCCCCACCCCGCGCTAACCCTTTCAGGCGGCGCGATTGCCGACTTCTTGCCTCACCTGGCGTCACTGGCGCATCTCTTTGTTGGTCCGCAGCGGACCGCAAAGACAGTCTGGACCAAGCGCAAGCCTTCGCTGCTGCCGTTCGACGAATTCCATGGCGTCGTGAACGCCGAGCGCGGCACCGCGGCCCTCGGCTTCAGCGCCAGCTCGCAGCCGGACGCCTTCTGGTTGCGGGTCTATGGCGAGCGGATGCAGGCGACCGCCAACCTGTTCGAGACGCGGCTCACCTTCGACGGTCCACGCAATGTGCCGAAGCCGCTGCGCCCCTTTTTCAGCGGCCTGGAGGAAGGCAAGGCCATCCGGCGCGCTGCGCTGGCGACACTCCTGCGCAAGTTCAAGGGGCCGGGGGCGTATGAAGGGCTGTGGGAGCTCTTGGCCCGGACTTACCGGGCGCTCGCCGAAAAGTCCGTCTTGCCAGTCACCGTCAGCGATGTCCTGGAGGTGAACCGGATGGTTGAAGCCCTCAAACCGACGGAGCAGCGGCCATGAGAGCCCTCGTCACTGGCGCCAACGGATTCCTCGGGCGGCACGTGGTCAGCGCATTGCTGGCGCGGGGCATGGACGTCCGTGCCATGGTGCGTCCCGCCACGGGTCTGGAAGCGATCGGCTGGCCGTCCTCAGTGGAGATCTTCAGGGCCGACCTGCGCACCTCACGCGAACTCCCGCGAGCCTTTGAGCGCGTCGACGTATTGATCCATCTCGCGGCGGTGGTCTCCGGAGGGGAGGACGCGCAATTCGCCGGAACCGTGGTCGGCACCGAGCGGCTGCTGGACGCCATGGCTAGCAGCACCTGCCGGCGGCTGGTGCTGTGCAGCAGCTTCTCGGTCTACGACTACAGCTCGACCGACCGGACCCTCGATGAGGGCTCGCCGCTCCACCGGGTGCCGGACGTCTACAGCCTCAGTGGCTACAGCATCGCCAAATGGTGGCAGGAGCGGGTGACGCGACGTTTCGTCGAGAAGCAAGGCTGGGACCTTACCGTGCTCCGACCCGGCTTCATCTGGGGACGCGATCACGGCTACCTGGCCGCGCTGGGGCTGCAGCTTGGGCGGCATCACCTCGTTATCGGGCCGCTGACTCGCATCCCGATGACCCACGTGGAGAATTGCGCAGACGTCTTCGCCCTGGCGGCGGTGGACCCGCGAGCCCGCGGCCAAACCTTGAATGTAGTCGACGGCCCCGGCGAACGCATCTGGAAGTATCTTTCCGACTACATGAGCGGCAGCGGTGAGCCGGGCTGGCGCCTGCCCATTCCCTACTGGCTCGCCAGCGCGGCCGTGCGGCTGGCCTTCGTCACCGTATTCAGGCGCGCCACCAAAGTGCCCGCTATCCTTACCCCCCGCAAGTTCGATGCGATGCTCAAGCCGCTCCGGTTCGAGAACCGCAGGTTGCGGGAGACGCTGGGCTGGACACCGCCGCTCGATTACACGCAATGCCTGGCGCGGACCTACGGTCCAGTGCCGCCGCCCGCTGAGGCGCCGGTTCCTTGGCGGTCTGGAACAGCCGCTTCAACCTGAGGAGCCGCTTCTTGAAGAGCTCCTGGTTCGGAGGTCGAATCTCCCATGAAGCGCCCGTCATCTCTTGCTCCGTGGCCCCGCAGGTGCCTGAACGTGCTGTTTGCGGTGACTAGAAGACCGAGATACGTGCGTCGCGCATGCGAAATCTGGGGATCAACCACAGCATGAGCTCCCGGCGGCCGAGATGGGGCTTGATGTTGATCGTGGTCGCATTGGCCGCGGCAGCCGTCGTTGCAGTTGTCTCCGTTTGGGAGCCGATCTTACGAGCTGCAGGACGGGTGCTTGTCATCGACGAGCCGGTTGCGGCTGCCGACATCATCGCGATATCGCCTGATTCCGGCGGCGCGGGGGCGCTGCAAGCGGCGGACCTCGTGCATAGCGGCATCGCGACGCGAGTTGCGGTCTTTACGGACCCTCCGAGTGGAGAAGATTTCGAGTTCATCCGCCGCGGGCTCCCGTACGAGGATTTGGCGGCAAGGCAGATCCGGCAGCTCGGATGGCTCGGCGTGACCGATGTCATGCAAATTCCCCGAACCGAAGCTGGAACCGAAGGTGAGGGTCAAGTTCTTGCGCCATGGTGCGACCAGCAGAAGTTCCGGTCCGTTGTGTTCGTGGCAGCTAAAGACCACTCCCGACGAATACGCCGGGTACTCGATCGAGAAATGAAAGGCCATCCGACGCGCGTCACGGTTCAAGCTGAACGCTACTCGAGTTTTGATCCGGACCGATGGTGGGAAACGCGCGGCGGCATTCGGACAGAAATCATTGAGCTCGAGAAGCTCGTGCTCGATGTCGTTCTGCATCCATTTTCATTTTGACGCCGAGCGTTGCGAAGGAATGCATGTCGTTGCGCGGGCCGTGGTGACGGGCTGAAAAAAGGACCTAGTCGATGTGTGGCATTGCCGGGATCATTGGGCGACTGGACGAAAAGAACCGCGCTGCGCTGGAGCGGATGAAAGACGCCATGGTCCACCGCGGCCCGGATGCAAGCGGAACGTGGGTCTCGGCACCGGACGCTCGCGGCTGGGGCACGCTACTGGCGCACCGCCGGCTCTCGATCCTCGACCTTTCGCCCGCCGGCGCTCAGCCGATGACGGACCCGGTGACCGGGCACGTGGTGGTCTTCAACGGCGAGATCTATAATTTTGCCGACCTGCGGCGGCGCTTGGTGGCCGAGGGGCAGGAGTTCAATTCCACCGGCGACACCGCGGTGATGTTGCGCGCGCTCGGCTTGCACGGGCCGGACGCGGTGAAGTGGTTGCGCGGCATGTTCACGTTTGCCTGTTGGGACCCGAAGCAGCGCCGGCTCCTGCTCGCGCGGGATCCTCTCGGCATCAAGCCCCTCTATTTGGCACGGGCTTCGGATCCCAATGCAGGCTGGTCGGTGGCCTTCGCTTCCGAGCTTCGTGCCCTGTTGGCCTCCAACCTGCTTGGCACTCCGCGTCTCGACCCGCAGGCCGTCGCCAGCGGCGTGTGGAACGGCTTCGTGGCCGGCCCGGGTACGGTAGTCAGAGGCATCGACCTTCTCTCGCCGGGCCGGCTGATCGAGTTCGATGGCGCCGGCAAAGAGATGCGCGATGAGGACTTTTGGTCCATCCCTGACCGCGCGCCCGATCCGACCATGGACGAGGACCAGTTGGCCTCCGTCCTGGAGGAGGGACTGAGGCTGCACCTTGCCAGCGACGTGCCGCTCGCGGTCTTCCTCTCCGGCGGCATCGATTCGTCAGTCATGGCCAACCTGGCCCAGCGCGCGGCCCAGAGCCCCATCCACACTTTCACCCTCGCCTTTGAGGAGCAGGAGCTCAACGAGGGGCCGATCGCGAGGCGGATCGCCGCCGCCATCGGTACCCAGCACCATGAGGTCGTGCTGTCCGAGCAGCACTTCGTCGAGAACCTGGAAGCGGCGCTGGACAGCCTGGACCAGCCGACCTTTGACGGTCTCAACGCATACTACATGTCGCAGGCCATCCGCTCCGCCGGCTTCACCGTGGCGCTGTCGGGTACCGGCGGCGACGAGCTCTTCGGCGGCTACGCCTCCTACCGCGACCTGCCGGTGTTGCAGCGCTGGTCCCGACGCACCACCTGGGTGCCGGGCAACCTGAATGTCGCCGCGGCCGAGCTTGCGTCGCGGTTCTTGTCTCACTCCGGCAAGACCGTGCCGCCTCAGACCCGCTGGGCCAAGCTCCCCGAGATGGTCCGCCGCGGCGACGATCTTCTGGCACTCTACCAACTGGCCTACGCGCTCTTCCTTCCCGGATTCCAACGTGAACTCCTGGCGCCGGGCTTTGCTGAGGCGCTGGCCGACGGACTTGCTCCGGCCATGCGCCAGCGGATCACCGCGGAGACCCGCGCCCGC
>Ga0307479_10001861_pt1 | contig 19262 bp, 15 predicted proteins | sample atmos_gasesECM4C_FD_203743 | JGI IMG/M metagenome (GOLD analysis project Ga0307479, IMG submission 203743) | Hardwood forest soil microbial communities from Morgan-Monroe State Forest, Indiana, United States - atmos_gasesECM4C_515 | ecosystem: Environmental > Terrestrial > Soil > Temperate... | reverse complement strand
GCGGGCCTGTGGGTCTTGCTGCGGCGATTGCGATTCGAAGGAAGGGCTTTGGGGTGATCGTTGCCGATGGCGTGAATCCCCCGATTGACAAGGCGTGTGGCGAAGGGTTGATGCCGGATACGATCGCAGCTCTGCGGACGCTTGGCGTGGCCGTGAGCGACGCGGATGGATATGCGTTCCGGGGAATTGGATTTATTGACGGCAAGTCGAACGTAAATGCCAGTTTCCCCGGCGGGCATGGCATCGGTGTGCGCCGGACAGTATTGCATCAAAAGCTCGTGGAACGGGCAACGGCCTGCAGAGTCTCCCTCCTGTGGAACACACCGGTGATGGGAATCTGCGCTGACGGCGTCGCGGTAAAGGGAGGTGTGGTGCGGGCGAAGTGGATCGTTGGCGCAGACGGCAGCAATTCACGGGTGCGAACGTGGGCTGGGCTCGATGCGCATCGAGAACACAAGCACCGGTTCGCCATCCGCCGGCATTACCACGTGAAGCCCTGGACGGATTGCGTAGAGATTTACTGGGGGCCGAAAGCACAGGCGTATGTCACCGCGGTGGGGAAGGAAGAGGTTTGTGTCGTGATCCTCTCGCACGAGCCGCGCGTTCACCTGGAAATGGCGACGCGGCAATTTCCGGAACTCGCTTCGCGATTGGATGGGGCGGAGCCGGTGAGCGCAGATCGCGGAGCGGTCACGGCCATGCGCAGCTTGAAGCGAGTTTGTCACGGCCGGGTGGCGCTTATTGGCGACGCGTCCGGCGGCGTGGATGCCATCACCGGCGATGGTCTGTGTTTGGGCTTTCATCAAGCCGGGGCGCTTGCGGAAGCTTTGCATGCGAATAATCTTGCAGCCTACCAAGCCGCGCACCGCCGTCTGGCTCGGCGTCCTCGCCTCATGGCGCGTCTCCTGTTGTTACTGAACGGGCGGCCTGCGTTGCGCAGCCGCATCCTGCGAGCCCTTTCGGGCGAACCGGATATTTTCGAGCGGCTCCTGGCCACGCATGTGGGTGAAACCTCGCCGGGGCGCATGGCGGCCACGTGGGCGCTCCTTGGCTGGCGATTTCTGGCGGCTTAAACAGGAGAACCGCACGTCAAACGGGCAACCGCAACCTGGCTTCGCAGCCGCGGGCGTCGGTGCGATTCTTCAAGGTAAGTTCACCGCCGTGGGCTTCCGCAATTTGGCGGCTGAGGACGAGGCCGATGCCGGAGCCACCGGGTTTCGTAGTGAAAAAGGGAACAAAGAGATTCGCAGTATTGGTGATCCCCGGTCCTTCGTCGCGAACCCACACGTCAAGCTGGGACGCCTCGCGCGACCATCCCACCTCCACGCCGCCTCCAGTTTCCAGCGCGGCATCGACGGCGTTGCGGATGAGATTGATCAAGAGCTGCTCCAATTGATCGGCGTCCGCGGAGATTTCTACAGCAGGCCCTTCCACGACCCGGACTTGAATGCGGTTCGCAAGTTTCGCTACCCGCGCAATCCACTCGGGAACCTTCATCCGAGCCAGTTTTGGCTGCGGCAAGCGCGCGAGACGCGCGTATGCGGCCATGAAGCGGGCCAGCGCCTCGGTGCGGGAACGGATAATCCCGAGTCCCTGGCGAAGGTCCTCCAAGATGGCGTTGCCCGGCTCGTTCTGCAATTCAGACGCTTTGATGGCCGACTGAAGTCCGGCCTCAAGGCCCTGCGCCACGGACTGGATCGGCGCGAGAGAGTTGTTGAGTTCGTGGCCAAGAACACGGATGAGGCGCTGCCAGGCTTGGCGCTCCGCGTCGCGCAAGGTGCGGCTGAGGTCGCTCAGGACGATCAAATGATGAGGCAGACCACCCTGGCGAAAAGAGCCACGGCGCATACCCCAGCGTCCTGAGCCGCCAGCAAAATTTAATTCCATCGTACGAGTAGATTCGCCCTCCAGACAGGCGGCCAAGCCAACCTCATCGGCAGTGAAACCCAGAAGCCGTTCGGCAGGCCTGGCCAGCAGGCGCTCACCGGCGCGATTTACCAGGCGAAGCTTCGTTTCGTTGTCAAAAGTGAAGATGGCGACATCGATCTCTTCCATCACGGTGCGCAACAACGCGCTGGCTTCGAGGGCGCCGAGGCGTTGCTGACGAAGCGTCTCGCTGAGCGCGTTTACTTCGATCATCACTTCGCCCATGGCATCTTCGCGGCTGGCGCCTCGGGCGCGGACGGAGAAATCTTCCTCACGCAGCGCTGCCAGAAGGTTCGAAAGTGTTTGCAAAGAGAAAACGACGCGGTGGCGAAGCGAGAGCGCGAAACCCAGCCAAAAGCAAACGATCAACAGCGTCAAGGTCCAGGCGGTAGAAGACGAATAATTGCCTGTCCACAGCAGGAGGAGAGCAATGAGCGAACCAGGGAAGCCCGCTGCCAACGCCAGAAGCTGGAGCCGGCGTTCGTAAGACAGCCGCTTCATTCGAGACCGTATTTTTGAAGACGGCGGTAGAGCGCGCTGCGGCTCAACCCCAGCGCTTTGGCAGCTTGGCTTACATTGCTATCGTGGCGCGCCAGCGTGCGCTGGATGAGATGGCGTTCCACTTCGTCCAGACTCATCTCCTCGAGGCGCGGCGAGCCCGCCGGAGCCGCAGCGCGCAAGCCGAGATCCGCGGCATGAACCAGCGGACCCGTGGAGAGCAGCACGCCGCGTTCGACCGCATGATCCAACTCGCGGACGTTTCCAGGCCAGGGATGCTCGCGAAGGAGTTGCGTGGCCGCCGAGTCAAACCCGGAAATGGTTTTGCGATAACGCTGGGAGTAACCTCGCAGGAAATGGTGAGCGAGGAGAAGAATATCCTCGCGGCGCTCCCGGAGAGGCGGCAGATGAATCTCGATGGTGTTCAGACGAAAAAGGAGGTCCTGCCGAAAGCGCCCTGCGGTTGCTTCGGTGTTTATGTCGGAGTTGGTTGCGGCCAAGACGCGAACGTCAACACGGCGGGTGGCTGAGGAGCCGACGCGCTCGAGTTCACCGGTTTCGAGAACGCGAAGGAGTTTTGCTTGCAAATTTAGGGGCACATTGGCGATTTCATCGAGAAAGAGCGTGCTGCCCTCGGCGAGCTCGAAGCGACCGACGCGGTCCGCGCGAGCATCCGTGAAGGCGCCTTTCACGTGGCCGAAAAGCTCGCTCTCAAAAACTCCCTCGGAGAGACCTCCGGCATTCACGGTGACCATTGGCCGACTCGCCCGCGTCGACGAAGCGTGCAGCGTTTGGGCCACGACCTCCTTGCCTGTGCCGTGCTCGCCCGTGATGAGCACGTTTGCGTCCGACGGGCCGATGCGTCCGATGAGATCGAGTACCGGCTGCATCACGGCAGACTCGGCAATCATGGCGGGTCGCGATTCGGAGCGGAGAAGGCGATTTTCCGCTTCCAGGCGCGAGGCTTTGCGAAGCGCCTGGCGCAGTTCAATCTGGGTGCGAATGATGGCGAGGAGACGATTGTTTTCCCAAGGCTTGGGAATGAAATCGCGGGCGCCCCGGCGCATCGCCTCCACGGCGATTTCCACGCTACTCCAGGCGGTCATCACGATGAGCGGAAGGGTGCTGTCAATCATCTGGATGCGGCTGAGGAGATCCAGCCCTTCCTGTCCTGAAGTGGTATCGCGGGCGTAATTCAAGTCCATGAGAACGGTATCGAACTCACGCGATTCTATCGCTGCAAGGGCTTCCGCGGGAGACGCGACGGCGTGGGTCTCATAGCCCTCTCTTTTGAGCAAGAGGCGAAGTGCGTCGCGAATGTCCGCCTGATCATCGGCGAGAAGGATACGATGGGCGTGGTTGGGATTCGTTTTCATTCCGATCGCAAGGGCAAGCCTTGGCTCATGATTTATCCTGCGTGAGCTGTGGCGGTGGTTTCGCTGACGATCCAGCCGTCCTTCAACTGAATAACGCGGTTGCCATAGGCCGCGTTTCTCTCCGAGTGCGTAACCTGGATGATCGTTGTGCCGGCTTCGTTCAATCTTTTGAAGAGCTGCATGATCTCCTCGCCCTGCGCGGAATGAAGATTGCCGGTAGGTTCATCGGCGAGAATGAGTTTTGGATTCTGGATGACGGCGCGGGCCACGCCTACGAGCTGCTGCTGACCGCCGGAAAGTTGATTGGGGAACAGGTCTTTCTTGCCGACGATGTTGAAACGGTCTAGCGCGTCGCACACGAGGCTGGTGCGTTCTTTGCTAGGGACGTTTTTGTAGGAGAGTGGGATTTCCAGGTTTTCAAAGACCGTCAGATTGTCGATCAAGTGGTAGCTCTGAAACACGAAGCCGATGTTGGCCTTGTGCAGTTCGTTGCGTTTCTTGAGGTTCAATTTATGAACGGGCTGATCGAGGAAGTAGTATTCGCCGCTCCATGCACCGTCCAGCATGCCGATGATGCTGAGCAGTGTGGATTTTCCCGCACCGGAAGGACCCATAATGGTGACGAACTCGCCCGGATTGATATCGAGGTTGATGCGGCGGAGAAGAAAGAATTTGTTCGGGCCGGCTTCGATTGCTTTTTCGAGATTTCGCAGCTGAATCAGCGATTCCAAGTCAATCTCCGATCACAGAAAAACATTGCATCCGTGCCGCAACGCCTGCTGCGGGTCCACGCGCGACGCGCGGGCACCTCGCCGGGCGAATTTCCTGCCGCAGTTTACCGCGCCGGGTTTCTTGCTGTTCAGGCGTGCGCTTCCTGGGTTTCTTCGACCACACGGCCGTCAAAAAGATGAATGGTACGTTCCGCGAAGTTGGCGTAGCGCTGGTCGTGCGTGACCATGCAAATCGTCGCGCCGTTGCGATGCAAGTCGCGCAACAGTTCCATCACGGCCTCGCCGTTCTTGGAGTCCAGGTTGCCCGTCGGCTCGTCGGCCATCAGGATCAGCGGATCGCCAACGAGCGCACGCGCCACCGCGACACGCTGTTGCTGACCGCCCGAAAGCTGCGAAGGGTAATGGCGCAGACGGTGGGCCATGCCCACGCGTTCGAGCGCATGCTGTACCTTTTGCTTGCGTTCGGCGGCGCCCGTGCCGCGATAAGTCAGCGGGAGCTCAACGTTTTCGTAGACGGTCAGGTCGCCGATCAAGTTGAACGCCTGAAAAATGAAGCCAATTTCGCGGTTGCGAATCCGCGTGCGTTCGCTGAGAGTAAGATTCGCAACCGGCTGTCCATTCAGCCAGTAACTGCCGGCGCTCGGGGAATCCAGGAGCCCTAGAATGGAGAGCAGCGTCGATTTGCCGCACCCCGAAGGTCCGGCAATCGAGATGTACTGACCTTTCTTTATTTCCAAATGAATTTCCGAGAGCGCGTGGGTTTCCACCTCGTCCGTGTAGAAGACCTTCTTCACTCCTTCGAGCTTGATCAACGTGTCATTTGCTTCCGGCATATCGTCTCCTTGTCGTACGAACCTATGGAAATAACGTGCCAAATCTCAACCCGGCCTGATGATTCGGTTGCCGCGCCCCTGCTACTTGAGCCGAATCCGGTCGAAATTATCCACGGCCGACATGTCGGAAAGAATCACTTTGTCTCCGACCTGCAAACCTTGCACGACTTCAATTGTAGTGACGGAACTCCGGCCGAGTTTTACGTTGACGCGCACGGCCTCGGAGCCGTCGCTAGCAATCTTGAAGAGACCGATGGTGCTGTCGGCTTGTCCATGAACCGGGCGCCCGACATAAAGCACATCTTTCAGATTTTCGAGTTCGATCGTCCCGTCAACGCTAAGGTCAGGCCGCGCGCCTTGCGGCAGGGGATCATCAATCGCGACGTCTACCGTGACCGTTCCGTTCTGGACGGAAGGGTCAATTCTGGATACGCGACCCGCCACGACTCCGTTGCGCGTATCGATGGCTGCTTTCTGGCCGATGGCAACGTCTTTCGCCTGGGTTTCCGCAATCTTGATTTCTGCCTTGAGTTTTTTGGGATCAGCTACCCGTGCGATGTTCGTGCCCGGCGTCACACGCTGCCCGACTTCAACCGGAACCAGTTGCAATACACCATTGATGCCCGCGCGGACGTGCAGCGCTTCGAGCTGGCTGCGGCGAAGGTTATACAGGGCCTTTTGCTGCTCGACGCGGGCCTGCTGCGCTGCGAGGCGCGTTTTTGCCGTTTCCTCGGCATTCTTGGTTCGTTCGTCTTCCAGTTGCGCGCGAATCGCAAGCTGTTCCGCCCGGACTTTGGAGAGCTTTGCCGTTACATCCGCGGCGAGGCCTTGCTTTTGCAATTGGTCGTCAACTTCATGTTGCAGCTTGGCCTGCTCGTAATCGCTGCGCACCGCCGCGGTGGTAGCGCGCTGATTCAGCAAGTCACTGCTGAGCTGTACTTTCAGATTTTCGTAGTCCGCTTCCGCCCCCTTGAGTTGGTACTCCGCGTCGAGAGCGTCGCGCTGCAATTCGAGATTGCTCAGCTCCAAAATAATGGAGTCTGCCTTCACAATGGCGCCGGGACGCAACACGATGCGGTCCACGCGGGAGTCGGTCTGCGCCGGAATCCAGCGAATGTCCTCGGGTATGAGTGTCCCCAAGCCGCGCACTTCCCGCAGCATCGGGCCTCGCTTCACCGTGTCCGGCCAAATGGTCGCTGCATCCACTGTCGGTGCCGCCGGCCGGAGGCGCGATAAACCGAGCGTAACCCCTGCGATCAAAATCACTGCGACAGTGCCGTAAGCGATTCGGCGTATCTTCTTGGCTCTGGCGTTTGATGGGCGTTGGATATCCATACTATTTATTGCCCCCTGGAAGCGCACACCGCCTTCCGAAGGTTTGTTTTGGTAACACAAACATCTTCTATGACTTATCTAGCAGGGTAGGAGGATCCGACATCTCTCGTTGACCATGACTGGGATTCATCGTCCCATAATCGGACACCCCCCAAGCCTCTCTCGATAGTGTGAATCATGGCAGAAAATAGCTGCCATGTCAGTCCGATTTGGAAGCTTCTCAAGAGTGCGCCCGCCGAGCGCTACCTTCGCTCCGCCGCCCTGCCGCGATCACCTGTTTGGCCGTACTTGGCCCCACCTTGGCAGCAGCAATGCAAGTGTCGCTGATACGAAGAGGGAAACGCCGACGAAGGCCAACCCGCTGTACAAATTGCCCGTTCTCTGGCCAATCAACCCGATCGCGTACGGTCCGACGAAGCCGCCCAGGTTTGCGACAGAACTAACCAAGGCAATCCCCGAAGCCGCTGCGAATCCCGACAGGAACTCGCCAGGCAGTGAATAGAGAGGGCCATAGACGCTGTAGATGCCGAGTGCAGCGAAGCAGAAGAACACGATGGTAGAGAAAGTAGAATGGGTTGCGCCCAAAGACCAGAAGGCAATGCCTGCAACGATCGCAGGAATCGCCGCATGATATTTCCTCTCCATCTTGCGATCAGAACTGCGGGAAACCAGGATCATCGCCAGCAAGCCCACGAGGTAGGGAATCATGACCAAGAGTCCGACAACGCTATTGGAATATCCACTCGAAAGTGACTTCACCAACTGCGGCAACCAAAAGCTCAGCGTGTACATGGCGATATTCAGGGTGAAACCGATACATGCCAGGTGCCACACTCGCACGTTGGCCAACGCCCGTATCGCGGAGATTGGTTGGGTTGCTTGTCTCAGCTGTTCTTCACGCTGCAGTTCTTCATTGATCCAGTTCTTTTCGTCTGCCGTCAGGAACTTGGCTTCCGCCGGGCGGCTTGGCAGCAAGAAATAAGTGAGAACGCCGCAAGCTACGGCCGGAATTCCCTCAAGTATCAGGAGCCACCGCCAACTGCTGATACCCAGCCAGTGCACGTGATCCAGGATGAGGCCGGAAAACGGAGCTCCGAGGATGCTGGTGACAGGCATGCCTGTCAGAAACAGCGCAATCGCCTGCGCTTGTTCCCGCTGCCGAAACCAGTAGGTCAGATAAAGGATAATTCCAGGGAAATAGCCCGCCTCGGCCAGTCCCAGCACGAAGCGAGCGGCGTACAACTGATTCGAGGTATGCACGAAGCCGGTGAGCATGGCCACAGCCCCCCAGGTAATCAGGATGCGGGCAATCCAGATGCGCGCTCCCATTTTGTGCAGCAGCAGATTGCTGGGGATCTCGAAGAGGAAGTAACCGAAAAAGAAAATCCCGGCGAGCAATCCAAACTGCCGGCTGGTGATACCCAGCTCCTTGTTCATCGTCAACGCCGCAAACCCGATGTTGATGCGGTCGAGATAGGAAACCACGTAGAGGAGGAAGACAAAGGGAAGAATCCTGAGCCGCACTTTCTGAATCGTTTTCGTTTCGATGGAGATCGGAGCGATTGCTTGCCCTCTGGCCATGCGCGCCTCGCTTTGGATTTGAGTGCATCAAACGACCCGCTCAGTGGGTGTGGCACGAGAAAGATTCGGCGAGGTCCAGGTGACTCTAGGTGAGGATATGAGACTCGTCAAGGAGCAAGCGGGCGCGGTTTTGCTTTTGATCGCGCTGCTCTCTCCAAATTTGGTCAGCGCACCCCAGGTGTATTGAGGTTATTGGTGCGAACTTCCCAAGCTTATCTGCTAGGCCCGCTCTGGGCGGCTGCTTCGGCGCCGATCAGTTGCTAGTTTTGACCCCTTGTCCAATCATCCGGTCGACCGAAAACGCTCCTGCTCCCCGGATGACTATCGCGAGCCCTACCGCGATCGTCAGCAAATGGTATTCGTAGCCTTCGCCCTTTTGATTGCCATACCAGTTCATGAAGAAACCGTTTGCATGGTGAACCATCAGAATCGCCATCACCATATTCACGATAATTCCGCTGGCGGCGACTCTTGCGAGGAAGCCCAGGATCAGTCCCAGGCTACCGAAAAATTCGGCGGCGATCGCAAGGAAAGCGAAGACGGCCGGTATTCCCATTTGGTGGATGAAGAAATTCATCGTGCCGCTGAATCCATAGCCGCCGAACCATCCCAGCATTTTTTGAGCGCCATGGAAGAAAAAAACGACTCCCAACACCAATCGCAGGATCGTCATAACGGGATCATCACTCGTTGCCGTTAGTTTTCGGAACATCGCTGCCTCCTTCTAAGGCGATGCGGAACTCCCCACAGTGCACCAATTCAATCATTGTCCTCACATCGTATCAAGAAAAAATGAAGTGCCACACGGGTTCGCTTTTCCCGTGCCATCGCAACGTATTCGCGAAACCCGGGCAGTCACCTGAGTTCATCGAACGTCCGCTGAAGCTCATTCACTTGCGTCACTCCTCGCGAGGATCATGGTGTTAGGATTGTAAGCTCAAAAAGGCGCTAACCAGTTTCATTCCTCTCGGCCGGCTCGCGGAGCCTGAAGAATTCGCCAACGCCATGGTGCCTAATGAGTATCAAATTAAAAGTGACAGTTCCGAATCTTACGGCTATTCCGCTGCTCGTTCTGCTGTTTACCGGGCGCATGCTCGCCCAGAGCGATCCTGCATCACCCGATCATCCGTGGCATTTCCCCGGCGAACGGCAAATCGAAGACGATGCGAAACATTTCCGTCAGTCCAGGTTAAGTATTGAACCAGACAAGACTTACTCGCTGGCAGAACTGGTGGATTTCGCGGAGCGCAACAATCCAGAGACTCGCGTGGCATGGGAAGGCGCTAAGGCTAGGGGAGCCGCGCTGCACATCGCGCAGAGCGAATTGTATCCGGCCCTAGCCGCCGTTGCGCTCTCGCAAGTGCGCCGCGAGGACCTGTTGTTCAACAGCAGTTTTGTGCGTCAGACGGTCGCGGCGTTTGGACCGGCATTGCAGTTGGATTACACCATGTTCGACTTTGGCGCGCGCGCGGGTCGCATCGCAACGGCCCGCGCAGAGCTCGCTGCAGCCAACTTTGCCTTCAACGACACCCACCGAAAGATCATCTTCCAAGTCGCCGACACTTACTACCGGCTGCTGAACGCCGTAGGGCAAGTCCAGGCGGCCGAAACCAGCCTGCTGAACGCGAAGACCGTGCAGGACGCAGCGGAAAACAGGTTGGAACATGGCCTTGCCACTCTTCCAGATGTCCTTGAGGCTCGGAGCGCCACGGCTCAGGCGGAATACGATCTGCAGTCGGCGCGTGGGGTCGAGGAAATTGCGCGGGGCGACCTGGCGACAACGCTTGGGATTGCGCCGACCGTCCGCATCCGAGTGCAGGCACTCGACGAACTGCAGGCTCCCGAGATGCACGATGATTCCATCGAGCAGTTACTGGCTCGCGCACTGGAACAACGTCCCGACCTGCTTCAGCAGTTGGCGGGGGTCAAGGCTGCAGAGGGAACGGTTCGAGAAGCGCGTGCGGCCTACTACCCTTCGGTGAGATTCGGGACCACGGTGGATGGGCAGTATCAATACGGATGGCAGCAACAGCTTCCCCCAAGTCGAAGAACGAGCCTGACCGGGGCTGCAGCGGTGCGACTCGATTGGACCATTTTTGACGGAGGAGCTCGAAAGAACAATCTGCTGAAGGCTGAGGCAATTCGCAACGCGGCTGCGGCTCAAGCGGAAGTGACTGTGGATCAGATTGCGGACGAGGTGTGGCGAAGCTATTCGAACGTCAAAACAGCGCTGCGGCAGCGGCAAGCGGCCGCCGCACTCCTGGAAGCCGCCAGCCAATCCTACAACGCGGCTGTCGAAGCGTATGGTTATGGCGTCCGCAGTTTGCTCGATGTTACAGCGGCGCAACGAGTGCTGGCACAGGCCCGATCGGCTGATGTCGCGGCACGCACGGCGGTCCTTGACACCCTGGCCGATCTGGCTTTTCGAACGGGTGACCTGGTGCGAATCAGCGGTTCCAAGAACCAGCCATGAGACGGACGGCAAATCGTGCTGCCGCGGGAGTGCTGCTTCTGCTTGGGGTGCTTCCGCTTGCGGGTTGTCAGCAGGCTCCGTCGTTCAACATCTTGGGATCTTTTTTCCCGGCTTGGCTTCTTTGCGTGACCTTGGGAATTCTGCTCGCGGCGGGAACTCGTTTCCTGTTGTTGGCGGTGCACCTGGAAGAAGCGCTCTCTCCGCCAATCGTGATGTATCCCTGCCTGGCGGCCTTGTTCACGTTTGGATTGTGGCTCCTTTTTTTTCACTGAGGAGGGCTTATGGAACTGGAACACTCGCAAGACTCCGGCCCCAAAACAATTCGCAAGCTTCGCATCGCCATCGTATCGGCCGCGGTTGCTCTGGGTTTGGCTGTGCTTTTCGAAACGAATCGCCAGCCGCGCACCGATGACGCGGAAGTTCTGGCCAATTTCATCGGAATTGCTCCCCAGGTGGAAGGGCCGATTATTCGGTTGAGTGTCCGGGATAATCAGTTCGTGAAGAAGGGGGAGCTTCTTTTCGAGATCGATGACCGGCCCTATCAGTACGCTCTCGAAAACGCCCTTTCCGAGCAGGCTGCTCTCGAAGGGCAAATAGGAGACGAGCGGCGGAGGATTGCGGCACTGGTAAGCGGCGTTTCCGTTTCGCAAGCTAATATCCAGGGCTCGCAAGCGGACGTGGCCCGATGGGCAGCGGCTGTCGATCAGGCGCGGGCTGACGTGGCGAACGCAGGGCAGGGCGTGAGCCGGGCCAAAGCGGAGTGGACGTATTCGAGTAATAATCTGCATCGCATTGAGCCGCTGCTGGCAAAACAGTTCGTAACGGAAGATCAGGTCGACAGAGCGAGAACGTCGGAAATCGCTCAGGCAGAAGCCCTCAAGCAGGCGACCTCACAACTGCAGCTTTCGCAGGCAGGGTTAAAGTCGGCCTTGGCGCAATACGAGCGCTCCAAGGCGGCCCTGGATCAGAGCAAGGCGCAACACGAACAATCCGTGCATGCCGTAACTACGCTTGAACCGCTAACTAACCAGCGTGGGGCCAGAGCGTCGGCGGTTCACACGGCGCAATACGATCTCCACAACTGCAAGGTGTACGCCCCGTTCGACGCCTTGGTTACGAATCTGACCATCTCGGAAGGAGCGTACGTGCACAAGGGCGAGCAAATCTTCACGCTGATCGATGCGCGGACGTGGTGGGCGGTCGGCAACTTCCGCGAGACGCAACTGAGGCATATTAAACCCGGTATGCGGGCCGAGGTGTACGTCCTGTCTCGACCGAACAAGCGCTTCTCGGGCGTTGTGGACAGTCTTGGTTTCGGCGTAACTCCCGATGCGGATTTGATTGGCCGATTGGGTCCAGGTTTGCCCGATGTGCAGCGAACCCTCAACTGGGTCCACTTGGCATCGCGATACCCAGTCCGTGTCCGCGTCAAGGATCCCCCTCCCGATTTGTTTCGAATTGGCGAGTCAGCCGTGGTGATCATTCGCGGACGCTGAAGATGGCTACCCTTGCGCAAAGCGTGCCGGAGTCACCCCGACCGTGGGCCTGGTTCGGGGGGTTTCTAAAAGAGGAGCTCGCTCCATACCCGGGCCGGGCCGGAACAGTCGCGCGCATGGTCATTGCTGCGACTCTTGTCATGATCATCTGCATGACCTTTCGCATCCCCTATGCGTTCCAAGGCGCGGTTTATGCGCTTATCATTTCTCGCGAAAATCTTCGAGCCACTCTGCAATCAGCCGGAACAATGCTTCTCGTTACCGGCATCAGCGCGGCTTATATTTTGACTTCAGCAGGGCTTGTGATCAGTGTTCCTGAGCTGCATTTTCTCTGGATCATTGTTTCGTTCCTCATCGCCTTCTATGCGATTAGCACGATAACTAACTACGGTGCGGCTGTTGTGTTTGCCTTCATGATCGCTATCGGAATTCCCTTATGGGATCGCCATGTATCCGGCGAAACCAATGTGGAAGATACGCTTCGAGTTCTGTTGGCGGCATCGATCGGAGTGGTAGTCACCGCGGCGGTAGAACTGGCGTTTGCGCGCTTGAGGCCCGGAGACAATGTGGTTCTGCCCATTGCGGAACGGTTAGCTGCGGTCCACAGTATGCTGACTTGCTACATAGAGGGCCGCCACGTAGATCCCGCGACTGAAGATAAAATTACCAGGTTGGGTATGCTTGGAACCTCAGCATTGCGGCGCGTCTTGCGGCGCTCTGACTACTCGCCCCACTATCGCTCTCAGATGAGTGGTGTTGTAGCGCTTGTTGGCAGCCTCATGGATATTGCCGCGACCCTGACGCAACTCCGGTTCGAGCCTTCCGGCGCCGATCAGAAGCAATTGCGGAACCTAGCCGCGACCGTCGCAATCATACGCACCGATCTCATGAACCGGCGAGTTCCAGGCTCGATCCAGTTCAATCCTAACGACGAACCCCCGCGCGGTGTTCCGTTGCTGCGCGAGATGGAGAAAACAGTTGCGCTCATCCCACAGGCGTTTGTGGGCTCTCGATCAATAGATGAGTACCTGCCTGCCTCAGTTGACACACCGGGATCGAAACTTATCTTCCCCGACGCGCTGACCAATCCTGAGCACCTTAGGTTCGCCCTGAAAGGCTGCCTTGCGGCGAGCCTCTGTTACATCGTCTACAACTCCATCGCCTGGCCGGGCATCAGCACGGCGGTCACCACATGTTTGCTGACAGGGCTTTCCACGATCGGCGCATCTCGCCAAAAACAGATTCTGCGCCTTACCGGCGCGATCGTGGGCGGCTTTTTGCTTGGAATGGGTTCTCAGATCTTCATTCTGTCCTCCCTCGATTCGATTGCTGGTTTCACAGTTCTTTTCATTCTCGTCACTGCCTTGGCTTCCTGGCTCATGACATCCAGCCCTCGATTGTCCTACTTCGGATTGCAGGCCGCCTTGGCTTTCTACCTCATCCACCTGCAGGAATTCGCGATGCAGACGTCGCTCTCGGTGCCAAGGGACCGCGTCGTTGGCATCTTGCTGGGACTGTTCATGATGTGGCTTGTCTTTGACCGGCTGTGGGGTGCGTGGGGTGCTTCCGCCGCGGTCGAAATGAAGAGGGCGTTTATTTCTGACCTACGATTGTTGGCTCAATTCGCAAGAGAACCGCTTTCAAAGGAGCTAAAGGTTGCCCTCGAACGCAGCTACTCCCTTCGCGAGACCATCAATGCGAACTTTGACAAGGTGAGGAGTCTGGCCGACGCAGTTTTATTTGAATTCAGTTCCTCCCGGCAGCTGGACCTCGCATTACGCAGTCGAATCCGGCAGTGGCAGCCGCGGCTGCGGACCCTTTTCCTGACGCGGATTGCCTTGCTGAAGTATCGTTTCCAGCTCCCCGGTTTCGAACTTCCAGAAGCGGTACGTGTGGGACAGCAGGAGTTTGACGATCATTTAGCCAAGACGCTGGACCGCATGGCAGACCGGATGGATGGCAAAGGATCGGAGAGAAAAGACGACCTCAAAGATGCATTCGAGCGTCTAGAACACACGATCCGGACTTGCTGTTCCGAAGGGCCGCAACAATTGCCCGCAGAGGAACTGCAGACGTTTCTTGCTCTGTCCCTTAGCATTGAAAACGTGACCATGTCCCTGGTTGAAGAAATCTGATCCGCAACATGGCGCGCCTCAACATCTCCGCTGGGAGTCTGCGTGCGAGGGCCGGCGGGACATGCCTTGCGCCGCGTTTCTAGAGGTGCTTGAAGACGTGAGCGACTTTCTTACCCGCCTCTTCGGTGTAATACACGGTCACGTGCTCGCCTTTCTTGGCACCTCGCGCAGAGTAGCGCGCTACATCTTTGCCCGTGTTAACTGTGGCATGATCCGCAACGACGAAGGTTTCCTTCGTACCATCGGCGGTCTTCACGGCAACGGTCTTTGAACCTTTGCCCACGTCTTCCACCGTACCCTCAGTTGCATGGACTGTCTTATCGCCAACCCATTCGACCGAGTGAGCCGTCTTGTCGGCACCCTCTCCTACAGTGTGGACGATCACATGGCCGCCTTCTTTGCCCGCGAGGTCAGCTCCTTTTCCGGCATCTTTGAGGCCGTGAACGGTCGTTCTATCCGTGAATTTCACCGTTTCGACCGTGCCGTCGGCAGTCTTCACGGCAATCGTCTTCGCACCGGAATCTACTTTTTCGATTGTGCCGGTAACAACGTTCGTTGAGTCCTGGGCGCCCCGAGAAACTGCCCCGACACAGCACCCGACGACCAGAGCCAGGACTGCTTGCAAACTCGCCTTAAACACACTGGATGACATGGTTCCCCCTTGCGATCTCAACTAAGCGAACAGACAATTTAGCATATTCAGGCGGCGTGGATCAGCGCCCCGTGACGCGAATCAGCATTTCCTGGCCGCTGCTTAGTGTGATCTTCTGATGTCCGTGGAAAGCCGTTGTCCCTAACCCACCGACACCGCCGATCACGGAACCGATGCCGGCGCCTTTGCCGCCGCCGAAGATGCCGCCCAGCAAAGCTCCGGCACCCGCGCCGATCGCGGTGTGCACGATGGTTTTGCGGCCTCGCCCGCCCGATTCGATGGCGCCTTCCACATCTACCTTTTCGCCGGAGGGCGCATGATAAAGTTCCACAATTTCGGCATGAATCGCCGCGCGACGCCCGTCGGGCATAACTAAGCGGTCGAACCGCAGCACCATGCTGGTGTGCCCCTTGATTCTGCCGGACATGTCAATTTGCGTGATGCGACCGTACACTCGGGCGTTCCGGTAGTCGCCCTTGTCAACGACGGTTGCACTGAAGGGGTCACCGACTTGGGAGTCGGTGCTGGTCAGCGTGTCATCGAGGCGAATCCGAAGCGCTACGTCATCTGGAACACTGAAGCTCTGGGATGACCCAAGCAGAGGGGAAGCCGTAATTATGATCAGCGCCAAAAGCAGCCCCAAGCCCGCGGCAGAGCCTAGAAACCCGGTTTTTTCAAGACGATTACGCACGGACACTACTCCTCTCATGACGTTAACAATTGTCGCCTGCACTTGTAGGGCACTTGATCTGCCAAAAGCGTGCGCGCCAAGCTCGGGCGAAGTGATTGATTAGAGGAATTTTATAGCGGTCGAAGATCGCGGCCACTGGTCGAAGTGTCAGGCGATTGAAAACAATGTCGATGCTTCGACATTTGACCAACCCGGGGATTTAGTCCAAGGGGAGATGAGCCGCTCGGCAAGGATACCGGAGCCGGCCACGCTTGCCACGAGCAAGGCGGTTCCGAGGAATTCTGCCGTCAATCGCCTACGCAGATTTGGCTTCGCTCGTTTTACCGATCCGGTCGATTTCTTTTTGGATCGCCAGTTTGTCCAAGCTCGCGAGTGGCAAACAAAGCAGCAAGCTTATCCGTCGTTCAAGGATCTTGAAGGCATCGCGGAAAGCCCGTTCTATTTGCTCCGGCGTTCCCACTACGGCGGCAGGATCGGGAACGCCCCAGTGTGCGGTCATCGGCTGGCCGGGCCATACAGGGCAAACCTCCTTCGCCGCGTTGTCGCAAACCGTGAATACGAAATCAAGGTGCGGTGCGCCTGGTTTGGCAAACTCATCCCAGTCCTTACTCCGCAGGTTTTCGATTGGCAGTTTAGCGATTTGTAGCTGCTGGATCGCCTCGGGACGGATTCGCCCCGTTGCATGGCTACCCGCGCTGTACGCGGTGAAGTTGGGTCTGCCCTTGTGGTTCATGATGGCCTCGGCCATGATCGAACGGGCTGAATTGCCGGTGCAAAGGAATAGAACGTTGTAGCGTCCTTGCATGGTTACTTCCTTTTTCGGCGTCGTTTCACGTATCCACTGGATGTCAAGCAGCCCCGTTGACCGCCGCAGCAATCCTCAAGCAAAAATGCAGCGAGGTCGTTCACGCCATTCAAGTTCGGGGAGTAGGAAATCGAACGGCCATTTTTGTGTGGCTGCACGAGATCGGCCGCGGCCAGGACGTTCAGATGAAATGAAAGGGTTGGGCCCGGCAGGTGCAAGCGACGCGCAATCTGTCCTGCGGCAAGGCCTTCGGGGGCGTGCCGAACGAGTAATCGAAAAATGTTGATGCGCGTCTCTTGGGCAAGCGCCGCGAGTGAATCGATAGCAAATGATGTCTTCATATTTCCAAAGCAGTGGAAATATAGGACAATCACCCGCGCCAGTCAAACTAGAAAATTGGTTTCGGGGGTCAGATTGGAACCGCTTGACGACCTTCGGCCCGGGTCCCGCGGTTCTTGCGGGACTCCCAAGAAAAGGTCAGCCCGACTTTCTCGGGCGCATAAACCGCACAAAAAAGGCCGGGCCTGACGCCCGGCCTATGATTCAAAAGATTGGTTGCGGGGGTCAGATTTGAACTGACGACCTTCGGGTTATGAGTACGTACCAAATCAAGTGGCCCGTTGATTCTGTGCAATTTAGCTCTCGTTTTGTGGTTTCGACTTCTTTCCAAAGTCTTTCCCAAGAAGAACCTGCAACCGTGCAAAGCACAAGGTATCTGCCTGTCGCGTAGAGCGATAATCGTTCAAATGAGCCGGCCGTTGCTGTCAACTCTCAAGGACCCCGTTTCTGGATGGCTTCCTGGTTGCCCAATCCATCCGGAGTCTCGTGTTCCTTCCTAGCTGATGATGGGCGAAGATATGTCTGTCGCGCACGGACGGAGCATTTTACACTTAACCGCGCAAGCAAATATGTGGGCGGGTCTTAGCAAACTTAAATCGCGATTTGATCGGTAAGAGAGTCTCGACGCTACTATTCCTGCAGGGGTGAAGCATGTTGACTCGGATGGCTCTGGGATTTTTTCTCCTGTTATCAGCGATGCCGCAAGTTTCCCAGGATTACCCCTCGAAGCCCGTGCGCATGATCGAACCATTCGGGGCTGGTGGTGGGCCTGACTTGATAGCCCGCGCCATCAGCCCAAGGCTATCGGAGCTTTGGGGTCAGCCCGTCATAGTCGACAACCATCCCGGCGCGGGGAGTACGGCGGCCCCCGCCCTGGTTGCGAAGTCGCCAGCTGACGGTTACACGTTGCTCGTTAACACCAGCGCTCTGGCGTACAGCGCCGCACTTTTGAAGAACCTGCCCTATGACCCCCTGAAGGACTTCACTCCGGTCGCTCCACTCACGAGCCAGCCCTATGTATTGGTTGCAGGCGAGTCGACTGGCATCACCACGATAGGCGAGCTCATTGCAGCGGCAAAGGCAAAGCCCGGTAAGCTGAAATTTGGCTCAGCCGGCTTGGGTACTGCCACGCATTTGGGGGCCGAGAAATTCAATCTAGAGACAGTCATCAAGGCAGTACACGTGCCCGGCGACACGACCCCTCAAGCGATCGCAGATACTGTCGCAGGGCGCACCACTTACATGATTGCGCCCATCTCTTACGCCCTGAGCGACATCCGTGCGGGCAATCTTCGCGCGCTAGGTGTGACCATGAAGAAACGCTCGTCTTTGCTGCCCGATGTTCCGACCGTCGCGGAGGCTGGCGTTCCTGGCTTCAACTTTCCAATTTGGTATGGAGTATGGGCGCCTGTCGGCACTCCTGCTGGAGTGGTAGACAAACTAGCGAAGGACATCGCGCGCGTCATGGCTGCGCCGGAGCTGCGCGCTTGGCTAGAAGAGCATGGAGCCGATCGAATGAGCATGACACAGCCTGAGTTCGCGCGTTTCGTTCTGAAGGAGAGCGAAAGCGCAAAGCGTATCTTCAAAGCAGCCGGTTTGAAACCTGAATAGGCAAGAGGTTCGTCGCCTAGAGCGTTCGAGCTAGCGACATAAATTTCGTCCCGAGTGACGGGTAACCGGAAGTTGTTCCGGGACAGGAGCCCCACTGGAGGATCAGCTATCACAAAAAACCGTGAGGAAAACTGACTTCTTTCCCAAACGGGAAATAGAAATTGGCGACGCAGCCCATAAGCCTTTTTGAATCAGTAGAATTTGCAGACTAGAAACCTCGATGACTATCGGGCTCGAAAATCCATCCGACTTTGCGGGACTTGCAAGAAAGACTACAGCCCAGTTCTCATAACATGCACAAAAGAAAAGGCCGGAATCCTGGGTTCCGGCCTTGAGTATCTCAAATTGGTTGCGGGGGTCAGATTTGAACTGACGACCTTCGGGTTATGAGCCCGACGAGCTACCAGGCTGCTCCACCCCGCACATCCACTATATCGGACGCGCGGAGTTCCGTCAAACTTGTTCAACCAGCGCGATGGGAAATCCTGGGGGCAGGGAGGCGCTACCAACTATTGTACGGCGTTCCTTCGAACGGTGAAATTTGATCGGAGTTGGAGTGGACGTCCGTTACTCCTGTGCCGGTCTGGTCCGGACTCAGGACCACGTCCTTGAATTCGAGGCGCCAGTCTTTCGCGTGCGTTATCGGATCAGTGGGAACAAAGTGGATATAGCCGGCGCTCTGGAGATCTTCAAGCGATTGTGGTGCCGCTTCCTTGTCGAGCGTGTAGTTGTCGATCGCCTGCCGGAGCGCCTGCAAATCCTGGTGCAACACCGCTTCGT
>Ga0307479_10001859_pt1 | contig 19267 bp, 23 predicted proteins | sample atmos_gasesECM4C_FD_203743 | JGI IMG/M metagenome (GOLD analysis project Ga0307479, IMG submission 203743) | Hardwood forest soil microbial communities from Morgan-Monroe State Forest, Indiana, United States - atmos_gasesECM4C_515 | ecosystem: Environmental > Terrestrial > Soil > Temperate... | reverse complement strand
CTGACGCCCCCTTGGCGGCGGCCTTCAAATCCTTGATCGTCGCTTCCTTCCCCGGGATCGTGACGTATTCCGGTTTGAAGGAATGCTCGACGTCGATGCCGAGCGTGCTTTTCGGCAAGTCACGGACGTGACCCATCGAGGCGCGGATGTCGTACTTGCCACCAAGAAACCGGCCAAGCGTTTTGGCCTTCGCGGGGGATTCAACGATGATCAGTGGGTTTGCCATTTCAGTTTCGAGAAGCGCGGGTGACGGCGCCGCAGTCGCCGATTATATAGCCGCTAATTTCCAACAGCGTCAAGCGCCGATTCACTTCCTTGATGTCAAGGTTCATCATGGCCGCCAGGTCATCATGATGCCGCGGTTCTACCCAATCAAGCAACTCCCAAACGGCCAGAAGCTCCGGATCTTGCGGACCCGAATCCGCGCGCGTACGCGCACGCGTGCGCGCGTGCATGCGCGCCTGCGCACGCGCGCGTGCGCGTGAGAGCTCGGAAAACTCATCGAGCACGTCCTCAACCGTTTGCACCAACTTGGCCCCATCTTTGATGAGCTGGTGCACCCCGGTGGCCAGCGGATTCTCGATACTGCCGGGAACGCACAACACGTCGCGGCCCTGTTCCGCCGCCATGCGCGCGGTGATCAACGCGCCACTTCGCTGCGCGGCCTCGACCACGACTACGCCAAGGCTGAGCCCGCTGATGATCCGATTGCGCACCGGAAAGCGACCGGGCAAGGGCGGCGTGCCAGGCTCGGCTTCCGTGATGACCGCCCCGGCTCCGGCGATCGCCTGCGCCAGCTCGGCGTGCTCGGGCGGGTAGATGCGGTCGAGACCGGTCGCCATCACGGCGACCGTCGGACTGCCTCCCTCGAGCGCACCGCGGTGCGCCGCCGCGTCGATGCCGCGTGCCAGCCCACTAACGACCACGACGCCCACCTCCGAAAGATCACGCGCCAGGCGATGCGCCGCGCGTTGGCCGTACGGCGTCGCGCGCCGCGAGCCGACGATGGCGATCATGGGCTCCGCCGGCAGCCGGCCGTTGACATAGAGGCGTGGCGGCGGATCGTGGATCTGTTTCAGCAGCGCGGGATAATCCGGATCGCCGAGTGTTATCGTCCCCTCCCCCTTTGGGGGAGGGTCAGGGTGGGAGCTCAACCACTTTCGCGGTACTGCAGGGCCTCCGCGATATGCGCCTCCTCGATGCCCGGGCGCTCGTCCAGGTCGGCGATCGTCCGCGCCACGCGCAGCACGCGGTGGATCGCCCGGCCACTAAGCTGCAGCCGCTCGGCGGCCGCTTCCAGCAGCGTCTGACCAGCCGCAGCCAGCGGCTCCCGCCGCAACTGCGGACCCGTCAGCGCGCCGTTGAGGGGACCCTGCGGCCGCCGCTCTCGCTGGCGCTCGCGCGCCCGAAGCACGCGCTCGCGGACCACGACGCTCGATTCGGCCACCGGCGTGCTGCGCAACAATTCGCCGGCAGGCTGCCGGGGCACCAGCACCTGGAGGTCGATGCGATCGCGGATCGGTCCGGACAATCGGGCGCGATAGCGCTGCCGATCCAGCGGGGTGCACTCGCAGATCCGGCGGGGGTCGCCGGCAAAGCCGCAGGGACACGGATTGGCCGCCGCCACCAGGATGAAACGGCCGGGCAGCACCGCGTGACCGCGGGTACGAGCCACTGCCAGCCGTCCCTCCTCCAGTGGCTGGCGCAACGATTCGAGCGCGTCGCGGCGGAACTCGGTGATCTCGTCCATGAACAGGACGCCCCGGTGCGCCCTCGTGATCTCGCCGGCCCGAGGCGCCGACAGCCCGCCGCCAACCAACGCGGCCGTCGAGATGGTGTGATGGGGAGCCCGAAAGGGCGCAACCTCGAGCAGACCCGCCCCGGCCGGCAGCATGCCGACACACGACGCGATCGACGTCACTTCAACCGCCTCCCGCTGGCTCAGTGGGGGCAGGATGCCGGGGAGTGCACGCGCCAGCAGCGTCTTGCCCGCTCCCGGCGGACCCACCAATAAAAGATGATGCGCGCCGGCGGCTGCGACCTCCAGCGCCCGCTTGGCATGGGGCTGCCCAAAGATCTCGGCCAGGTCGACCTGCTGCGTGAGCGCGGGCGAGGTCGCCGGTTCAACCGCCGGCGATCCGTCGATCGGCGCGCCGTCCTCCCAGTGGTCCTTGAGCTGCCGAAAGTGCGTGACTCCGATTACCGGCGACGCGGTCGCAATTTTTGCCTCCGCCACGTTGCCGGCAGGGACGTAGAAGCGTTTGATGCCCAGCCGGTCGAGGTGCGCGACGATCGGCAGGGTCCCGCGGATCGGGCGGACGGCGCCGTCCAGTGCCAGCTCGCCGAGCCACGCCGCGTGTGGCGGCAAGTCGCGGTCCTGGGCGGCGTTGACGATGGCGGCCGCCATCGCGAGGTCGAAGCCACTCCCCTCCTTGGGGAGCTGGGCCGGTGCGAGGTTGATCGTCACCTTGCGGCCGGGAAACTCGAAGCCGCTGTTGTTGATGGCAATCTTGACGCGCTCCCGAGCCTCCTGCAGCGCCCGGTCGCCGAGTCCGACGATGTGAAAGCCGGGCAGCCCGTCGGCGATATCCGCCTCCACCTCGACCCGGACGCCGTCGAGGCCGAAGACCGTTCCCGAGAGGGCCCTGGCCAGCACCGTGGCCGATATTACACTGTTTTGTATGTATGTGTCAGCTTAGGCGTGGGCTGTGGACGTGCCCGACGTCGTACGCTGCCGTGTGATCGCCACGGCATGCAGATGAAACAAACGGCGGCCCGCAGCCTCGGTTGGCTCACCACCGTGCCCTTTCGCCTCAACCCGCGGATCGTCATCGGCCCGGGGCTGCTCGGCAATGGCCGGCTCCGCATCCAGGGGCCGGGACGGGTGGTGCTGGAGCCAGACGTCAACGCCTGGTCGCATGCGGAGGTCAACCGCCTCATCACCACGCGCCCTGAGGCGATCATCCACATCGGTCGCCACGCCAGGTTGAACGGCTGCACCATCGTCGCGGCCGAACGGGTTGAGGTGGGTGCGGACTGCGTCCTCGGTTCCTGTGAGGTTCGCGACCATCTCCCCTACTCCGAATCCCCGGCGGATCGCCGCCATCCGGGCGAGGCGAAGCCCATCGTCATCGAGGCGAACGTCTGGATCGGCGGACAGGTCTCGGTGCTGCCCGGCGTGCGGATCGGTCGCGACTCGGTCGTCGGCATCCACTCGGTGCTCTTCGACGATGTCCCAGCGGGCGTCATCGTCGGCGGGAACCCGGCGCGGGTGCTTCGCCGGCTTGATTTATCTGCCAGCGGGGATAATCGAGGGCAGTGAAGCTCAATCCCCCACCGACCATTTGCGATCAGTGCAAGCACATGCCGCGCTGGGAACACGTGAGCGGCCCCGACCAGTCGGTGCGGCTCGAAGACGGACGCTCGGTGATGCGACGCGGACAGGTCTGGGTCTGTACCAATTGCGGCCACCAGGTGCCGGTCTCGTTCGAGGCGTGGACCTGACGACGGCCACCGCCACCCGGCTGGAACGACTGCGCCACGTCCTCGAGCAGCGCGTCCGGCGCAGCATCGACGTCGCGCCACCCTTGATCCGTGCCGGGGTGCTGATCCCCCTGGTGGCGCGGGGCGACACGCTCGAAATGCTCTTCACCCGCCGCACCGACACGGTCCTGACCCACAAAGGCCAGATCTCGTTTCCCGGCGGCCAGCGAGAAGACGCCGACGCGGAGACCGTCGAGACCGCCCTGCGTGAGAGTTACGAGGAAATCGGCCTCGAGCCATCGCGCGTCACGGTGCTCGGCGAGCTCGACGATGTCTTCACCGCGGTCAGCAGTTTCGTGATCACGCCCGTGGTCGGCCTGGTCGAGGGCGGCATCGATGACCTGCGACCCGCGCCCGACGAGGTGAAGAGCCTGCTGATGGTCCCCGTCGACCGCCTGCTCGATGGCAACGTGCACACCACCGAAACGCGGAGCGTCGGCGAACAGCAATACCGAATCCATTACTACACCGTTGGCGACGACGTCATCTGGGGCGCAACCGGCCGGATCGTCTACCAGTTCCTCAAGGCCTGGGAAGAAGCCGCCTGAAGGCGCCCGGTTCGTTTCTCGAGGAGACCATTCAGACACAGCCTGACGCGGTCGCGCGACTGCTGCGTGATGTGCCTCCTGCATCCGCGATCTCGCGGTTGAGCGGACGGTCACGCATCTTCGTGGTCGGTACCGGGACCAGCTACCACGGCGCGCTGGTCGGCCAGTATCTCCTGCGAAGCGCCGGCATCGAGGCGTGGGCAATGCCGGCCTTCGAATTTGCAAACTATCCGCCTCGTTTCCGGGACGATGACGGCCTCGTCCTCTTGAGCCACCGGGGCAGCAAGCGCTTCAGCCAGGCCGCGCTGCGAGGCTTCAATCAGGACCATTGGGTGGCGATCACCGGCGAGGGCTCTCCGCTGCAAGGGCCGGGCGTTCTTACAACGGTTCCCCAGGAGCGATCACCGGTTCACACGGCGAGTCACACCGGTGCGATGGTCCGACTGGCCCAGCTGGCGGTCGCTGTCGGCACACCTGCCTGGGTGAGCGAGCTTGACCATTTGCCGGATGCCATCGGGGCTGCTCTGCGTCTGCGCCCGCAGGTCACTGCGGCGCTGGATCAGTTCCCGGTAAGCCAGGTCACGCATTTCGTCGGCGGTGGGCCTGCCTATGCCACCGCCCTGGAGGGGGCCCTGAAGTTGCGCGAGGCCGCCTTCGTCAGCACGGAAGGCCACGAGGTGGAGAGCATGCTGCACGGTCCGCTGATCAGCCTTCAGTCAGACGATGCGGCCGTCCTGGTGGCTCAACCCGGCGCCGCCCTGCCGCGGACGACCGAGCTGGCCGCGGCGCTCGGCGAGATCGGAGTCACCACCATCGCCGTCGGCAGCGCCGCAACCAGCATCTCCGGCGCGGCGATCGCCCTGCAAACGCCCGCGCTGCATGAGCTGCTAGCGCCGATCGTGAACGTTCTTCCCCTGCAGTGGCTAGCCCTTGAGGTTTCGAGGCGTCGCGGCGTCGATGCCGACAGCTTCCGGAAGGAAGGGCGGTACGCGGCCGCGCAAACGAAGTTCAGTTTGTGAGGTCGGCCACCGTCGGCCGAGGCAGGTTTTAGTCGATCGCGTTTTTGATGTGGTCGACCCTGACCAGGCGGCCATCGCTGACCGTCAGGCCAACGACGTCGAAGCGAACGGACCCGCGATGTGGCCGTATCTTTAAGTAGTACAAGCCAAGCTGGCGGAGCTTGCGGATTTTCTTGGCGTCGACCGCCTCCTGCGGCAGGCCGTAGCCGTGGCCGCCGCGGGTCTTGACCTCGACGAACACCAGCGTCTTGCCATCCATCGCCACCAGGTCGAGTTGGCCGAGCGGCGTCCGCACGTCCTTCTCGACGATCTGGTAGCCGAGGCCACGGAGGTGGTCCTCGGCGAGCGCCTCGCCGCTAACCCCGAGCGGATTGACTGGCAAAGGCGGCCGCTTCCAGTTCGGCGCGCGTTCGGATCGAGATGAAGGAGCGTCGGTGCAACGGGCTCAGACCGTGACGATCCATGGCGGCCAGATGGTCCGGCGTCGGATAACCCTTGTGGGCCTCGAAGCCATAGCCGGGGAATTTCTCCGCCATCCGCATCATCAGGCGGTCGCGGGTCACCTTGGCGAGAATGCCGCCGGACATGATCGAGATTGAGCGGCGGTCGCCCTTGACGATCGGCAGCTGCGGAGTCAGGGCCTCGGGCAGTAGAAACCCATCGACCAGCAGGTAGTCGATCGGCCGGCCGAGCTGTTGGATCGCGATCCCCATCGCCCAGCGGTTGGCTCGCGAGACGCCGACCCGATCGATCTCGTCGACCTCGACGATGCCGACGCCCCAGGCCTCAGCGCCGTCGAGGATGCAGTCGTAGAAATGGTCGCGCTCCTCCGCGGTCAGGAGCTTGGAGTCGTCGATCCCTTCGCAGTGGAAATAGGGCCGCATGATCGCCGCCCCGGCAACCACCGGACCGGCCCATGGTCCGCGGCCCGCCTCATCGACGCCCGCGACGGTCGCGTAACCGAGCCCGAAGGCCTGGCGCTCGAAGACCCAGAGGTCGCGGTCAGCTTTCGGCCGTTTCTGGCGTTTCGGTGCCGGCGTCGGCTTCGCTGTCGGCGGGGACGGCTGTAGTGGCAACGGCTTGGCGCTTCTCCCGAATGCGGGCGCTCTTCCCGACTTTTCCACGCAGGTAATACAGCTTGGCCCGGCGCACTTTGCCGTGCCGAACCACGTCGATCTTCTCGATCCGCGGTGAGTGCAGCAGGAAACTCCGCTCTACGCCAACGCCGTGAGCGATGCGGCGCACCGTGAAGATTTCCTTTGTCCCGCTGCCGCGGCAGCCGATCACGATGCCTTCGAAGATCTGGATCCGTTCGCGGGTACCCTCGACGACCTTCGCGTGCACCTTGACCGTATCGCCGGGGATCAACGTGGGGACATTCTTGCGCTCGGCCTCGGCGTCGAGCAGGTTGATGACGTTAGACACGGCGTACAAGGATAACACCCGGCTACGGCGTGGGCCGACGGTCGAGCAAATCGGGACGGCGGCGGCGCGTCCGTTCCACAGCCTGCGCCCGTCGCCAGCGCTCGATCTCCGCGTGATGGCCGGAGAGCAACACCTCCGGAACCCGGTGACCCTCGAAGACGGGAGGCCGCGTGTAATGCGGATACTCGAGCAGCTCCTCCGCAAACGACTCGTCCCTCGGCGACTCCTCCGAACCGAGGACACCGCTGACGAGCCGGCTCACGGCGTCGATCAGCACCATCGCCGCGAGCTCACCGCCGGTGAGGATGTAATCACCGATCGAGACCTCGCGGTCGACCAGGTGGGTACTGACGCGCTCGTCGACGCCCTCATAGCGGCCGCAGATCAGATAGAAATCCGGATGGGTGGCCAGCTCGCGCACGAGTTCCTGGTTGAGCCGCTCCCCCTGCGGGCTGAGCAAAATGACAGGCCCGCTGCCGGTGCGGGCGCGCACGGCTTCGAAGATCGGCTCCGGTTTCAGGACCATCCCGGCGCCGCCGCCGTAGGGAATGTCGTCGACCTGCCGGTGCCGATCGTGTGTGTAATCGCGCAGGTTGTGGAGCTGCAAGGTCACCAGCCCGGCGGCGAGCCCGCGTCCGGTCACTCCAGAGCTCAAGGGACCGGGGAACAGCTCGGGGAAAAGGGTCAGGACCTCGATGTTCACGCCTGGGTCTCGTCGGGCAGGTCGACTGTGATCCGGCCTTCAGACGGCGCTATCACGCGGACGACGCTGCGGACCATCGGGATCAAGACCTCGTGGCTTCCGTCGGTGACGCGCAGCACGTCGTTCGCCGGGTAGGTCAGCACCTCGGCCACCTCGCCGAGCTCGCGATCGCCGCGGACGTCGAACACGCGCAGGCCCACCAGCTGGAAGTGGTAGTACTGATCGGCCGGAAGTGCGCGCGCCTCTTCGAGCGGCACGGTGCAGTAGGCGCCGACCAGCAGCTCGGCCGCATTGCGATCGTCGATCCCCTCGAAGGTGACGAGCAATCCATCGGGCTGGTCGGATGATCGAGCAACCCGCAGGCGCCGACCGGCGACCCCCACTTCGCGGCCCGGAGCGAACCGATCGGGAAAGTCGGTCAGGAGCTCGACCCGTAGCGCGCCCTTGACCCCGTGGGCGCTGCGGACCAGACCAATCCGAAGATCGGTTTCTGGTTCCGTCGTCAAACGATCTCGACCATCACCCGATCGTGGTTCTTCAGTGCGGCGGCGCGGACCACGGCACGGATGGCATCGATGTTGCGTCCGCCCCGGCCGATGACCTTGCCGACATCCTCGTTGGCCAGGGTCACCTCGACTCGGTTGGTGCGCTCGCCTTCGACCATCGCCACCCGCACGTCATCGGGCTTGGACACCATCGCCTTGATGATGTAGCCGACCAGGTCGGTGTAGTCGTGCATCGTCAGGCCTCCTCCGTGGCAGCCGCCACCACCGGCTCGGCTGCGCTCTGTTCGGCCGGTGCGGCAGCCGCAGGCGCTGCGGCCGGCTTCGGCGGCTTGGTGGGACGCTTGCGGGCTGACTCCTTGGGGAGCAGTCCCTGATCGATCAGGAAGGCGCGGGCGGTATCCGAGGGCCGCGCGCCCTTCTGCAGCCAGACCTTGATCTTGTCCAGGTCGAGGTTGAGCTTCACCGGCTCGGTCATCGGATCGTAGGTGCCGAGAATCTCGATGAACTTGCCGTCTCGTGGCGAGCGGCTGTCCGCCACCACCAGGCGATAGAACGGATGCTTCTTTGCGCCGATGCGCCGCAATCGAATCTTTACCGACAAATTGACCTCCTAACCTTTCAAAAGTTGAGCGGGATCGAAGGGTAATCCCTTGATGCCTCTTCCCTTCCCCATCTGTTTCATCATCTGCTGCATCTGCTGAAAGCCCTTGATCAGCCGGTTCACGGCTGCGATGTCGGTGCCAGCGCCGCGCGCAATGCGGCGACGGCGGCTGCCGTCGATCGTCTCGGGTCGCTCACGTTCCAGCGGCGTCATCGAGAGGATGATCGCTTCCATCTGCTTCAGCTGGTTGTCATCGGGCAGGGCGCCGGCGAGGTTCTTGATTTTTCCCGCACCCGGCAACATGCCGATGATTCCCTCCAGCGGACCCATCTTCTTTACCTGCTTCAGCTGGTCCATGAAGTCGGTCAAGGTGAGCCGCCCGGCCCGGAGCTTCTTCTCCATCGCCTGCGCCTGCGACGCATCGACATGGTCCTGCGCCTTCTCGATCAGGGTCAGCACGTCGCCCATGCCGAGAATCCGTGACGCCATGCGATCGGGATGGAAGATCTCGAAGTCGGTCAGCTTTTCGCCCACGCCGACAAACTGGATTGGAGTCTGGGTCACGGCGCGCAGCGAGAGCGCCGCGCCACCGCGCGCATCGCCGTCCATCTTGGTCAGGATGGCGCCGCTCAATGCGATCGTTTGCTGGAAGGCGGTGGTGACGTTGACCGCCTGCTGGCCGGTCATCGCGTCGAGCACCAGGAGTCGGTGCTGCGACGGCACGGCGTCGGTGATGGCCTTCAACTCGACCAGCAGGTCCTGATCGACCTGCAGCCGGCCCGCGGTATCGACGATGACGACGTCGGCATTGACACGCCGCGCTTCCGCGATCGAATCGCGCGCGATCTTGACGGGATCCGTCCCACGCGGCGCGTACGCCGGTGCGTTGATGCTCTTGGCCAAGACTTCCAGCTGCTCCATCGCCGCCGGCCGGCGGACATCGGTCGACACCAACAGTGGGCGATGACCTTCGCGACGCACAAAGAGCGCCAGCTTGCCGGCGGTCGTCGTCTTCCCCGACCCCTGCAGACCGGCGAGCACCATGACCGTGGGCGGCGACGGCGCGTAGGTCATCGGTGCGCGCTCACCGAGCAGGCGGACCATCTCCTCGTCGACGATCTTGACGATCTGCTGGCCCGGGTTCAGGCTGTCCATCACCTCGGCGCCCACCGCGCGCGTCCGAATGCTCGCGACGAAGTCCTTGACCACCTTGTAGTTGACGTCGGCCTCGAGCAGGGCGAGTCGGACCTCCCGCAGCCCGGCATCGACGTCGGCCTCGCTCAGCTTGCCTCGCCCGGTCAGCTTCTTGAGCGCCTGGTCGAGACGCTCGGTCAGGGACTCAAACACCCTGGGTCCGCTCCAACCCGAGCTTGCGCTCGTAGTCGTCGAGGTTCACCGTCGTCCGTCGCACCACGTCGTAGACCGCCGTCCGCGTCACCCTCTCCCGCTTCGCGATCTCGCCGTAGGACCAATCGAGCTCCCAGGCGAGGTGGAGGATGCGGCGCTGGTGGTCGGTGAGCAGCGCGCCATAGAGGTCGAGCAGCCGGAGCTGCCGGTGGCGGCGTCGAGCACTGTCAAGCATTTAGCCTTGACAGTATACGGCTAGCTCCGCTTCTCCTCGTTGCGCAGCACGAACTGCAGTAACCAGAGGATCCCGACCACGGCGGCGCCCAGGGCCAGTAGCCCGATCGCACCGACCACGACCGCGAGGATCAGGATCGTCAGACGGGTTCGTCCTCGTCGGTGGGCTCGACCCGTTCGTCCTGCAGGATCTGGAGCGCCTCAGCGGCTTGCTCGCGCGGCACCCACAGGTCCACGGCAGCGATCTCGCCGGCGGTCTCCGGGATCACGGCGGCCATTGCCTCATGTCGCAGATAAACCTGGATGCCGGACGCCTCGAGGACGGCTTTCCAGACGTCGGCCTCCGGTAGCCCGTTGGCGGTCACCAGCTTGACAAACGCTTTCGAGTCGGCTTCCAGGGTCATCGAGTGTCCTCCATCTTCAGCAGCGCATCCAGGTAAGCCGCGGGATCGAACCGATTCAGGTCATCGAGGCCTTCGCCGATGCCGACGAGCTTGACCGGCACCGAAAGCTCCGCTTCGATACTAAGCACAACGCCCGCCCGGGCGCTGCCGTCCATTTTCGTCACCACCAGTCCGGTCAGACCGATCGCCTCCTGGAAGACTTTGACTTGCTGCGCCGAATTCTGCCCGACGTGGGCGTCGAGGACGGCCAGTACCTCCTGCGGCGACTGTGGATCGAGCCGCTGCAGCACCCGGCGGACCTTGCGCAGCTCCTCCATCAAGTCGGCGCGTGTGTGCAGCCGACCCGCCGTATCGACGATCACCGGACTCATGCCGCGCGCTCGCGCCGCCCCGACGGCATCGAACGCGACCGCCCCGGGGTCGGAGCCCGGTTGATGCGCGATGACGTCGACCTGCGCCCGCTGTCCCCAGAGCCGCAATTGCTCGATCGCCGCGGCTCGGTAGGTGTCGGCGGCGGCGAGCAGCGGGCGGCGGCCTTCTCGTCGCAGCAGATGCGCCAGCTTTCCAATGGTCGTCGTCTTGCCCGAGCCATTGACGCCGACGACCAGCACGACCGCCGGCGCGCCATCGAGATTGAGGTCACGCGGCCGTTCGGCCATCTGGGTCGCCAGGTCGTCCTTGAGGAAGCGGCGTGCATCAGCGGGCGTACGCAGGTGGGCGCCGGCCGCCTGCCGGCGCAGGTCGCCGACCACCCGCTCGGTGGTGGGCACGCCAACGTCGGCCGCGATCAGCGTCGCTTCGAGGTCGTCCCAGAAGGCGGCGTCGAGGGCGGGGCGGCCGAAGACCTCTTTGAGGTCGGCGACGTAGGCCTGGCGACCCGCCTCGAGGCTGTTCGAGAAGCGTTTCCAGAATCCCTGGCGCTCGGCCGGCGCCCTGTCCTGCGGATCAGGCGGAGCGTTCACCGACCGGGATCAGGGCGTCCTGATGCAGGCGGACGGAGACGATGCGCGAGATGCCATGCTCGCCCAGGGTGACGCCGTACAGCACCTCCGCCTGCGCCATCGTCGAGTGGTTGTGGGTGACGATCAGGAACTGCTGGTCGGCGGCGAGCCGCTTCAAGACCCGATTGAACCGGACGACATTGGCGTCGTCGAGCGCCGCGTCGACCTCGTCCAGCACGTAGAAGGGGCTGGGGTTGACCGCTTGCAGGGCGAACAGGAACGCCAGCGCCGTCAGCGCCCGCTCCCCACCCGAGAGCAGGGTGAGCGGCTGCAACCGCTTGCCAGGCGTCTGGGCCAGGATCTCGACGCCCTCATCGAGCGGGTTGCCCTCCGGCTCCCCTTCGAGACGCAACGTCGCGCGGCCACCCTCGAACAGCTCGGCGAAGAATTCCTGGAAGTTCACGGCCACGGATTGGAACACGGTGCGGAACCGGCTGTCGATCTCTTCTTCGAGCCGCTGCCGCAACTCGTTGAGCTGCGCGGTCGCGGCCTCGAGGTCGCCCAGCTGGGCGGCCAGGCTCTCGCAGCGGTCGCGCACCTGCGCGTATTCCTCAGGAGCGAGAAGGTTGACGGCGCCCATGGCATCGAGTCGTCGCTGCAGGCGCGACACTTCACGTTCGGTCTTCTGCCAGTCGACCTCCTCGATCGCCTCGGTATCATCTTCGATCTCCTGGCCACCCTCGCGGAGGGCGAGCGCGCAGCGGTCGACCTCGACCTGCGCGGCTTCGCGCTCGGCAACCGACGCCGTCCACGCATCGTCCGCGTGCGCGAGCTCGACTTGCAGCGTGACGTTGCGCTGTTCGTCCTCGCGCAGCTGCAGTTCGAGTGCCGTCAGGGTGTCCCCGTCCGGGAGCTGCGCCGACTCGAGCGTCTCGAGCTCGGCGCCTAGTGCCTGCGAGGTCTCGAGCCATCGCAGGCGTTCCTCGTTGATCAGGGCCGGCTGGACGGCGAGCTCTCCCTCCGCGGCGCGGCGCTGCGCAAGCTCGTCACCATGGGAGCGAAGCGCTTGCTGCGCGCGCTCGAGCTGGCGAACCATGTCATCGGAGCGCTGGCGGGCAAGTGCCGCCCGAAGGTCTGTTTCCTGGCGCCGGTCGGTGAGGTCGCGCAGTCCGGCAACGAGCTCCAGGATCCGTTGCTCAAGGGCGGTGAGCTCCTGGTCCGCGGCGGTCTCCGCCTCAGCCAGCGCGCGCTGACGGCCCAGCGTCTCCACCTCGCTCTGCTCCGCCTGCTGCAGCAGTCCGCCGACCCGCATCAGTTGCTGGCGCAGTTGCCCTTCCTGCTGGCTCTCCCGCTGCAGTGCCTCGGTCGCCGCCGCCAACGCCCCCGCGGCCTGGGCCGCGGCCGTCCGCGCCTGGTCAAAGCGGGCGAGCATGGCCTGGCGTTCGGCGCTGAGCGCGGCGCGAGCGATGGCGATGCGCTCCACCTCCTCGGCAGCTGTCAGCGCAGCGTGACGCTCGCGGTCCAGAGCTTGCTCGGCGTCCCGGATTCTCGCCTGCACGTCTAGCACCGGATCGGCGGCCTTTCCGCCTCGGTAGGAAACGGCGGTGATGATCTCACCCGCCGGGGTAACGGCCCGTAAATCCCGATGTTGCTCCACGATGCGTGCCCCTTCCAATCGATCCGCCGCCAGTACGACGCCGCGAAGCAGGTGGGCCACCAGTCCACGAACCTGATCGGGGGCCTGGACCAGGTCGATGACGGCCAGCAGCCCCTCGGGGACCGGCGATAACGGCGCGCCTCCCGACGCGTAGAGCAACGTTTCGCGCGCATCTTCGGCGGCGGCCACGGCCGCCGCGGCACTGGCGGCGCCATCGCGGCTCGGCGCCACCCAACCATGCAACCACCCCTCGAGCGCAGCCTCGACGGCGGCCCGATGGACCGGCTCGACCTCGATCAGTTCGAGCAGGCGTTCCCAATTCCTGTCAATCCGTATCGGCCCGCGACGCTGGGCCCCGTCCAGCAGCGTCCTCAGCGCGCCCAGCTCGGCCTCGAACGCGCGGAGCGCCGCCTCGTGCTCGACAATCCCCTTGCGCGCGAATTCGAGCGAACCATCGGCTTCGGCCAGGCGTTGCTCCAGCGCGTTCGCCGCTTCATTGACCGACTGGAGCTCGCCGCCGGCGGCCTCGGCGGTACGGCTCCGCCGATCGAACTCCTCGGCAAGGCTTTGGTGTCGAATCGACCAGGCCTCGAGTTGTGCCCGGGCTTGCTGCTGCTGTTCGCTCAGAAATTGGCGGCGGCCTTCGAGCTGGCGAAGCTCCGCGTCGATCGATGCCGTCTCTCGCTGGGCATCGTGGCGCCGTTTGTGGCGGGCGATCCGTTCCGCCTCGAGCGAGGCCTGCGTCTCGCGCGCGGCCTGCTCGCCCTCCGCTGCGGACTGGAGAGCGCTGGTTGCGGCCTCGAGTTCGACGCCGGCGGCCTCGACCGCGCGAGCGAGCTCATCCACGACGCGCGTCCCGGCTTGCTCGGAGGCGTCCAGCCGCTCCAGCTCTCGCTGCAGGGCTTCGAGCGCGTGCACGGCAGCCAGGTTGCGTTCCTGGGCGATCCGCGCCTGGTGTTCGCTCTCGGCCAGGCGCAGCCGGACATCGGCGACCGACTCCTGATGGCGCCACCGTGCTTCACGAGCCGCGAGCAATGCCGAGCGATGCTCGGCGTAGAGCGGTTCGAACTCGCCAACCGCCGCGTTGGCCGCAGCACGCTTGTGGTCGGCGGTTTGCTGTCGAGCCAGGGCTTTCCGGAGTTGCACCATCGCCTTGCGCCAAGCATCGCGGGCGAGACTGCCCTGCAACACCTTGAGGGCATCGGCGACTTTCCGGTACTCCTCGGCGGACGCGGCCTGCGCGCGCAACTCCTCGGCGCGGGGACTCAGCTCATTGAGAATGTCGTGCGCGCGACGCATGTCGCGGTCCGCCTCCGCCAGCCGGTTGATCGCCTCCTGCCGCTGGTCGCGCAGGCGGCGGACGCCAGCCGCCTCTTCGATCAGCTCGCGGCGCAGCGCCGGCGCGGCCTGAATCACGAAGTCGATATCGTTCTGCGCCGTCACGGCGTACCCGTCCTGACGCAAGCCGGTGCTGGCCAGCAGGGCGTCGATGTCTTTCAATCGGGCGCGCGACCCATTGATCAGATACTCACTCTCGCCCGAGCGGAAGAGACGGCGCGCGACTTCGATCTCGTTGAACTCGACGTTGAGTCGCTGGTCGGCGTTGTCGATGGTCAGCGTGCACTCGGCCATGCCGACGGCGGACTTGCCCGGGCCGCCCGAGTAGATGACATCCTCCATCTTCTGGCCGCGCAACCCACGCGCATTGCGCTCACCAAGGGCCCAGCGGATGGCATCGACCAGGTTGGACTTGCCGCTGCCGTTGGGGCCAACGATGGCGGTGATGCCGCGGCTGAAGGGCAACTCGGTGCGGCGGGCAAAGGTCTTGAACCCTTGCAACCGCAGTGACTTCAGGTGCACGAGTTAAAAAGTGAAAGACATGGCTGAGCGATCGCGCCCATCAGTGACGAAAGCATGGACCACGGCGCGGGTCACGCCCAGTATTAGACCATGTCCCCGTTGCCCGTGGCAACGGGCGCCCGGCGGCCGAGAGGCCGCCGCGCGCTTTCGCGCGTAAGCGCCGGCGCCGCATGCGGCCTGTACACGCACACGAGGGCAATGGAATTTTGCCCGAGTGCGTGATGGGCCGCTGGACGGCGCATCGGTGCGTCTAAGTCGCTGAGTAACTAAACCACGCGATAGCGGGCGCCGCGAGCTTACGCCGGGTAAACGCTGATCTCGGTTGCCTTCACGCCGATCCAGACGCGGTCACCGCGGTCCAGCCCCAGCTCGCTAATCGCCGCCGGCGTCACCTCCGCCACGATCGCTGGAGGACCCGCCACCTGCACGCGCACTCGATCGCCCTCGAAATCAAGGTCCACGGCTCGGCCCTCCCAGACATTGCGCGGGGTGCCGTCGGGCCGGCTGCGGTAGAGGGCCACGGTGCGGGGATGCACCACCGCGAAGACCTCGCCGTCGCTGGCACCCGTCGCCATCAGCGAACCCCCATCGGTGATCGTGATGACGTTGTTGTTGGCCCGCCCGCGGAACAGGTTGACGCCCACGAGGTCCGCCACGTAGCGCGAGCGTGGTCGTTGCGTCACCTCGGCCGGCGTACCGGATTGCAGGACACGGCCATGCTCGAGGATGACGAGCCGATCCGCCATCGCCATCGCCTCCACCGGGTCGTGGGTCACGAGCAAGCGCACGCCTCGAAATGATTCGAGGTGCCGGCGCAGGTCGCGCCGAAGCTCGACGCGAGTACTCGCGTCCAGGGCTGCCATCGGTTCGTCGAGCAAGAGCAGCGCGGGGTTGGTCGCGAGTGCGCGGGCCAGGGCGACCCGTTGGGCCTGCCCGCCCGAAAGCGACCTCGGCTTCCGCTGCGCCTCGCCCGCCAACCCGACCCGTTCGAGCCACTGGCGGGCAGTGGCGAGGGCGGCTGGTTTCGGCGTGCCACGCGAACGTAGGCCGAAGGCGACGTTCTCGAGGACGGTGAGATGCGGGAAGAGCAGGTAGTCCTGAAAGACCATCCCGATGGGTCGTCGTTCAGACGGAACGAAGCGGCCGGCCGCCGGTTCCTCGAGCACGACCCCATCGAGGGCGACGCGCCCCGCGTCGAGTGGCAGGAGCCCCGCCAAGCCGCGCAGGATCGAGGTCTTGCCGGCTCCGTTGGGACCGAGGACGGCCACCACTTCTCCCGGTTCGACCCTCAGGTCGACATCCAGCTCGAAGCTGCCGATCCCGCGCCGCATCCGGGCCTCGAGGCTCACGACGATCCCAGCCAGCGGTCCCGCAGCCCAATCAGCACCGCCAGCGAGACCGCCAGTAGCACCAGGCTCAACACGATCGCCGCGTCCGGGTTGGTTTCCAGCGCGAGGTAGACCGCCAGCGGCATCGTCTGCGTACGCCCCGGAAAGTTGCCGGCAAACGTGATGGTGGCGCCGAACTCTCCCAGCGCGCGGGCCCAGCAGAGGACCGCTCCCGCGACCAGCGACGGACGGATCAGCGGGAGCGTGACCCGCCAGAGCACCGTCCAGCGACTCGCCCCAAGGGTTCGCGCCGCGTCCTCGAAGCGGGTGTCCATCGAGCGCAGGCCGGCTTCCACCGTGATCACGAGAAAGGGCATCGCCACGAAGGTCTCGGCGAGGATCGCGCCGGCCGTGGTAAAGGGCAGATGAACGCCGAACGCGGTGGCGAGCCAGCCACCGAACAAGCCGCTCCGGCCGAAGGCCAGCAGTAAGGCGACGCCGCCGACCACCGGCGGCAAGACCATCGGCAGGACGGTGACGGCCCGGAGCACCGCGCGGCCGGGAAAGGTGAGCCGCGCCAGGGTCCAGGCCAGCGGCACGCCCAGGGCGAGGGCGATCGCCGTCGCCGACACGGAGGCGAGCAGCGAAAGGCGGAGCGCGGTCAGGACCTCGGGTGAGCGGAGCTGGTCCCAGGTCGCGCCCCAGGGCGTGCGCAGCACCAGGCCGAGCAGCGGGACGACGAAGAATGTCGCCCCAATCCCGGCGAGCACCAGCAACGCGACCGGCGCCGCCGGTCGAACGCTTGTCGCCTTATGGGCCGGTGAAGCCATAGTGAGCCAGGGTGGGTTGGCCGGCGCCGAGGAGATACGAGATGAACGCCCTGGCCAGCGGCGCGTTCTGCGAATCCTTGAGGACCGCGACCGGATAGTCGGCCACCACATTCACGCTCAATGGAATTGGCACTCCCTGGACCGCGGCGCCGGCCGCCTTGACGTCGGTGACATACACGATGCCGGCGTCCGCCTCGCCCAGCGCCACTTTGCTGACGACGGCCTTCACGTCGGTCTCCTGGCTGGCGGGCTGGACGGTCACGCCCGCGTTCTGCAGGGCCTGGGTGGCGTAATGCCCGCAGGGGACAACCGGGGCGCAGAGGACGACCACGAGTCCCGAGCGGACCAGGTCCTTGAGCCCGGCAAGATGTTTTGGGTTTCCCGCCCGGACCACGATCTCGAGCCGATTGTGAGCGAAGATCGACGGCGAGCCAGCCACGAGTCCGGCGTCAACCGCCTTCTGCATGTTGGCTTGATCCGCGGACGCGAAGACGTCGCCGATCGCGCCCTGCTCGATCTGCGCGACCAGGGTCGACGACCCGCCGAAGCTCAGCTTGACAACGGTTCCGGGGTGCGCCGCTTCGAAATCCCTGCCGATCGCGGTGTAGGCCGAGGTCAGCGAGGCGGCGGCGAAGACCGTGATGGTGCCGCTCAGCGTTGACGGACTCGACGATGCGGGGGCGCTGATGCCGCACGCACTGCACAGCGCCGCGAGGACCAGGGCGGAGACGGACCGCCAGCGCACCTTCGTCTCAGGCCTCGGGTAACTCGACCATCACATTGGTGGCCTTGACCACGGCGACCGCGCGCACTCCCGGTGCCAGGCCAAGCTCATCGGCCGCCTCTCGAGAAATCAGCGAAACCAGTCGATAGGGGCCGGCCTGCAGCTCGACCTGGGCCATGACCTTGTCCTTGACCACGCGCGTGACGATGCCTTGAAAATGATTGCGAGCCGAGCGGCCCACCGTGGTTTCCGTTTTGACATCCGCGGGTGAGGTCGCCATGAAGCGCGCCAGTTGCCGACCGTCGACGACCCGTTGCCCGCCGGTGGTCCTGACGGTGGCCAGCCGACCGCTATCAGTCAGCCGGCGGACGCTGTCGACGCTGATCCCAAGGAGTTCCGCCACCTCGCCGATCTTGTAGGAAGCCATTCACAGGCAGGACAAACTCTAGCATTTGCAGGGTTTCGACGCAAAATATCTCTGATTTTCGGTGATTACGTGTAACGCCGGTTGTCTCGGTCTACCCGTAAGGAAGCTCGTACAATGCCTCCTGTGAGCGACCAGAATGTTGGCGATCTTCTTGCCGAGAACGCGGAGTTGCGGCGTCTGCTCCGAAAGCACCAGTGGGGTGGGCTGACGCCCATCAAGTCCAACGGGGCATGTCCCGAGTGTGCCGGTTCCAAGCCGCCCGAGGGTCGCGGTCACCGACCGGGCTGCGCGGTCGCAGCCGTCTTAGCCGAGACTTAGTTCGGCGAGCGCTTGGCCTCGTGCGCCGCGACGGCCTCCAGCACTTCGTCCTGGGCCGGCGGGTGGTCGAGCGCGCCAAGCGCCGCCAACGCCTCACGCGCCGCCATCTGCTCCGCCGCACGCTTGGTGCGCCCCTGTCCCGTGCCGCGGTTGCCGTCCCCAAAGCTGACCTCGGCGGTGTACTCGCGCCGATGGCCAGGACCCGAGGCGCTAACGATCTCGTACTGCGGCGTCGTGAGGAAGCGCTCCTGGGTGACCTCCTGGAGGCGACCCTTGTAGTTGTCGTCGGGCCAGGCCTGCACATCGATCAGGCTGCGGCTGAAGAGCTTGTAGGCCGCGCGGTAGCCCTGGTCCAGGAAGATCGCGCCGATGACGGCCTCGAAAGTGTTGGCGAGGATCGACTGCAGCGAGCGCGCCCCCGTTTTGTGGGCGCCCTTCCCCAGCAACAGATAATCGCCGAGGCTGAGCCGTGAGGCGAGGCGCGCCAGGCTTTTGGTATTGACGACCGAGGCGCGCAGCCGGGTGAGCTCGCCTTCGTCCGAGGTCGCGTAGGTGTTGTAGAGATGCTCGGCCGCGATCAGCTCGAGCACGGCATCGCCCAGGTACTCGAGGCGCTCGTTGTCCGCGCTGCCCCGTTCAGGATGCTCGTTGTTGTAGGAGCGATGGGTCAGCGCCTGCCGGAGGAGGGCAGCATCGTGGAAACGCACGCGGAGCGTGCGCTGAAGTTTTTGAAGGGGGTCGTCGGTCGGCGTGGGCTCTAGTTCAGGTGGTGATTCCGAGCTTTTCTTGAACGTAGTCCCACGCGGCACCGACGGTCTGGATCTTTTCAGCGTCCTCGTCAGGTATCTCCAT
>Ga0307479_10001858_pt1 | contig 19271 bp, 18 predicted proteins | sample atmos_gasesECM4C_FD_203743 | JGI IMG/M metagenome (GOLD analysis project Ga0307479, IMG submission 203743) | Hardwood forest soil microbial communities from Morgan-Monroe State Forest, Indiana, United States - atmos_gasesECM4C_515 | ecosystem: Environmental > Terrestrial > Soil > Temperate... | reverse complement strand
GGAGAGTGTTAGAACTGAGGGGTCTACTCGTATTCTATTGAAAATAAACAACTAAAGTACCATTTACATTATCAAATGGCAGGTGCTAGAATATGAGCGTGTAACACTAATATTTTATGCCTGACACTATCGTATCTGACTGCACCTTTTTTCTGTTGTGCGCATCTAACCTGTGTTTGGCGGGGTATTATGCTCCCGCGCTTTTGACTGGGGGACATCATGGCTGAGAAGAAAGCAAATCTTCCGGAAGTTCTGCCGATTTTGCCCGTCCGGGATACCGTGTTGTTTCCGGGCGCTGTGCTGCCTTTGACCGTCGGCCGCGACAGTTCGTTGGCGCTCGTCAACGCGCTGGAAGGTGATGAAAAGTTCCTCGGTGTCGTCGCGCAACTCGACCCGCGGATCGAAGACCCGGCTGCGGCTGACTTGCACAAGGTCGGCACGCTGGCAAAAGTTCACAAGACCGTGAAAATGCCCAACGGCAACGTGGTTATTTTCCTCGAGGGCATGTATCGCATCCGGGTGCTCGAACTGATCGGCCTGAAGCCGTATCTTCGCGCACGCGTCGAGAAAGAAGTTGAATTTGTCGGTGAGATGGACGCGGAGCTTCAGGCCCTGCTGCGCAACGCGCAGGATCTCTTCCGCGACGTGGTCAGCCATTCACCGCAGCTTTCCGACGATTTGCAGTCCGTCGCCATGAACATTGACGACCCGGGCCGGCTCGCGGATTTCATCGCAGGCACTTTGCCGTCACTCTCCACGCTTCTGCGCCAGGAATTGATCGAAACGTCCAACGTCCGCAAGCGCCTCGAATCGTTGATCCGCGAATTGTCGAAGGAACTCGAAGTGCTCGAGCTTCGCTCCAAGATTCACGAGCAGGTTCAGGAGCAGGTCAGCCAGAACCAGCGCGAATACTTGCTCCGTGAACAGATGAAGGCTATTCAAAAGGAACTTGGCGAGTCCGATGATTCCACGCAAGAAATCGACGAGCTCCGTAAGAAGGTCGAGGAAGCCGGCATGTCGGCCGAAGCCAAGAAAGAATGCGAGCGCGAACTGAAGCGTCTCGCGAAGATGACGCCGGCCTCCGCCGAATACATGGTCTCGCGCACCTACCTGGAGTGGATGACCTCACTGCCGTGGTCCAAGTCGTCCGGCGTGAGCGAAATTGACATCGCCAAAGGGCGTCAGATCCTCGACGAAGATCACTACGATCTTCAGAAGGTCAAGGAGCGAATTCTCGATTATCTTGCCGTGAAAAAACTTAAGCCGGGGATGAAAGGGCCGATTCTCTGTTTTGTGGGGCCTCCCGGAGTGGGCAAGACGTCGCTGGGAAAATCGGTTGCCCGCGCGCTCGGGCGCAAATTCGTGCGCCTCGCTCTCGGTGGCATGCACGATGAAGCCGAAATCCGCGGCCACCGCCGCACCTACATCGGCGCTTTGCCGGGCCAGATTATTCAAGGATTGAAGCGCGCGGAAACCAACGACCCGGTTTGCATGCTCGATGAGGTGGACAAACTCGGCCGCGATTTCCGCGGCGATCCGTCCTCCGCTTTGATGGAGGTTCTGGATCCCGAGCAAAACGTAGCGTTCCGCGATCACTATCTCGATGTGCCGTTCGATCTTTCCAAGGTCCTCTTCATCGCCACGGCCAACTGGATGGATCCCATCCCGGAACCCCTGCGCGACCGCATGGAAATCATCGAGCTGCCAGGTTACACGGGTGAGGAAAAACTTCACATCGCGCACAAGTACCTCATCCCCAAGCAAGCCGTTGAACACGGATTGAATGTCGGCGAACAACTCGAATTCACGGACGGGGCGCTTGACGAAATCATTCACCTCTACACTCGGGAAGCCGGCGTGCGCAACCTCGAGCGCGAAATCGCCACCATCACGCGCAAACAAGCGCGGCGCATCGCTGAAGGCAAAACGGAAAAGATGGTCGTTACGCCGGAGATTGTCCGCGAATTCCTGGGCGTGCCGAAATTCCGCACCGAAAAGGAAGTCGAGGAACGCGTCAAGAAACCCGGCGTTGCCATCGGCCTCGTCTGGACTCCAGTGGGAGGCGACATCGTCTTCATCGAAGCCAGCAGGATGCGCGGCGGCAAGCAGTTCACCATGACCGGCCACCTCGGCGAAGTCATGCAGGAGTCCATGACCGCGGCGCTGACCTGGGTCCGCGCCAACGGCGAGCGTTACGGCATCGATCCGGATTTCTTCCGCAAAGCCGACATTCACATTCACGTGCCTTCAGGGGCGGTGCCGAAGGACGGCCCCTCCGCCGGTGCAGCAATGGTGACCGCGCTGGTCAGTCTGCTCAGCGGCCGGCCAGTTCGTGACCGGCTTGCCATGACCGGGGAGATGACGCTTTCGGGCATCGTCTTGCCGATCGGTGGCGTAAAGGAAAAAGTCCTCGGTGCGAAACGCGCGGGAATCCGCGAGGTTTTGCTGCCAGCCGACAACGAGCCCAACGCCGTTGCGGATCTTCCGCCGGATATCCTGGGCGATATGAAGATCACTTACGTCCGCACGCTCGACGAAGTGCTCGAGCACGCGCTCTCGAAGGAAGTTGTGGCCCCTCCGGTGGTGCCGCAGCCGCAAGAAAAACAGAAGCGCGTGGGCCCCGACAGTCCGCGCGCGATTCACTAAGACTTCGCGAATCTCGCCGAGTAAGGGCGCCCGCCGCGGCGGGCGCCCTTGCAACGAGCATAATGAATTGGGCCCGGCAGAAATTGCCGGGCATTTTCTTTTCATTTCTCCTGGTCGCGGCAAAAAAGAAACTCCTGCTACCATGTTCGCGTGGCTACTTCACACGCGAAACAAACTGCGTCGGACCGGCCGGCGGAGCTGGCACTCAGCCTGACGGAAGCGCTTCAGCGCGAACGCGTTGTTCCCCGCTTTGTGGACTCTTACGTCGTCGAGAATGGACGTCAGGCTTTGCAGGTTCACGCTGGCTTGTATCGTGATCTGCTCGCGCTGATTCAGCGTGAAGCGCTTCTCGCCATGACCGTGCGCGCGCTCGAGGTCGTCGCGACGGGCCCAGAAACAGGTGGCCGGACAAAGTCACGTTCGTTGACGCGCAAAAACGCCGCCGTGTTTCGCCGCAAACTGCTTGCGGCGTTCACGCACCAGCAAAAATGGACCGCGGGAGACGCACTCGATTTTCAAAAAGATCTGCAAATTTACGAAGAACTTCTTGCGCGCAGCTCCCCGCTGCGGCGCATCCGGAAGCCTTTTGAAGCGGCCAGCCACCCGTTCGTCGATCGCTGCGCTTTTGTTTTGGATTCATCGTTTCTGGAAAAAGCCCGCCTGGCCGCGAGCCGCGCGCTCTTCGAGCTCGAAGAGCTTGCCGCCGCTCTGGCTGCGCAAGTCCTGGTGTACCGCTCACGTTAATCCGAGGAGATTGGTGAATCGCCCGCCTGGTGCGGCCTCCCAGTCGGGCGTTTACCGGTGCGCTTCCGAGCAACCAGGCGGGCATACGCGGGCTTCCTCCATCTGATATTCTCGGCCTGCGTGGAGACTCTCTTTTATCTCCTGGCGGCTTCGCAGATCCTGCTTGGCCTCTATCTTCTCGCGCAGGGCGTGCAATGGCTGACCTACGTGCGCCGCCGTGTTGGGACCCATCCAGGTTTTTATGCACCGCGCACTGCCGTGCTTTGTCCCTGCCGGGGTCTCGAGCCGGGTCTCGAGCGGAATCTAGTCTCGCTTTGCGAGTTTGACCACCAGAACTATGAAATATTTTTCATCCTGGCCTCGGAATCCGACCCGGCGCACAGTATTGTCAAACGTGTTGCTTCGCAGTCCCGCGCCAAAGCTCACGTCGTCATTGCCGGCAGGCCGGAAGGCTGCAGCGAAAAAGTTAACAATCTCCGCGCCGGCGTCGAACAGTTGCCGCCGGAATTTGAAGTGCTGGTCTTCGCAGACTCCGACGGCCGCCCGGGGAAAACCTGGCTGCACCATCTGGTCGCGCCGCTCAACGATTCGCGCATCGGCGCAACCACTACGATGCGCTGGTTCATCCCCAATCGCACCAATCTGCCGACGGCGCTCCTCGCGGCCTGGAATGCTCCTATCGTCACCATGCTTTCCGACAAAGGGAAAAATTTCTGCTGGGGCGGAGGGACTGCCATTCGCCGCAGCCTTTTCGACCAGATTGGCGTCGCCGACGAATGGCTCCATTCAGTCAGCGATGACTATTCGATGACCCGATCCCTCGAACGTTCCGGCCGTTCGATCCTCTTCGTGCCGGAATGCCTGACGCTCTCTTTTGTCGAAACGGATTTCTCGGGCTTGCTGGAATTTACTAACCGCCAGATTTTAATTACTCGCGTTTACGCGGAAAAGATCTGGAACGCAGGGGCAGCCACGCACCTGCTCTTTTGCCTGACGTTCGTCCTTGGCGTGCTGCTCACTCTTTCCAACATGCTGAACTCGCTCCCAGCGTTGCAGCTGGCGACCCTGACTTTCCTGCCCTTGCTGCTTGCGGCGATCCGCGGAGCGTTGCGCCTCGTCGCTGTGAGCGAAGCGCTCCCCTCGGCAAGGACGCAGATCATGAGCCAGTCCTGGATCTATATTGTCCTCGGCGTCTTCATCTCATTTCTTTTCGTCTTGAATTTTGCCATGTCCCTGGTTACCCGGAAGATTCACTGGCGCGGCGTTGTGTATGAGCTGATCTCCCCCACGCAGACTCGAGTCTTGAACTACTAATTCGCGGCCGAGACCTGTCCTGCCCGGCCTGCCCAGCATTTTCCACAGCCCGTCCGACGCCCGCCCTGGCCTCAACATTCCTGCTCAAAAAGTAACGCGGCATTGACTTGCTGGAGCGAGATGGCAATTTCGCCTCTTAAAGGCAGTGAGGAATGGAAAATTTTCCCGTCTCGCGCAATTCCTACCCTCAAATAATCGCTTGAGTCAGGAAATAGTTCGGCTAAGTCTCCTATTTTTGAGGAACTTGCAATTTCTCTGGTTCGGAATCCTATGTGCAAACTCCGGGCCGTTCGGTGTGCGGGTCGCGGGCGGTTCATTCAAGATCTCCTTCTTGCGCCTCGGCTTTGCCATCCTGAGGGACAAGGTCGCCAAGCCAAACCATCCTTTGTCTTGGCGTGTTAATTCGCTGCATTTCTATTCTGTTTAGCTGGCCTCGCACAGAGGCGATCGCAATAAATAAATCTTAGGCTTCGGTACCAGCACGAGGCTGCATTCGGAGGGGTGCACGTGAAGGTAATCCGCAGAAGTGATGTAACTCGGCATCTTCCAGATTCCCACCTTGCCTTTCCCCGTCAGTTGTATTTTTTCCATGATAAGAACACCGGCGCTTCCCATTTTCATGTCGAAGCTGGACCCGACGGCAGATTTCCGGTCGATCAAGCGGCCGGCTTGCTGGCAATGCACTGTCTGGTGCGCGGTCAATTGCCAGCAGACTATGTGGTGATGGTCGAGGCTGAAACGGACCGCCTCGAAGGACTCACCGAGAAGGCAGAAAAACTCCTGCAAGCGGGCCACTCTGTCACGGGTTCAGTCAAGCTCACACGCCGTGAAGAAGAGGTGCTCAGAGGTGTCATGCGCAGTCTGGCCAACAAGGAGATCGCCTCCGACCTTAATCTCTCCGAGCGCACTGTCAAATTCCACGTTTCTTCTCTGCTCGCGAAATTCGGCGTGCGCGGCAGGATGGAACTTGCCCGCGAAGCGTCGGGGAAAGCATTTCCATCCGCACCGACGCCCCTGGCCGCCGGCAAGCCGGAGGCGCGGAACTTCATGCCGCGTCCACAGGGTTACCGCGTCGCTCCCCGCGGGGCGTGTGTAGTGGCTCTTGCAAAGCCGCAAATGATGGCGTAAGGCAATTTCCACAAAATACGATTCCAGAAAGTGAGGGGCCCGGTCCGATGGAATCGGACCGGGCCCTTCAGAATTACAATGGTCTGCTTCGCGCGGCTATTTCTTCGCAGCGGCGTAGAGATCGCTGGCCGCGTTCCAGTCGACCACATTCCACCACGCTTTGATGTAGTCCGCACGCACGTTTTGATACTTCAGATAGTAGGCGTGCTCCCAGACGTCCAGCCCGATCACGGCTTTGCCGCCAAGCAGATAGGGCGTGTCCTGATTTGGCGTGGAATCAATGGCAAGCTTGCCGTCTTTTACCAGCAGCCAGGCCCAGCCAGAGCCAAAGCGCCCTAGCCCGGCCGCAGCGAGTTTCGCCTGAAAATCGGCGAAAGATCCAAACGCGGAGTTGATCGCAGCAGCTAAATCCCCTTTCGGTTCACCACCGCCGCCTTTCTTCATCAGTTTCCAGAAGAGGGAATGATTCCAATGGCCACCGCCGTTGTTACGCACGGCCGCCCTGATGTTGTCGGGGATTGAATCGAGACCCTTTAGAAGCTCATCGATTGATTTCGCTTGCAGGTCGGCGTGGCCTTCCAGCGCCTTGTTCAGGTTGGTGACGTAGGCGCCATGATGTTTGTCGTGATGGATTTCCATCGTTTTCGCGTCAATATAGGGTTCGAGTGCGTCGAACGGATACGGCAGGGGTGGGACAGTGAATGCCACGGGTTTATCCTCCATCTTGAGATTTGGCTCTAAATCTGAATCCTTGCCAGCGAGCGCGAAACCTGAGGCAGTTTTTCCTGCACCGAGTATTCCCGCGCCGACAATGCTTGTGTTGACCAAGAACTTGCGGCGATTCATACAGAACTCCTGGCTCGCGGTGGGTTAGATAGCTTGCGCGCGGAATTATACCCCCATCAGACCCATGATGCGAACTACTCTCAGGGCCATCCGTTGGTTAATCCTACGGGCCGAGCCCTATCGCCGGTCTATTCGATGCGCGAGAGCGCCCATCTGGCAGATTCCGCGATCACAGGCTCTGGCGAGGCCGACAATCGTTCCAAAAGACACGCAATCCGCGCGTGCTCCGTGGTTCCCTTTCGGATCGAGGAATTCCCCAAAGCGATGCAAGCGTTGCGCGTGAGCCCGCGCCACTTCGCTCTTTTGATCGGACTGCCCTTGAATACCTGCCGGTACTCTTCCTCGCTCATTCCGGCCAGCCACTCCAGCCGAGGCAGGAAGAGCGCTTTTTCCTTTGCCCTTTCGTCGTCAGGTTCATCTGCCATTCCATCCCCGCTCCCGTCATCGGATGAGAACGCCCTCGCTTGAAATTCTGCCGCTCGTGTGACCGGGGCCTTGCGATTCCAGGGGCAAACGTCCTGGCAAATGTCACAGCCGAAAACTTGCCAGCCCATCGGCTCGCGCAACTCCCCGGGAATACTCCCCCGCAATTCGATCGTCAGATAAGATATGCACCGGCGCGCATCCATCACATAGGGTTCCACCAGCGCTGCTGTCGGACACGCGTCGATGCATCTCCGGCAACTGCCGCAGAGGTCCGGCGGAGGAGCCTCGCCCTCCGCCAAAGTTGGCGCGAGTTCGATGGTGGTCAATATCACGCCTAGAAAAAAGAAGGAACCCAGTTCTTGATTCAGGAGCAGCGTGTTCTTTCCCGTCCACCCGAGTCCTGCGTATTTTGCAAGGATGCGCTCCGGCACAGGCCCGGTGTCCGCGTATACGCGCGCTTCAAACTCCTCTTCATATCGCGCACGCATCGCCGCGACGATGGATTCCAGTTTTTCCCGCAACACCTCGTGATAGTCGTGTCCCCAGGCGTAACGCGATATCCAGCCGCGTGGTTCGTCGCTTCCTGCTTGTGCCGCCGCGGCCGTCGAATAGGGCTTGGCCGAATTGTAATTCAGCGCGCACACAATGACGCTACGAATCCCCGCAAGAACGCTCTGGGGATCGCTTCGCCGGGGATCGGCGAGATAATTCATTTCTCCGGCATAGCCACGATCGAGCCACTCCGGCATCCGCGACAATTCCGGGAAATTCTCTGGCCGCACGACGCCGAACAGTTCGAACCCCTCCGCTCCTGCGAGAGCTTCGATCCACGCCGTATCTGAGCGTCGTTGCCCGAGTATGCGCATCGGTGCGATTGTGCCGCACTTTGCCCTTCCCCAGGAAGCTTTCAAAAAGAAAAAGGCCCCGCTGCGCAGCGGGGCCCGGGAATTCATTTCCATCAGCTATGTGGAGTCACATTCTCCGCTTGCAATCCCTTCGGCCCTTGCTTTACTTCGAATTCCACTTGCTGCCCTTCATTCAGTGTCTTGTAGCCGTCCGACTGAATGGCGGAGAAATGAACGAAAACGTCTTCGCCTGATTGTCTTTGGATGAATCCATATCCTTTGGACGCGTTAAACCATTTCACCACACCTTGTTCTTTGCTCAACTTCGGTGCTCCTCTGCCGTTGGAATTGCGTCGGGCCGGAAGCGCCGCTGGCGGCGGCTGACTGCTCCGTTGTCACCCAATCCAGAGGTCTGCTCGCGCAGGCCCCCAGGAGGGCGCGGTACTTCTGTGCCTGCGAACGCGGGCGTATGCTGCCATAAATTTGGGAGCCAGTCCAGATGGGAAAAAATGAGGACTGGAATTCGATTCTTTGGATTCTATTGTCCGTGCGAATGCTACCGGAAACTGCGCACGGCCACGTTCTCATCGGAATGCACGTCGAAGACGGTGAAAAGCCTGGTGATCTGCAGCAAATCGTGCACCTTTTTTGTCAAGGACAGAAGTTTCATCTCTCCACCGCGGCCTGTCACGGAGGTAAATCCGCTGACCAGCTCGCCGATTCCCGAGCTGTCGATGTAGTCCACGTCAGCAAGATTCAACAAAATCCGCGTGCGCTGCTGATCCAGCAGTTCGCGCAGCGTCTTCCGCAAGAGAGCGCTTCCGTCGCCCAGCGTGATTCGCCCGCTCAAATCAACGACCGTCACCGGTCCTGCGTCGCGGTAAGTGGCACGCAATGTCATTGCTTTTCTTTCTTCTAGGATTCCTGCTGTGGCGCGGCCGCCCGCCCGCCACCGCTCCCCTGACCATTAGGTGACGCGTTGCCGGGGCCGGGCAATTTCTTTGACATGATGATCTCCGCCCCGCCGGTGCGCCCGGGCACGACGTCAAACTCATCCATGAAGGCCCGCATCAAGAAGATGCCCCGCCCCGAAGTGCTCAGCAGATTTTCTTCCGCGAGCGGGTCCGGCACGTCCCGGAGACTGAAGCCCTTTCCTTCATCCACCACATGAATGATCATCTTGTCATCGGTCAGGTCCACCGCGAGATAAATTTTCTTTTCGGGGCGTTCCTGATTGCCGTAGTGAAATGCGTTGATCACGCCTTCGCGCACCGACATCCCGATGCGGTAACACTCGTCCTCGCCAAACCCGGCCGCTTCCGCCACGCGAAGACACATCTCCTCAGCCAGGTTTACGCTATCGACTTGAGTCTCCAATGTGACTTCGAGGTGCTTGCTTTCTGGCGTCACGCGTTTCCCCGTCACTGCGGGTAAAGCCGCTCCTCAAACGCACTCATGCGTAACATAGCACACAAACACAAGTCAATGGAGCACGAGACACTCCACCGCCGTTCTCGCGAAGCCCAAGTTTGGCACTAAAGAATCGGCAGGTTGTGTGAATCTCCAGCATTACGCCCAGTAGCTTCGATCCAGCGTTCTATATTGAATCGCTTCGCTCAGGTGCCGCGGCTCGATACTCGTTGACGCATCCAAATCCGCGATCGTCCGCGCCACCTTCAAGATCCGGTCATGCGCCCGCGCCGAAAGTCCCAGCCGCGTGATGGCGTTTTCCAGGAGTTTCTCGCCGTCGGCGGTAATGGCACAGTGCTTCCGCATCATCTTCGGAACCATTTGGGCGTTGGAGTAAATCCTCTTCTCAGTGCTGTAACGTTCGAGTTGGCGTTCGCGCGCAGCGATCACCCACTGCCGCACCGCCGCGGAATCTTCCGCCGAAGAAGGCGCCCGCAGCTCTTTGTATTTCACCGCGGGCACTTCGATGTGAATGTCAATGCGATCGAGCAGCGGGCCGGAAATCTTTGAAACATACCGCTGGATCATGGGCGGCGTGCAGTGGCAGTCCCGCGTTGGATCGCCGAAATATCCGCAAGGACAGGGATTCATCGCCGCCGCCAGCATGAATCGCGCGGGAAAGGTCACCGAAACTGCCGCCCGCGCAATGGTTACCGCACCGTCCTCGAGCGGCTGCCGCATTACTTCCAGCACGTTGCGCTGAAATTCCGGCAACTCGTCCAGGAACAACACGCCGTTGTGCCCCAGAGAAACCTCTCCCGGCCGCGGGACCGCACCGCCGCCAATCAATCCAGCATCGCTGATGGTGTGGTGCGGCGAACGGAAAGGCCGCGTGCCCACCAAGCCACGGCTGTCCTCGAGCGTGCCCGCAACGCTGTGAATTCGCGTGGTCTCGATCGCTTCTTCGAGCGACATCGGGGGCAGAATCGTAGGGATGCGCTTGGCCAGCATCGTTTTCCCCGCGCCCGGCGGCCCAATAAACAGAATATTGTGCCCGCCCGCGCACGCTACTTCTAGCGCGCGCTTGGCCGATTGCTGGCCGTGCACATCGCGCAAGTCCACGGAATACTGCGCCGCTTCCGCCAGCATTTGCTTTGCGTCCACGTGCACGGGGGTGAACGATTCCGGCGCATTCACCAAATCCACAGCTTGTGGCAGCGACTTCAGCGCGTATACATCCACGCCTTCCACCACTGCTGCTTCCCGCGCATTCGCCTCAGGCACCGCGAGCGACTTGAGTCCAAACTCTTTGGCCGCCAGAGCTGCGGAGAGCGCGCCGCGTACCGGCCTCACACTTCCATCGAGAGACAGCTCTCCCAGAAACATGCACTTGTCCAAGACTTTTCCGAAGAATTGCCCCATGCAGCCGGCGAGTCCCAGTGCCATCGGCAAATCGAATGCCGAGCCTTCTTTTCGGACGTCCGCCGGCGCCAAGTTGATGGTCACGCCCTGTCCATGCGGAAACTCAAAGCCGCAATTTCGCAGAGCCGACTTGATTCGCTCGCGGCTCTCCTTCACCGCGTTGTCCGGCAGACCCACCACATTGAAGTCCTGCATGCGCGCCGAGCCCACGTCCACCTCCACTTCGACGAGGTAAGCGTCGATGCCATAGACGGATGCGCTGAGCGTCTTGAAGAGCATGGTCGAGGGAAGCCGCGTGGCCGAGCTTCGCGCGAAGCATAAATCAATCCGATACGATACGCCAGCGATACCCCGGATCCGGCAAGCGGCGGAAAGGCTGCGCACGAGGTCAGAGAAAAGAGCCAGCTTCTCGAAAACATCCCAGCTCGCCCGCATGAGAGTTCTGTGCCAGTTTTCTTGACTCCCAAATGATGGGAGAGCAGAATTCCTCGCAACTGATTGTTGCGAACTGACCTAACCGTCGTATACGAGTTAGAAGATCATAGGAGGACGGATGGAAAACTCTTTCCAGCAAATCGAGAATCGGCGCAAATTTTTGCGGCTATTGGCGGCCAGCCCTTTGCTGGCTCTGCCGGGACCCTCGCACATCCTGCTGCAAAAGCTACTGGCTTCCGGGGATCCAGGAACGAAGGACGCGTTCACCTTGTTCGAAAGCCTGGAGCAAGGCGACGCCCTGATTAGCAGCCCCGAGCAAGCGTTTGACGTCATGGATTTCGAACCGGTCGCGCGCAAGACACTGCCTCCCGCGCACTTCGGCTTCCTGGCGACCGGCGTGGATGACGATGCCACGATTCGAGCAAATCGTGAGGGCTTCTCGAAGTTGCAGATTCGCGCGCGCCGATTGGTCGATGTGAGCAACATTGACATGTCCGCGCGTTTGTTCGGAACCTCCTGGGACAGCCCCATCGCGCTCTCTCCAGTTGGAGATCAAAAGGCATTCCATCCCGAGGGCGAGGTCGCGGCTGCCAAAGCTGCCCGCGCCAAGGGACACCTGCAAATACTGTCCACGGTCACGTCTTATTCGGTGGAAGACGTTACAGCGGCTCGGGGCGCCCCCATTTGGTTCCAGCTCTACGTAAACAACGTTTGGGACATCGTGCGCGCGGTGATCAAGCGGGCCGAAGCGGCCGGCTGTCCGGTACTTGTGCTGACGGTGGACTTAAAGGAAGGGAGCAACCGGGAGACGCTGTTCCGAGCTGAGCGCGCGGACTCCCGGCAGTGCAGTATGTGCCATACAAACGGATTTAAGGGATTCGGCAGGGTCGCCAACCGCCCCATGTTTGCCGGCCTCGATGTGTCAAAGGCCTCCAACTTGATCTCCCCAGCGTTGGACTGGGATTACGTGAAGCGCCTGAAGGATACGACGACGATGAAACTCGTGCTCAAGGGCATCGTTACGCGCGAGGACGCACAGCTCGCAGTTGAGCATGGAGTCGACGGCATCATCGTTTCGAACCATGGAGGCCGGGCGGAGGAAACTCTTCGTTCGACGATCGAATGCCTGCCGGAAGTGTTGGACGGCTGTGCCCGGAAAATTCCTGTGCTGGTTGATGGAGGATTTCGCCGCGGCACGGATATTTTCAAGGCGCTTGCTTTGGGAGCAACGGCTGTTGGAATTGGCCGCCCCTACATTTGGGGGTTAGCAGCATTCGGGCAGCCGGGAGTCGAAGCGGTGCTGACAATCCTACAGCGTGAACTGCAGACGATCATGCGGCAAGCCGGCACCACCTCAATCGATAAAATCACCTCGGCATATCTGGCCAAACGATCCTGATAAAAAACATTCCCGGAGCGAAACGCTCTGCCCTGCACGGACGAGAAATATTCGCGATCCTCGCGGAAAGCGCGCTCTCGGATTGCTTCGCTTTACACCCAAGCAACCGCCACGTATATTGGCCCTGCGGGAAGTAAGCACGAAGTCGACCGCGTGTGAGGTTGTCCGATGACTGGCTGGATTATTCTGGGCGTCCTCGTTGTGATCGTCGTGTTTCTCATCAGTATGTACAACGGCCTTGTGCGGCTTAAGGTCACCTGCGACAACGCCTGGGCCGACATCGACGTTCAGTTGAAGCGCCGCTATGACTTGATTCCGAACCTCGTCGAAACCGTGAAGGGCTACGCCGCGCACGAAAAAGGAACTCTCGAAGCGGTCATCAACGCCCGCAATCGCGCCATGAGCGCCACGGGCCCAGCTGATAAGGCCCAGGCGGAGAACATGCTCTCCGGCGCGCTGAAGAGCCTCTTCGCACTCGCCGAGGCGTATCCTCAACTCCGCGCCATCGAGAGTTTCACCTCGCTGCAAAATTCCCTTACGGAGATCGAGGATACCGTACAGAACGCGCGCCGCTATTACAACGCGGTCGTCCGGGACCTGAACACCAAGATCCAGCAATTCCCCACGAACATCTTTGCCGGGATGCTGGGCTTCAAGACACGCGAATTTTTCGAAGTTTCCGCCCCGGCCGAGCGCGAAGCGCCCAAGGTCAGCTTCAACGCGCCCACCGCGTAAGCTCCGGACCATGGCCCACACCATGCGTCTGCGCCCCAACCGGCTCCGATGGCTGCTCGGTGTCACGCTTCTGGCGATTTTCCTTTTCCCTTCAACATCGGCTCTCACGACGCGCGAACTGCGCATCGAAAAGTTCGAGGCCGAGATCACCGTCCTGCCGGACAGTTCGATCGACGTGACCGAGCACATTCAGGCGCATTTCATCGGAACAAACTGGCACGGCCTATACCGCACCATTCCCGTCGAGTATGTCAACCCCCAGGGCTTCAACTATTCGCTCTTCCTCACCGTGAAGCGCGTCACCGACGGCAACGGCAACACGCTCAAGTTCGAATCCAGCCGCGAGCGCCACTATCGCAAGCTGAAAATCTATGTGCCCGACGCCGATAATTCCGAGCAAACCATCTCCATCGAATACAGCGTGTCCGATGGGCTGCGCTTTTTCGAAGACCACGACGAGCTCTACTGGAATGTTACGGGCGACGAATGGGACGTCCCCATTCAGGAAGCCAGCGCCCACGTTGTTCTTCCCACTGGTACCACGAACATTCGCACCAATCTCTTCACCGGCGGCTATGGCTCACGCGCGCAGGAGGCCGACGCTGAAGTCGTGGGCAACGGCGTGGATGTCCACACTCGCGGGCCACTTCGCTATCATGAGGGCCTGACCATCGCCGTGGCTTTCGACAAGGGTTTCGTTCACGAGCCGACCGCAGCGGACAAGGTCATCCTCTTCCTCCGCAGCAACTGGCCTCTCGGGCTGCCCATCGCCACATTTGTCGTGATGTTTTATTTGTGGTGGACGCGAGGCCGCGATCCGCGCCTGCGTCCCATCGCCGCGCAGTACGAGCCGCCCGACCAGCTCACACCGGGCGAAGCCGGGACCCTGGTCGACAACTCCGCCGATCTGCGCGACATCACCGCTTCCATAGTGGATCTGGCTGTCCGCGGATATATCCTCATCGAAGAAAAAAAGAAAGACCACCTGATGGGTCTGATTCACGACAAGGACTATGTTTTTCATTTGCGCAAACCGCGCACGGAATGGACTTCGCTGAAGCCGCATGAACAGGATCTGCTGGGCGGTATCTTTGCCGGCGCGTCGGACACGGTCTCGCTTTCCGACCTCCACAATCAGTTCTACCAATATCTGCCGGGCATCAAGAGCAGCATCTTCGATTCTCTTGTTACGCACGGATACTACCGCCGACGCCCGGACAGTGTTCGCTCCACCTACATCGGCATGGGCCTCGTCGTCGGGTTCATTGCAGTGTTCCTCGGGATCAAGATGGCGAGCACCTTGGGTATGGCGCCGCTCGCGTTTATCGTGGCGGGAGTCTTCACTGGCGGGATTATCTGCGGCTTCGGCTGGTTCATGCCCGCCCATACCGATCAAGGGGCGCGCGCGCTCGAAGGCGTCCTTGGATTCGAAGACTTCCTTGCTCACGTCGAATCCGACCGCTTCAACCGCATGGTGAAAACTCCCGAAATGTTTGAAAAGTTTCTGCCATTCGCGATGGCGCTGGGCGTCGAGAAAAACTGGAGCAAAGCCTTTCAGAACATTTACACTCAGCCGCCGAGCTGGTATCAGGGCAGCTACGGCCCCAATTTCTATCCTTATATGTTCGTGAACGATCTCAACGTCATGTCTTCGCAAGCGGGCAGCATCATGACTTCCGCTCCGCGCAGCTCCGGCGGCTCCGGATTTGGCGGAGATGGAGGTGGCGGCGGATCCTCTGGCGGAGGTTTTGGCGGTGGTGGCGGAGGTGGCTTTTAGCCCGAGCTCCGGCCCTAAGGTCTAGAGCGTAGTTGTTGTCTGCATTGTATGGCTTGCGTGTCCGGCAATCCTCCTCGCTGTCCTTAGCCACGTCGATTTCGTGCCCCCCTTGCCGCTGTGGCCTTCGCCTGCTTCCGGCGTTGTGTGCCGCGCGTGGGTTCGAGCAATTCTTCGATTGCGCGAACGAGTTGATGGCCGCTCGAGCGAAGCTCGCTGATGCGGTGACGCGCCACCAGCTCGAGCAGACGCTCCCCGCGCGGCAACAGCGATACCAGCACACGCCGCCGGTCCTCTCGATTGCGCGACCGCACTACGTACGCGTGCGCCTCCAACCGATCCACCAGCTCCACCACGCTGTGATGCTTCAGCACCAGCCTTTCTGCCAGCGTCCGCACGGTGGCCTCTTCACCCTCCGGCAATCCGCGGATGGCCAGCAGCAGCAAATACTGCTGCGGCTCGAGGCCCGCAGCATGAGCAACGGCATCCCCTTCGCGCAGGAAAAGCCGGATGCGGTAGCGCAGTTCGGCCAGCGCGCGATATTCGGCGGTGGTGATTTCTGCCGGCATAAATTCAGTATATCGTAGTGCGATATACTTTGCCAGCGCGGCCGCTGTGTGGTTCGTAGTGAGTAACCGCGGGAAAATTTTTCTGCGGGATTACAGCGTCTTGCGGAATGCCTTTTGCGTTTTGTAATGCTCGTAGCCCTGGCGCTGGTAGAATTTGTGCGCGCGTTCCCGAATCACGTTCGATCGCAGGTTGACGCTACCGCAGCCATGCCTCCGCGCCCACTCCTCAGCGGCTTCGAGCAGCCGCGCACCGGCACCCAAGCTCCTCTGTCCTTCGGCGACAATAAGTCCGTTCACCTCCGCGCGCGTGTCCACCTCCATTAGATTGGTGATGCTCACGTGCAGCCAGCCGATCAGACTTCCAGCCGGTCTCCGGCTCTCGCGTGTACCTTTCACTTCGGCGACGAACAGGGCATTTCGCGACGGGGGCGCCAGCTTTCCTAACCTTTTCGCAATCTGCGCGCGAGTTGCCGGGTACCCGAGCTGGCCAGACAGCTCTGCGAGTGACGTAACATCGCCGCGCCGAGCCCTGCGAATTTTCAATTGAACCTGGTTGGCCGCCATTGCCATTTCTTCATGCCGCCTTCCGCCGTAATCGCCGCTGAACTGCGTCACTCCTCAGGTCACGCAATGCATCTGCCGCGATCCACCGCGCCGACCGCGACCTCTGCCGGCGGATTCTTTCAGCTGTTTGAATCGCCGCGCGATTCAGCCGCAGATTTCGCTTGCCGATGTTGCGCAGCGCCCAGTTCACCGCCTTGCGCACAAAATTCCGTTCGTCCCACGCTTCGCGTTCGATCACTCGCAAAAACCGCTCGAATCGCGCGTCCACTGCCGCCTTATCTTTGTAACTCAAATACGCGGCCAGAGAAAAAGCCGCTCGCTTCTGAAACTCCTTGCGCCGCCGGCTCCACTGATTGACTTTGACCCAAGCGGGAGCCGCCTGTGCATAGAGGTAGCAGCAGGCGGCATCGACGACGTCCCACGAGTTGAAATCACGCGCCCAGCGTTCCATCTGCGCGGACGTCACTTTGCTGGGTTCCCCGATGAGCGTCGCGAGGATGCGCGCTTCATGAACGCCAGTTGCCCAGATCTGTTCTGCAAGTTCATGATTCTTCCCGATGCGCCGCGCCAGCGCATGCAAGACCGGCGCGGAAATCCCATGCGCCTTCGGAACCTTCACGCCAAAGTACTCCATCTTCTCCCGCACTTTGGGGTTGGCGAGATTTTTCAATTCCCGCAGAACCCTGCCCTGCGACCACCGTTCTTCTTCTTGTGAAGAACGGCGGATCTTAGAACGTTTTATCTGAATCGAGAAGGATCGTGGCCGGGCCTTCATTCACCAACTCCACCGACATCATCGCCTGAAAAATTCCCGTGGCGACGTTCACGCCAAACCCGCGCAGCGCGGCGCTGAATTCTTCATACAGTGCTTTCGCCCTTTCCGGCGGCGCGGCCGCAATGTAGCTTGGCCTGCGCTGCCCGCGCGCATCGCCGTACAGAGTGAATTGGGACACAACCAGCGCGCTTCCCCGGGTCTCCAGCAGCGAGCGGTTCATTTTCCCTTGCGCGTCCTCGAAGATTCGTAGGTTGGCCACTTTCTCCGCCATCGAGGCCGCCACTGCTGAAATGTCGTCTCTGCCGACGCCGAGTAAGATCAGAAGTCCCACTCCGATTTCTCCTGCCACGCGTCCCTCCACGATTACCCGCGCACGGCTCACCCTCTGTACGACGGCTCGCATATTCGCCGTTAATGAATCCTCGAACCGAAAAGAACGGAAGTCATCCCGAGCCCCTCCGGCCGATGGCATTTCTCCGCTGCTTGGTTTTCCGTTTGGGCAACGGAAGCGTGAGCGCGGAACCTCGGGGAACCGGCTGGCAGCGGGGGCAAAAATAGCTGCTTCGTCCGGCCACAATCGCTCGCCGGACCTGTGTCCCGCACCTGTAGCATGGCTTCCCTTCGCGTCCGTAGGCCCGATGACGCCGCTGATATTCTCCCGGCTCGCCCTCGGCGTCAAGAAAATCGGAGATCGACGACCCGCGCATCACGATCGCTTTTTCCAGGATGGTGCGGAGCGCACGGTGTAGCGCTCCGGCCTGTTTTCGCGTCAAGTGCGCTCCCAGGCGAGCGGGATGAATCTTTGCCCTCCACAAACTCTCGTCCGCATAAATATTCCCGACGCCGCGCAACAGGCCCTGATCGAGGAGCAGCGCCTTCACTCGCGCCCTCCGCGTCCGTACGCGCGCCACAAATTCCTCCGCGCTCACTTCGAGCGGATCGGCCCCGAACCCGCGCAATTCCTCTTCGAGCGCTTCTCCGGCGAGGTACGCCATGCGCCCAAAACGCCGCGCGTCCATGTAACGCAGCTCGCGCCCGTCATCGAGCAGGAAACACGCGTGCGTATGCTTCGCGCAAGGTTGCGCAGCGGGATGCGGCGCGATGTGTCCCGTCATCCCGAGATGTACAAGCAAGGATTCTGAAGTTTTCTTGCCGTCCGCTTCGCCGTTCCTTGCAAGGCCGCTGGTCCCGACTCCCGTCGGCGGCATCAGCCGCAAGAGCATGAATTTTCCGTATCGTTCGACGGCTGTGATTTGTCTTCCGGGCAGGTGCTGCTCCAGCGCGATCGGATCATCAATGAAATCCGTTTTCCCCAACGTTACGGAGAGAATGCGCCGGCCCAGAACAGTCTGGCGCAGCCCGCGTGCGAGCGTCTCGACTTCGGGAAGTTCCGGCATGAGAAGAATCGCCTTCCAAAATAGCACAGACGTGCCGACGAGGGCGCCCCCCTCGCATGCGCTTCGCGAAAAGATGGCGGCTTCTCCTCATCGTTTTCAAAAAACTCGTGTTACAGTTCGAATTTCGGAGGTGGCCGGTGCGCGCGTCCCTGTCTGATGGCTTTTTGCCGCTCGTATTTCTCTCTTGCGTCGCGGCGCTCTTGGCAGCTCCTGCTCGAGCAAGAATTCCGGAGACCGGCTTTCTCGACCGCACCGTGACCCTGGCGGGCACAAAATACAAATACCAGGTGTTCGTTCCGGACAATTGGACCCCGAGCAAGAAGTGGCCAGTCATTCTCTTTCTTCATGGCGTCGGAGAGCGAGGCGAGGACGGACTGGCCCAGACCGATATCGGCCTGGGTTCCGCGATCCGCATGAATCGCAGCAGGTTCCCGGCCATTGTGGTGATGCCTCAATGCCGGAAAGACGTCTGGTGGTTTGACCCGCCGATGGACGATGTTGCTATGGCCGCGCTCGCCCAGGCTGAAAAGGAATTTCAGGGGGACCCCCGGCGAGTTTACCTCACCGGACTTTCCATGGGGGGATACGGAACCTGGCATCTTGCCGCGAAATATCCGGGAAAATTCGCCGCCCTCGCGCCCGTGTGCGGCGGTATTCTTCGTCCTGAGGAGGCTCGCGTCCATTCTCCACAGGACAAGAAGCCCTACACCGATGCCGCAAAGAAGATCGGCGACAACACGCCGGTGTGGATTTTCCACGGCGCTATGGATGACACCGTTCCTGTAACCGAATCGCGCCGCATGGCGGATGCCATGAAAGCGCTCGGCGGAGAGACACGCTAC
>Ga0307479_10001857_pt1 | contig 19272 bp, 21 predicted proteins | sample atmos_gasesECM4C_FD_203743 | JGI IMG/M metagenome (GOLD analysis project Ga0307479, IMG submission 203743) | Hardwood forest soil microbial communities from Morgan-Monroe State Forest, Indiana, United States - atmos_gasesECM4C_515 | ecosystem: Environmental > Terrestrial > Soil > Temperate... | reverse complement strand
TCCGGTGTCGACGTTCGATTGATGTAATGCTGGTACCAGTCACGGGTGAAACTGGTGGCGAGCGCATTAATCGCGGTGCTCAGCGAACCCATCGCGGTCGCGAAGATCCCGGCGAGCAACAGTCCCCGGATGCCGACCGGCATTTCGTAGAGGATGTAGTGACAGAAAATTTCGTTCGGCGTCTTCGGCAACGCTGGATCGTTGTGCGTTTGGTAAAAAACCCAAAGCAACACTCCGATGCTCAGAAACGTAAACGCGATCGGAATGTCGGCGAGGCCCGACATGATTAGCGAACGCCGGCTGCGCCGCACGTCGGGCGCGGTCAACATTCGTTGCACCATGTCCTGGTCGGTGCCGTGCGTCGACATCGTCATGAATGTCGAACCTATCAGGCCGGCGAAAATCGTGTACTCAATCGCGAACATGCCTTTCATTTTCTCCCAACCGGTCTTGGCTGGGTCTAAACCGGTGGTGATGAAATCTGAAAGATGAAAGCCGCCGTGGCGTTGGACGATCTCACTCCAGCCGCCGGGAATGGAGAAATAAAGTAAACCGAGCGCGATGACCGCGCTGCCGATCATGATCGAAGCCTGGATCACATCTGTCCAGATGACGGCTTTGATTCCGCCGAGCGTCGTGTAGATCGCGGTCAAAAGGACGATCACAAAGATCGCGCCGACGTAGATAACGAGCGTTTCGGTTTGGTTCGGGCGGACGCCGCGGACCATTTCGTAACCGAGCGCGAGCGCGATGGCGGCAACATATAAGCGCGCACCCGACGCGAGCAGACGCGTGAAAAGAAAAACTGCAGAGGCCGCATTCTTGGTGCCGACTCCGAAGCGCGCGGTCAGATATTCATAGATCGAGTAAACTTTGTAGTCGTAGTACGGCTTGATGAAGATGTAGCTGACTAGAATTCGCGCGATGATGGTGCCGAGCGCGAGCTGCAAGTAAGTGTAATTGCGAAAGGTGAAACCTTCGCCCGGCGTGCCGAAAAATGTTCCGGCGCTGGTTTCGGCGGCGATCAGCGAAGCGAGAATAGCCCACCAAGCGATTTGCCGACGGCCGAGCGCGAAATCGGCGAGGTCGCGTTCCTTGCGACCCATGAAGAGACCGATCGAAATAATGACGACGAAATAAAGCAGCAGAACCCCGCTATCGATCGCCAGCCGCGCGTCCATGTCGATGTTAGGTGACAGAATTTTGGCGCAGCGCAACATTTCCCCTTGTGTATCTCGCAAAAATCTCCGCGCCCGACTTCGATTTGGCGATGACGCTCAATTCCGGCCAAGTCTTTCATTGGAGAAAGGCTGGCGACGGATTCGCAGGCACGATTGCTGAGCAAGCGGTTTACGTTGCACAGGCCGGGAATGTGCTGCAGATCGGCACAGACAAACTTGACTGCTTGAAGCAGTCAAGTTTTCAAAGCTTAGTGGCGCATTACTTCGCGCTGGATCATTCCCTAGCTGAAATCTGCGCGTCATTTCCAGACGATCCCGTGATGACTGCAGCCCGCGATTTTTGTCGCGGGTTGCGAATCATTCGGCAACGGAAATGGGAGTGCCTCGCCACGTTTATTTGTTCGTCAATGAAACAAGTGGTGCATATCCGACAGATTTCCCAAAAACTGCGCGAACGCTTTGGCGAACGTTTGAAGATTGCCGATCACATTGTCTACACGTTTCCGGCCGCCGAACGAATCGCCACTAGCTCGGAAAAAGAACTGCTCAAATGCGCGCTGGGTTATCGCGCGAAAAATCTTTTGTCCGCCGCCCGACAAGTCGCCTCCGGCGATGTCGACCTTGAACGACTAGCCGCGCTCTCGGATGTCGATCTTCGCGCGCGTTTGTGCGAGCTGCCGGGCGTGGGCGCAAAGGTTGCTAATTGTGTGATGCTCTTTGCCTATGAGCGATTGGGTGCTTTCCCGATCGACGTCTGGATCGAGCGAGTGCTGCGGGAGAAGTATTTTCCTCGGGCGCGAAGATTGAACGCGGCACGGTTACGAGCGTTCACACAGGAATACTTTGGAGACCATGGCGGCTACGCCCAGCAGTATTTGTTTCATCACGCGAGAATGACGAAAGCCAAGAGTGCTAAAGGCAGACGAACAGGTCGTTTGTCACGATCTAGGGCGTGCGATAATGTTTCGGTCCTGAATTCATGACCACGGCGGAGTTCATCATCGGTCATTCGGCGGACGACGCGGACGAGCGAAAACAGGAGATGCGCAAGGTCCTGTTGGCGCTGCTGGCAGCGCTCGGCATTCACCTGATCATCGGTTATGCGCTCGCGGTCTACGGAGGTTTGCTCTATGCGCCGTTCTCCGTCGCGGAAGAAGACAAACCGGTTGAGCTTAGCTTTGTCGATCTTTCCGCAACGCCGGCCCCCGTAAAGAACACCATGTTCGTGCCGAACGACGAATCGAAACAGACCGAGCAGCCAAAGGAAAAAACTTTCGAATCAAACGCGAACTCGATCGCGGCCAGTGAGGGTCCGGCGACTGGAACCTTGCCGTTACCGTCCCAGGAAGGAAAAGATCGGCCGAATTTCGATTTGGACACCCACCCTTATTCGTTGCCTAACGAAGGCGCGCAACCGCAACCCAGCGCCGCGCCGCAACAGTCCGCGACGCCACAGCCGACGGTTCAGCCGACGCCAATTTCAAAGTCCGAGGAGTTTGCGATGCTTACCTCGACACCGACCCCGCGCCCATCCGTGGCGACGAAGCCGCAACAGCCGAGATCGACCTACCAACCACTAAAAGAGCGGACGCGTTCGGCGGGAGCAATCTCCAATCGCGGCATCTCGTCGGTGAACGCAATCGGAACACCGCTCGGTCGCTACGAAAAGATGATCCAGGATGCGATTGGCTCGCGCTGGTACGCGTATGTGGGGCAGAAGATGGATCTGATCAGCCTGGGAACCGCTCAGGTCGCCTTTTCAATTGACCGGAGCGGTCGGGTGAAGAATCTGAAGGTCGTTAGCAACAGCTCCAACGAAGCGTTCGCCAATGTCTGCCTTCAATCCATCATCGAGATTCAGTTGCCGCCGATTCCTGAAGACGTGGTCAGCACGTTGCCGCCAGAAGGGCTGGACGAGCAGATCACATTTACGATGTTCCCGAACTGATCGCCCAAATGTCGAACGTGTTTGAAACTGTTGCTGGATTTTTTGTCAAGGGCGGAATTTTCATGTGGCCGCTCCTGGTTTGCTCGATCATCGCGCTCACCGTGATCATTTTGCGTACGCTGGCGCTGCGGGAAAAAAACGTGTTGCCGCTCACCATCGAAAGCGAAATGGAACGGCTCGCGCCCGGCGGAAATCCGGAGCGGCTGTTTCGCATTGTGCAGCACGACGGCTCCTCGCTGGCGCGAATCGTGCGAGTGGCCCTTGCGCATTTGCGCTGGCCGCGTTCCGAAAATGTCGAAGCGGTGCAAACGCGGGCGCGTTACGAAATGGTGCGACTTGAAAAGGGACTTGTTGTGCTGGAAGTGATCATCGGCATCGCGCCATTGATGGGGTTGATCGGGACCGTTTCGGGTCTGGTGCACGTGTTCGCGAGTCTCGGCGTCAGCGCCGGCTCGGCTGATCCGAAGATGATTGCGCGCGGAATTTCCGAAGCGTTGAACTGCACCGTCTTCGGTTTGGGAATTGCGGTGCCGAGTTTGATCGGGTTCGTTTATTTTTCGAAAAAGGTCGAAGTTCTTTCAGTGGAGATGGAATCGCTGGTGACCGATCTGCTTTCAAAATGCTATTACGGCCGCGTCCTGAGCGCTCGAAAGGCGCAAATGCAGGGGCCGGCACAACCGATCACCCCGGCCCAGCCCGCCACGCCGGAGATCGCGCCGATGGCGTGAATCAGGGTCGACATCCGTGAAATTCGCAGTCCGCAAACGCCGCGCGCCATCCATTATTATCGTCTCGCTTGTCGACATCCTGACGATTCTGCTGATTTTCTTTGTGGTCTCGACCACTTTCAAAAAGGATCAGCCGGAAGTGCAGATCAATCTGCCGGAATCAAAAACGGCCACGACCGCGCCGGCTGAGCTCGAGCACGCAATCCTGACTGTGAGCGAGAATGATGAAATCAAACTCGATGGCAAAACAGTAGCGGTGGAGGACTTGGAAAGCGCGGTCCGCAATTTGTCCGAGACCCGGCGCACCTCGCTCGCATTGCAAGCGGACAAGAAGGCGTCGTTTGGAATTATCGTCAAAGTGATGGACGCATTGAAGTTGGCCGGCGTGAAAAATCTTCCGGCGTTCACTCGCGGCGAAAAATGAGATTGTCGATCGTTCAGTATGGCGACCCGGTGTTGCGGGCGAAGGGCGAGCGGATCAATAAGATCGACGATCGCATACGCGAGATGACCCAAGACATGATTGAGACAATGCACGCGGCCAACGGTGTCGGTTTGGCGGCGCAACAGATTGGCGAACCGATTCAGCTCACCGTGATTGATGTTTCACAGGTCGAAGATCGGCCGAGCACGATGAAGTTGAATGGAAAGAATGTCGATCCGGCGAGTGTGATGCCGCTGGTGCTGATTAATCCGCAAGTCGATTTGGGCAGCGAAAGCGAAATCGGAATCGAAGGATGCTTGAGTTTTCCGGAGGTCACCGGCGAGATTTCGCGAGCGAAATCAATCGTCGTGCGCGGACAGGATTTGGAAGGCAACGCGCTCGAAATCGAAACCACCGGGTTCCTCGCGCGCGCAATCCAACACGAAGTCGATCACCTGAACGGAATTCTGTTCATCGATCGGATGAGCTCGGCGGCGAAGACGAGTTTGTCGAGTAAACTGAAACGGCTGCAAAAGGAGACGCGGCGCGGAATTAGACATCGCGAACGCGCCGTGGCTGAAACGACGCTCTGATCACCGTTGGCCAAAAAAACCACCCCGGATAAAGCTGAGGGTGATCGGCGAACCTAGGAGCGCTCCTACAAACAAGACCAACCAAATTGTCATCGGATTGTTTGGAACGCGGATAAGTCAAAGCGCTTTGTAGTCGACCGAGATCGTGCGAAAGACGAGCTGGTCGTGTTGCGCGGAGAAATAAAAGAGCTCAAGCATGGTCGCGCCGATAGTCCATTGATAACCGACGAGAGTCTGGATGACATCGGAATCGGTGTCCCGGCTGCGGGAGACTAATTTGCCGGTGCCGTATTTGGCATCGAAGTAACGGCGGATTTCGCCCATGCGCTCGTTGTAACGCTCGATCGACCAATCCGGATATTCGTATTGCAATTCGACGCCGAAGAGCGCGCCGCCTTTGAAGGTAAAGAGCGTTCGCTTCAAACCGGGATGGACCAGACCTTCCACCGTCCAGATTTCACGATTTTCCTTTTTCTCGCGCTTAACAATTGTCGCCTTTGCGCCTTTGAGCACCGCTTCCACGCGCGACATCGGATCGTTCCATCGAAATCCAAAAGGCGGGTTCAATTCTTCGGCCGCAGTGGCGAATTGAAGGGCGACGAACAGAGAGAAAAACGAAATTAGCAATCGCGACATGTTGGAAAAAAGGCGCAACGGCACATTATCAGTCCGCTGGAGCAAAGAAAATGCCCATGCTGCGAGATGAGATCACGTGGCGAATGAATGAGAAAAATTTGTTGCTTGGGGACACGCTCGTTTTGCTTTTTCAGTCAAGAATTTTTTGACCGGCAAAGAAAAATAAAGTTCAGATTTTTTCTTGTCGATCTTGCGCACGATTTCTAATCTCAAGCCCGCGGCAGGGGACGAAAGAGAGGCGCGTGTGAATAAGATGTGAACATGTCTGAGAAAGATTGATTTCCTAGAATGAGAAAGGCTTTAACCCCAAGAAATCGAAAATTCAAAGGAGATCTCGATCCTGCGCCGCAGCAAATTTCCGGTTCCAAGCAAAGCACGCGTTTCCCCTCGTATTTTGGCAATTTTGGCATTTTTATACGGTTTTTAACGCTTCAGATGCTGGCTCCGCTCACCAGGCGGCGCTTTCGTCAGGAGCACGAGTTCCCTGTCATGACCGCCTTTATGGCGATTGTGTAACACTGTTAACAACTCCCATGGACGAGAAATGTACTCAGCTTTGGCAGAAACTCTCGGCCGCTCTAAAACCCCATGTTAGCGCCGACACGTTTAAACGCTGGTTCTCCGCAGTCGAATTGGCTGGAGTCACACCGAAGACGCTGAGTTTTCGTGTGCCGAACAATATTTACCAGTACTGGATCGAGAGTAATCACATGGCGGCACTCGAAGCGGCGGTGCTAAGCGCGCTGGGCGAACCGCGCGAGATCAAATTCATTTCCTCGGAATCAACGGTCGAAGAGTTCGAATCGATTGGAGCTTCACAGCAAATCGAATCCGGCCGGGATACAAAGCCGTCCAGCACGAGTTCGTTTGGACTCAACCCGCGTAACACATTTGAATCGTTTGTCATTGGCCCGAACAACGAGATCGCGCACGCGGCGAGTCTCGCGGTCGCTCAAGCTCCGGCGCGCACTTACAATCCGCTTTTTATTTACGGCGGTGTCGGGCTCGGCAAGACGCATTTGATGCAGGCGATTGGGCAATATGTGCTCGCGAAAAAGAAAAACACGAAGGTGATTTATCTCTCCAGCGAGCTGTTCATCAACGAATTCATCGACGCAATTCAGCACAACAACTTGGTCAAGTTTCGCAAACGTTATCGCCAGGCCGACCTGCTTTGCATTGACGATATCCAGTTCCTGGCCGGCAAAGAACGATCGCAGGAGGAATTTTTTCACACTTTCAATACGCTGTTCGATGGCCACAAACAGATTGTTCTCTCGTGCGACCGGCCAGCGTCGGAAATTGCGAACCTCGAGCATCGGCTGGTGTCGCGTTTCGAGTGGGGCCTTACCGCTGAGCTTCAGCCGCCTGCAATCGAAACGCGCCTCGCCATTTTGCGAAAGAAAGCGCGCGGCATGCAGATCAAGCTGCCGGACGAAATCTATGAATTTCTCGCCAATCGGATCCGCAGCAACGTCCGCCGGTTGGAAGGCGCGTTGATGCGGGTGGCGTCGTTCGCGTCGCTGAGTGGAAAGGCGCTTACTCAGGAAATCATCGAGCATTTGCTCAAGGATATTTTGCAGGAAGAAGCGCGGACATCGGTCACCATCGAACAAATTCAGCGGCGCGTGGCCGAACATTTCGATGTGCGTTTGGCCGACATGACCAGCAAACGCCGCCCGGCCAGCATCGCTTTCCCGCGACAGGTGGCGATGTATCTGGCGCGCGAGTTAACGAAATCGTCGCTCAACGAAATCGGCGACGCGTTTGGTGGGCGCGATCACGGAACGGTGCTGCACGCCTGCAAACTGGTGAAGAAGCGGATGAAAGAGCAAGACAGTATCCGGCAAACAATCTCGTTCATCGACAGCTCACTGCAACGGTGAGTGTACCTGTCGATTCCAGCGCACAAGAGTTTGCGGTTGCCGAATAGGAGCGCCCGCCTAACATCTTAGCCAGAGTCGTTCTCATGAAGTTTAGCGCCACCAAAGAAAAGCTGCTCGAAGGTTTGCAACAGGTCCAAAATGTGGTCAGCACTCGCACGACCCTGCCGATTCTTTCAAACGTTTTGCTCCAGGCCAGCGACGGCGCCGTGCATCTCACCACCACTGATTTGGATGTTGGCGTTCGTGGAAGTTTTGAGGCCGATATCGAAAAGGAGGGCGCGACTACGCTCCCAGCGCGGCGTTTGTTCAACATCGTTCGCGAATTGCCTGCCAGCGAGATCCAGATCGATGTCGATGGAAAAAACGCGGCTTCGATTCGCAGCGGTCAAAGTTTTTTCAAGATCCTCGGCTTGCCGGAGGAAGAATTTCCGCCCCTTCCGAAATTTGAAGACGCCAAGGTGGTCACGATTCGGCAGAAAGATTTGCGGGACGGTTTGAGGAAAACCTCCTACGCAATTTCCACCGATGAGACGCGCTATGTGCTGAACGGTCTCCTGTTCAGTTTCAAGGACAACAAACTCACGCTCGTGGCCACTGACGGGCGCCGTTTGGCAATGGTTGACATTGAATTGGAAATTCCGCGCAGCCAGGAAACCGACATCATTGTTCCAACCAAAGCGGTGACAGAGTTGCAGCGGCTCCTGACCGACGAAGGCGACGTAAAAGTGAGCGTGACCAGCGGTCAGATCGCCTTCGACCTGAACAAAACGCTGCTGGTCTCGAAGCTGATCGAAGGAAATTATCCGAATTACAAACAGGTGATCCCGGCCGAAGCAAAGGAGCGCGTAACGCTCGAACGCGAAACATTGTTGAACTCGTTGCGACGCGTTTCGCTTTTAGCCAGTGAGAAATCGAACTCGATCAAACTAAGCTTTAGCAAGAACAACATCGACATCACCGCCAATACACCGGAAGTCGGCGAAGCCAAGGAATCGCTGCCGGTGCAATACAAAGGGCGCGACTTCTCGATTGCCTTCAATCCGGAGTTTTTAATGGCGCCGCTTCGGGCACTGACCGAAGACGAAGTTTTTCTCGATCTGATCGACGAGATGAGCCCCGGTGTTTTGAAAATCCAGACGCCATTCCTTTACGTGCTGATGCCAATGCGCATCAGTTCGTGATCGAGCGCCGCGCGTACAAGATCGACATCGAGGCGTTGCAAATCTCCTCCGGGAGCGCAAATCACCCGGGTATTTTTATTCCGCGGCGCCCAAATCGCTGAATCGGTCGGGCCGAAAAGCAAAATCGATGTCGCGCCGGCGGCCGAAGCCAAATGCGAAATGCCGCTGTCATGGCCGATGAAGATCGTTTTCTCCAGCACTGCTGCCAGTTCCGCCAAAGGCAACGAATTAGCAAAGCGGACGCGCGAATTGTCGCAGATTGTCTGGAGCTTTGCCGTTTGTTCCTGATCTGCTTCGCCAGACACGATCACCAGGGATCCGACAGCATTTGCGAGGAAATGATTTCCGAGTTCGATCCAATGTTGTAGCGGCCAGTTCTTCCTTTTGCTTCCGCTGCCAGGATGAAAGGCCACAATCGGCGTATCCAAGCCGGTAAGAAATTCGGCTGCACGACGTCGATCCTCGCTTGAGGGAAAAAGTTTTGGCGCAAACTCCAAAGCGAACAGGCCAAGCTCACCTAATGGCCGAGCCAGCTGTTCGGTAGCGTGGCAATCGTTTTCGATTTTGGCCGGGCCACGAACAATTTTTTTCACACCGCTCCTTCGTAGATTGTTCTCGAAGATCGAATCCGGGTCGTAAAGGTAGCTGACGATCAGATCGAAACCGGCGAAATAACTTGCCATTTCATGCGGCAGATCAGCATCCTTGGCAAAGAACCTCGCGAGCTCTGCCGATTCGATGGAACAAACTCGATCAGTGTAAAATCGATTTTGGACGAGGACTGCGATGTGTTTGTAACCGAGAATGTCGATTCGCGCGTCAGGATAAGCGTCGCGTAATTCTTTGATCGCCGGGAGGATGAGAATGAAATCGCCAATGGCGCCGCCGCGGATAATCAGAATGCGGCGCAAATCAGTATTGGGTAAATGCGCAGGCGAGAATCGCGATTCCGGAAACGGCAGCAATGCCGTGAATGGTATGCCAGCGCGTGTTATTTTGGGTGCTCCAGTTAATCTGATCGCGTAGCAAATACGGCATCGTGACCCAAAAAAGACCGGCGATGATCATCAAATAGGCGAGAACAGTCAGGAAGAGACGGCTGGTCTCGTAACGGAAAAATGCCGCCTCTAACAATGGCTCGGCCGCAAGGAGGCAGAGAATTCCCAGCGCGCGGACCGCGAGAAATTCGTCCACAAATCGGATCACCAGAAGATAGCCAATCGGCAGCACAATGAGAAGCGGACGCCGAAAGCTGGAGAATTCGCCCATCTCCATGGTGGCGAGCAACCAGAACGACCAAACCAAAGCGACGGTCAACAGGGCAACACCAGCGACGCGCGACCGCGGTAGCCGTTTCAACCACCTTTGGGCCGCCGATGGTTTTACGAATCCAGGCAAACTAAGTAGCACGAGCAGCGCGCCCGCCACGACACCTGCGCTGTGCAGATTCAGGTCGTAGATCATGCTGCAATTGTTGAACTGCTCACTTCGGGGCTGACCGGAGTCCCGTAAAGACTAAATCCACTCGCGCGTTCGATGCGAACATCGACAAACGTCCCGGCACGATCTTCGGCGCTGTCGAACAAAACGATTTTGTTGGCGCGCGTGCGTCCCATAAGACGGAATGGATTGGTTTTGCTAGGACCTTCGCAAAGCGCTTCCAGCGTCCGGCCGACGAGACGCTCGTTAATTCGCCGTGCGCACTCGTTAACGACTTCAAGCAAGTCGTGATTGCGAGCTTCTTTAACCCTTTCATCAACCTGGCTCGGCATTCCCGCCGCCGGTGTGTCCTGTCTTGGTGAATACCGGAAGACGAACGCGTTATCGAATTGCACGTGCTCGACGAGTTTCCTTGTTTGGTTGTAATCATCGTCCGTTTCCCCGGGAAATCCGACGATGATGTCAGTCGTAATTGCTATTTCCTTCCGCGCTTCGCGTAATCGTCGGACAAGATCGACATATTTTTCGGCGGTGTAAGTGCGGTGCATTGCTTTCAGAACGCTATTTGAACCCGATTGCACCGGCAGATGGAGATGGTCGACCAACTTCGGCAGCCGGCAATAAGCATCGATCAAATCTTCTCGAAATCCGATCGGATGCGGCGATGTAAAACGAAGCCGTTCCAAGCCCTCGACCTCGTGCACGGCTTCCAGCAGCTGAACGAACGGGCTCTTGTTGCTGATCTTCGGGAACTCGTGACGGCCGTAAAGATTTACGATCTGGCCGAGAAACGTCACGTCCTTCACGCCACGTGAGACGAGCCCCCGAACTTCTGCGACAATGTCGCTGATCGAACGGCTTCGCTCCGCTCCGCGCGTCTGCGGGACGATGCAAAACGTGCAGTGCATATTACAGCCTTGCATGATCGACACGAAGGCCGTCGCCTGCTTCGCCGCGAGCTGTTGATTGCGAATTGTCGATTGAGATCCCGCTTCCTCGTCGATATCGACGATCGAAAATCGCGGATCGTCCATCGCGCGACACCGTTTTCTTGCGATCGCCTCATCCACATAATCAGCAACGCGATGAAATTTTTGCGTGCCGACGATAAGATCGACATGCGGCAGGTTTTTGAGGAGGGAAGGCCCGCGCGCCTGCGCCATGCATCCAAGAAAGCCAAAAACAACCTGCGGCCGCTCTTTCGCGATGCGACCCAGCATTCCCATTTTGCCCAGCGCCTTTTGATCGGCCATATCGCGGACGCTGCAGGTATTCAGCAACACGACGTCCGCCTCTGACTCGGTTTCGGTGCGTTCGTAGCCGCGTTCAATGAGCGAATGCGCGACTTGTTCCGAATCGCGCTCGTTCATCTGACAGCCGTAGGTTTTGATGAAAAACTTTGGCATCGGCGGGCGAAATAATACACCGAGGTCTCGCCGGCGCCATCGCCAGATTATCCGCTTTTCAACTTATCGGTTTTTTCGATTAAATCAGCGACTCAAATGAAAGAGAGCACACCGGCAATTGGCATCATCGGCGGAAGTGGGTTGTATCAAATGGAACAACTCCGCGATGCGACCGAGAACAGAATCGATACCCCTTTTGGTCCGCCGTCCGACGCCTTGATCGGAGGCACAATCAGCGGGCGACAAGTTTACTTTTTGCCAAGGCATGGCTGTGGCCACCGGATTCTACCCCACGAAATAAATCATCGTGCGAATATTTACGCGTTACGTTGGCTTAATGTGCGCTGGATCATCGCCGTCACCGCAGTCGGCAGTCTCCAGGAAAAATACAAGCCGCGCGATATTCTGTTACCGTCGCAGTTTTACGACCGCACGAGTTTGCGCGCGACCCACACATTTTTCGGTGAAGGAATCGCGGCGCACATTTCCTTTGCCGAGCCAATCAGCATTCAATTGCGCAATCTTCTAGCGGAATCAGCCAGGAAAGTTGGGGTGACCGTCCACAACGGCGGCACTTATGTGAACATGGACGGCCCGGCATTTTCGACACGCGCCGAGTCGGAACTGAACCGACGCAACGGCTTCGACGTGATCGGCATGACAAATTTGCCGGAGGCGAAATTGGCCCGCGAGGCGGAGATCGCGCTGGCGACGATGGCGATGATTACCGATTACGACTGCTGGAAGGTGGAGGAGGACCCGGTGACAGCCCAAACGGTGTTCGGTCATTTAACCGTCAACGCCGAGGCTGCGAAAAACGTCTTGATCGAGACGATCCCGGGAATTCCAACCGAGCCAAATTGGCCGGAGCACTCGGCGCTCGACGCCGCCATGACGACCGACCGACAGCTTTGGCCCAAGGTGACTATTGAGAAGCTGGGACCGATTTTGAGCCGGTTTTTATGAATTAAGAAAGTACTTGCCATTTAATCGCGAATTATAGTAATTATAAACGCGTCACTGAATTACGTTTTGCGCACCCATGAAAATCGAAATCGCCTTCTGTTTGCTCGGCCTCGCGTTCCTGCCAGCTTGCTCGACCACTTCTCAGACTACCGCCGCTAATCAGACGCTCGAGCAGCGTTTGAACGCGAAGTACGCTAGCAACGCTACCGAGCCCGGCGTTCCGGGTGAGGAACCGGCGCCTCCGGCTGAAGGACCCGAAGATGTTCCGGCGGATGCTCCGGACAACGTCGACCATAATCCGGCTTTGATGCCCAGCCCGTTGCTTCGTTATTGGGCGGCATCACGCACGCCCTAATCGGCGTGCGGTTTGGCTCGGATTCTTAGGCAACCGCTCTATCGCTTAAGCCAGCGATCGCAGCTGTTGCTCTTGGTGCGCAGCGGAAACGGTTATGCGTAATCGCGCTGCGCGTTTGGCGACCGTTGGATAACAGATTGCCGGCACAAAAAAGCCCTCCTCTCGGAGATTTCGCGCGGCGGCCAGCGCCGCCTGCTCCTCGCCCACAATCCAGGAAATAATCGCGCTCGCGCCCTCAATCGAGAGCGCCTCGGAAAGAATGTCGATGTTATGCCAAAGTTGTCGCTGCCGTTGTTCTCCTTCGGGGGACGAAAGGAAATCAATCGCCGCATTTCCTGCGGCCACAACCATAGCTGGCGGCGCGGTGGAAAAAATAAATGAGCGCGCCCGATTGATCAGCCACTCAATCGTCCCGCGAGAACCGCAAACGTAGCCACCGCTGCCGCCGATCGCCTTGCTCAACGTTCCCATTTGAATATCGACCTCGGGGCTTAGATTTTCCTCCGCCGCAAGCCCGCTACCACTTGGTCCGATCATCCGACCGCGTGCGCTTCGTCCAAGAATAATTGCGCGTCGAAATCTTTCTTTAGCTCAACAATTTCGCGTAACGGGGCGCGATCACCGTCCATGGAGAAGACTGATTCGGTCAGGATGAGAATCCGTGCCGCCGGAGCTTTGTGCCGCGCCCATTCGAGATGGCTCCTTAATTTGCCGAGGTGATTGTGCGGGAAAACGCGCAGTGTTGCGCCGCTTAGTTTGGCCGCGTCGATCAGCGACGCGTGGCACAATTTATCGAGAATGATTACATCTTTCGCTTCTACCAGCGCGGGAATTGTCCCGAGAGCCGCCGCGTAACCACTGCTGAAACAGAGCGCGGCTTCAGTTCTTTTCCATTCCGCCAGTGATTCCTCGAGTCGAAGGTGCGGCGACTGCGTTCCACTGATTAATCGTGACGCACTTGCGCCGACGCCGAATTCCTTGATCGCAGCGATCGCGGCGTCGCGCAGCCCAGAATCGTTTGGCCAATCCGAGATAATCGTTGGACGAAAAATTAATCAACTGTTGCCCATCGAGAATGACAATTGGTCCCTGGGGAAAGGAAATTTCCAAAAGATGTCGATCCAACGAACGCGCGCGCAACGCCTCGAGTTGCCGCGCGAAGAGGTCGCTCATCCGGCGGAAGGACTCCAGAGCGCCCAGGCAAGCAAGTTGCCAGCGTCTCGCCAGACGCCGGAATGGCTGTCACCGAGAACAACGACAATGATGTCCTTGCCCGGCCGCGATCCGCTGGCGACCAGACACTTGCCTGCCGCCTCCGTGTAACCGGTTTTCATGCCGTTGCAGTATGGGTATCGCTTTAACAGTTTGTTCGTATTCTCCAATTCGCGCGTCCGCCCATTGGCATAACGGAACATCAACTGCGACAGACAGACAATGGACCGAATGGTCGGATTGGTGTAAGCCACCCGTGCGATCATCGAGAGGTCGCGCGCCGTTGTGTATTGCCGGGCGTCGGGTAAACCGTTCGGGTTCACAAAATGCGAATGCGTCGCTCCGATCGCAGCTGCGCGCTGGTTCATCTTCGCGGCGAACTCTTCTATGCTGCCCGCGTTGTCCCGAGCGAGACAACGCGCAACGTCGTTTGGGCTTTTTACCAGCAACGCGCGCAGCAAATCGATCCGCTGATAAATTTCGCCCGGCTTAATGTTCAATTTCACCGGCTCAGCAAGGGTGTCGGTTTGCGCGACCGTTACTGGTCGATCAAGATAACCGCTTTCGGCCACAATTAATCCGGTTAAGAGCTTCGTCGTGCTGGCGGGCGCGCGAATTTGATCCGCATTTTTCTCGTAAAGCACTTGTCCGCTGCTCGCGTTAATTACGATGACCGAACTGGCGATCGTTCTCGGGACAGAACCGGGCACCGTTTGAGTCGGGATCGGCTCTTCGTCGGATTCGCGCGTTTTCGCGCTGCTACGATGCGCTCGCCGCGGCCGCGGTGTTGCGCTCGGGCTTGCGTCCGAATCCGAATCTGCGGTTGTCGCCGATTTTGCCCTCGAATGCGACCGATGCGGCACTCCGGTCGGGCGAATCTCACCTGGATTCTCGTTCGGTGAAATCGATGTTGGCTCAACAGCCAGGCAAACAGCGGCAAGACCGACCGCGCAAAAAAGCAAACCGGCGCGACACCAGCGATTCATGGGCGGCAAATTAGCGACAAAGATTCAATGCGCGCAAGCGGCTAAAGATCTTTTCCGCGCTGGATTAATTCGATCTCGTAACCTTCCGGGGCGTCGATGAAGGCAATCGCGCTCCCGCCGGAAGTTTTGTGAGGGCCATCGGAAAGCGGATAACCTTTTGCCGCCGATTCACGCGCGAATTTTTCGAGGTCGTCCACTTCGAACGCGAGATGAGTCAGGTCCGGTCCCACCACCACCGGTCCGCTCTCGTCGAACTTGCAGATTTCAATTTCCTCCTCGCTTTGAGGCGCTTTGAAGAAGACCAATTGCGAGCCGCGACCGGATGTGTGGCGACGTGTTTCCTCAAGTCCGAGCACGTCCTTGTAAAAATTGACTGTTTTCTCCAAGTCTTTCACCCGGTAGCGCGTATGTAAGAGTTTCTTAACCATCATGTATCTTATTGCCCCGTTAACGGATTAAATTCAAACTTTTCGCCGATGAAACTCGTTATCGCTGCCACTGGAGCCAGCGGCTCGATTTACTTGCAACGATTGCTCGATCAAATCGATTCCGCCGCGAATGAGATTCATCTGGTTTTGAGCGGCCACGCCAAGCAGGTCGCAAAACAGGAAGTCGGCGGGTTCCAAATTCCAAAGACGATTGTACAGCATTCCGAGAGAGACCTCAACGTCCCGTTTGTCAGCGGATCCGCGCGGTTCGACGCCATGGTGATCGTGCCTTGTTCAATGGCAACGATGGGGCGAATCGCATCGGGCTCGAGCGACACCGCGCTTCTGCGCGCTGCTGACGTTTTTTTGAAGGAGCGGCGAAAACTTATTCTTGTCCCGCGCGAGACGCCTTGGAATCTGATTCACGCGCGCAACGTCGTTACTCTCCTCGAAGCCGGCGCAATCGTTCTTCCCGCGATTCCGTCTTTCTACAGCCGCCCCGCTTCAGTCGTCGATGTTGTCGACACCGTGGTTTGGCGGGTTCTCGATCAAATCGGTCTGCCGAGTCCGCGCGCTTATCGCTGGGCCGATCAAAGGGCGCGCCGCGGCAACCCCAAAAAGTCTTGAAGATCGAAGGCCGGAAAGCGCGATGGCTGATCGCGTTTGGATTCCATCTGTTGAATATGCTGGGGCGCACATTGCGCTACCAAATTGACGATCGCGCCGGCATTGTCGGCCAACCCGTTCGCCAAAATTACATTGGCGCGCTTTGGCACAATCGATTGCTGATTTTTCCATTGGTCCTGCGGCGTTTCTTTTCGAATCGCCACGGCGCCGCTTTGATCAGTGCCAGCCGCGACGGCGACCTGCTCAGCGACGCCATTCATCGTTTCGACTACGACGTTGTGCGCGGTTCGAGTTCAAAACTCGGCGCCAGTGGCCTCCTTCAACTCAGTGAAGTGCTTGCCGCGGGTCGCGATGTCGTGATCACGCCGGATGGTCCGCGCGGTCCGGCCTACGAGCTTGGGCCCGGCCTTATTTTTCTTGCTCAAAAAACCGGCGCTCCGGTGCTTCCAATTAACATGGAATATTCGAGCTGCTGGCGGGTCAAGAGCTGGGACCGGTTCATTATTCCGCGACCTTTTTCGAAAGTGCGGGTGATTATCGGCCGGCCCGAGCGGATCAGATCGACATCGTCCGACGATGAATTCGAATCGGAGCGGCTACGCTTGCAAGACGTGATGATGTCGCTGGTTGAACGTCGCTAGCTCATCTAATTTTGTCGCATGGCAAATCTGATCGACGGGCGCGCGATTGCCGAAAAAGTATATGTCGATCTTCGGGGCGAGATTGCGGCGTTGAAATCCAAAGGCGTGACGCCCGGACTTGCGGTCGTTCTGGTCGGAGAGAATCCCGCGTCGCGCGCGTACGTGCGTTCGAAAGACAAAATGAGCCGCGAGCTGGGATTGCATTCGGTCAAGCTCGAGCTGCCGGAATCGACGAGTCAGATCGAATTACTGGCGCGCGTTGACGAACTGAATCGCGATCCTGCGATTCATGGAATTCTGGTTCAATCGCCGCCCCCGAAGCAAATCGATGAAGCTGTGATTGTGCGCGCGCTTGATCCGTCCAAAGACGTCGACGGTTTTCACCCGATTAATGTCGCCAAGCTCGCGATGGGTGATCCGACAGGCTTCGTTCCCTGCACGCCGCTGGGCGTTCAGCGTTTGCTCATCGAAAGCAAAATCGACATTGCCGGCGCCCATGTCGTCGTTCTGGGCCGAAGCATGATCGTTGGCAAACCGGTTGCGCTTTTGTTAATGCAAAAAGCTAAAGGCGGCGATGCGACAGTGACGGTCGTTCACTCTCGAAGCAAAAATCTCGAACAGATCACACGCTCGGCGGACATTTTGATCGCTGCGATCGGTCGCGCACATTTTGTGAAAGCCGATTACGTTCGCGAAGGCGCGGTCGTCATTGACGTCGGAATCAATCGCATGGACGACGCGACGAATCCGCGCGGTTATCGGCTCGTCGGCGACGTTGCGTTTGATGGCGTTGCGCCGAAAGCAAAGGCGATCACGCCGGTTCCTGGCGGAGTCGGACCGATGACCATTGCGATGTTAATGTCGAACACGGTCAAGGCGGCGCGGCAGTCAATCTGACAATTTTTCGAGTCAACGAGCGCAGGATCGGTCCGCTAATCGGCGTTGCGCTCAACAACCGCGATGCGCCTCGCGAGTGTAATACCGCCGCGCGAGCGAGCCGGTTGATCCAAAGCCGTCCCCGATACATCTCGCGATGAGCGCGAACAAATTCGTTTACGGCCGATTGTCGATCTTGGCCGCCGATCATTTTTGTGATGGCGTCGGCGGCGAGCTCCCCCGAACGCAACGCGTAATAAATTCCTTCGCCGGTAAATGGTTCGACCACGCGCGCGGCGTCGCCGATAAAAAACAAATTACCGTGCGCGGCTGGAACCGGGTCGCGGGTGAGCGGCGTGATTGTCCGCCACGCCTGGTCACTCGGAAGATCGAATTTCTTTTCGGACCACGTTTTGAGCGAAGAAATTGTCGGCGGCCTACCGACGAGACAAAGGTTTAGCTCCCTCTCATTCACCGGCGCCTGGCCGGAGTAACCTTCGGGCAAGAGTTGCAGGACGATACGGCTTCCGAAATTGCGCGGCAGAGCAATGTGCGCTTGCAACGCAATCCGCTCCCGCTCCGGACGTGGAAGCAAATTGCAAAGCCGCGCCACCGTGGAGTTCCGGCCGTCGGCACCGACCACAATTCGGGCGAGGAGTGTGTATCGCACGATGTCGATCCTCCAATCGCGATCGCGAGTTTTGTGGAGCGAGATCAGCGTCGCTTCTTCATGCGCTCGCGCTCCGAATTCGCGCGCGCGATTGAGCAAGCGATCATCAAAGACACTGCGCTTGATCGTGACCATCTTTGCGCTGCCAATCGAAAGATCTGCTCGGACTCTGCGTCCGCTAATGGTGATGAAGTCGACTGCATTCACGATCGCGTGTGGCGAAGTGTTGATTTCGTCCGCGAGTCCCAGTCGCTGCAAAACGGGCTGACACGCCGGATTCATACAGTCGCCGCAGACTTTTTCGCGCGGAAATTTTTCGCGCTCGATTAAAACTGTTCGCAAGCCCGCGGCGGCGCACAACGCGGCGCAGGTCGTTCCGGCCGGGCCGGCTCCGACAATCGCAACATCGACAACCTCCATCGCACTTTAGTGTCAATGCCGAGCGAGCCGTCTTCAACACTTTGTGGCGCACGATTAAAAGAGGAACGAGAGTCTCTCCATGAGCTGGTCCATCCCAATACTGCGCGTCGCCGGTATCCAGTTACGCATCCACGTTACCTTTCTGTTGTTAATTTTATGGGTAGCTCTCGGCTCAGCTTCCGCGGTGATCTTTGTGCTGCTATTGTTCTTGTGCGTCGTGTTACATGAATTCGGCCATGCGCTCGCGGCGAAAGCCTACGGCATTAACACGCCAGACATCACCCTGTTGCCAATCGGTGGAGTTGCGCGACTGGAACGAATCCCGGAGGAACCAAAACAGGAACTGGTGATCGCTGCGGCCGGACCGGCGGTGACTGCAATTATTGCGTTGTCGTTGTTCGCAGTGATTGTGGCGCGAGGTGCGACCGATCTCGGAACTCCCATTCAAGGCAACGATTTGGTGCTGAACATTTTCAAGCTCAACGTTTACTTGTTGTTGTTTAATCTGATTCCGGCGTTTCCAATGGACGGTGGCCGCGTCCTCCGCGCTTTGCTCGCAACACGGATGACTTATGCGCGAGCCACTCAAGTGGCGGCAACGGTCGGCCAGGCGTTCGCTTTCCTTTTTGGCGTTGTCGGTCTCTTCGGCGTTCCAGGTCTGTATCCCA
>Ga0307479_10001856_pt1 | contig 19278 bp, 14 predicted proteins | sample atmos_gasesECM4C_FD_203743 | JGI IMG/M metagenome (GOLD analysis project Ga0307479, IMG submission 203743) | Hardwood forest soil microbial communities from Morgan-Monroe State Forest, Indiana, United States - atmos_gasesECM4C_515 | ecosystem: Environmental > Terrestrial > Soil > Temperate... | reverse complement strand
GGGCGGTGTGCACCGGCGCGCGGACTTCGAGCTCGTATCTATTCGGAATCTAAAGAACCTCTGGGATTTCAGCAAGAATTTGCCCGTCGTGACCGCGCGAGAAATTCTGGGGCTGCTTCACTTTGGGTACAAGCTGGAGCAGCAGCCGGCTCGGCTCTGCCTCCTCTGCAAGAATCCCGCGGACGCCCTGGGTGCGACCATTGAGGACTACAACAAATTCATGGTCGAGGTGCAGGCGAAGGGCGCAGACTCCATTCGCTCCATCCTAGTGATGGACCCGGCTCTCCAGAACGAGATCCAGAGTTTCGACAAGAGCCTGTTGAAGCACGTTACTCCTCCTCGATAGCCGCTCGCGGGAATTCCGCGTCGCCGCCCTTTACGCCCTGCAACGACTAACGCCCGATTGGTCGGCAAACCAGAAGTTATCTCTGCACGCAATTGCTCCGGCGAGTTGGAAATCTGTTGGGAAACTCCCGCTTCATTTGTTGAGCACCACATCGAAGATCGGCCAAGTCCCGAGAAGTCCGCTTCTCGGAATGTGGAAATCGGAGATTTTTCCAGTTTCCGAGAATCCCGTTTCTCAGGACTTGGCACTTAGCTTGCAATATTGGAATCACCTTTGTTCGACTTCCTCGATTTGCTCGGCAGGTCAGGTAGTATGTAAGCGTCCGAACCTGACCGTGTTGACAAGGAGCAGAATTTGTCAAGCGGCACCGGTGGATGCCACGGCGACTTCCGGCGCAAACTTCCAGGGCAGGAGTTCCTCGATGTGATTGATCGGATGATCGGCGATGCTGGACAGCACGTTGCGCATGTAGAACTCTGGGTCGAGACCGTTGAGTTTGGCGCTGCCGATCAGGCTGTAGATCGCGGCGGCGCGCTCGCCGCCAGCATCCGAGCCAGCGAACAAATAATTCTTGCGGCCCAGAGCGACGGTGCGCAACGCGCGTTCAGCGGCGTTGTTGTCGATCTCGATGCGGCCGTCGTCCACATAACGCAGCAAGGCGTTCCAGCGCGAGAGCGCGTAGCGCACCGCCAGCGCCGTGTCGGATTTGCGCGATAGTTTTTCTAACGTTTCTTCCAGCCATTGCTTCAGCGAGTCCAGCAACGGTCGCGCTTGGGCGTTGCGGACCGCACACCGCTGTTCCGCCGGGTGGCCGCGAATTTCTTTTTCGACGGCATACAGCGCGGCGATGCGTTCGATGGCCTCCGCCGCGACCGGTGAGCGATGCGCGACGTGCAGGTCGTAAAACTTTCTGCGCACATGCGCCCAGCAGGCCGCTTCCTGAATGCGTCCTGCTTCGTAAATCTGCTCGAAGCCCGCGTAGCCATCCGCCTGCAACGTTCCGGTGAAATTGCTGAGGTGCGCCTGCGGATGTTGGCCCTTGCGATCTGGTGAATACGCAAACCACACCGCTGCCGGCGTCGCCTCTCCCGCGGGACGATCATCGCGAACGTAAGTCCACAGCCGCCCGGTTTTTGTTTTGCCGTTGCCGGGTGCCAGCACCGGAACCGGCGTGTCGTCGGCGTGCAGGTTCGTCGCGCTCATCACGTGTCGCCGTAGCGCTTCCACCAGCGGCGCCAGCAACGCGCTCGATCCGCCTACCCAGTCCGCCAGCGTCGAGCGTTCCAACTCCACGCCTTCCCGCGCGTAAATCTCGGACTGGCGATACAGCGGCAAGTGATCGCCATATTTCGAGACCAGCACATGCGCCAGCAGCCCTGGCCCCGCAATCCCACGCTCGATCGGACGGCTCGGCGCAGCGGCTTGCACGATCCGTTCGCAGCACGCGCAGGCCAGCTTCGGTCGAACCTGACGAATCACTTGGAAGTGCGCCGCAACGTACTCCAGGATTTCTGAAATGTCTTCGCCGAGAGGTTTCAACTCGCCGCCGCAGTCCGGGCAGGCTTTGTGTTTCGACCGATACGTTCGCACCTCGCGCGGCAGATGTTCCGGCAGTGGCTTCCGCGCCGGTTTTTCATTCCCTTTCGCATCGGCCGCGGCGACAGCGGGCGTCCGTGAAGCACTGGCGTTTTCCGCTGGCATCCCCTGCAATTCGTCCAGCCGCAACTCCAGTTGCTCGATCTGACGATCCAGCTTCTCCGACTTGCGACCGAACTGCATCCGCCGCCGCTTGGCGATCAGCAGCTTCAAGTGCTCGATCTCCGCGTCGCGCGATTGCAGCTGCTCGTCTTTCGACAGCAGCTGTGCACGCTGCGAGAAGATGAGGGCTTTGAGTTCGTTCTGATTGAGTGCGTCGAGATCGGGGAGAGTGTGATGCGCGGCAACCATCGTCGCGAATCTAGTAGACTTTTGTTACAGCATAATAAAAATGCGCGCGGAAATAAAAATAATCTTGCTTACACCGCCATCTGCGGCGCGTAACTGCCCACCGGCCGCCGCCAATCGATCCCTTCCAAGAGCATCGACAACTGCGCGGGCGTCAACGCAACCGTGCCGCTCGCCGCTTGCGGCCACTGGAACCGCCCACGCTCCAGCTTCTTCGCGAACAAACATAGCCCATCTCCATCCCACCAGAGCAACTTGATCAGATCGCCGCGCTTGCCGCGAAACACAAACACCTGACCGGAAAACGGACTCTGCTCCAGCGCCGTCTGCACCATCCCGCTCAGTCCCACAAATCCGCGCCGCATGTCCGTCACTCCCGCCACGATCCAGATCTGCATTCCTGTGGGCAGTCCGATCATCGCAGCAGGCACTCGATCACCACGCGCAGCGATTCCGTATCAATGCTGCCGGTGATGCGGACTTGTCCTTTGGGCAGTTCCACCTGGATCATTCCCAACGCTGTCCGGCGTCTCGGCTCGTCGCTCGACCGCGTTGCTTCTCTGGCCAGCGCTTCGGTCACACAAACCGGAAGTAAACTCACCGCCTCTGTGTTCCCCGAGCCCAGTAACCCTCGGCGGTACTGCCTGCGCCACTGAAATACCTGGTTGGCGTTCACCCCATGCGCTCGCGCCACCCGCGCCACCGATCCCCCTGCCGCCAATGTCTTTTCGACGATCCGCCGTTTCTCCTCTACCGCCCACCGCCGTCGTGTGGGTTCTCGCTGACCAACCGCCCGCTCCGAAGTGTCCACGTATCCCCCAAGTGGACACTTCCCGACGTGCCCACTTCGGCATCATCCCCACTTACCCACACTCCGTCCAGACGGCACGAACCGTACGCTTACCCATTCTCCTCCGCGGCCAGGAACAACAGGTGGTCTGGAACGCTAGCCGCGAAGTGGTCGAAATCGCCGTCGTGAAGCCCCGGTATCGGAATGGTTTGGATCAATTTCAATGGTTCTGAAACCTGGGACTGCGCTTTGAGTGCAGGTAGAGCGATAACCGCATAGAGGATTATTTGCAGTTTTCTCATTGTTGCTCCTCAAGTGGGTTTGTTTCAAAGCCGGGAATACTGACTACCTGCTGTCCGAATGGGGTGCTGGCTCACTTCTCTGCTTGAAATATCATCAGGGCAAGTTTTTCGTCGGGCTTAGCTTTGCCCGAGAGCTCGACATAAAGCCGATTCAGTTCCGGCACCCATATGGCAGTCTTGCCTTGGAAGCCCGTAGGAATTTCCGCGAGGTGCTCGTAATGATCAGGGGATTGTTCCTGGAACACGCTGGTTGTGCCATCTCCGTTGACATAAACGCGCTTATGTGCGGCATCGAAGAACATATCGTCATTCACACCGACGCAAGTGAGGTTCGCAACAGCTTTGCCCGTATCGGTGTTGAACGCGATAAACCTGGGTGGCCTTCGGCAGGCAATGAACACTTGATGATTCGTTTCATCGATCGCGAGCGCATCCTGCACACTCGCTTCAGGCACGGGCCACCTTGCGATCACTTGACGCGTCTCAAGGTCGACGACTCCAACCTCATTCGTCGCCGCGAGGTTGATAAACAGCCTTTTGCCTGAGCGTTCGACTGCCATGGCCTGTGAATTCCTCCCCGGAAGGGTAATGTCCCCGATGTGTTTGAAGGTCTTGGTGTCGATGATGCTCAATATGTTCGAGTTTCCGCTGGGGTCCTCGCCGCGATTTTCTACGTACACGTACTTCCTGGCTGGATCGTAGACTGCATTGTCGGCACCCGGAGGAAGTTTGATGGTATCGACGACCTCATACGTGTCGCCACTAACTATGTTGGCCTTCCCGAAATCACTTCCTCCATCTGTCACGATAAACTTGTTCGAATCGGGGAGAAACACAAGGCCGTGCGGGTGGTTAAACCCCTTTATGCTGCGAAGCGGTTGCCCACTTCGGAGGTTGAACACTTCGACTGTGTTGTGGTCCTCCGCCGCGAGAAATAAACGATTACCCTTCAGGTCGTAATCAAAGTGGTCGAAGTCACAGCCTTCGAAACCCGGCATTGGGATGCTATGGATGAGCCGAAGTGGTGGTTTCCCTTCAGCAAGAAGTCCAGCCGCGGCTAATAGAGCTGTCGTGAGATACAGCACAACCGATTGCCTCATTATCAGCGCCTCCCGCCGATGAGTCCTTTCGCTTACTGGCCACCCACAATCTTGAACTTCTGGATTCGCTCCCCCGCGCCGACCTCGCCAACATAAACGTTCCCTTTGGAATCAACCGCTGTGTGGTGAAGATGAGTGAATTCACCCACCTGGTGACCCGCGCGGCCGAAGTGGGACAGAATCCGTCCGCTGGCTCGATCAAGGATTTCAACTTGCTCGTCATCTTCATTGCTGACGAACATGAACTTCTGTTGCCGATCGGGAGAAAAGCTTACTGACACGGCGGAGCCCCATCCACCGGGCACTATTAAGCCAAAAGAGCTAGGTGTATGTCCGGGCCCAGTCGTCGAGTAATCACTTCTTTGCTCAAACGGAATGGGAATGTTCTTCCTAAAATTACCCATCCTATCGAATACTTGAAGCCGATGAGCTGCCCGATCGCACGTGTATACGTTCCCGTCAACGTCCACCGCGACGCAAACTACGAGGACTCTCCATGCGTCACCGACCTCGTCTTCTGCACGATGCTCCCCCCATTGACGCCGGAAATTCCCGTCATGATCAAATACGGCGACCCGGTGGTTTGCTCCGTAGTATTCGCCATCTGAAATGTAAACGTCCCCGTTCGTCGGATCGAACGCAATACCCGAGGGTCTGAAGAACGACGAATGACCTGAATTCAGAGGCTTTCCTGTTAGCGTGCCGTCTGAGGTATCTACAACGCCTTTCTTTCCAATTTGGAGCAAGAGTTTTCCATCGTGCGAGTATTTCTGTACGATGCCGTCGCCCACCCAAGTCATCCACACATTGTTCTCGCGATCGACCATGCAGCTGTGGAAACCCCCGAGCCCAAGGACGTTGTGGTCCCCCCAAGAATTCACAACGTTGCCTGCGGGATCAAATTCGATCACTGGTGGCGCCTGATGGCCCGCATCCAACTCATTGTCAGTGAGGTTCTGGCGATTGAGCACGAATAGATGATCTTGTTTATCCACGCAAACGCCGCCAATCATCCCTATTACCCATTCGTCAATTAATGGCTTAGGCCACGACGGGTCAACCTCGTACTTCGGGACGCCAGTTTGCGCGTAAAATTCTTGTGGACAGACGATCTGAAACACTAGAACCAACCCAGCGCACATCAGCCATCCGGCCCAAGACTTTCTCTTCCAATTTATATTCATAGCGCTCCCCTGAGCATTCAAGGTGTGCAACCAGACTTACCCGGGACTGAGAACCCAAACGAAAACACACTACCTCCCCTACCGTAGCAACGGTGTTGTGCTGTTCTTCGTTTCTGTTCCTACAGCACGCAGCGCAAGGCGAGCGAGGCTGAACCTAGAACCGTTTTTAGGCAGCTGAGTCTCGGCTAGGCTTCTAGCCTTTTTCTGTTGTTGCGTTCTCAATAGCGATCTGCTCAGGAAGCCCTGATAATTCTTGGATCTCTTTCGAAATGGGAGCCCATACCGCAGGATCCATACCGATCTCGCCCGTCTGCTTGAGGTTCATAAGGCCATCCCTAACAGCCTTGTAGGACCACTGTATCGGCCCACCTACGTAGTTAACCAGCTTATAGCGGCCCTTGGAGGTTCCCATGTCGTCAAGTTGCTTCATCGAGAGTCCGAAACCGTGCGTCCAGTTCATAGGTCCATTGATTTCCTTCGGGAGCTGCTTGACTTGCTCAACGTTTTCGACGTGTGAAGGCATAATCATGTGCGCTCCCGCTTCGAGGGCAAGATTGGACCTGCGGATCCCCTCGGCGAAGCTGACGGTCTTGAAAGCGTCAGTGCGCGCAACGATGACAAAGTTTGAATCAGTTCGCGCTTGAAGGGCGTAGCGGATCTTATCAAGCCATGGTTCCAGCTCAATTGTATGCTCTTGGCCCGTATGGTAGTGGAACCGTTTGGGGTAAATCTGGTCCTCCAGGTGAATGCCGGCGGCCCCCGCTTTTTCAAGCAGGTGGACCATGTGTACGACATGAGCCGGCTCGCCGAATCCAGCCCCAACATCAACCACGACGGGTATGTTAACTGCATCGGCGATGGATCGAGTGGCTTCCACCATATCTGTAAGAGTGAGATTGGGTTCCATCATACAGGTCGCATACCCGAGCGCACTGCCGGGCAGGTCGAGAGCCCGAAATCCAACTTTTTCGGCAATCCGAGCGGTAATCACATCGTAGATGCCCGGCGCAGCGATAACGCCAGGGGTGTCTATCATTTCGCGCAAAACGGAGGTCATACGTTTAGGAGCCTGAGCGGGCTTCTTCTCTTGCGCCTGAGCAAGCCCCGGAACAGAGCTTGCTGCCAAACCAGCCAAAGCCCCGGCCGATATATTCCTTCCAAAATCCCGACGTGACAGGTTTTCCATTTTTCTCCCCCTTTTTTAAATTTCTCACTTACGGAGTGCCACTTTCTTACCAGATTAACTTTAGAGCGAACTGAATCTGCCTGGAATCCGTTGAAGTTGAAGTCAGCACGCCCGCGGCGGCGTTCGATGTTCCATCCGACGCAAAAATGTCCGTGTTGGTTTGGTTTACGGGAACGGCAAAGTTGGGATGGTTCAAGATGTTAAAAATCTCTGCCCTGAATTGCACATTGAAGCTCTCCGAAATGCGCCGGATGGGATTGTTTTTGTACAAAGAGAAATCCAAATTCGATTCTCCGGGCCCGATCAGGATATTGCGACCCGCATTCCCACGGAGATTGAAACACCACAGATAATTCGGGTCGCCCTTTGTTGTGCTGCCGAAAGCCGGATCGCACCCTATCCCTCCACCTGAATTAAAGAAGTTCACGTCCGGCGCCGTCGGGATCGCAAAACACTGTGTTTTGACGTAGTTGTTCGGGTTCCCAGGGTTGGTGAGGGTTGCGCATCCAGGCCCTGTCAGGCGATTCGGAAAATCCCAGGGATCGGTGCTGTTCATGCCCAATGGATCACCGTCCGTGCCGAAGGTGGCGCTAAATGGCGTGCCGTCACGAACCGTGACGATGCCTCCTAACTCCCATCCGCTCAGCCCCCAGCTGAAAGGCTGAAGCGAAAACTTGGGTGCAGGGACATCCCAAATTACGTTGATTACGAGAGAGCGCCCGACATTGAAGTCTGAAAGTCCCCTGGACAATTTCAGGTCGAACCAATGCTCACTGGAAATTGAATTGGTGAATGAATCGCCGAATCCGCTGGAAGAGCCCTCGTCAATGCTCTTCCCCCAGGTAAATGACGTTTGGAGCTGCACGCCATGACTCATCTTTTTCTGCACTCCAACTTGCAGCGCATGGTAGGAAGTACTCATCGGCCACATCACACCGCGGATTTCGCCGAAGTTCTGATTGAGCACCGCTCCGTTGCCCACAGGCACTGGCCATAAGTAACCCGCCGAAGTCGAGACGGGCAGCACAAAATTTATATCATCCGAGCGGAATTGCTGATGTACGCCGTGAGAGCCAACATATCCGACCACGGCCGCAAGGCTCGGGGCAAGTTGTCGCTGGATACTAAGGTTCCATTGCATCACGTAACTGCGATGAGGGTTTTGCTCGATAAAAGAAGCCTCGTTCTGTCCAGCCTGCAGTAATCCGAATCCCCCCTGATAAAACGCACCACCCGGAATTTTAGGCTTGTTGAAAAGACTGGCATAGGGAGCTGCATTTGAGAAGAGGATGGTCGTTTCGTACGGCAGAGGCAGGGTGTCAAATATTCCAAACCCTCCGCGGACGGCAGTCTTTTGGTTCCCGAACGGGTCCCAGGCAAAACCCACTCGCGGCGAGAAGTCGCGTTCGGTGGCATTTCCATAGGCGGGACTACCCAGGCGGAATTGTGGGGACGTAATTTGCGGGAGAAGGGATATGTGGTTGTCGGCCTCGGTGGGTACCGTGACCATCTCGTATCGCAGGCCCAAATTGAGTGTCAGATTTGGACGCAAGCGCCAGTCATCCTGTATGTATCCGCCGAAAAGGGTTTGACGCATATTTCGGGGCCCTTGAGTGCTGGCAATTCCCGTTTCAAAGGCCGTTGGCTGGTTCGTGAGAAATGCGGTGAGTGATCCAAAATGCCACAAACCACCTGGCTCGGTACGAGCGGCGTCGGCCGTCTGCATGTGTTCTACAGCGAAGCCAAACTTCGTGGAATGGGCCCCGTGCGTCCAGAAGGCGTCATCGTAGAACTGGTAGGAATTCCAAACCCATGTATTCCCGTTGGCGCTGAGAGTGCTCCCCATAAAGTGCGTAATTTGTCCGGTATATACTTGGGATGCAGTTCGACCAGGATCAGATGTCAGGGATGTGTCCGACGACGCTGCATTAATAGCCCCGACGTTATCGTCGTTCGCCGCGTAAACGCGATTGTATCCGACTCTGGCGGAGTTGACGAAGGCAGAACCAAAGACATGAGTCTCTTCCAGGGCGACGGTCTGTCGCTTTATATGATTATTGTCGAGGACATCATTGAGCGGATCAGGTACCGTTTGAGGGTTGTCTTCGTTCAAGTAGGTTACGAACACGCTGTCCTTTTCGGAGAACTTCCAATCGGCCCGCAGAGTTCCGAAGTTTTCAGCGACGATCGTCGGTGATGGGAACGAAACCAGTGCTGTGTTTCCGCTGCCGAGAAGGGGACTGTTCGCCGTCGGCGTCGGCCAGAAAGTTAGATATTTCGCCGCCGAATCATCCACGCAAAAACCCGCCTGCCCGGGAGCGAGAAGATGACTCGTCGCCCCATTCCCTTCTGGCGCGCATTGAGACTGCATAGTCAGGGGGACTATAGATGCCCCACTCTTCGGGCAGCCGTTTGTTTGGGTCCAACCCTGGAAGCTGCAACCGTGCTGGTCTTCCGGGTTGCCGCTCGAATCGCGGATGATCCCCTGACGCGCTGCCAACGAAGGCACCGTCGGCACTGTTGTAATTGTCTTGGACTGGCGTATTCCTTCGTAATTTCCGAATATGAAGATCTTGTCCTTGTGTATGGGCCCGCCAGCGGAGGCTCCAAATTCATTCCGTTTGAATGGCGGAACCGTCGGCCCGTCGAAAAAATTTCGGGTATCGAGAGCGCTATTTCGCAGAAACTCATAAGCGCTCCCATGGAAGCTGTTTGTACCCGAACGCGTAATTGCGTTGACGACGCCTCCTGAAGTCCTGCCATATTCCGCCGAATAGTTGCTCGTCAGAACCTTAAACTCCTGAATGGCGTCTACGCCAAGATCGCCGCCCAGCACATTCCCTGGAGCACCATTCATATAGTCATTAACGGTGACACCATCCAAACGGTAATTGTTTTCCTGGGGGCGCCCTCCAGAGATCGTCACTTCCGAACCGAAACCCCGATTCGACTGAGGAGCATGCGTCTGGACAGAGGCCACTCCTGGCTGCAAAGTTGCAAGATCCGTCCAGCTGCGTCCATTAAGAGGCAGTTCACGCACTGTCGTCGCGTTTACATCGCCGGTAATCGCCGAGGATGTGAGTTGCACCAAAGGCGCTTCGGTGGTGACCTCTACTGCTTGCGAAATCTGCCCCACCCGCATCGTCGCGTCCAAAACCTGCTGGGCCCCAACGTCGAGATTTACGCCTGTCCGCACCTCCCTGGCAAATCCTTGGGCCGTAAAGGTGACTTCGTAGTCCCCTGGCAACAGGTTGGGTGCGCTGTAAAAACCAACCGAATCCGTGGTCAGGTTCCGCGTAACACCGGTTGCAACGTTCTTGATAGATACTTGAGCCATTGGAATGGCAGCGCCCGAAGGGTCTTTGACGGCACCGGAAAGCGTTGCTCCAGCCACTTGGCCGTAGGAGGGCTGAACCAGCAGACAGCTTAGCGCAAAGCTCGCTAGAACAACTATAACGAGAAACTGCTTGTTGGAAAAAGCAAGCGACGCCATAGCAAGTTTCCTCCTTGTCATTTGTAGCTACCCCCAAATGATCGGCTCAGTGCGTCTTCATCCCGTCCCTATCTAGACCTCTTCACCCCTTTTCTGTAGTCGCATTCTCTATGTCGATATAGTGTGGAAGGCCGATGAGTTCTTGCAGCTCCTTTGAAAGAGGTCCATAAACCGTTGGGTCCATTCCAAGGTTGCCCGTGCGTTTGAGGTTCATGAGCACGTCCCTTGCAGCCTTAAAGCTTGCAAGAGTCAACCCAGTCACGAAAAGCACCTTGTATCCCATGGCATCGAGTTCGGGTGCGGGAATGATGGGGCGTGTCCCCCCCGTTCCATTGACGAAGTTCAAGGGGGTATGGACCTCATGTGGGACCCTCTTAGCTTCCTCCATTGTGCTTGGGAAGAGCTGGATCATGTCAGCACCAGCCTGGGCATACAAATTCGCCCGCCGGATACCTTCCGCAAAACTGTTAGTTCTTATGGTGTCTGTGCGAGCAATAACAACAAAGTTTGGGTCGCGCCGCGCTTCCAGAGCCGCGTGGATCTTGTCAACCATAGCTTCGGCTGGGATTGTGTGCTCGACGCCGATGTGGTAGTGAAAGCGTTTGGGATAAATCTGATCTTCGATATGCATGCCAGCTGCGCCCGCATGTTCAAGCGTCTGCACTGTGTGGGCGACATGAGCGGGCTCGCCAAACCCGGCGCCGGCATCGACGGTCACAGGGATATTTACCGCGGCTGTGATGTGTCTGATCGCCGCGGCCATATCTTCCAGACTCAGGGCCGGTTCGGTGATGCAAGTGACCTCACCCAATGCGCTGCCAGCGACATCGACCCATTGGAATCCAGCCGATTCAGCCATCCGCGCCGTGATGGGATCGTGAATGGCGGGAGCGGTGATAATGCCGGGACTCTTAATCATCTCGCGCAAAATGGCAGTCGGTCGTTGCCGGCTCTGAGGCGAGCTCGTCTGTCCTTGAGCAACCTGCGCGACGGAGCTTGCGGCCAAACCGCCCAGAGCTCCTGCAGAGACACTTTTCCCAAATTCCCTGCGTGAGAAAGTTTTCATATGTTCCCGCCTCCTATTAAGCTGGGCGCAAACGCCTCAGATTCGGAGCTAATTTTATTTTTCGTCTTGCGTTAACCACGAGTCCTGCGAAGCGAATAAACCAAGCCGATAAGGTCGGAGAAAACTGAAGTAGAGGGAGACTACTGGCCGTATAAGTCCGCGTTCAGCGATTTCCAAGGGCACCTTCATTTGCGAACCCGATCTCAACTTATGGAACCGCCCCGAGTAGCTGCGTCCACTCGTTTCGTGCCTGGTCACGAGAGGGCGGGATTAGCGGTATGGCCGTTCCTTATACTGATAGGAGGAATGGAAGTCAAGTACAAACTGAATGAGTTGAATGAGGAGGGATGCTAGGCGTTTACGTTGATATCGACGGAAAACTTGTAACGGTCCCCACGGTAGTAAATGCAGGCGAGGTCAATTACGCGGTTAGACCCGTCGTATAGAAACGCAGTCAGATAAAGCATCGGAGTCAAAACCGGCACTTCAAGTATCTGAGCGATTTCCGGGCTGGCGAGGCGGGCTTCGACTGTATCCTGGATTCGCACTACTTTGGCACCTATCCCGTTACTCAAGACCTGGGTCATTGAGGCTCGTTTTAACTGGCTGGCGCGTATCCGCGAACCAAATTCCGGGACGACATAATTGAGAACATAGCTGAGCGGCGTGCCGTCTTTGCGACGCAGTCGGCGAAAGAAGAAGACTCGCTCGTCATGAAAGATTGATTTAAATTCCTCGGGCACAGCAATCTTCTTTCGCTCGAGAACCTCCGTATCCTCGTTAGCCTGCTGAGACACGACCGTTTTGATGGAGCCGAGTACTTGGAGCTCGTGGTGGTCATACACTTCTGACCGCACAAACGTGCCGAAACGCCGGCGGCGTGTGATCATTCCCTCTTGTTCGAGGGACCTGAGCGCTTCCCGGACCGTGATTAAACTTACTCCGTACCGCTTTGCAAGTTGCTCTTCTGTCGGCAGGCGGCCAGTCTTTCCGAATTGTCGCGTGAGAATCTCGGAACGCAGACTTTGCTCGACCTGATACCGAAGTGGCAGCTTGCGGTTGAACATCTTCTCCCTCGGCGCCTATCTTCTCATTTTTGTTGTGAATGTTCTACAAGAGCTCCAGCTGTCGCAAATTGGTTGTGCCGGGAGCATGAGAAGCGTACGATGCGCGAGTTAGAGGACCAAATCGGAAATTCCGGCTTCGTTGAGATTTCCATCCTTACCTCTGAAGCTAAGTAGAGAGCTTGGGTTGGGCCCTTTCGGTATCGAGAGACCCTTGGAAAACTATTCCGGGCCCACAAGGGAGGTATCGCTATGTCGAACAAGCTGACTGTTTTGGTGACCGGTGCAACGGGCAAGCAGGGAGGAGCAGTTGCGCATCTGCTGCTGAAAAAGGGCCACCACGTGCGCGCCTTTACTCGCAAACCTGACTCGTTTGCGGCACAGGAATTGAAGCGGCTGGGGGCAGAGCTCGCGACTGGCAACTTTGAAGACCGCGCCTCTGTCGAGCGCGCCGCGAAGTCCACCGACGCCATTTTCGCAATGTCCACTCGTAAGGCGGGAGCCGAGGTCGAGATCCGGGAGGGCATCACCGTCGCCGACGCGGCTAAGGCAGTGGGCACTACGCACCTCGTTTTCACCTCAGTGGGCAGCGCCGATCGCCGCACCGGCATCCCGCACTTTGATAGCAAATACAGGATCGAGCAGCACATCCAATCGCTCGCCATCCTCCATACCATCATCGGCCCGGTCTTTTTCATGGAAAACCTGCTCGGTCCGGCGTGGCTGCCCAGTCTTCAGCAGGGTAAACTGGCAATGGCCCTGCCAGCCTCGCGAGGACTGCGACAGGTGGCGCTGGACGATATCGCGGGGTTCGCCGTGCTTGCGATGGAGCGCCGCGAGCAGTTTCTCGGCAAACGGTTTGACATCGCCTCCGACGAAGTTACCGGCAGCCAGGCAGCCGAGATTATCTCCCGCGTTTCCGGACGCAAGATCGAGTACGCGGAAGTCCCTATTGCCCAGCTGCGGGCAGCGAACGAAGACTACGCCAAGATGTTCGAGTGGTTTGACCGAGTGGGCTACAGCGCGGACATCGCTAGACTGCGCCGCGAGTTTCCGGAGGTGGGCTGGCATAACTTTGAACAATGGGCGAAGGCGCAGTCCTGGAGCGTGATCGACACTAACCGGCCTTCTCATGGAAGGACTTATGTGATGACCGAACGCGGCGTCGCGTTAGTGCGATGAGTCCAGTAATGCCGCCAAGAACGAAAAGCGTGACAGATGCAGTTCCAAGGGCGGTGTACATATGACACCGAAACGTGTCTTGGACGGGATTGTGGCTCCTGTACTCGATTCGACATTCCGAGAAAGCTGGCAACGACGAAATTGCGCCCCCGATCATCATGCTCAAAGCAAATGCAGCAACACAGATTACGAGAACTTTTGAAAGATGGGGCTTCATGGGTTCAAATCGTATTCTAACGGGGGACATGGCCACGGCCAGTGAAGTCCTCTTTCTTTGGAAGGTGGCTAATCCCAGTTAATGGGATGGTCCGCCGCAGAAGCTGTAGAGTGCCAGGCAGGAGGAATCCCGTGAAACTTCAAGCTCTGGGCGTCGATTCAATGGGTTTCGTCTGGTTGGGCTGGATTGGAACGGCAGGTGGTGATCCGCAAGCGCTGCTCCCGCAGGCAGGTTTTGGCTTTCACCGCGAATTTGCAGGTCGAAGTCGTCAGCATGGAAGTGTGCAGTGGAGCACACTTTTCCGATGATTGATTCTGCGCGCCCGCGAATTGTATTTCCGACCTTTCGAGAATCACCTGTTTTTTGAAATGCTCAAGGGGAGCTACACACGGCACGGCATTGAGGCGGCCGGTTGCAGGCCTGGCTTTATTCCAGTGACCCCTGACCACACAGACATTTTCGACGGCACTGGAACGCCGACAGGTGTTGGGTTCGACCAAGACCACGTCGAGGCAAATTCAACTTGGTGTCAAGGTCCTTATGGTAGATCACAGCCTTAAGGTGTTCTTAAGGCTTCAGGGACTATCTCTGCCGGGGACTATACTGTGCCAATTGATCTGGTATCACCACACCCCTTCAAGGGGGAGTCACATACTTCAAGAAGTTGAGCGGCAAGCGAAAGCAATCGTCAAGGATACCTGACGGGAGGTGCCACATGATTCCTAGCACGTGTCCGGCGAAATATGTTGTTTGCTTTGCTGCCTTGGTGATGTCAGCGTTCACTCTGTTTTTTTCGGCCCCTGTCTATGGGCAAGTTGCGGGAGCAACGCTCACCGGCACGGTAAAGGATACTTCCGGCGGTATCGTTCCCAACGCTCAAATCACGATCACAGACGTCGCAACTGAGGTAACCCGTACTGTCTCGTCCGGGAGCGCGGGACTTTATACCGCTCCCAACCTGTTGCCCGGGACTTATCAGGTCCGCGTTGCCGCACCAGGTTTCACCACAGCCTTGGAGAAGGGAATCACGCTGACGGTAGGAGCTCAGCAGGTCCTTGATATAACCATGCAGGTCGGCCAGATGACTCAGAGCATTGAGGTCACCACCGAAGCTCCTACGGTCGAGTTGGCCAGTTCAAGTATCGATGCGGTTGTAACCTCGAACACAGTTCGCGAGTTACCGCTAAACGGACGGAGCTGGACGGACCTCGCGACCCTCCAGCCCGGGATTTCTGTGATTACGACCCAACCTGCACAGAGTGAGAATCGGGGCTACGGAGCGCAGTTAGCGATCTCCGGTGCTCGTCCCCAACAGAATAACTACCGGCTTGACGGTGTTAGCCTCAATGATTATTCGAACGGAGGCCCTGGGAGTGTACTGGGTGGGAATCTAGGGGTAGATGCCATCCAGGAATTCTCGGTTCTAACGAGTAACTACTCGGCTGAATATGGCAAGACATCCGGTGGGGTAGTCAACGCAGTAACGCGCGCAGGGACGAACGAGTTTCACGGTAGCGTTTACGAGTTCTTGCGCAACAGTGCTTTGGATGCGCGAAACGTTTTTGATTCCTCCATTCCGCCCTTCAGGCGCAATCAATTCGGTGCCTCAGCGGGGGGACCGATCCAGAAAGACCACACATTCGTTTTTGGAGACTACGAAGGGATACGGCAATCCCTGGGCATCACCTCGCTGGTTACGGTTCCATCCCCGACAGCCCGCAGCGGGCTCCTGCATTTCCCGGGCGCAACTGCAGATCCCACGCTATTTCCACCCCAGTGCACCCCTACCGGAGTGACAGACGAGTGCAAAGTGGCGGTCGACCCCCAAATTCAAAAAGTTCTTAGCATTTTTCCTCTTCCTAACGGGCCGATCATCAGCAATGGTGATTTAGGATCCTACAGCGTTGCAGAACAACAGATTGTCAGCGAGAATTTTTCCACGATTCGGGTGGATCACAAATTCTCAGACAAGGATAGCCTCTTCGGGACCTATATGTTCGACAATACCCCGCTGACAACCCCCGACAACTTCAACGACGTTCTCCTGCGTGCTATAACAAAGCGTCAGGCCTTGGTTCTCGAAGAGAGTCACATCTTCAATCCCGCACTCATCAACTCTATCCGATTTGGTTTCAATCGAGATTTCGCCAACGGGCCCCAAACAGTGAAAGCAATCAATCCAGCGGCGGCTGATCCATCCCTGGGACCTGTCCCGGGATACAATTTAGGCACCGTCCTTGTGCCTGGAGTCGACAAATTCCAGGGAGGTTTGAACTCAATAGGGTTGTCGCTTTTCCGGTGGAATTCCTTTCAGGTCTACGATGATGTATTTTTCACCCGAGGGCTTCATTCTTTGAAGTTCGGCGTTGCCGTCGAGCGAGACCAACTCAATGAATTCATAATTAACGGGCCAGGCGGGGAGGTCCATTTCGGTTCGCTCTCTGATTTCCTCACGAACCAGCCCCAGCTCTTTTTCGCGGCGTTTCCAACGCTACTGACGCCAAGAGGCACCCGCCAAACTATTGTCGGCCTGTATGCGCAGGATGACTGGCGCTTTCGACGTAGTCTAACGCTAAACTTGGGCCTACGTTACGAGATGTCGACGGTGCCGACCGAAGTGCAGGGAAAACTCTCAAATTTATACAACCTCGCGGACAGCTCTCCTCATCTCGGCGACCCGTATTTTTTGAACCCAACGCTCCGGAATTTCGAACCCCGGGTGGGCTTCGCTTGGGATCCGTTCCGCAACGGAAAGACAGCGGTACGCGGCGGGTTTGGCATGTATGACAGTCTCCCCATGCTTTACGAGTTCGCTACGCTGAACGGCGTAGCGGCTCCATTTTTTGAGCAAGCGTCCACGACCACGTTACCGCAAGGCTCGTTCCCGAAAGGGGCATTTAGTCTGCTTAGCCCCTCATCTTTCGCGTACGATTCAATTGAACCCAACCCCCGCCGGAACTATGTTCTGCAATGGAATCTCAACGTCCAGAGCGAGCTTATCCCCAACCTCACAGCCATCATTGGCTATGTCGGTTCCAGGGGGATACACAACCTATTTCGTTCTGGCGATGCCAACATCGTGATGCCGACTTTGACATCACAGGGTTACCTCTGGCCGGTGCCAATAGGCAGCGGAACGGTCATTAATCCAAATGCTGGCGATATTAGATATGCAAATTGGGGCGGCGAGTCCAACTATAACGGCCTCGAATTCGGGCTCACGAAAAGGATGAGCCGCGGCTTTTCACTCCAGGGTTCTTTTACCTGGAGTAAGAGTATCGATACTAGTTCTTCGGGATCCATCGAAGACAATTTTGTCAATTCGATATCGAGCTTGCCCTGGTTCAACTTGAAGTTGAACCGCGCAGTCTCCGACTTCAATGTCGGACGCACTGTGGTGATCAGCGGGACATGGCAGGTACCGGACCGAAAGTCTCTCTCCGGTCCAGCAGCTTGGATCGCAAATGGTTGGGAATTGGGAACGATCTTTAAGGCGAACGATGGAGCGCCGTTTTCGGCGACCTTCGGCTCGGACGGGGATCCCCAAGGTCTGAACAGCGCAGACCCGTGGGCCTTTCCGAATCGCTTAACTGGCGCGGGATGTCAGACGCTTACAAATCCCGGTAATCCAAACAACTATATCAAGACCCAGTGCTTTGCGGTCCCGACCGCGCCCGCCTCGTTCTTTGCCGGTCCCACGCCGATGTGCAGCTCGGACCCGCGCCTTGGCGCCAATGCTGTAGGCGATCCGTCGGTTTTCCAGTGCCTCAATCTTCGCGGCAACGCGGGTCGCAACATCCTAATTGGTCCGGGACTGACAAACCTTGATTTCTCCGTGTTCAAAAATAACTCCGTCACTCGAATCTCGGAGAACTTCAAGGTGCAGTTTCGAGCAGAGTTGTTCAACATTTTGAATCATCCTAATTTCGCGACCCCGAACACGCCTAACAATACAGATATCTTCGATTCGAAGGGAAATTCAAACGGTGCTGCAGGTTTGCTGACCTCAACAACCACGACTTCGCGCCAGATTCAATTCGCTCTGAAGTTGATTTGGTGAGATCTTGTCGTGTGTTCACAAGGGTTGCGCGCCCGATTCCGAGTTGGATCCAATAAGAGCTAAAGCCTTCCTGAGCCGCTCCAAACGCAAATCGAAGGCGGGGGGAGCTTGCACTGTTCTTCAAGAGCGTAGCTATTCGCTGTATCTCGGAATGAATGTCGCCAGCCAGCCGAGAAATCTGATTTTCGAGTGTTCTTGCGCTGACGATCTGCCCGACCGACGTCTTTGTGGCAAGTGGTAATAGATACCGAGCGATGTCATAGGCCCGCGCGCGGACTGTTCGCCTGTAGGTACTCTCCTGCATGTCATGGGTTTTTGGTGTGTGCTGACAGAGAAGGTAGGTGTCATACATCTCCATTTCCTGTTGCAGTACGAAGACGAGTTCTTGGCGCCAGTTGCCCTCCAGGCTTTTGCAATCTCAGCACGGCTGGCTTGAATCCGCGGGTGACTGAGTTCTGTGAGCTTCCACGGGTCGCGTTCCCCGCCGACGATGGCCCGCACAATCAGCTGTCCAGTTACTCCGCTCAGATCGCTGATCACATTTGCCAGCTGTTCATCTGGGTCAGTGCTTTCTGCATGCGCTGCACACAGGTCGCCGCTCCCGTGACGTGTACGCAGCATCCGGATCTTGGAAGGTGGCTGGAACGAGTTGTTCAACAATCCGTAGGTGTGTAGCTTCAGCAACCACTGGCTTTCCTGCACATCGCTCTTCCGTCCCGGCAGATTCTTGGTGTGCCGCGCGTTGACCAGGTAAACCTCGAACCCGCGCTCTTCCAGAATGTCGTACAGGGGAATCCAATACACGCCCGTCGACTGCAAGGCCACGGTCTTCACCCCGCAGCCTCGCAACCAGTTCGCCAATCGATGAAGATCGGCAGTGAAGTACTCGCATCGACGCACCGGATTGTGCATCACGGTCTGGCCGCACCGCCACGTAATGGGCACTATTGCCAACATCGATTCCTGCGGCGTGGGGATGGACCACCTCCAAACCCGGATTCTCCGATTGCAACCGCCGCGCTAGTTCCTTTTTCAACTTGCGATTTCGCCACAGCATTTTGTCCGTCCTCATCTCGGTCCTCCTCGGTGGAAATGAGGATCCGATTCGGCCCGGTGACGAGCGGTTTAAAAAACTCTCCAACGGGGTCAAAGGGCCGGTACAACAAGGTCCTTGCCACCAGACTCGTGATCGCCAGTACCGGGGCCATGCTTATCGTCGGGTACGAAGCGCCATGTCGGTTTGCGGCCTTAGCTTGCCGAATCGATCCCACATCAAATTTCGCAAAAGGGAAAACTCTAGACAAGTTTCTGGCACTAGCGACGCGTCGAAGACGCAGTTAGGGC
>Ga0307479_10001854_pt1 | contig 19281 bp, 16 predicted proteins | sample atmos_gasesECM4C_FD_203743 | JGI IMG/M metagenome (GOLD analysis project Ga0307479, IMG submission 203743) | Hardwood forest soil microbial communities from Morgan-Monroe State Forest, Indiana, United States - atmos_gasesECM4C_515 | ecosystem: Environmental > Terrestrial > Soil > Temperate... | reverse complement strand
GCGATGATTGGCTGGCACGGCGCTTCGATGCTGTGCTACGTCACGCCGAAGGAGCACCTCGGCCTGCCGAATCCGGAAGACGTGAAGCAGGGCGTTATCGCCTACAAAATCGCCGCGCATGCCGCGGACGTGGCGCGGCATCGCCCGGGTGCGCGCGATCGCGACGACGCGCTTTCCTACGCGCGTTTCCTGTTCGACTGGAACAAGCAGTTCCAGCTTTCGCTCGATCCGGAAACCGCAAAAGCCATGCACGACGAAAACCTTCCCGACGACTTCTATAAAGAAGCTAAATTCTGCTCCATGTGCGGCCCGAAGTTCTGCTCCATGAACATCACGCAATTGGCCGAAGCCGAGGGCGGCCACGACCAAGCCGAGCGCAAACAAAAATTCGTCGAACTGCTCGCCAGGGTTAAAGCGGCGGGAGCGTAACGTTTAGATGTGCCTAGGGTCCAAAACTAAAGATTTTGTTCGGTGAATGACCATGTCGGAACGCTCTGGCGTGATGGCGTTGATTGGGGCGGGGCCGGTGGGGCTCGGCATGGCTAAGGCTTTGCTCGAGCACAAAATTGCTTATGAGGAATTGGAAGCGGACCGCGAGTTGGGCGGGAATTGGCTGCACGGCGTCTATGAAACCGTGCACATCATTTCTTCGCGCAAAACCACGGAGTACGCGGATTATCCGATGCCGACGGATTATCCCGATTTCCCCAGCCGCCAGCAGATGCTCGACTATTTGCGGGACTATGCAGAGAAATTTCAGCTGATCCCGCACATTCAGTTCAACACCAAAGTGGTGATGGCTTTGCCGCTTGCGGACGGGCGCTGGGAATTGGAATTGGCCAGCGGTGAGAAGCGGGTCTACAAAGGACTGATTGTTTGCAACGGTCATCACTGGGACCGGCGATTTCCGAATTATCTGGGAAAATTTGCGGGCGAGTTCATGCATTCCAAGGATTATCGAACGCCGGCACAGTTGGCGGGGAAACGCGTGCTGGTGATTGGTGGAGGAAACTCTGCTTGCGATATTGCGGCGGAAGCGGCGCGCGTAGGAAAAACTGCACGCATCAGTTTGCGGCGCGGCTACTGGTTTTTGCCGAAGACACTTTTCGGAATTCCCTCCGCGGAATTGATCAAGCCGTGGTTTCCGGTGTGGGCGCAGCGGCTTTTTCTGCGGGTGGTTCTGCGAATTGCGATCGGGAAATATACGGACTACGGCTTGCCCGAGCCGGACCACAAAATCTTCGAAGCGCACCCGACGATCAACAGCGAGCTGCTCTATTACGTGAAGCACGGGCGGATTCAGCCGCGAAAAGATATCGCGCGGTTTGAAGGTCGGACCGTGCATTTCGTCGATGGCACAAGCGAGGAGTTCGACACTGTCGTGTGCGCTACGGGCTATCACGTGAGCTTTCCGTTCTTGCCGCCGGGTCTGGTGAAGGTAAAAGGCAGTACCGCGCAGGTGTATGGCGGCTGCGTGCTGGCGGAGTACAAAAATCTGTACGTCATTGGCACTTCGCAATTGCGCTACGGATTCGGCCCCGTAGTCACTCCGGGAATGGACCTGATGGCGCGCATGATGCTGGCGCAGGATCAGATGGAATTGCCCATTGGTTTGGTGATGAAAGAGTCCGGCGTAAGAATCCCGAGGACACACCTGGTCGACCCGCACGCGGCGATCCGAGCGATTCGCCGGGGCAAACGAATGCTGCCGGTGCTCCTGTGGAAAGAGAAACGCTTGCGCAGGGCATTGGCGGGGCGCGCGGCTGCGCCTCCGCTGGTTTCTGGGTCAGCTGTGCCGCAGATCAATCGCGGTTTGGAAGTATTCTGAGCCAGAGCAACACAGGATGCGAGCGCGAATAATCGATGCCATTTTTTGCAAATGGAGTAGCGGTTGTAACCGGGGCCGGCTCTGGCATCGGGCGCGCGCTCGCGCGGCAACTGGCGGTGGCGGGTTCTGCACTGGCGTTGGCGGATATCGATGAAGCGGGACTGCAACAAACGGCCGCTTCGCTGAGCGAAAGAGGCATCCAGCTAACCACGCACGTAGTGGACGTTTCCGATGAATCCGCCATGCGAGCGTTCGCGCAAGATGTTGCTGCCAAGCATGCGAGCGTCACGCTGTTGATCAACAATGCGGGGGTGGCGCTGCACGGCAGATTCGAGGAGACTTCGCTAGACGATTTGCGCTGGCTGATGGGCATCAATTTCTGGGGCGTGGTGTATGGCGTGAAATATTTTCTGCCGCAATTGAAGAAGGAGCCGCGCGCGCACATTGTGAACATTTCCAGCGTGTTTGGGATTGTCGCGCCATCGGGGCAATGCGCGTACTCCGCGAGCAAGTTTGCGGTGCGTGGATTTACCGAGGCGCTGCGACACGAATTGGAAGGCACTTCCGTATTCGTTTCGTGCGTGCACCCTGGCGGGATTCGCACGCCGATTGCGCGTCGGGCACGGCTGGGCGCGAACACGCCGCCGGCTTCGCGAGATGAGGCGGTGGCACGGTTCGATCGATTGACGCCGACCATGCCGGACGAAGCGGCGGCGAGAATCTTGCAAGGCGTCGAACGCCTCCAGCCGCGCATTCTGATTGGACGCGATGCGAGAAAGATTGATGTGCTGCAGCGGTTGCGGCCGGGAACGTATTGGAAGGAGCTGGCGCGGCGCATGCAGGAGCCGACGCGCTAAGGGTGAACCCGAGTCCACCTGAGGGTGGCCGCTACACGGCATCGTGGAAGATGATGCCGAGCGTGTAGCGGGCGCCCCGGTGGACACGGCTGACTCCGTGGCGGAGATTGACGCGGTAGTAGCCGCGCGAACCTTTCACGGGGCGGTAGCGTGTGGTGAAGATGATCGCCTGCCCCTGATTTGCGGTCACCACTTCGGCTTTAGATTGCGCGCGGGGTTGCTGCTCGACCAAAAGAAATTCGCCGCCCTCCCAGTTGCGCCCTGGTTGACCGAGAAGAAAGACCATCTGCAGCGGGAAGGCGATTTCTCCGTAGAGATCCTGATGCAGGCAGTTGTAACCGCCGGCTTCGTAGTGCAGCACCAGAGGCGTGGGTTTGGTCTGCCCTGCTTTGTGACAGATTTTCAGGAACGAAGCATGGTCGAGCGGAAATGGCGGCTTCTGTTCGGCGAACGCTCTCGCCCACTGATTTGCAATGGGAGCGAGATGCGGATAAGCGCTGGTGCGTAGATCGGCGACAATTTCGGGCAGAGGATTCGCGAAGTACTTGTAGTCGCCGACGCCGAAGCGGTGACGTTCCATGATGACCTGGCTGCGGAAGCGGGTCGAGTCGTGGTATTGCGAGATGATCGAAGCGCATTCTTCGGGCGTGAGGATTGAGTCGGTGACGGCGTAGCCGCGGGTGGAAAGCGATTCCTCCGCTTTGTTCCACTCGAGAGCATCGATTCGTTTTTGTATGTTGGCACTCATGAATGCCCTTCGGGGTGCGAGGTGTAGCGTCCCACTGTAGTGCATCGCGCAGAATGAAATCTATCCGGGTTTCTTTGCCAAATTGGAAACGAGAGCGCTATACTCCGCAAAATCAAAGAGGGGATTTCACCACAGAGTTCGCAGAGGTCACAGAGAATAAGAAAGAGGAGATTGAAATGGGGTTTGTGCTGGCTGCGAAGATGGGGGATGTGCCGCCGGGGACGATTCGGGAGTTTCAGGTGGAGGGGAAGGCGGTCGCGCTGGCGAATGTGGATGGGCAATTCCACGCCATCGATAACACTTGCCTTCATCGCGGAGGGCCGTTGGGCGATGGTCCGCTGGAGGGGCCGGTGGTGACCTGTCCCTGGCATGGCTGGCAATACGACGTGCGGACGGGGAAAGTCGGACAGAACCCTACGGTGGGCGTGGAGTGCTATGCCGTGGAAGTGCGGGGGGACGAGATTTTCGTGAACGTGGGCACGTAGCCATCTAAGTGATTGAAACTAATGCAGATATGAGAATTTCTACAAGTGCTCCGTTTCTGGAAGTTTTGATGTAAGTTCTGCCGAAAACCCGCTAACCCGCACATTTTGTTTCGCTTTTTCGTCTTACCCAATGTATAGTGCCGACGCGAAGCCTCGATGGCACTTCCGACCGCGCAACGACACTACTGGATCTTCAGCGCCGACCCGCACCACTACCACTGGGATACGCTTTTCGTAAAAGGAAAGGAGATGTGGCACGGCGCCGAAGGGAAGCCGGACGCGATCCGCGCGCTGAAACAGGTGCGCAAAGGGGACCGTGTGCTGTGCTATCACTCCGCGCCGGAAAGGTCGCTCTATTCGATCGCGGAAGTGACGCGCGACCCCTATCCGGACCCGCACGATCCCAAGGAAAAAAATCTCGTGGCGGACCTGCGGGCGTTCGAACGGCTGCCGCGACAGGTGACGCTGGCAGAGCTGCGGGAAAATCGCGCGCTGCGGAAGATGAAATTGCTGAAGAACGTACGGGTGCTGATTTCCTCGATTACCGACGACGAGTACCTGGAGATTTTGCGGATGTCGGGAATTGTGGCTACGCCAGGGATCCCGCTCCCGTAGGTGCTGCGGCACGGATTCACCCGGGAATCGTGCCTGCCTCTGACGCAGAGAAAAACCTCAGGGCAAAAACGGCCCTGAGCTACAAGGTGGTGTCGCTTCAACATTGGAGAGATTCAAACTTGAGGTCCTTCACCTACCCTCGTCGGGTAGGTTCAGGATGACAAGTTCTTAGCAGACGTGATCGGTGGGGGAAAGATGGGTGTCTCCGGGCGGTTGGGCCGTTTCGTCATTGCCATCGTCGCGCTTATTATGTTCCTTCCTATGGCTCTTTTTTCGCAGAAACCACAAGGTGATGGTTTGCTCTCCGGCATTTCCAGCGGAAAGACGCGGGTGCTGGACCTCAGTTACGCGATCAATGACAAGCTGGTTCCGTGGCCGGGGGACAAGCGCTGGTTTGAAGCGCAAGTGAATGCCACTGTGGAGAAGAACGGGTACTTCACGCGAAGTTTCTGGATGCTGGAGCACTACGGCACGCATCTGGACGCGCCGATTCATTTCCCTCCGGGTAAGACTACCGTGGATCAAATCGCAGTGAAACAATTCTTTGGTCCGGCGGTAGTGCTGGATGTCAGAAAGGAAAGCGCGAAGGACCCGGACTATCAAACACCGGTTTCACGCGTCGAACAGTGGGAGAAAAAGCATGGGCGGATTTTGGAAGGCTCAATTGTATTGCTGAGGACCGGTTGGGCTTCGCGGTGGCCGGATGCACAGAAGTATCGAAATCAAGACGCGCAGGGGAAGATGCATTTTCCTGGGTTCTCGGCGGAGGCGGCGAAACTACTAATCACGCGCAAAGTGAGCGGAATTGGATGCGACACATTGAGCGTAGACTACGGAGCCTCGGAGGATTTTGCGGTGCACCACCTCGCTCTGGGAGCCGGGTTGTATCACCTGGAGAACCTTTCGGACTTAGGAGAAGTGCCGGAGGCGGATGCGTTTTTGATAGTCGCGCCTATTAAGCTGGAAGGCGGGTCGGGCGGACCGGTGAGGGTATTTGCGATTTGGCAGTGAGTAAAGACCACGAACGGGAAAGCGGAGAAGCAAGAACGAAGGTGAGCTCAAGACATTAAGTGTTGCCAAGCTGTGGCGCAGCGGTTCTGCGCCCCTACGTTCCCGGGGGTGGGTTTATGAAGACGATTTGGCGGATTAGCAGTGCGGCGTTCGTGCTTTTGTGTGCGTGCGCGTCGTTCGTAATGCCAGCGCGGGGGCAAGAGTTTCCGGTGGCGACGAAGACGCTCAAGAACGGGATGAAGGTGCTGGTGCAGACCGACCACAGCATCCCGAATGTTGCGCTGTATATTTTTTATCGCGTTGGGTCGCGCAATGAGGGGCCTGGGACGACGGGGCTTTCGCATTTTTTCGAGCACATGATGTTCAACGGCGCGAAGAAGTACGGCCCGGGCGAGTTGGATAAAGCGATGGAGGCGAATGGCGGGGCGAATAATGCCTATACGACCCGCGATGTGACGGTGTACCAGGATTGGTTTCCTCGCTCGGCACTGCCGCTGATTTACGACATTGAGGCGGACCGTATCCGCGACTTGAGTTTCGATCCGGCGAAAATCAAGTCGGAGCGCGAAGTCGTGGCTTCCGAGCGGCGGTTGCGCACGGACAATGACAACGGAGGTCTGCTGGACGAGCAGTTATGGGCAACGTCGTACATCGCGCACCCTTACCAGTGGCCAGTGGTCGGTTGGATGAGCGATATCGAGCACTGGACCATGGAGCAACTGAAGCACCACTTCGAGACGGGGTATTCGCCAAATAACGCCACGATGGTGGTGACCGGTGATGTTTCTCCGGAGGAAATCTTTGCGCTTTGCGAGAAATACCTCGAGCCGATTCCGTCGCACGCGCCACCTCCTCCGGTGACGACGGTGGAACCAGAACAGTTGGGAGAGCGGCGGTTGGTCGTGCACAAGGCGGCGCAGTTGCCGTTGGTGCTGGTTGCCTATCACATCCCGCAGACGAACAGCCCGGACTATTACGCGCTGAACGTTTTGCGGACGGTGTTGTTCCAGGGAGAAAGTTCGCGGATGTACCAGCGCCTAGTGGACAAGGACCAAATCGCGCTGGATGTTTCCTCGTCGGTCGAGCCGGCATTCGATCCCACAGTTTTGGAAGTAGTGGCCCAGCCGAAACAAGGAGTGGACCCGCAAAAGTGCGAGAAAGCAATGTACGAGGAGTTCGAGAACGCGAAGAACGCGGCGATAAGCGACACGGAATTGGAGAAGGCCAAGAATATCCGGCTGGCGGAGTTCTACCGCGAGATGCGCACGATCAACGGGCGAGCGAACACCATCGGCACCTATGAGGTTTTCTTTGGGGATTACAAAAAATTGTTCGATGCGGCGAAAAACTACTCGGCGGTGACCAAAGATGACGTGCAGCGAGTGGCGCAAGCGTACTTTGGGGCGAACAACCGCACGGTGGCGACGCTGATTCCTGAGAATGCCGAAGAAAAGGCCAAGCCATGAACCGCGCCCTCCATAGATTGCATGTACTTGCTTTAACGATGGCCGCGCTATTTCTAGCTTCCTCGGCAGCAGCGCAGGCGCTGCACATGCCGCCGCACGAGAAATATGTCTCGAAGAATGGACTGACGGTGCTGCTGCTGGAAAAGCACGGCGTGCCGATGATTAATTTGTACGCGATCGTGAAAACAGGTTCGTCGGCAGATCCCGCGGGCGAGGACGGGCTGGCGTCGATTACCGCAGGATTGTTGAGGAAAGGGACGAAGGCGCGAACGGCGCAGCAGTTTGCGGCGGACCTGGATTACATTGGCGGAGACTTTGAGGCCGAAGCAGGGGCGGACTTCAGCAGCGTGGGCGCAGAATTGTTGACCAAGGATTTGACGCGCGGGCTGGAGCTGTTCTCGGATGCGCTGCTGCACCCAACGTTTCCGCAAGCGGAGGTGGAGAAGCTGCTGGCGCAATCCATTGATGGGGTGCGCGGGGCGAAAGACGATCCGCAACAGGTCCTGGGGCTGTACTACGACGGGTATTTGTATGGAACGCATCCTTACGGAAGGCCAGCGGGCGGCGACGAGGTGTCGCTGCAGCGCATCAAGCGCGACGCGATTGCAAAGTTCTACGAAACGACCTACGCGCCCGGGAATACGCTGCTGGCCGTAGCAGGGGAGTTCAATGGCGCGGAGATGCGGAAGAAACTGGAGGATGTATTCGGCGGATGGGCGGCGCGTATGGTTGCGCCGACGCAGATTGCAGCTATTGCGCCGGTGAAAGGCAAGCGGTTGCTGCTCGTGGACAAGGACGACGCGACGCAGACGTATTTTGCGTTTGGGAATGTGGGGGTTGCGCGCACAGACCCGGATCGCGTGCCGGTTCGCGTGGTGAACACCATTTTCGGCGGGAGATTTACGTCGGAACTGAATGAGGCATTGCGCGTGGAGTCCGGCTATACCTACGGCGCGTCTTCCTTCTTTGATTCGCGGAAAGCGCCGGGACCCTTTGGGATTTTCAGCTTCACGAAAAATGAGACGACCACGCCGGCGATCGACCTGGCGCTGCAGGTGCTGCAAAAGCTGCACAAGGACGGTGTGACGGACGAGCAGTTGAAATCGGCGAAGAGTTACATCAAGGGGCAGTTTCCGCCGAACATTGAGACTTCGCGGCAATTAGCCCGGATTATTGCGTCCAACGAGTTCTATGGGCTTGGCGACGACGACATCAATCAACTGGAGGCGCGCGTCGATGCAGTGACGCCGGAGCTGGCGAAGCAGGTGATCCAGAAACATTTTCCGGCGGAGAATTTAGTCTTTGTGCTGATTGGGAAAGCTTCGGCGATTGGCAAGGCAGTAGAGAAATATACGGAGAAGCGCGACGCAAGAGCGATTAGCGAGCCGGGCTTCTGGCCGCCACCCAGTGCTGTAATCAAGTAACTGCGCGCCCGATCAGAACGATCTTCTTGTTCGGTCCTGAGAGGGATAGAATCCGTCTTCCTCTTTCGGGCGGTTGCGGAGTTCCGCATTTAGCGGTGGCGTTGCGGTCTTGGTCGGAGGAAAAATGTTTGATCGCATGACGGTTTTAATGGCGATGCTGCTGTGTTTCGCCGGGCGAGCTGCGGCCGCTGAGGAAACGCCGTTGCTGACGCACGCGCCTACGCTGAGCCGCACGCAGATTGTGTTCGCCTACGGGGGATATTTGTGGAGTGTACCGCGGGAAGGCGGAGAGGCGCGGCAACTCACTACAGGCGGGCACGAGGGGCTGCCGATATTTTCGCCGGATGGAAACTGGATTGCGTTCACCGGCCAGTACGACGGCAATTTCGACGTTTTCGTGATGCCGGCGGAAGGCGGGGAGCCGCGGAGGCTGACGTGGCATCCGGGGCCAGATATAGCGGAGGGATGGACGCCGGACGGGAAAAAGGTGCTGTTCCGTTCGGGGCGCGAGGCGTACGCGGATTTTGACCGGGTGTACACGGTGAGCGTGGAGGGCGGTTGGCCTGAGGTACTGCCGATGTGGCGGGGGGAGGAGGCGTGGTTTTCGCCCGACGCAACGCGGATCGCGTACGTGCCGAATTTGCGGTGGCAGACTTCGTGGAAGAGGTATCGTGGCGGGCAAACCACGTCGATCAATATCGTGAAGCTGAGCGATTTGGCGCTGGAGAGGATTCCCCGCGAGAATTCGAACGATTCGCATCCTGTGTGGTTTGGGGACACGGTGTACTTCCTGTCCGACCGCAGCGGGGCAGTCACATTGTTTGCGTATGACACGAAGACAAAGGCGGTGAAGCAGGTTATCGAGAACAAGGGACTGGATCTGAAATCGGTCTCGGCGGGGCCGGACGGGCTGGTGTACGAACAATTTGGCGGAATCTATGTGTTTGAGCCGAAGAGCGGGAAGTCGACCAAGGTGCCGATTCAGATTTCGGGGGATTTGCCGTCCACGCGAGCACATTACGAAAAAGTGGGAGAGAAGATTCAGAACGCAGGAATTTCGCCGACAGGCGTGCGCGCGCTCTTTGAGGCGCGAGGGGAAATTATGACGGTGCCGGCGGAGAAGGGCGACGTGCGGAATCTGACGCGCACGACGGCAGTGGCGGAGCGTGATCCGGCGTGGTCGCCGGACGGGAAGTCGATTGCTTTTTTCTCGGATGAATCCGGAGAGTACGCGCTGCATATCGTGGATCAATCGGGCTTCGGAGCAGTGAAGAAGGTCAACTTGGGAAATCCGCCGTCGTTTTTTTATGGGCCGACGTGGTCGCCCGACAGCAAGAAGATTGCGTACACGGACAAGCGGATGAATTTCTGGTACGTGGATTTGGAGAAGGGCGTGCCGGTGAGGGTGGACACGGACCGCTTCGAGGATCCGAGTGTGACGCTGGCGGTGAATTGGGCGCCGGACAGCAAGTGGCTGACGTACTCAAAATTTCAGGAAAACCATCTTCGCGCGATTTTCGTGTATTCGCTGGAGAGCGGGAAGGTTTCGCAAATTACGGACGGGCTGGGCGACGCGCGCTATCCGGTGTTTGACAAAGGCGGGAAGGAACTGATTTTCGCGGCCAGCACGGATTTGGGGCTGTCGTCGGGCTGGCTGGACCTTTCTAGTTTTCAGCATCCGGTGCTGCGCAACATTTACGCAGCGGTGCTGAAGAAAGGCGAGAAGTCGCCAGTCGAGCCGCAGAGTGATGAAGAGAAAGTAGAGGAGAAGAAGGACGCGGCAGAAAAGGGCAAGGACGCAGACAAAGGCAAAGAGGGAGAGAAGGGCAAGGAGGGCGAGAAGAAAGACGAGAAGAAGGACGAGAGCGTTAAAGTCACGATCGATCTGGATGGAATCGGGCAGCGTATCGTGGCGCTGCCGATCAAGGCAGCGAATTATGTTTCGCTGGATGCCGGGAAGGCCGGGGTGCTGTTTTTGTCGGAGATACCCGACGTTCCGCGCCTGGAGCCGAACACGCCTGTCACAGTAACGAAATTTGATTCGACCACGCGGAAGACTGAGCCATTTCTGGCCGGAATCAATGGATTCGACGTTTCAGCCAATGGGGAGAAGGTGCTGTACCGGCAGGGGCCGGGATGGTTCATCGCAAAGACCGATAGCGCGCCGAAGCCAGGCGAAGGCGCGCTGAACGTGGCGTCAATGGAAGTTTTCGTCGATCCTCGCGTGGAGTGGAACCAGATGTACCGCGAGGTGTGGCGGATCGAGCGCGACTTTTTGTACGACCCCAACCATCATGGACTGAACATTCCCGCAACGGAAAAGAAATATGCCGCATATCTGAAAGGAGTCGGTGGGCGCTCCGACCTGAATTATTTGTTCGATGAAATGCTAGGCGAGGTCACCATCGGACACATGTTCATTGGTGGGGGCGACCTCCCGGAAGCGCCTAAGGTGAAAGGCGGGCTGCTGGGCGCGGATTATAAGGTCGAGAATGGCCGCTACCGATTCGCGCGGATTTTCAACGGCGAAAACTGGAATCCGGATTTGCGAGCGCCGCTGACGCAGCCGGGCGTGGAAGTAAAGACCGGCGAGTACTTATTGGAAGTGAACGGCGTGGATGTGCGGCCGCCGGCGGATGTCAGCAAATTCCTGGAGAACACCGCGGACACGCAGGTGCGTATCAAGGTGGGGCCGAATGCGGACGGCAAGGACGCGCGGGACGTGACCGTAGTGCCTGTGGCTAGCGAGTTTCCGCTGCGCAATCGTGCTTGGGAAGAAGACAACCGCCGCAAAGTGGATGTGTTGAGCGGCGGGAAAGTGGCGTACGTGCACGTACCGGACACGGCGGTCGGCGGATACTTGAACTTCAACCGCTTTTACTTTGCGCAAGTGGGCAAGCAGGCGGCGGTGATCGACGAGCGCTATAATCACGGCGGACAGGTCGCAGACTACATTATCGATGAGCTGGAGCGGCCGCTGCGCAACTGCGCGATCACGCGGGAAGGCGAAAAGTTCTGCTCGCCGCTGGCGCAAATCTACGGGCCGAAGACGATGATCATCAATGAAATGTCGGGTTCGGGCGGCGACGCGCTGCCGTGGATGTTCAAGCAGGACAAGATCGGGCCGCTGGTGGGCACGCGGACGTGGGGTGGGTTGGTGGGAATTTGGAATTATCCCCCGTTGATGGATGGAGGTTTTGTGACCGCGCCGCGGGGGGCGATTTACGGTTTGCACGGCGATTGGGAAGTGGAGAATCACGGGATCGCGCCGGATATCGAGGTGGAGAATGATCCGGCTTCAGTGGCGGCTGGACATGACGCGCAGTTGGAGAAGGCGGTGCAGGTTACGCTGGAGGCGCTGAAGAAGAATCCGGTTGTGATTCCGGACCATCCGGCGTATCCGAATTATCATAAGAAGTGAGTCGTGGTTCTTGCCCCGGACCTGCGAATGGCGGATCGCCTTCGTCGAACGATTCGTGAGGTAGAATTCTTACATGTTGCGGACAAGGGGCGCAGCAATGCTGCGCCCCTACTCTTTTGGACGGAACCGATGCCGGAGCTTCCTGAAGTTGAGACTGTTGTGCGAGGACTGCAAAAGTCTATTGCGGGGCGGCGAATTCTTTCGGTACGTCTGGGAAATACGGATTTTATTGATGATCCTGCGGCGGTGGAGCAACACGTTCCTGGAAGACAGATCCAGGCCGTGGAGCGGTACGGGAAATTCATGCTGCTGAGGCTTTCCGCGCGTGCGAATGCCGTCGCGGGTTCGGCGAATGGAGATGCGGAAACCGCTTCTCTTCTCGTGCACCTGGGAATGACTGGGCAGCTCGCGCCGTTTGCCGCCGCGCAGCCTTACGCAAAGCATACGCATGTACGGTTTGGGCTCGACGACGGACGCGAGTTGCGCTACAGGGACCCGCGCCGTTTTGGGCGCATAGCATACCTTACTGAGGCGGTGCTGACCGAGGTGTTGACGGCATTTGGAGCTGATCCGCTGTTGGTGAGCGCCGAGGAGTTCGCCTCGCGAATCCGCTCACGTAACGCGCAGATTAAAGCGTTGCTGCTAGATCAGAGCGTATTGCGCGGCGTTGGCAACATTTACGCGGATGAAAGTTTGTGGCGCGCAAAGATTCATCCGGCGCGGCGGGGAGCGCAGCTCAGCAAGCAACAGGCGGCAACTATGCGCAAAGTCCTGCAGGATGTCTTGCGCAAGGCGATCTTGGCGCGCGGATCGTCGATTTCCGATTTCCTTGACGCCGAGGGCCAGCCGGGAGAATATCAGCGGCACCATCGGGCGTATGGGCGCGAAGGGAAACGCTGCTACCGCTGCGGGACGGGGATTCGGCGCGTGATTGTGGCCGGCCGCAGCAGCTATTTTTGTCCGAAATGCCAGCCCGCGCCGCGTGTGCAGAAACAGAACAAGCGGAGCAGGCGGGTGCGGAACGGCTGAGCGGGTAGTGCGCGTCTAAGAAGCGAGTGGGAGACGGCGGGAGAATTGACTGCCGCGTGGTGGGATCAGTAGCAAAAATCCAGATTGCGTTTGAGGTAGACGAATGAGCTTGCGTCGATTCAGTGTGCTTGTGTGTGGTCTCATTTTCGTGTTGGTGGCGGAGCGCGGCGGCTTGGCGAGACCGGTGGACGAGAAAAGTCCATTCGCGGCGGCGGACGCGCAGATTCTCAGCGAGATTCGCGAGCACAGCGAGGCGGCGGCAAACCTTGAATATCTCTCGGACAGCATCGGGGCGCGGCTGACGGGCTCACCGCAGCTCAAGCAGGCGAACGAGTGGACCCGAGATATGTTCGCCAAGTACGGCGCGGTGAACGCTCATCTGGAGGGCTGGACGATGGAGCGTTCGTGGACGCGCGGGAAGGCCAGCGCGCGGATTGTGAGTCCGACGGAGCACCCCTTGACGATCGCCGCGGCGGGATGGTCGCCGAGCACGCCTGGTGCAATTGCCGGACCAGTCGTCTATTTTGACGTAAAAGAGAAAAAAGACTTTGCAAAATTTCACGGCAAGCTGAAGGGCGCCATCGTTATTTACCAGGAACCGGCGAGCCTTTCTCCGCCGAAGCCGGACGATCCGCACGCGCAGTTGAGCCGGCCGATGCAGCAGCCTCCAGCGCGAATTGGAGAACCACCCGTGGAGGATCCATATGAAGCTTTTCTGAAGGGAGCCAAGGAACGAACGGAATTTTGGAAGCAGGAAGGCGTCGCGGCGGTGCTGCGCGATTCGAACAAGCCACATGCGCTGCTGAACATGACGGACGTGAGCCTGGCGCGCTACGACATCGGACCGATCCCGACGGCGTTCATTACCGGAGAGGGGTATCGCCTGATTTTCCGAATGCTTCAGCGGCACCTGCCCGTGCAAGTGGAAGTGGAAATGACCAACGCCATCGGCGGCAAGCCGATGGAGGTGTACAACACCGTTGCGGAGATTCGCGGATCGGAAAAGCCGGACGAAGTGGTCATTATCGGCGGGCATCTGGATTCGTGGGACCTGGCCACGGGCTCGACGGACAACGGAACGGGCTCTATGGCCGTGCTGGAAGCGGCGCGCGCGCTGGCCAAGCTGAACCTGAAACCAAAGCGCACGATTCGCTTTGTGCTGTTCTCGGGCGAAGAGCAGGGGCTATATGGTTCGCAGGAATATGTGAAGGCGCATAAGAACGACTTGGACAAAATTTCCGCGGTGCTCGTGCACGACACGGGAACCGGCCGCGTGCTGACTCTGGGTTTGCACGACAATTATCAGGACCGCGAGCTAGTGGACCAGGTTCTTGGGCCGCTGCACGAATTGAAATTGCTCGAGCCGCGCATGGCGCGCTCGTTCGGAACCGATCATCTTTCCTTTGACGAAGTTGGCGTGCCCGGATTCTTTTGCATCCAGCAGCGCGCGGAATACAACCTGACGCATCACAGCCAATCGGACACTTTCGACAAAGTGTGGAAAGATGATCTGAATCAAGGGGCGCAAGTATTGGCCGCATGGGCTTACAACACGGCGAACCTGCCGGACATGCTGCCACGGCGGCCGCTGCCTTATACCACCGCCAAAGATGCGAAGAAGGAAGAAGCGGCAAAGCCCGATCCAGTTGCGGAAATGGACGCGAAAATTCTGGAGCAGGTGAAAACCGACGAGCCCGCATTGAAGGCCGACCTAATGTATCTGACCGAGCACATCGGTCCGCGGCTCACCGGTTCGGCGAAACTGGACCAGGCGAGCCACTGGACCGCAGAGCAATTTAAAGCGGCGGGCCTTTCGAACGTGCATCTCGAGGACTGGACGATCGCGAATAGCTGGACGCGCGGGCCCGCGACGGGCCGGCTAATCGTCCCGAGCGAGCAGACATTGACGCTGGCTGCGGCAGGATGGTCACCCAGCACAAATGGTCCGGTGCGTGGACCAGTTGTTGGCGTTACATTTGAAAAAATCGAGGACCTGGAGCCATACAAAGGGAAACTAAAGGGCGCGATTGTCTTGTTTGGCCGGCCGCGAACGATGGAGCCTCCGGAATTCCCGCTCGCGACTCCTTGGGACAAAAGCACGATTCCACTGGCGCACGCCGTGAACGAAATGCCCCTTGACCCGGCAGCTTACCGGCAGATCCGACTGGCGGCCATGAAGATGTTTGCCGAAGAGAGAGTCAACGCGGTTCTGATCGCTTCGGAGAAGGAGTTTGGACTACTGAACATGTCCGTGCAGTCGCGCGACTATCAAGCCGCGCTAGTCCCCGTGGCATATTCGGTTCGCGAGAACTACGAGGAGTTGTGGCATTTGCAAGAGGAGGGGCGCGCGGAAGCGGAGGTTAACATTGAGGGAAGCCTCAGCGGGAAACCAGTGCAAGTATACAACACCGTCGCGGAAATCACGGGAACGGAGAAGCCCGATGAGGTTGTAATCCTTGGTGCGCACCTCGATTCGTGGGATTTGGGCACTGGCGCGACGGACAATGGCACAGGATCGACGGCGGTGCTTGCCGCTGCGCGGGCTCTGCAGAAAGTAGGCGTGAAGCCGAAGCGCACGATCCGGTTTGTGCTGTTCACTGGCGAAGAGCAGGGCTTGAACGGCTCGCGCGCTTATGTGAAGGCGCACAAGGATGAGTTGCCGAAAATCTCTGGGGTGCTGGTGCACGACACGGGGACAGGCAAAGTGCTCACGATCGGCTTGATGGGGAATTATGGCGCGCGCGAGACGATCGATCACGCGCTGTATCCTCTCGCCAAGGCGAAGGAAATTGGATTAGTAGAGCCGAGCCTGCGCAGGGAGGGCGGCTCCGACCACGTGCCATTTGATGAAGCGGGAGTGCCGGGCTTCTGGTGCGTGCAGGACGTCGCGGATTACGACAAGATGCATCATTCGCAGGCAGACAGGCTGGAGCACGTGCGTTGGGATGACTTGACCGAGGGTGCGCAGGTGCTGGCGGTGTTTGCATATAACGTCGCGCAGTTGCCGGAGCTGTTGCCGAGAAAGCCGCTGAAAGAGAAGAAGGCCGATCAATAGGCGCGTGCGCAGTATCAGCGGTTGAGGTCCTTCGCCCGTCCTCATCCTTCGCGGAAGATGCTCGGGACAAGTCGGATGGGGCTCAGGATGACAGGCCTTCCTTGAAGCGAGTGGAGCGACAACACTTTAACTTATGCGAGCTGTCGTGCAGAGGGTGAGCCGCGTCAAGGTCACGGTCGAAGGACGGATCACCGGGGAAATTGGCGCCGGGTTGATGGTCCTGCTCGGCGTGGGCCGGGAAGATTCTCCTGCGGTGGCTGTATCGCTGGCGGAAAAAGTCGCAAACCTGCGCATCTTTGAGGATGAACAAGGAAAAATGAACCGGTCGCTGCTGGACGCTAAGGGCGCAGCCCTCGTAGTCTCACAATTCACTTTGTACGGTGACGCGCGCGGGCAGCGCCGTCCGAGCTTCATTTCCGCGGCGCCACCGGAGCAAGCGGCTGCGCTGTATGAGGAATTCAACAAGGCCCTGCGCGCACTTGGCGTTACGGTAGCCACTGGAGTTTTTCAGGCGATGATGTCAGTGGAGTTGGTCAATGAAGGCCCGGTCACAATCCTTCTCGACTCCGACAAGACGTTTTAAGGGTTCTTCGAGCAGGCAACCGGCAGAGCGTTGGAGCCGAGCAAGCGTCCTGCGCGAATTGAAGAAGCTTGCAAATCCAAAAGTTCGCGCCAAGATGGAGTATTTCGGCGTTACGGTGCCGAAGGCGTATGGAATTTCGCAGCCTATTTTGCATGCGCTTGCGCGGCGCATCGGCAAGAACCACGCGCTGGCCGAACAGTTGTGGTCTTCGGGGATTCACGAAGCGCGGATCCTGGCAACGTTGATCGGAGAACCGGAAAAGGTAACCCCAGAGCAGATGGAGCGGTGGGCACAAAGGTTTGATGCCTGGGATGTGGTGGATGCGGCGTGCTGCTACCTTTATGCCGGAGCGTCCCCGGCATGGCGGCAAGTCGAGGCCTGGAGCAACCGAAACGAAGAATTCGTGAAGCGAGCGGCGTTTTCCTTATTGGCATATCTGAGCTATAAAGATAAGCAGGCACCGGATGCGCGATTTGAGCGCTTTTTGCGTGTCATCGAGCGAGAAGCGCATGATGAGAGGAACTTCGTGCGCAAAGCGGTCAATTGGGCGCTGCGAAATATCGGAAAACGAAACTCGCGCCTTAATCGCTCCGCGATTCGGACAGCTGAGCGAATACGTAGACAGGAGTCCCGTTCGGCTCGATGGATCGCGGCGGACGCGCTGCGTGAGCTCAGAAGCGAAGGAGTACAGCAGCGGCTACGCAGGAAGGTGGTGTGAGACAATGGCCTCAACGGCAAACGGCTTGGCAGCGGCAAAACTAAAGATTCGGAGAGCGCGGCGCGGCGATGCGGAGCGGATCGCGCAGCTCTCTGGAGAGCTGGGCTATCCAGCTTCCGCGGCCCAAGTCGCCACGAGATTGCGGCAGCTTAAGCCTACGTCAAAACATGCCATCTTTGTCGCGGAATCCCCCGACGCAGGCGCAGGCTTAATTGGTTGGCTGCACGTGAGCGTCTCTCACCTCTTGGAAATCGATATGCGCGCCGAAGTGAATGGGCTGATCGTTGCGGAAGGCCAACGCAGCGCGGGAGCCGGCGCGAAACTGCTGGAAGTCGCCGAGGAATGGGCGCGAAGGCGCGGCTGCCGTGGGATGAATGTGCGTTCGAATATGATCCGTGAGCAAGCACACAAGTTTTACGAACGGAACGGATACGAGCATTACAAGACGCAGAAGGCATTCCGCAAACCACTCTAGTTCAGCCTTCACCCAAGAACAGCACGCGCAGAATATCGATCCTCTCTACTGGGGACCGCCTTCCACCTTGATTTCCAGCAACTTCGACCAGTTCTTGCCCGTGACGAATAGCCTGTCTCCGGCTTTGTCATACGCGATTCCATTCAATACGGCTTCGTCGCCGTGCTGTTCCTTCGACACGATTGAGGCGAGATCAATCCACGCAAGCACCTGCCCGGAATGCGCGTCGATTCGAGCGATCCGCGAGGAGTGCCAAATATTGGCGAAGATTTCGCCGTTGATGTACTCCAACTCATTCACATTCGAAACCGCCTCGCCTCTCGCATACACTTCCACCGTGCGCGTTACTCCAAACGAAACTGGATCGAGATACCGGATCTTGTTCGTGCCGTCACTCATGATCAGCGACTTGTCATCGTGCGTCAGGCCCCAGCCTTCGGTGTCGTAAGGAAATTCCCCAACTTTCCGGAAGCTGCGAAGGTCATAGACAAACCCTTTTTTCGACAGCCACGTTAGCTGGTAAATCTTTCCGCGAAAAATCGTCAGCCCCTCGCCGAAGTATTGCGATGGAAGACTGACCTTCTCGATGACTTCTCCGGCCTCCAGCGCGACCTTACGCAGAGTCGATTGGCCAGCGCCCCCAGTGCTTTCGTACAGATACCCGCCGTAGTACTCCAATCCCTGCGTGAAGGCGTGCAGGTCATGAGGATACGTCCGGACCACGCTCGCGCCAAAGATCGGGATTTGTCCAGTTTTCTGGGGAATTCCAACCGTGGCAATGAACCGCGCCGCGTTTATGTCTTGGATCTCACCGCAACCGCTCCCGACAAGCGCGAACGCGGCAAGCAGCCAGGAACCTGAACAAAAGCGTGGGAACAGATGATCTCGTCTCATTCGCCGCACCACAATACAGGAAATCCGCGGATGATTGCTTGGAACCGGGAGCAGGCAAGTTGACCGAACTGTATCGCACTACGATATACTAGGCTCATGCCCGCAGAAATCACTACCGAGGAGTATCGGGCGCTGGCCGAATTGCGCTACCTCATTCGCCATTTCGTGAGCGAAGGAGATGCTGTCGCGCGCGCCGCGAGACTCGAGCCGCAACAGTACCTGCTCCTACTGGCAATCCGTGGGCTCCCGGAGGGCGAAGAAGGCACGATTCGCACCCTGGCCGAGCGGCTCGCCCTTAAACATCACAGCGCCGTAGAATTGATCGACCGTCTCGAACTGCACGGCTATGTGCGGCGCATGCGCGGGCGTGACGACCGACGGCGCGTGCTGGTTTCGTTGCTGCCCCGCGGGGAGCGCATCCTGGAACAAGTAGTACGGCACCGCATTGGTGAACTGCGCTCGCACGGGCATGCGCTGGTGCGTGCCATCGATCAATTGCTCGAAAAGCCCCCGCAAGCAAAACAAAGGAAATCTTCGGCGAAGCTAGAAAAGCGTGGATAAAGAAGAGATGGGGGAGGCGGCAGGCAGAACCGCATGAGCGCTGAAGCGAAGGAGCAAACGAACACCAGACGCTGGTGGGCACCGTCACAGCAGTGGGGCGCGCTGCTCAGG